>Ga0209181_10008556_pt1 | contig 13688 bp, 12 predicted proteins | sample MAT05_FD_187208 | JGI IMG/M metagenome (GOLD analysis project Ga0209181, IMG submission 187208) | Freshwater microbial communities from Lake Fryxell liftoff mats and glacier meltwater in Antarctica - MAT-05 (SPAdes) (version 2) | ecosystem: Environmental > Aquatic > Freshwater > Ice > Liftoff... | reverse complement strand
TCGGTGTATGTCGAGGGTCGCCTGAAAACGCGCAAGTACACCGACAAGGACGGCGTCGAGAAGTACGCCACCGACATCGTCGCCACCGAGATGCAACTGCTGGGCGGGCGCGAAGGTGGCACGGGCGGCCCGGGTGGCACCGACGACATGGGTGCCAGCGCCCCGGCGGCACGCAGCGCGCCCGCGGCGCGCAGCACACCCGCACCCGCGTCCGCGGCCAAGCCGGCCGCCAAGTCGTCGACCGGCTTCGAGGACATGGACGACGACATTCCGTTTTGAGTCCTGCAGCGTTGCCAGGGGCCGAGCCAGGCTGCGGCCGACGCACGTGCTTCTTTTCGTGGGCCACGGCGCGCAGGAACTGCTGGGCGCAAGGCACTGAGCCGCCTTGCTTGGGATCGGCTGACGGCGAGGGCACCGGGACAGCCCTCGGCACCCAAACGTCGTCGCTCGGCAGCGCTACAGGGTGGGCCCGGATCCCGGTTCAGATCGCAATCCGGAACTGAACCAGTTTTACCGGCCTGCTGGCCGACCAGCCATCGGCAACGCTGTGGCAGCATGGTGCATGGACTTGTGGCCGAGAAAAAGCTTGAGTTGTGGCGTGTTGATCTTCAACCCGCAGGCGGCGTTGTTGCTGTGCCATGTCACAGGCCAAAACCACTGGGACCTGCCCAAAGGCGGCCAGGATGGCGACGAGACTGCCGTGCAGACGGCACTGCGCGAAACGCAGGAAGAAACCGGCCTGGCGCTGCGGGCGGAACAACTGGTGGATCTGGGCCGCCACCGCTACCGGCCGCGCAAGGCGCTGCACCTGTTCGCCACGCTGCTGCCCCACGTGGACCTGGCCGACCTGCGCTGTGCCAGCCAGTTCAGCGAGAGGAGCAACGGCCGCCGACTGCCGGAAATGGACGGCTACGGCTGGTTCGCGCTGGAGCGCATCCCCGACCTGTGCACCACCAACATGTGCAAGCTGCTGCTGGAGCGGCTGGACCTCGGCGCGGTGTGGCAGTCGTTGCAGAACGCGCCGGGCATGGCTGCACAGACTTCACAGACTTCGCAGACTTCAGCGGCGCCCTGGACATCGGCGAGCCAGCTTCCGGTAGCGAACGACGCCGCTTGCTGAAGCGCTGCCGAACCCCTGCGCGCTGCCGCACGGGCCTCACTTGGCAAAGAGCTGGCCGAGGTCCTTGAAGGCCTTGAACTCCAGCGCGTTGCCCGCCGGGTCGTAAAAAAACATGGTCGCCTGTTCGCCGACCTGACCGGCAAAGCGGACGTAGGGCGCGATCACGAACTGCAGCCCGCGCTCGCTCAGCCGCTGCGCCAGGGTGTGGAAATCGTCCCAAGGCAAAACGACGCCGAAGTGCGGCACGGGCACGTCGTGGCCGTCGACTTCGTTGTGGTGCGGCTGCGGGCGCGGCCGGGGTGGCGCCAGGTGGGCCACGATCTGATGCCCGAACAGACTGAAGTCGATCCACTCGTCGCTGCTGCGTCCCTCCGGACAGCCGAGCAGCGCGCCATAAAAGTCGCGCGCGGCGGCCAGATCATCGACCGGAAATGCAAGGTGAAAGGGGGCAATCTGCGTCATGTCAGGTCGTGGGATGAGGGTGGATGGGAGGCTGACCGGGCAACTGAGTGAGTGCTTGAACGCGCAGCGAAAACCCGTCAGCGATTGTGATTCACCGGACTCCTGAACTGCCCGCCCCCGGCTGCTGGCAGACTGTGGCCCATGCATGTGCTGCTGCTGCCGGGTCTGGCCTGCGACGAGGAAGTCTTTCGTGCCCAGCGCCTGGCGCTGCAGGCCGCCGGTCACGTCTGCCGACTCAGCATGGCGCACAGCCAGCATGGCAGCCTGCGCGAAATGGCGGCAGCGCTGCTGCGCGACTGCAACGAGTCATGGGTCCTGGTCGGTGTCTCGATGGGCGGCATGCTGGCGCTGGAGATCCAGCGCCAGGCGCCCCAGCGGGTCGCGGCGATGGCGCTGCTCGGCACCAGCGCGCGCCCGGACACGCCAGAGATGGTTGCACTGCGCACCCAGGCCATCGAGCTGTTCGCGGCCGGCCGCATGAACGAGGTGTTGCGCGCCAATGTGCCGCTGGCGTTTCACCCGGACAACGCCAACAACCCGGAACTGGTGGCCACCTACCTGGCGATGGTGCGGCGCGCGGGTGCCGACCAGTTGATCGCCCAGAACCGCGCCGTGATGGCGCGCGTGGACAGTCGGCCGCTGCTGCCCCAGGTGCGCTGCCCCGTGCTGGTGCTGTGCGGCCAGGCCGACCTGCTGACCCCGCCAGCGCATGCGCAGGAGATGGCGGCGGCGATAACGGGGGCCGAGTTGCACCTGCTGCCGGGGGCGGGCCACATGCTGACGATGGAGCAGCCCCAGCAGGTGAACCGGCTGCTGCTGAATTGGCTCAGCGCTTGATCGCCCGCCGCTTCGATGACGGCGGCGGCGACGGCGGCGGCGGCGGTGACAGCAAGCCTGAAGCGGCTCGACATCGGCCAGTTCGTGGTGGCCGGCTTGCTGGCCGAACCACCGCTCGTCACGCGGGAAAGCCCCCACCCCGAGGGCCCCTCCGGCGGCCCGATACTTGGCGCGATCCTTGCATTGGACAGCGACATGGATTTGAAAAGTTCTCCCTCTGTCGGCGCTGCGCGCTCCCTGGTGCTGAACCAGACCGGCTGCCCGACCTATTTCAGTGACAGTCACCCGCCGCTGACGGCCGCGCAGGCCGCCATCGAGGCCGAACGCTGTTACTACTGCGTCGACGCGCCGTGCATCGCGGCCTGCCCGACGGCCATCGACATTCCCAGCTTCATCGCCCGCATCGCGCAGGACAACCTGCGCGGCGCAGCGCGTGCCATCCTGGAGGCCAACCCGCTGGGCGGCTTGTGTGCCAGGGTGTGCCCCACCGAGGTGCTGTGCGAGCAGGCCTGCGTGCGCAATACCCTGGAAGACAAGCCGGTGGAAATCGGCGCGCTGCAACGCCATGCCACCGACGCCCATTTCGCCGACCCCGGCGCGCCGCTGTTCAGCCGCGACGCGCCGACCGGCAAGCGTGTCGCCGTCGTCGGCGCCGGGCCGGCCGGGCTGGCCTGCGCCCACGGTCTGGCACGGCGCGGGCACAGCGTGGTGCTGTTCGACCGCCAGCCCAAACCCGGCGGCCTCAACGAGTACGGCATCGCCGCTTACAAGGTGGTGGACAACTACGCCCAGCGTGAGGTCGACTGGCTGCTGTCCATTGGCGGCATCGAGCTGCGGCTGGGTTGCAGCCTGGGCATCGACATCACGCTGGCCGAACTGCGCGACGGCTTCGATGCCGTTTTCCTGGGCCTGGGGCTGGGCGGCGTGAACGCGCTCGGCATCGACGAGCCCGAGCTAGAGGGCCTGGCGGCGGCGGTCGACTTCATCGCCGAATTGCGCCAGGCCAGCGACCTGTCCAGCGTCACGGTGGGCCGCCATGTGGTGGTCATCGGCGGCGGCATGACGGCCGTGGACGCTGCCGTGCAGAGCAAGCTGATGGGGGCGCAGAGTGCCACCATCGTCTATCGGCGCGGCCCGGAGAGCATGTCGGCCTCGCAGGTCGAACAGGACTGGGCGCTGACCCACGGTGTCGTCATCCGCCACTGGGCGACGCCCGTTCGCGTGCTCAGCGCAGACGGCAGGGTCAACGGAGTGGAGTTCGCCTGCACGGCGCTGCAAGAAGGCCGCCTGGTGCAGACCACTGAAACCTTCCATTTGCCAGCCGACCGCGTGCATCGCGCCATCGGCCAGACTTACCAGCCCGAAGCCGCCGGGTCGTCGTTGCGCTTGACGGCCGGCCGCATCGAGTGCGACGAGCACGGCCGAACCAACCTGCAGCGTGTCTGGGCCGGCGGCGACTGCCGCCATGGCGGCCGCGACCTCAGCGTCGAAGCCGTGCAGCACGGCAAGGTGGCGGCGGATTCCATCCACGCCGAACTCGATGGGGAAGTCTTCCGAGATCCGGGATCATTGCCCCACATCATGAAAGCTGGCGGTACAGCACCCGGAGCCCGTCATGGCTGATCTGCGCACGAACTTCCTGGGCATCCACAGCCCGAACCCTTTCTGGCTGGCCAGCGCGCCGCCCACCGACAAGGCCTACAACGTCAACCGCGCTTTCGAGGCCGGTTGGGGCGGCGTGGTGTGGAAGACGCTGGGCGAAGAAGGGCCGCCCATCGTCAACGTCAGCGGGCCGCGGTATGGCGCCCTGCACAGCGCCGACCGACGGATCATCGGCTTCAACAACATCGAACTCATCACCGACCGGCCGCTGGCGGTGAACCTCGAAGAGATTCGTCAAGTCAAGCGCGACTGGCCTGATCGCGCCATGGTGGTGTCGCTGATGGTGCCCTGCACCGAAGCGGCCTGGAAGGCCATCGTGCCCCGGGTGCAGGACACCGGCGCCGATGGCATCGAACTGAACTTCGGCTGCCCGCACGGCATGAGCGAACGCGGCATGGGCTCGGCCGTCGGCCAGGTGCCGGAGTACATCCAGATGGTCACCGAGTGGTGCAAGCAGGCCACGAAGATGCCGGTGATCGTCAAGCTAACGCCCAACATCAGCGACATCCGGCAGCCCGCGCGCGCTGCCAAGGCCGGCGGCGCCGACGCGGTGAGCCTCATCAACACCGTCAGCTCGATCATGGGCGTGGACCTGGAGCGCATGACGATGAGCCCGGCCATCGGCGGCATGGGTTCGCATGGCGGTTACTGCGGCCCGGCGGTGAAGCCCATCGCGCTGAACATGGTGGCAGAAATCGGCCGCGACGCGGCCACCCGCGGGCTGCCGATTTCCGGCATCGGCGGCATCGGCAACTGGCGCGACGCCGCCGAATACATCGCCCTGGGCTGCGGCACGGTGCAGGTGTGCACCGCCGCCATGGTCTACGGCTTCAAGATCGTGCAGGACATGACCGACGGTCTGGGCAACTACATGGACAACCACGGTTATGCCACGCTGGAAGACTTCCGCGGCAAGGCGCTGCCGACGGTCACCGACTGGCAGCACCTGAACCTGAACTACACCGAGAAGGCGCACATCGACCAGGACCTGTGCATCCAGTGCGGGCGCTGCTACAGCGCCTGCGAAGACACCTCGCACCAGGCCATCACGTCCAGCAAGAACGGCAAGCGCTGGTTCGAGATCAAGGACGAAGAATGTGTCGGCTGCAACCTGTGCACCACCGTCTGCCCCGTGCCGCAGTGCATCACCATGCGGCCGCTGGCGCCCGGCGTGCTGGACATCCGCACGGGGCAATCCGTGCGCGCAGACCATGGGCCGTGGACGGCGCACCCGAATAACCCCATGCGCACGGCTTGATGCAAGATGTTGACAAGGTGCAGCAGGTCGCCCGAACTCGCTTGAATCCTCCCCGCCCCTTCACGCCATCGCCCAGCGCCACCCGGCGCGCCCAGGAGTCCTGACATGACCGGCAACCTGCTCATCCGTGGCGGCACCGTCGTCAATGCCGACCGCGAATTCAAGGCCGACGTCCTGTGTGTCGGCGGCAAGATCGCCGCTTTGGGCGAAGCCGCCGCCGCCCAAGCTCCGTCAGGCACGCCGACGCTGGACGCCAGCGGCCAGTTGCTGCTGCCCGGCGGCATCGACCCGCACACCCACATGCAGTTGCCCTTCATGGGCACGGTGGCGGCCGACGACTTCTTCAGCGGCACGGCGGCCGGTTTTTCCGGTGGCACGACCAGCATCATCGACTTCGTCATTCCCGACCCGCAGCAGCCATTGATGGACGCCTACCGCATGTGGCGCGGCTGGGCAGAGAAGTCGGCTGCCGACCACGGTTTCCACGTCGCTGTGACCTGGTGGAGCGAAAGTGTGGCCGCCGACATGGGCACCCTGGCGCGCGAAGAAGGCATCAACAGCTTCAAGCACTTCATGGCCTACAAGAACGCCATCATGTGCGACGACGAAACGCTGGTGAACAGCTTTCGTCGCGCGCTGGAACTGGGCGCCATGCCCACCGTGCACGCCGAGAACGGCGAACTCGTGTTCCTGCTGCAAGCCGAGGTGCAGAAACTCGGCATCACCGGCCCCGAGGGCCACCCGCTGAGCCGCCCGCCGATGGTCGAAGCCGAGGCCGCCAACCGCGCCATCGCCATCGCCGGTGTGCTGGGGGTGCCGATCTACATCGTGCACGTGAGTTGCGCCGAATCGGCCGATGCCATTGCGCGTGCGCGCAGCCGCGGCCAGCGCGTCTACGGCGAAGTGCTGGCCGGCCACCTGGTGCTCGACGACAGCGTCTACCGCCACCCCGACTTCGCCACCGCCGCCGCGTACGTGATGAGCCCGCCCTTTCGCAGCCGTGCCGAGGGCCATCAAGAGATGCTGTGGCGAGGCCTGCAAAGTGGCCAGTTGCACACCACCGCCACCGACCACTGCGTGTTCTGCGCACCGCAGAAAGCCGCCGGCCGCGACAACTTCACGAAGATTCCCAACGGTTGCGGCGGCATCGAAGACCGCATGAGCGTGATCTGGGACGCCGGCGTCAACAGCGGCCGCCTGACGCCCAGCGAATTCGTCGCCATCACCTCGACCAACACGGCCAGGATTTTCAACATCTACCCGCAAAAAGGCGTCATCGTCGAAGGCGCCGATGCCGACATCGCGCTGTGGGACCCCGAAGCCAGCAAGACGATCACCGCCAAGGCGCAGCGCAGCCGGGGCGACTTCAACGTCTTCGAAGGCCGCACCGTGCGCGGTGTGGCCAGCCACACCGTGAGCCAGGGCACGCTGGTCTACAGCGCGGGCGACTTGCGCGCCGTGGCGGGTGCGGGCCGCTACATCAAGCGCCCGACTTTCGGGCCGAACTTCGCTGCCGTGAACCGCCGCACTGCCGACCTCGCGCCCAGCGCCGTGGTGCGCTGAAGCCAACTGCGCATCGACTCACTGACGAACCTTGAGAGCCCAACGATGAAAAAGATGGTGAGCCTGCGCAAGATCGATGCTGTCAAGACAGTGGACGACTTCGAGGTGCTGGTGATCGACGGCGTCGAAATACCCGAATTCCACGCCCAGCGCGACGTCTTCCATGCTGGCGAATACTGTGTGTTCATCGAGCGCGGCGTGATGCTGCCGGCCAGCAGCAAACGGCAGTGGCAGGCGTCGCCCAGCACCCCCATCGTCCAACTCCACCCGCTGGGCGAGTTTCCCGAAATAGCCGAAGAAATGATGATGCTGTCGCACGACCACGATGGTTTCACCGCCGAGGACTACGCCCAGATCCGCGAGACCGACTTCGGGCCGCGCCTGGGTGTGAAATGGGCCTGAGTGTCTGCGGGCCTGACTTTCAAGTTGAGTGCCCGATAGCCTGATCGACTGACAGCATGACAGCCTGACGGCCGCACCGACTCGAAACCTGCGCAGAAAGCACACCATGGACATGAAAACCCGCATTCATCTGGACGAGTTGCGCATCAACGGCCCCCGGCTGTGGGACAGCCTGATGCAACTGGCCGCCATCGGTGCCACGCCCAAGGGCGGTGTCTGCCGGCTGGCGCTCAGCGACCTCGACAAACAGGGCCGCGACCTCGTGCTGGGCTGGGCCACCGAGGCGGGCATGGAGACCGTGATCGACAAGATCGGCAACGGCTTCATGCGCCGCCCCGGCCGCAACAACAGCCTGCCGCCCATCATGACCGGCAGCCACATCGACACGCAGCCCACGGGCGGCAAGTTCGACGGCAACTACGGCGTGCTGGCCGGTATCGAGGTCGTGCGCACGCTCAACGACCACGGCATCCAGACCGAAGCGCCGATCGAGGTCGCGTTCTGGACCAACGAAGAAGGTTCGCGCTTCGTGCCGGTGATGATGGGCTCGGGCGTGTTCGCCCAGGCCTTCACGCTCGAAAAAGCCTATGCCGCCAAAGACGGCGACGGCAAGACGGTGCAGGAAGAACTGGCGCGCATCGGCTATATCGGCCCGCAAGAACCCGGCGACCACCCCATCGGTGCCTACTTCGAAACCCACATCGAACAAGGCCCGGTGCTGGAAGACCACGACATCACCATCGGCGTCGTCGGCGGTGTGCTGGGCATCCGCTGGTACGACTGCGTGGTCACCGGCATGGAAGCCCATGCCGGCCCGACGCCGATGGCGCTGCGCAAGGACGCGCTGCAGGTGGCCGCGCAACTGATGCTGGAAGTGGTGGCCTGCGCGCACCGCCACCCACAGGCCGATGGGCAGAACCACGGCCGCGGCACCGTGGGCATGGTGAAAGTGCACCCGAACAGCCGCAACGTGATCCCCGGCCAGGTGACGTTCAGCATCGACCTGCGCAATTCGAGCGACGCGCTGTGCGACGCCATGGACGCCGACATCCGCGCCGTCGCGGCACGCATCGCCGCCAGCAGCGGCTTGCCCATCGGCATCGAACTGGTGTCGCACTTCAGCGCCGCCCCCTTCCATGCCGACTGCGTGAACAGCGTGCAGAAGGCCGCTGCGATGCTGGGCTACAGCCACATGCCGGTGATCAGCGGCGCCGGTCACGACGCCGTCTACATGTCGCGCCTGGCGCCGGCCGGCATGATCTTCATTCCCTGCAAGGACGGCATCAGCCACAACGAGATCGAAGACGCCAAGCCCGAGCACATCACGGCCGGCTGCAACGTGCTGCTGCACGCCATGCTGGAGCGCGCGGGCATGGCGTTCGGGGAAAAGGCTGAGGAGAAGGTCGAGGAAAAAGCCGAGGACACAGGCGGATGAGTTCATCGCCTGCGGTGGTCGCCAAAGACCTGTCTCTCGTCTTCCAGACCGCCGACAGCCCGGTCATCGCACTGTCCGAAGTCAACCTCAGCATCGAGCGCGGCGAGTTCGTGTCTTTCATCGGCCCCTCGGGCTGCGGCAAGACGACACTGCTGCGCGTCATCGCCGACCTCGAGCGCGCCACATCGGGCAGCATCAGTGTCAACGGCATGAGCCCGGAGGCCGCGCGGTTGCAGCGCGCTTACGGCTACGTGTTCCAGGCGGCGGCGCTGTACCCCTGGCGCAACGTGTTGAAAAACGTGATGCTGCCGCTGGAGATCATGGGCCTGCCGGCTGCGGAACGCGAGAGCCGCGCTCGCGAGCAGCTTGAACGGGTGGGATTGAGCGGCTTCGAAGGCAAGTACCCCTGGCAGCTTTCGGGCGGCATGCAGCAGCGCGTGTCGATCGCCCGTGCGCTGTCGCTGCAGCCGCAGATGCTGCTGATGGACGAGCCCTTCGGCGCGCTCGACGAGATCACGCGCGACCACCTGAACGAACAATTGCTGCGGCTGTGGGAAGCCACCGGCAAGACGGTGATCTTCGTCACCCACAGCATCAGCGAAGCGGTGTTCCTGAGCCAGCGCATCGTCGTCATGAGCCCGCGGCCGGGGCGCATCCTGGAGGTCATTTCAAACCCCCTTCCCGCTGGCCGGATGTTGGACATTCGCGACAGCGTCGGCTTTGCCGAAGTGGCCCACCGGGTGCGGCAGGCACTGCGCGCCGGGCACAGTTATGACTGAGCGCAAGGTTGGCGATGACTGATGCAACGCTGCCCTTGCCTGCGACTCGGGTCGCCCCGGCGGCACCCAGCCGTTGGGCGCCGATGGCCGTCGTGGTGGGTTGCATCCTGCTGCTCTGGTACGTCGGCGCCGTGGCGCTGAACGCGCCCCAGGTCACGGAACGCCTGAACAACCTGGGCCAGCCCTGGGATTGGTCCGACCTGGTCAACGCCGCGTGGGCGATGGAGCGGCCGGTGCTGCCCGCGCCGCACCAGGTGGCACTGGACTTCACCCGCAGCGTGTTCGACCACGCCATCGACAGCCCGCGCAACCTGCTGTTCCACGCCGGCGTGACCCTGTCGGCGACGCTGCTGGGTTTCATGCTGGGCTTGCTGCTGGGCGTGCTGCTGGCCGTCGGCGTCGTGCACAGCCGCGTGCTCGACCGCGGGCTGCTGCCCTGGATCATTGCCTCGCAGACCATCCCCATCCTGGCCATCGCGCCGATGGCCGTGGTGGTGCTGGGCAGCCTGGGTTACCCGCCGCTGGTGAGCAAGGCCGTGATCTCGATGTACCTGTGTTTTTTCCCGGTCGCCATCGGCATGGTGAAGGGACTGCGCAGCCCCGAAGTGCTGCAGATGGACTTGATGCGCACCTACAGCGCCAGCCGCCCGCAACTGCTGTGGCTGCTGCGCCTGCCGGCCGCCCTGCCCTTCCTGTTCGCCAGCGCCAAGGTGGCCATCGCCACCAGCCTGGTCGGCGCCATCGTCGGTGAACTGCCCACCGGCGCGCAGGCCGGGTTGGGCGCGCGACTGCTGCAGGGCTCGTACTTCGGCCAGACGGTGCAGATCTGGTCGGCGCTGGTGATGGCTTCGCTGCTGGGTGTGGCGCTGGTCGGCCTGGTGGGCCTGGCCGAGCGGGCGACCGCGCGGCTGATGGGGACACGGGCGTGAGCGCGACCGGGAGCAGGTCCGTAAGCAAGACAGTTGGCACGACAGTTGGCGCGACAGTTGGCGCGAACGTGAGCGCGAACATGGTCAGGAAGGGGTCCGCGTCGACGTGGGTTGCTGGGGTGGGCTTCGTCGCTTTGACGGCGCTGTCCGCTGGCATCCTGATGCAGGTGCACGGCAGCGGCCCGCGCGCCCAGGAGACCCCAGCCCTGTGGCTGGCACTGGCCGCCTGGGCCGCGCTGGCGGTGCTGGCGCTGAACCGCCTGGCGCTGCTGCAGCAGCCCAAGCCGCTGCGCCTGCTGGCACCGGCCCTGTTGGGCGCGGCGCTGCTGTTCGTCTGGGAAGTGGGCGTCGTCGGCTGGAACGTGCCGCGTGTGCTGCTGCCCGCGCCGCACGCCGTGGCACAAGCGCTGAGCACACGCTGGGAAGTGCTGTGGCCCGATTTCCTGCAGACCGCCATCGCCGTGCTCGCCGGTTTCGCCCTCGGTTCGGGTTCGGGCCTGGCCGCCGCGCTGCTGTGCGACCGCGTCGACTTCCTCAAGCGCGGTCTGCTGCCGCTGGCCGGTCTGGCCGGCGCCGTGCCCATCGTCGGCATCGCGCCCATCATGGTCATGTGGTTCGGTTTCGACTGGCACAGCAAAGCGGCAGTGGCCGCCGTGGTGACCTTCTTCCCGATGCTGGTCAACACGCTGGCCGGGCTGGCCGCCAGCGACACCATGCACCGCGACCTCATGCGCACCTATGCCGCCAGCCACGGCGTCACGCTGGCCAAGTTGCGCCTGCCCGGCGCCTTGCCTTTCATCTTCAACGCGCTGAAGATCAATTCCACGCTGGCGCTCATTTCCGCCATCGTGGCCGAGTTCTTCGGCTCGCCCATCTACGGCCTGGGCTTTCGCATCAGCGCCGAGGTGGCGCGCATGAATGTCGATGTCGTGTGGGCCGCCATCGCCTTGGCGGCGCTGGCCGGATCGTTGTTTTATGGCCTGATAGCCCTAATGGAACGCGGGCTGACTTTCTGGCACCCTTCGTATCGGCAATAAGTCTCAAGTTTCCGTTGTAGTTCAACACCAACCCAGGAGTGATTCGAATGAATTTCAAACACCTGCTGCCCGCCGTGGCACTGGCCGTCGCCGCCCTTGGCGCACATTCCCAAGCGCAAGCTCAAGACAAACTGACGCTGCAACTGAAGTGGGTCACGCAGGCCCAGTTCGCCGGTTATTACGTCGCCAAGGACAAGGGCTTCTACAAGGACGTGGGCCTGGACGTGACCATCAAGGCCGGCGGCCCCGACATCAACCCCAGCCAGGTGATTGCCGGTGGTGGCGCCGATGTCATCGTCGACTGGATGCCGTCGGCCCTGGCGACACGCGAGAAGGGCGTGGCCATCGTCAACATCGCACAGGTCTTTCAAACGTCGGGCATGCAGCTCACCTGCCGCAAGGACAGCGGCATCAAGACGCCGGCCGACTTCAAGGGCAAGACCCTGGGCGTCTGGTTCTTCGGCAACGAGTACCCGTTTCTGAGCTGGATGGACAAACTGGGCCTGAAGACCACCGGCGGCGCCGACGGCGTGAAGGTGCTCAAACAGGGATTCAACGTCGACCCGCTGCTGCAAAAGCAGGCCGACTGCATCAGCACCATGACCTACAACGAGTACTGGCAACTCATCGACGCCGGCATGAAGGCCGACCAGTTGCTGGTCTTCAAGTACCAGGACCAGGGTGTGGCCACGCTCGAAGACGGCCTGTACGCGACCGAAAAAAGCCTGGCCGACCCGAAGATGGCGGCCAACCTGGCCAAGTTCGTCAAGGCCAGCATGAAGGGCTGGGACTACGCCGTGAAGAACCAGGCCGAGGCGGTGAAGATCGTGCTGAAGAACGACGCTTCGGGGGCGCAGAAAGAAGCGCACCAGGCACGCATGATGGGCGAGATCGCCAAGCTGGTGGGCACCGGGCAAACCGGCAAGCTCGACATGAAGGCCTATGAAAGCACCGTGGCCACGCTGATGAAGGGCAAGAGCGACCCGGTCATCACCAAGAAGCCGGCCGGCGCGACCACCGACAAGGTGTTCATGGCTTCGCTGAAGTAAGGCCTGTTTCAGGCACCGCCCCCAGGCCGGGGCATGTTGGCCAGGCGGCCGACCACGGGCATGGCCCGGGTCGGCCGCGCTCATGTCTGCACTACCATCCCACAGGCAAATGCAGAAAGCAGGAGAGCCCCGATGTTGATAGGAGTCCCACTGGAGACAGTGGCTGGCGAAACCCGCGTCGCCGTCACGCCCGAAACGGCGAAGAAGTTGAAAGCCCAAGGCCACACGGTGGCGGTGCAAAGCGGCGCCGGGCTCGCTGCCAGCGCCACCGATGAGGCCTACCTGGCGGCTGGCGCAGAGATCACCGACCGCAGCGGCGCGCTCGGCGCCGAGCTCGTGCTCAAGGTGCGCAGCCCCAGCGTGGACGAGCTGTCGCTGATGAAGCCGGGCAGCAACCTGGTCGGCATGCTGAACCCGTTCGACAAGGACAACCTGGGCCGCCTGGCCGCCGCCGGTATCACCAGTTTTGCCCTGGAAGCGGCGCCGCGGACGACGCGCGCGCAGAGCATGGACGTGCTGTCTTCACAGGGCAACATCGCCGGCTACAAGGCCGTGATGATCGCCGCCGACAAGTACCAGCGCTTGTTCCCGATGCTGATGACGGCGGCCGGCACCATCAAGGCCGCCCGCGTCGTCGTCCTCGGCGTGGGCGTGGCAGGGCTGCAGGCCATCGCCACCGCCAAACGCCTGGGCGCCGTGATCGAGGCCTCGGACGTGCGGCCTTCGGTGAAGGAGCAGGTCGAGAGCCTGGGCGCGAAGTTCATCGACGTGCCCTACCTCACCGACGAAGAGAAAGAGGCTGCCGTGGGTGTCGGCGGTTATGCCAAGCCGATGCCGCCGAGCTGGATGGAGCGCCAGAAGGTCGAAGTGGCGAAGAAAGTGGCCGCAGCCGACATCGTCATCAGCACCGCGCTGATCCCCGGCCGCGCCGCGCCGGTGCTGATCACCGAAGAGATGGTGATGGCCATGAAACCGGGCAGCGTCATCGTCGACATGGCCGCGCCCGCCGGTGGCAACTGCCCCCTCACCGAGGCCGGCAAGACGGTCGTCAGACATGGCGTGACACTGGTCGGCGAGACCAACATCCCGGCCCTGGTGGCTGCCGATTCTTCGTCGCTGTATGCGCGCAACGTGCTCGACTTCCTGAAGCTGGTC
>Ga0209181_10008553_pt1 | contig 13691 bp, 10 predicted proteins | sample MAT05_FD_187208 | JGI IMG/M metagenome (GOLD analysis project Ga0209181, IMG submission 187208) | Freshwater microbial communities from Lake Fryxell liftoff mats and glacier meltwater in Antarctica - MAT-05 (SPAdes) (version 2) | ecosystem: Environmental > Aquatic > Freshwater > Ice > Liftoff... | reverse complement strand
TTACTGGTACCTACACAATCGCTGCCAGTATCGCCTCCACCAATTACTACTACATTTTTACCTGTAGCATTGATAGCTGTTTCTGAAAATGAGATATTGGCATTCTTTTTATTTTGTTGCTTTAAAAAATCCATGGCAAAATGTACGCCCTTTAATTCCCGTCCGGGAATTTTAAGATCCCTCGGTATAGTAGAGCCACCCGCCAAAACAATACTATCAAATTGCCGGAGCAGGTCGTTTACACTCACATCTACCCCCACATTTGTGTTACATTTAAATACAATTCCCTCTTCTTTAAGCAAGTCAACCCTTCTTTCAACTACCCATTTTTCCAGTTTAAAATCGGGGATGCCATAGCGGAGCAGGCCTCCTGCAAATTGGTCACGTTCAAAAACAGTAACAAGGTGCCCGGCATAATTTAATTGTGCGGCAGCAGCTAACCCTGCGGGGCCACTGCCCACAACGGCTACTTTTTTACCGGTTCGTACCGCAGGTGGTCTGGCAGTTACGAACCCTTTTTCAAAAGCGATTTCAATAATGTGCTTTTCTATTTCTTCTATTGTCACCGGGGGTTGGTTAATACCTAAAACACAAGCACCTTCGCACGGTGCCGGGCAAATACGCCCGGTAAATTCAGGAAAGTTGTTTGTAGAAGTAAGAATTTCGTAAGCCTCAAGCCAGTTATTGTTGTAAACAGCATCGTTAAATTCCGGTATCACATTACCCAACGGGCAGCCGCTATGGCAAAAGGGTACGCCACAGTTCATACACCGGGCCGATTGCTGGTTCAAGTCTTCCTTACTGTAAGGCTGTATATACTCCCTGTAATCATTTACACGTTCCTCTACAAGTCTTTTGGCAGGGGCGGTTCTTGTGTATTCTAAAAATCCTGTAGGTTTTCCCATGGTTTCGGATATTCAATTTATTAAAGGGGTAATTTCCTTTTCAATATGGGGGCCATCGTTCGTTCTAATACAACGGCACATAATACCCTGCCGTTTTAGTGGGGGAAACTACAAAAAAAATCGGTTAACAATGGATATTCTAATTGGATGGGAAAATCATTAGAAAATTGCCAACCTTCAGAATAAATGATTAGATTTTATTTAAAAACGATGCAATCGGTGGGACTGAAAAACCGAGGCGGTTCTCCTAAAATTTTGCTCCGTAAACCGGCTCTTTGGTAAACTTAGTGGATTCGTTATTCTGAGCCAGGGTATAGTGCCGCTATAAAGCTTTAGTGCAGGTGCGAATGGCAACCCCGGCAGCACGTCGCATCTATCCGACTTAGATCAGAATCCCAATCTCCGAAGAGTCCGTAATCCATCCCAACGAATAAAGAAAAATGGGTGGAGGTAAACAACATATTCTGCATTTGGGGCTTGGGTTTACACCAGCACGCCATTTAAAAATTGCTTTGTTGCCGCATCAATATCGTCTGTCGCTTCTATTGCTTTTATATAGGCACTCCCAATAATGGCTCCGTTAGCATATTTGCAGGCTTCGCCAAATGTGGCTTTATCTTTTATACCAAAGCCTACCAAAACCGGGTTTTTCAGGTTTAGATTTTGCAGTTTAGCAAAATAATTTTCCAGAGAACCAAAATTTTTATCTGTGCCTGTGGTGGAAGATGAGGACACGGCGTAGAGAAAACCACTGCTCCGTTGGTCTAATAAACGGATGCGTTCGTCGCTGGTTTCCGGGGTGATTAAAAAGATAAAATCCAGGCCATATTTTTTTATGATGGGGCCATATTCAGTGTCAAATTCGAACATGGGAAGATCCGGTAATATTAAACCATCTATACCTACGCTGGCTGCTGCCGAACAAAATTTTTCAAAGCCGTATTGTAAAACCGGGTTCATATAGCCCATTAATACAACGGGAACAGTCTCCCCAACTCCTCCCAAGCAAGGGCCAATGCCGTAGCCCAAGTTCGTTTCATCATTAACCGGTACAGGTTTGCGCATATTTTCCAATTGGGAAAAAAGAGTAGGGATGGTCATACCGTTCTCTATGGCCTGGCTGCCACTAATTTGTATTACTGGCCCATCGGCCAAAGGGTCGCTATATGGGATTCCTAATTCTATAATATCTGCGCCGTGGTAGTGTAATGCCTGCATAACGCCTATTGTACTATCCAGCCGGGGGTAGCCAGCTGTACAATAAACGTTAAGTACATTCCTGTTTTTACTTTCAAATAAAGCTGATAGCCTGCCCATATAGTTTTATTGGATGTATACCATTTTAATGTTGCTTCTTTTGTATTCGGTTTTGCCAATAGGCACCTCTGTAAAACCATACTTTTTGTGTAAATGGTTGGCTGGTGCAAGTTTGGTATTTTGAAAACAAAACCAATTTTTCAAAGCCCCTTCTCCTAGCTTCTACCAAACAAAACACCATCATAGCGTTGCCTGTTTTTAATCCCATAAAGCGTTCGTCCACACCCATCAGCCGCATTTGTAGCAATACGCTAGTTTGCTGAAGTGATTTTAGGGCACCTCTAAAAACCTATTTTTCTTTGTTGGCCTCCCCTTTAAATCCCCTCCAAAGGAGGGAAAATGGAAGGTTTTTAGAGATGCCTTTAGTAAGCTTTAATTAAGACCTCTGTTGGAATATTTAAGCTGGCGTGAATTTTCCTTATCATTTCAAGTAAAAGTTTTCTTTTACGATTTAATATTTCACTTGCCCTGCTTTTTAACCCTACCACAGTTGCCAGGTCTGTTTTATTATAACCTAATTGTTCCATTCGGAATTTAATTGCTTCTACCGGGTCAGGAAAGTCAATTGGAAATTTTCCGTTTTCGTAATTGTCAACCAAAATCCCTAACAATTCCAATTCGTCGCCTTTTACCAATCCTTTTCTGCATCAAATATTACTTTAAGTCTTTCAAGGGCTCGTTCATAGTCTTTTCCGTTCTTAGTTGGTTTAATGTTCATTTTAAATTGTTTTAGTGTCTATTTTATCATACTCTGCATGTGTTCCAATAAATCTACTCCAAACCATTTTGTAGTCTTAGCTAATTTTTACAATTAACCTGTAATGATTGCCTTTGATATTGAAAACAACTCTGTTGGCAGCTAAGAAGCTTGCACCTGGATATTCTTTTTTGATTTGACAGGGAGTTGTCCATTCTGCTTTTACGTTTCCTGATACCAGGCCTTTAATTGCTGTTCACTGTCTGGATGAGTTTCCCAAAAATCTCGTTAACTAAACAAGGTTTAACGCAGTAAAATACTTTGCCATGTATTTGTAGAACGGTAAAAACGTTACGTTATCCACTAGTTTTTGGTAAGTATGCCCATTACAATACCTGAAGTTTTTGTACCACAGTATTGCCAGTCTGCACCAGTTTTACAATGTACATACCGGCAGGTACATTAGCAAGCTGCAACTGTACATTGATGGCTCCCTGAGGTATGGCTACTTTTTTAAACACCCTGCCGCTCAAATCTGTTATAGTAATTACGGCATTGGCAGAAGCTGGTTTGGTAAAACTAACATTAGCAACCCCATTGCGTACAGGGTTGGGGAATATAGAAAACCTCAGATTAAGGGGTATGTGTATGCGAAGAATGTATGTGTAAGTAAACTTACCATCGGTGTCCATCTTTTTTATGCGATAATATAATTGGCGGCCGCTCAGTTGGTTTACATCTTCACTATAGGTGTAAATACCGGCATTGGTGGCTTTTATAACACCGGCTTTTATAAAATCCCTTCCATTTACACTCCTTTCCACTTCGTATTGCAGCAGGTTAATTTCGTTTAACGATTCCCATTCCAGCTTTACCTTATCGCCCACTAATACGCCTTTAAAAGAAACGATATCTACGGGCAAAGACACCAGTTGGAAGCAAAAAGAAGGGTTCCATACCAGGTCCACATACTCGGGATGATCCACATAAGGGTTGCGATTGCCCTGATAAGAGTATCCCGCATTGTTACGGTCTATTTCTTTTAGGCTCACGGGATCCTGGGCGTGCCATTTCAGCATTAGCTTTAAGTAGGGCAAATCCACACTTGGAAAGGTGCTTTGATCCATTGCCTGGGTTCCATTAAGTCCGCCGGCCCAATTGGGCATTTGGTCTTCGTAGCGGGTAACAAAATAAAGAAATGCCCGGGCAAGGTCGCCTTTGTATTCATTAATAGGTTCAAAAGCAGTACCCGAAAGACCAGCAAAAGCACTTGGCCCCAACTTGCTTCCATTTAAAGTAGTGGTGACTGGTGCAGAAACCTCGCTGTAAATCCAACTGCTGCGCAAAGTATTCACCTGGCAATCGGTTGGGTAAATATGGTAATAGTCTGTGCCGGGTCCTGTAGCGGTACCACCCGTAAACCAGCTTTGGGGCACACTATGTTCTCTGTTCCAGCCACCACCTTCGGCGTTACCGGTGCAAGAGTCCCGCTGTAGTAAATAGTCGTACGGGTCTGGTGCGCCGGGCTTGTCGCTGTATATATCCCAAAGCACTTCCGGAGCCCCTGCCCTTATCTCACTTACTTTTTTATCGCTTATATAATATTGGGCATACAACTCGCCATAACCTCTTGGAATCATGCCGGTGGTAGTACGGGTCTTTAGTTTTGTTTTAATAAGGCGGCACGTATCGCCACCCATTATGTCGTCGTAGTATCCCGGGGGTATGCCGGTGCTGTTGTTATTGGTAGAACTCATTGCAACAACAGCGGTCATAGTGTATAGAGGTCCTCCGGTACAACCCGAACCATTGTAGGCGAAAAAGTAAAAGTTATAAGGGGTATTTGCAGAAAGCCCCCCTTGCGAAAAAGTAGTACCTGCACCTGCTTTGGTTACAAAACCATTGCCCACGGCCTGACCCACCGTGTATGTAGCACCGTTTACCGGCACAAAACCTAACGGATTGGTGAGGCTGTAGCAAATAAGGTAACTGTCTGCATCTGGTGCTGCTGTAAAGCTGCCACCGAGGCTGCTATTACTTATTGTGGTAAAATTTACATTGCTTACCTGGCCAGTTGGTGTAACACATACTGGTGGGGTGGTGGTCATTTGATTTCCGGAGGCAAACACATCAGTTTTGTACAATGGGCCGCCAGTACAATTGCTATTAACTGAAAAAATAGTGTAATAGTAGAGTGTACCCGGTGTAAGGCCCGTACTGGTAAACGACAAATTACTACCGATGTATTCAACCGTACCATTCCCAATAGGATCATCAACATTATACGCAGTACCATTTACTGGCGCACCTACAAAAGGACTTGTGCTAATAACAGCAAGGTATTGGTCCGCGGCTGGAGCAGCTGCTGCAAAAGCCACATTTATGGCAGTGGTGGTAACGGTAGAAAAGGTGATAGCTCCGGGTTGTGTGGTTGGTGATATGCAGGCTGCAGCATTGTTGCTCGTCCAGGCCACATCGTCTATTTTGATGCGTAAGCCAGCAGTAACTTGCCTGATTTCCAATGTAAAATTTCCAGAAACATTAATGTTACTAAAACTGGCTGTGCCAACGGTAGTTGTTGGGTTGGCGGTTCCAATTAAATTACCATTAATACGCACTTCAAGGATACTATTGGAGCCGGAAAACTCCTGTTGATGTTTAAAACTTAGCGTAACAATACCATTGGGTATATTGGCACAACTAACCAATCCGTTACGTATCAGTATGGCACGTCCGGTGATGCTTAAATCGGTTCTTGCATCTGTTGCTTGCCATGGCAAGCCATTATCGCCTGTCCAATTACGGACAGCATAGCTGGTTACCGAAGCAGGAATATTGGTAAAGCTTTCAGTGGTTTGCGCAACTGCTATCTTCACCGAGAAAATCAATAACATTAAAATGTACAATTTCTTCATACTTAAATTTAAGGCGGTAAAAGTAATGCATACGTTTTGGGCTTGGCGTTCGGTGGATAAAACATTTACGTTAACCATCAAAAACAAAAAACTCCATTTCTTAAAGAAATGGAGTTTCAGTCGCCATATTGTCTTAGCGATTATTTTGTTTTACCTGCCGGCTTTTTTTGCGTGACGGCCGGCTTGTTCATGGCATCCAAATTTTGTTTGGCTATTACAAAATCGGGGAAAGATTTAAGGGCGGCGGTATATTGTTGCTTTGCTTCGGCAAGATTATTTTCTTTAAAAGCCAGCACCCCAAGCATATTATAGGTTGCTGCCAATACTGGTACACTTTCGCTATAGCCCTGACCCACCTGAAGGCTCACTTTTTGTTTGGCGGCAGCGGCGGTATCGGCCAGCACTTTTGTAAGGCTTTGCCTGCACTCCAATTTCCGTTCCAACGAAAATTGCTTGGTGGCTAATTGGTAGTAATTATATGGTAGTGGGTTCAGCGGACACAGTTTTTCGTACCATTCCAAACTTGTTTTTGCATCGTTTGTTTGACCGCTTATCTCGGCCAGCAGCGATAGTGCTGTTACATTCTTATTGTCTTTTACGTAAGATTCGTTTGCCAGTTTGTATGCTCCGGCAAAGTTGTTCATGTTATAATAAACCACAGCCAGGCTATCGCTGTAATTTTTTGCCCCATTACTGTTAAGGTAACTTACCAGCGACATTGCCGCCGTTGACATATCGTTATATTGAATAGCAGTACGATAGACAGCGAGGTGTTCATCCTGCTTTGCTTTAAGGGCAACACTATCGGCAGCATTAGCAGAGGCTTTAATTGCTACGCAAAAAGAGGCAAGCACAGCTACCAGGTATGTATATTTTTTCATAAGCACAAGAATAAGACTAATCTCAAAATGAACCAAATTGAGTTCGTGAAGGGCTGTTATCGAAAAGAATCGGTTTGATTAAAGGGTAACAATTTTTAGAATAGAGATTTTAAGACAAAACCTAGCACAGTGGTGAAAAACCAATTTAAAATTCCTACCCTTTATTTAATTATAATAAATGTTGTCCGACAAAAGACCTAAAACTCAGCCTCAGCAAGGGAAGCCTCACCCAAACCCCTCTACTTGCGGAGAGGGGGTATTACCCTTGACTGATACAACTTTCAAGGAATCAGTATTTTTTATCCCGGACAACTATGGTTTATAATCTAATCTCTGTAATCCTTCTATCTGGCAATGTTCACCGATCTTTTTTCCCTGATAACGGTAACTTTTATCTGGCCGGGGAAGGTCATTTCGGTTTGTATTTTTTGTGCTATTTCAAAACTTAGTTTGTCGCTGTCGCCATCGGTTACTTTATCGGCTTCTACTATTACACGAAGCTCACGGCCGGCCTGTATCGCGTATGCTTTTTCTACGCCGGTATAAGTTAGGGCCATGTTTTCTAGGTCTTTGATGCGTTGCATGTACTGCTGCATAATTTCCCTTCTAGCACCTGGCCTGGCGCCACTTATTGCATCACAAGCCTGTATAATGGGGCTTATCACAAACAACATTTCCATCTCGTCGTGGTGGGCTCCAATGGCATTTACGATGGATGGGTGTTCGCCGTACTTTTCGGCAAGCTGGGCACCGAGCAAAGCATGACTTAGTTCTGTTTCTTCGTCGGGTACTTTACCAATATCGTGGAGCAGGCCTGCCCGTTTTGCCTGTTTTGTATTCAGGCCCAGTTCGCTGGCCATTATGCCGCAAAGGTTGGCCACTTCGCGGCTGTGCATCAGCAAGTTTTGGCCATAGCTACTACGGAAACGCATTTTGCCTACAATCCTTACCAAATCTTTGTGCAAGCCATGGATGCCGAGTTCTATAACGGTACGTTCTCCAATTTCAGCTATTTGGTCTTCTATCTGGCGGCGGGTTTTTTCTACTACTTCTTCTATACGGGCCGGGTGTATGCGACCATCGCTTACGAGGCGTTGCAAACTTAGTCGGGCTATCTCTCTACGCAGCGGGTCAAAAGACGAAAGAATGATGGCTTCCGGTGTATCGTCCACTATAAGATCAACGCCGGTGGCGGCTTCTATAGCACGTATGTTGCGGCCTTCGCGGCCAATTATTTGACCTTTGATGTCGTCGGTCTCAAGCTGAAAAACCGAAATGGCATTTTCTATAGCTTGCTCTGCAGCGGTGCGCTGTATGGTTTGAATAATAATTTTACGGGCTTCCTTATTGGCTTTGGCCTTTGCATCATCTAAAATCTCCTGCTGTAAAGCCAGGCCTTGTGAGTGGGCTACTTGCTTCATGCCGTCTATCAATTGGTTGCGGGCTTCGTCCGATGTAAGGCCAGCTACCTTTTCCAGACGGCGAATGTGTTCCTCCTGGTGCTTTTCCAGTTCGGTTCGCTTTTCGTCCACCACGGCTATTTGTTTGCTCAACTGTTCTTTTATAACCTCGTTGTCTTTTTGCTGTTTATCGAGGTTAGCTACTTTGGCATTAATGCTTTGTTCCTGGCTACGCACCCGGCCTTCGGCTTCAGCCATTTTACGGTTGCGGTCGTTCAGGTCCTTATCGTTGTCGGCTTTCATTTGAACGAAACGCTCTTTGGCCTCTAACAGCTTTTCTTTTTTTAGTGTTTCTGCGGCCGCTTCCGCATCTTTTGTTATCCGTTGGGCTTCCTGCCTTATTCTTTGTGCTTCCTGTTCGGCCAGTTCTATTTGCTGCGTGGTGTTTTTTGCAAAAACAAATTTACCGGCCACCAGCCCGGCAATTAATGCTGCGGCACCGATGATGATGTAAATTATGATGGGATCCATTGATCTTTTGGTTTAAATGTTCAACAATTTGGTAAGTCCGCTAATGCTCATCAGGATTTGCTTTTTCCATGTAACAAGATGGTTAGCTGGCGAAAATACAGAAAAACATGTGGCTTAACGTTTGGGAAACATAGGATTTGTAAAATGAGACCTACCCGGTTTAAGAGGAATAAAAAATTCTACAAGCCACATTTTGAAATGCTGTGAAGTATTTACAAAAAAAGCCGCCCCGATATTTGGGGCGGCTAGTAGATGTGAGATTTCCATAACTCGATTTAATAACCTGTATTTTGTAGCAAAGTAGGATTTGCAAGCATTTCCTGTTGTGGTATTGGCAAGATGTACTTATCGTTTGTAGGTTGCATAGTTTGAATGCCAGCAACATTGGCTACATCACTTAGATTCCTCACAATCGGTAGGTTTCTACGCTTAAGATCAAAGTAACGTTGTCCTTCGTAGCATAACTCCTTGTAACGCTCTACCATAATTGCGTCTATTAACGCAGCCTTATCGGTAATATTTACTGGTACGTAACCAGTTATTCTTGCTGCCCTTAAAGCATTAAGATCCGCATTAGCCAATGGTAACAGGTTTAATTCGGCATAAGCCTCGGCTCTGGAAAGCAATACTTCAGAACTTCTTAATACTTTAATATCGTATTGAAAATTCTCGGAAGGATTTGCAGCATTTACGAAACCATATTTTGCTATGAGATCTCTACCAGTTGTTCTAAAAAAAGTAGCGAATCTTACATCATTGACCCTGTCGAAAGTATTCATCAGTTTTTCAGCCGGAGAAGCCTGAACGGCACCTGTTGGCGGATTATCCTGCCACAGGTTACCTACATTGGCACCTAGATTGGATTGCTGAACGTTTAATTTCCATACTACCTCATTGCTTTGGTTAGCAGGAAGCGTACGTGTAACCCAAAGGTTGGTATATGTTGCTCCGGTAGAAATGGGTTGCAATGGCAATAATTCAATAGCCCGATCAACCACATTTTGCCACTGACCTGAGAAAAGGGCTGCTCTTGCCTGCATGGCAATTACTGCATTTCTTGTAACACGGCTATTATCAATAAAAGTGATAGGAATCAAAGTCTTTGCTTCTGCGAGATCTGTATTTACTCTTGCCATTACGTCTGCATAAGTGTTTCTTACCGAGGTATAGCTACCCGGGGCTTTTACGAAAGTTGAAATGGCTGTAACGCCAAGTGCGGTTGGATTGAACACCCTGGCAGCACCATAGGTCTGTAATAACCTTAGGTGTGCAAAACCCCTTATTGCAAGTAGTTCACCTCTCAATTGCAGCTTTAAAGCTGCCTCTGTAGCATTCATAGTTGCAATAGGCACCATCAATTCCAATATACGGTTCGCCCTATCAATAACAATATAGAGATTCGTCCATACACCTCCAGTTTCACCATCCCTCCAATCCTGGCTATCGGATACATGTTGCCAGTTAAATAAAATATTGCCCACATTGCGGTATTCAGTACCGGTTCCAAGGCGAACCTCATCGCTAATAACTGATGAGATGTAAACATTCCGTCTTTCTGCCCAGCTACCATACACGCCAAACACGCCATTTTGTACATCGGTCATGTTTTGGATGGCTCGTTCGGCCGGAATTTGATCAATTGGGGCTAAATCCACAATCTTTTTTTCGCAAGACATTACTGTGGCTGCTACCAAAAAGCTATAAAATATTTTTTTCATTTTTGTTTCTTTAAGTTGAACCTAGATTATACTAGGCAATGTATAAAAGTAAATACCAGGCTATTAGAAATTAATATCCAGACCTACTGTGTAGGTTCTTGGATTTGGAAATTCGTAAGTAGCTATGTTATTGCTTTCTTCCGGATCAAAGCCTTCCCATTTAGTCCAAGTGTATAGGTTTTGCGCCTGACCCCATACTCTTATACCTTTTATAATTTTTGTATTGTTGAATTTGTATGTATAACCTACCTGAAGGTTTCTGAATCTTACAAAAGAGGCGTCTTGAATATCCTTACTGCTAAATTGCCTTTGAGTACCAATTCTTTGATAATTTGTAACATCATTAGCTTTTGTCCAGCTTTGGGTAAGCATTTCTACTCTTTTGTTAAATTGTACATTAGAGTTGGTAGTCTCGTAGAAAAATTTCTCATTATTAAAGCGCTGTACACCTTGTGCAGTGCTAAACAAAACACCCAAATCAAACCCTTTATACTGTAAATCTATATTAGCACCTCCTGTAAACTTTGGAAGAAAGGTTCCGAATTCGGCTCTATTATTAGCTGCAGAAAAAACAGCTGTTGGTTGGCCATTAATATCCTGATAAATAGGATCGCCAGTTGCAGGATTAACACCCACCCAACCTACTGCAAAATGTGATCCAAGAGACTTTCCTACACGGATGATACCTGTACCCTGTGGAATTTCTGTTAAACCACCAAGGCTGGTAACCTGGTTTTTGTTAAAAGCACCATTTACACCAACCGTGATCAAAACATCTTTTTTGGATAATATATCTCCTGAAAGTGAAAACTCTAAACCCTTATTGTACATTTCACCTGCATTGGTACTTAAACTGGTGAAGCCAGTTTGGCGGGAAATGCTTTGGCTTACAAAAAGGTTATTTTGTGCGGTCTTCTTGTAAATCTCTACAGTAGCTCTTATCCTGTTCTTCAATAATGCAAAGTCAACACCAATATTGCTTATTACAGTACTTTCTAACTGATAATCCAAATTACCAGGTGATGTAGGAATGATACCCGGAGTACCTGCATAACTACCCGCACCGTAAGTGCTGATATAGCCAAAATCGGAGGTAAAGCCATTTATGTTTCCAGATTCGCCATAGCTACCTCTAATTCTCAAGTCGGAGAAGATATTCTGCTTTTCCATAAACTTCTCTCTGATGATATTCCAGGTACCCCCTGCTGTCCAAAAAATGTTATTTCTGTTCTTTGCCGGCACTTGCGATGGGGCATCCCTGCGCAGACTTGCAGATACAGTAAAACGCTTATCATACGTGTAATCAGCTAAAGCAAAGGTTGAGAAAATACCACTTATGGTTTTACCACCGCTAAAGGTTCCAAGAAAACCATTGGTAGCGGTACCCTGCGTAATAGCCGCCGGGGTATTCGGTAACCTGAGGTTCAGACCAAAACCTACCCCATTATTGGACCTAAACCTATTCCGAATAACTTCCATCATGGCTTGGGCATTTACAGAGTGCTTATCACCAAAAGTTTTGGAATAGGTAAGACCAGATGTAGAAATTAACTGTAAATTTTCTAGATTGTTTTCGCTGTAAGAGCCTTGATTGGAAGGAGCTGCGCCTCTACCTACAAAAGAATTAGGATCTACGAACCGGCTTCCATTATTAGTTCTCCAATCTATTCCGTTGGTAGTCTTAATAGCTAAACCATCCCAGATTTTGTATATGGCGGTAATTCCTAAATTACCTTTAAATTGGTTTTGTAAATTAGTAGTGGTAAAAAGACGATCGTATGCATTCGGCCCGGTTTTGCCAGCACCCACATCCGTAACAGTGGAGCCTGGTGTAAACCCTGGTCTTGTAAGAGCTCTGTATGGTAATTCAAGGTATGCAGCAGCAATAGGATTTGCCAAGGCTACACCCGCCTCAGATTCAATACCACTTTGCGAACTCCAACCAGCCGATGTGCGGATGGCAACAGTTACTTTATCTGTCTTAAAATCTACGTTGGCTCTAAAAGTGTACCTATCTAAATTAGACCTTAGTACAACACCCTCCTGCTGATAAGCTGATAAAGAAGTATAAAACGAAAGGTTTTGGGTTCCGCCACTTGCATTTATTTCATGTTGTTTAAAAGTACCTTTTCTAAAAAAAACATCGGGCCAATACGTGTCAATTGCCTTAACTGAATCTAACAACCTGGCCTCAGCAGCACGTTGCGTAGCGGATAGTGTTGCATATCTTGGATTATTCAAACTGTAATCCCAACCAGGATACCCCGATAATGCTGTAGGACTTAATAATACCGGGCCTATAATTCTTTCTTCGTACTCGAGCCTTTGTGCTCCGTTCATCATTTGAATGTTGCGCTGCGCCGGCGCTTCAGAAACACCCGCTTGTCCCCTGTATTGAAATACAGTCTTACCATTCATTTTACCTTTTTTCGATGTAATAACGATTACGCCAGCAGCACCCCTTGAACCATATAAACCAGCACCAGCCGCATCTTTCAGTACGTCCACTGATTCAAAATCGTTCGGGTTTAAACTTCTAAAAACACCGGATTCAATGGGAATACCATCCAAAACATACAGTGGGTCGCTACCACCTGAAATGGAACTTACACCGCGAATATTAACCCGTGCAGCAGTACCAGGCTGACCAGAGCCAGACGCAATATATAAACCTGGGGCACGACCTTGTAAAAGTTGCTCGAATGATGCAATTGGCACCTGCTCAATTTGCTTGGCAGCTACTCTTGCTACAGAACCGGTAAATTCCGATCTCTTTTTGGTACTATAACCCGTAACAACCACTTCACTTAAATCGTTACTTCCAGCTGTTAGGGCCACATCCAGCATCAATAGCTTACCTATGGCTCTTTCTTCGGTTTGATACCCTACAAAAGAAAATACCAGTACCGTTTTGCCAGAAGGCACTGTAATGGTGTACGAACCTGACGCGTCGGTCTTTACGCCTACTTTACCACCTTTAGTAGTAATAGACACGCCCGGAATTCCGGTTGCATCTTTGGTGTCGGTTACTCTTCCCGACAGGGTAACACTAGGTTGTGCCCAAGTGGTGATGGCCAGGCATATCATGCCAGCCAGAAGGGATACAAGTTTCCTCATAATTTAGTTATTTTTTGGTTTAAAGAAAAAGAAGTAGTGAATATAGCTGTTGTTAACAAAATAGACATTAAGAATGACCATTTATCTTAAAAAATGCTGCTTTGTTTTTAATTTTTATTGTTTAACCACTAATCAGCCAATCGCAGCCTATATTCTACTGTTTTCGGCAAGGTTCGATGAGGCATCCCCACTTAAAATTGGCACGCCATC
>Ga0209181_10008547_pt1 | contig 13696 bp, 11 predicted proteins | sample MAT05_FD_187208 | JGI IMG/M metagenome (GOLD analysis project Ga0209181, IMG submission 187208) | Freshwater microbial communities from Lake Fryxell liftoff mats and glacier meltwater in Antarctica - MAT-05 (SPAdes) (version 2) | ecosystem: Environmental > Aquatic > Freshwater > Ice > Liftoff... | reverse complement strand
TCGACTACAGCGCCGGAGGTTTGTACCTGGGCGCCTGGGTGTCGACCATCAGGTGGATCAAGGACGCTTACGGCGACGCCCAACTGGAGATCGACCTCTACGGCGGCTACAAGGGCGAGATCAGCAAGGGCTTGGGCTTCGACGTGGGTGTGCTGCAGTACGTCTACCCGAGCGCCAGCACCAAGCAGTGGGATGCGTCTTACAAGAACCCGAACACCACGGAGATTTACGGCGCGCTGACTTTCGGCCCGGTGACCAGCAAGCTGTCGTATGCCACCACCAACCTCTTCGGCAATTACGACTTCGCTGGCAAAAAAGACAGCAAGGGCAGCATCTACCTCGATGTCACGGCCAGTTTCGACGTCGGTGGTGGTGTCATGGTCGCGCCGCACGTGGGTTACCAGAAGGTGCGCAACATCAAGGGCGCCAGCTACACCGATTTCGCGCTCACGGTGAGCAAGGACTTCAGCGGTGTGGTGCCGAGCATCGCCGTCATCGGGACCAACGCCGACAAGGGCTTCTACGTGCCGGGGGGTGCCGCCAACAGCAGCAAGTTCCTGGGTAAGACGGCCCTCGTGGTCGGTGTCAAGTACAACTTTTGATCCTTTCAGGAGACCAGCAACATGAAGATGGTGACCGCCATCGTCAAGCCGTTCAAGCTTGATGAAGTGCGTGAGGCTTTGAGCGGCATTGGCGTTCAAGGCATCACGGTGACCGAAGTCAAAGGCTTCGGCAGACAGAAAGGGCATACCGAGTTGTACCGGGGTGCCGAGTACGTGGTCGACTTTCTGCCGAAGGTGAAGATCGAGGCTGCCGTCGACGATTCGCTGGTCGACCGTGTCCTTGAAGCCATCGAAGCTTCGGCCCGCACCGGAAAGATCGGCGACGGCAAGATCTTCGTCACCACGCTGGAGCAGGTGGTGCGTATCCGCACCGGCGAGACCGGCAAAGACGCCCTCTGAGCAAGCCTCAAACCATGACGAACATGAAAAAACTGCTTTCCATCCTCGCTTTGAGTCTGGCGGCCCTGAGTTTGGGCACCAGCGCTCTGGCCCAAACGCCAGCCGCTTCGGCGCCTGCGGCCGAAGCTTCCGCGCCCGCTGCAACTGCAGCCGTCACTTCGACGGCGGCCGCAGTTGCTGCTCCGGCCGCTGACGCATCGGCAGCACCGGCACCCGTGCCCAACAAGGGCGACATCAGCTGGATGCTGGTGTCCACCCTGCTGGTCATCATGATGGCTGTCCCGGGCCTGGCCCTGTTCTATGGTGGCCTGGTGCGCAGCAAGAACATTCTCTCGGTGCTGATGCAGGTGTTCGTCACCTTCTCGTTGATCACCGTGCTGTGGGTGGTCTACGGCTACAGCCTGGCCTTCACGGAGGGCAACGCTTTTGTCGGTGGTCTGGACCGCATGTTCCTCAACGGCGTCTTCGACCCGGCGACAGGCACTTTCGCGATGGCCGCCACCTTCAGCAAAGGGGTCGTCATTCCGGAAATTCTGTTCGTGGCTTTCCAGGCGACCTTCGCCGCCCTCACCTGCAGCCTCATCGTCGGTGCCTTTGCCGAGCGCATGAAGTTCTCTGCAGTCTTGATGTTCATGGTGCTCTGGTTCACCTTCAGCTACGCCCCCATCGCTCACATGGTGTGGTTCTGGATGGGCCCGGACGCCTACACCAGCAAAGAACTGGTGGACGGCTTGAACGCCAAGGCCGGCCTGATCTGGCAATGGGGCGCGCTCGACTTCGCTGGCGGCACGGTGGTCCACATCAATGCGGCGGTGGCCGGCCTGGTGGGTGCCTACATGATCGGCAAGCGGGTCGGTTACGGCAAGGAGTCGATGGCGCCGCACAGCTTGCCGCTGACCATGGTGGGTGCGGCCTTGCTGTGGGTGGGCTGGTTCGGCTTCAACGCCGGCTCGGCGCTCGAGGCAGGCAACAGCGCGGCCCTGGCCTTCATGAACACCTTTTCGGCGACCGCCGCTGCGGTGTTGGCCTGGTGCGCTGCCGAGGCGCTGATGCGCGGCAAGGCATCGATGCTGGGCGCGGCGTCCGGGGCGGTGGCCGGCCTGGTCGCCATCACGCCTGCAGCGGGCAACGTGGGCATCGTCGGCGCGCTGGTCATTGGCGCGGTCGCTGGTGTGGCCTGCCTGTGGGGTGTCAGCGCGCTGAAGAAGATGCTGGGCGCGGACGACTCCCTGGACGTCTTCGGCGTGCACGGCGTGGGCGGCATCGTGGGTGCCTTGTTGACCGGGGTTTTCAACAACCAGGCGCTGGGTGGACCGGGGCTGGTGACCGATTGGGTCACCGCCACCGTCGGTTCCAACGGCATCGGGGCCCAGGTCTGGATCCAGGCCAAGGCGGTTCTGCTGACGGTGGTCTGGTCGGGCGTGGTTTCCTTGATTGCCTTCAAGCTGGTCGACCTGACGATCGGTCTGCGGGTCTCGGAAGAAGACGAGCGCGAAGGCCTGGACATCGCTTCGCACGGGGAAACGGCCTACAACAAGTGAGCTGTCCGGGCTGAAGTTGCCGGGCTGAAAGTTACCGTGTGAACCCCTGGCCTTGCTAAAGGGCCAGGTTTTACAAGGCAGGGATTTTGGCTTGAACGTCCTGACGGTCCGAGACCTTCAGCACGGCAAGTCCAGGCGGGGGCGGTCCTTCAGGGGCACGCCCCCGTTTTTATCTGCCGCCGCTGGGTGCAAGAGATCTGAATATCGGGGGACTGCGATGGCATCTGCCTAGAATGGGCGTTTACCCTTGCAGGGAATTCCATGGTTCCGCACCTCACTACCGCCCTGACAGGCCCGATCAACGAGTTGGAGCAACGGGTGCTGGAGTCGATGCCGGCCATCGAACGCTGGTTTCGACTGGAGTGGATGGAGCACACGCCGCCGTTCTACACCTCGGTGGACCTGCGCAACGCGGGCTTCAAGCTTTCGCCGGTGGCGACCGATCTTTTCCCGGCGGGCTTCAACCATCTGACCGACCAGATGTTGCCGCTGGCCGTGCAAGCGGCGATGGCGGCGATCGAAAAGATCTGCCCGGAAGCCAAGAACCTGTTGCTGATTCCCGAGAACCACACCCAGAACAGTTTTTACCTCAGCAGCGTGCAGCGGTTGGTGCAGGTCTTCACGCAGGCCGGCTTGAACGTGCGACTGGGCTCGCTGGACAGCACGCTGACCGCGCCGCAGGCGCTGAGCCTGCCCGACGGCAGCGAGCTCGTGCTCGAGCCCTTGCTGCGCACCCGCGGGCGCCTGGGGCTGAAAGACTTCGACCCCTGCACGATCTTGCTCAACAACGACCTTTCGGCCGGCGTGCCGCGCAGCCTGCAACACCTGCACGAACAATATCTGCTGCCGCCCTTGCATGCCGGCTGGGCCGTGCGGCGCAAGAGCCGTCACTTCCAGAGTTATGAAGAAGTGGCCAAGAAGTTCGCCAAGTTGCTGGGCATGGACCCCTGGCTGATCAACCCGTTCTTCGCCTCTTGCGGACAGATCGATGTCGCCAGTCCAGCGGGACTGGAGACGCTGCGCGTCCATGCCGACGCGGTGCTGGCCAAAGTGCGGCGCAAGTACAAGGAGTACGGCATCAACGAAAAGCCGTTCGTCGTGCTCAAGGCCGACAACGGCCGCGACGGCCTGGGCATCATGACCCTGCGTGATGCGAAACAGCTGGAGTCCCTGCAGGGCCGCCTGGTGGAGCGATTCGGCACCGGCCAGGACGCCGCACTCATCGTCCAGGAGGGCGTGGCCACCATGGAGCGCATGCACAGCGCGGTGGCTGAACCGGTGGTGTGCATGATCGACCGTTACGTTGTCGGTGGCTATTACCGCATTCATGCGGAACGTTCTGGCGACGAGGACCTGTGCGGCCCGGGTGGCAGCTACGTGCCGCTGGCCTTTGCGGAAAGCAGCCAGTTGCCTCGGCCCGGCATCAAGCCCGGCGCCAGCGCGCCCAACCGCTTCTATATGTACGGCGTGATCGCCCGCCTGGCCATGCTGGCGGCTTCCTACGAGCTGGAAGCCAGCGACCCGGACGCAGAAAACTTCGACTGACAGCCCTTCGAGTCGGAGGAGCTCAGCCTTGTTGCTGCAGTGCAGCATGACGGCGGCAAGTCCACCCACGGCGTGAAGCAAAAGCGCAGAATGCCTCGGCCCTCATGTCTTCGACGTCGTCCCCCCGCTCCCCCGCCGCGCTGGCCGGGCTCACCCTCGCTGCGGTCGGCGTGGTCTATGGGGACATTGGCACCAGCCCGCTGTATGCCCTGAAGGAGGTTTTTTCTCCAGGACGCGTGCCGGTCACTGCCGACAACATCCAGGGCATCCTCAGCCTGGTCTTCTGGACACTGACGGTCATCGTGTCACTGAAGTACGTGGTGCTGATCCTGCGGGCCGACAACCACGGCGAAGGCGGCTTGATCGCGATGCTGGCGCTGGCCACGCAGGCGGTGAAGGACAAACCTCAGTTGCGGCGGCGTCTGCTGTTGTTGGGCATCTTTGGCACCGCCATCTTTTTCGGCGACGGTGTCATCACGCCGGCGGTCACGGTGCTGGGTGCCATCGAGGGCCTGGAGGTGGCCGCTCCTGGCCTGCACCGCTATGTCGTGCCGCTGGCCTTGCTGGTGCTGACCGGACTCTTCGCTGCCCAGCGGTTTGGAACGGCCGCAGTCGGGCGGCTGTTCGGGCCTGTCATGCTGGTCTGGTTCGTCGTGCTGGCGCTGCTGGGCATCGTGCAGATCGTCGCCAACCCGCAGGTGCTGTGGGCCTTGTCGCCGCACCATGCGCTGGGTTTTCTCATTGCCGAGCCCGGCACCAGTTTTGTCGCCCTGGGCTATGTGGTGCTGTGCGTGACAGGTGCTGAGGCGCTGTACGCCGACATGGGTCACTTTGGCAAACGGCCGATCCGTCTCGCCTGGTTCACGGTGGCCATGCCGGCCTTGGTGCTGAACTATTTTGGCCAGGGCGCGATGCTGTTGCAGCACCCCGGGAACGCGAAGAATCCGTTCTTCGAGATGGCACCGCAATGGGCACTGTTTCCGCTCATTGCGCTGGCCACTGCAGCGGCCGTGATTGCGTCTCAGGCCTTGATCACGGCCGCTTTCTCGGTCACCAAGCAAGCCATCCAACTGGGCTTTCTGCCGCGTCTGCGCATCGTGCACACCAGCGTGCGCGAAGCCGGTCAGATCTACGTGCCCTTCATCAACTGGGCCCTGTACGCGGGCGTGGTGTTTGCGGTGGTGATATTCGGCAGCAGCAGCGCGCTGGCCAGTGCCTACGGCATTGCCGTCACCATCGACATGACCATCACCACCGTGATGACCTTCTTCGTCATCCGCCATGGCTGGAAGCTGCCGTTGCCGATGTGCCTGGCCGCCACCGGTTTTTTCTTCATCGTGGACATCACCTTCTTTGCCGCCAATGCGGTCAAATTGCTCGAGGGCGGCTGGTTCCCGCTGGTCATCGGTGCCGGTATCTTCACGCTCATGATCACCTGGAAACGCGGGCGCCGCCTGATGAGCGCGCGGCTTCGCGAGCAATCCATCGAACTCGACGTTTTCCTGGAATCCATCTTCATCAACCCGCCGCTGCGTGTGGCCGGCACGGCGGTGTTTCTGAGCGCCGAGCCGGGGTCGACTCCGTTTGCGTTGTTGCACAACCTGAAGCACAACAAGGTGCTGCACGAACAGAACTTGTTTGTCACGGTGCAGCACCATGAGGTGCCCTGGATCCGCTTCAACAAGCGCTGCGAGATCGAGCCGTTGGGGCGCGATTGTTGGCAAGTGACCTTGCACTTCGGGTTCAAGAACGACCCCGATGTGCCTGCGGCGCTGAAGCTGTTGGAGGGTCGGGGCGTGAATCTCGACGAAATGGAGACCAGCTACTTCCTGAGTCGCGACACCGTGATTCCGACCTTCGGCGGCGGCATGGCGATGTGGCGTGAAAAACTGTTCGCCAGCATGCACCGCAATGCCTCTGGCGCCGCCGACTTCCTCAACCTGCCCACCAACCGCATCGTCGAGTTGGGAACCAAGGTCGAAATCTGAGCGACTGGCCGGCTTGACGTGGAAGTCTTTCACGACCCGGAACGGTGTCCGGAATCATGAAAGTCAACTTGGAAGTCTTCCCTGATCCGGGGCGGTGTCCCGGACCAGGAAAGTCAGGCAGCCAGCAGCGTCGTGAACATGGGGTCGAGTCGGCTGCGCGGCCGGTAAGGTCGCAGGCGCCGGGCGATCTCCGCGATGTGTTCGGGCGTGGTGCCGCAACAGCCGCCGGCAATGTTCAGGAAGCCCGAACGTGCAAACTCTTCCATCAGGCTGCCGGTGACGCTCGGGGTTTCGTCGAACCCGGTGTCGCTCATCGGATTGGGCAGGCCTGCATTGGGGTAGCAACTGACAAAGGTATCGCCCGCGACCTTGGACAACTCTTCGATGTAGGGCCGCATCACGGCGGCGCCCAGCGCGCAGTTCAAGCCCACGGCCAGCGGACGGGCATGGCGCACGCTGTGCCAGAAAGCGGCCACGGTCTGGCCGCTGAGGATGCGCCCGGAGGCGTCGGTGACGGTGCCGGAGATCACCACCGGCAACCGCTCGCCGCTGTCTTCCATCAACTCGTCGAGCGCAAAGATGGCGGCCTTGGCGTTCAGGGTGTCGAAGATGGTCTCGACCAGGAAGAGGTCGCAGCCACCTTCGAGCAGACCCTCGGCCTGCTCACGGTAAGCGTCCTTGAGCTGATCGAAACTGACGTTGCGCGCGCCCGGGTCATTGACATCGGGGCTGATGCTGGCGGTTTTTGGTGTCGGGCCCAAGGCACCGGCCACGAAGCGAGGCTTGTCCGGGGTGCTGTGTTCGTCGGCGGCGCTGCGCGCCACGCGGGCCGCCGCGACGTTCATCTCGCGTGCAATGTGCGCCAGGCCGTAGTCTTCCTGCGCGATCGAGGTGGCGCCGAAGGTGTTGGTTTCGATCATGTCGGCGCCAGCCGCGAGGTACTGGGCGTGGATCTCGCGGATGACATCCGGCCGGGTCATCACCAGAAGGTCGTTATTGCCCTTCAAGTCCTTGCCGTGATGGGCGAAACGCTGACCGCGAAAATCGGCTTCGCCGAGCCGGTGGCGCTGGATCATCGTGCCCATGGCACCATCGATGATGACGATTCTCTGCTGCAGAATCTGCGGCAACGCCGCGCCGCGGGTATAGACGATGTTGTTCATTCGATGATTGTAGGAACTGTGTCAAGCCGATGCCGATGAAACACTACACGCCCGTGCAGGCCTGGAATTACTTGCAGCAGCATCCTGAGGCCCTGTTCGTTGACGTTCGCATGGAGATCGAATATCTCTATGTCGGGCATCCCCCGGGCGTCGTTCACGTGGCCTGGTACGAGTACCCCGAGATGCGTGCCGACCCTGGCGCATTCGTGAACCAGTTGGTTCGCGAAGGTGCGCGACCTGAATTGCCGGTGGTGCTGATCTGCCGCTCGGGCAAGCGCACGGTCGAGGCAGGAGAGGCCTTGTTGGCGGCCGGTTTCAACGAAGTGGTCAACGTGCTGCACGGCTTCGAAGGTGAACTCGATGAACATTTCCAGCGTGGGCGCATCAGTGGCTGGCGCTTCGATGGCCTGCCCTGGGAGCAACTCTGAGCCGGGTGCGCTGAGCTTGCCCGCCAGCCAGTCTGCTCTACTGTCCTGTTGCTCTGCTGCCCTGCCAGTCCGTCCTGCCGTCCGTGCTGCCGTCCGTCTGCCGGACTGCCCGGCCGGGTCGGCTTCTTCGACTTCTGCTGTCCGTGCAGCGGTCAAGCCCTGCTCAAACGCTCACAACCTGTTCGTTTCTGGTGTTCCGGCCTGTGTGTCGCGAAGGAAGCTGGAATTGGCGCCCGACAGCGTGTCGGCTGCCTCCTGGCGCCGTTTGAGCAGGGTTCTGCGTGTCTCCCGGCGCTGCTGGCTTCGGCGCATGCGCAGGTCGAACATCATCATCGCCAGCGCCAGCGGCGCGACCACACCAAACACCAGGCACAACAAGGGCGCAGGCACCTCGGTGCGGAAGACTGAGCCGACCTGAACCAGCAGACCAGCGCCTGACAGCAGCACTTCTTGACCGACCAGGATCGACAAACTCAACATCGCTGCCGCACCCAGACGCCAAGACCGATGGTGAGGGCCAACGAGGCTGGACTCGGAAAAACCGATCCGCAGTGCGGTAGAGATGCCCAGGACCAGGAGCAGAGCTGCCGCCGCCACAAACTCCCAGCGCCAGGTGATGCCGGGTCGAAAGCCGACCGCGTTCACCCAACCCATTTCGATGACGACGGTCACCAGACCCAGCCACAGCCCGCCGCCGACCGTCGCATACCATTTTCGGGAAAGTCCGAGCAGAATCATGGCCGGCCAAACGGCGAGCACAGTGCCCACAAGCAGCAGCGGCACGTCGCGCAGGCGGTAGCCGAGCGGAAAGGACAGCGCCTCGGCTGACAGAGACAGCACCACCGAGGCGCAGATGCCGGTGGCGAAGGTGGCAGCCGCGATCAGGGTGGCGCGCCAACGTTGGCGCAGATGGGGATTGAGATGGGCTTGCCGTAACCAGCCCAGCACGACGAGGCCAGCCAGGATCACCACCACAGCGGACAGTGCCCACAGCAGCAGCGATGATTCGGCGACGTTGGCGGAAGATGCTCTCATCAGGGTTCGGCTGTTTCGTGCAAAACACGATCATCGCACCGCAGAGACACTCGGCGAATCTCGGCTCACGAATGCGGTGGGGGCTTTGGGCAAAGGCTGCACGAAAAACACGATCGAAATGAGGCCAAGTCCAAGGGCTCCGACTCAAGGTGGCTGGTCGTGCCGACTTCGCCTGCCAGTGCGGAAGTCATGGTCAGGGTTTCGGCCAAGACCCGGTCCGGATCGAGCCCGTTCTCTGCAGCGACCGAAGTTTGTCTTACGACGCGTGATGCTGCTTGTGGCGCGCTTCATTACGCCTGAAGCCACAACGGGTTCAGCGCTGGAAGCCAATGCCCCGTCGCTGCCTGACCTCGGGCTTGACCCGATGTTCACTCTCGAGTTGGCACAGGAAGCCGTCCGGGTCGAAGGGCAGGGCGAGAATTTCCACCTGGCGCTGGACGGCGGCAAAGTCGCCGGGCACCAATTGGTCGAGCAGTGCGAGTCGGTCCTGGTGTTCCTGGGTCAGGCCATCGACCCGGCCCTGCAAGGCCTCGGCGGTGAACATGCGCAGCCGCTGCGACGGCGTCAGCGGCTGAAAACGGATCTTGAAGGTGAAGCGCCGCAGTGCGGCCTCGTCCAACTCTTCGAAGAGATTGGTCGTGCAGATGAAAATGCCAGTAAATCGCTCCATGCCTTGCAGCATTTCGTTGACTTCGGTGATCTCGTAGTTGCGCTCGGCAAGGCGGCGGCTGCGCAGGAAGCTGTCGGCTTCGTCCAGCAAGAGCACGGCGTTTTCGCTCGCCGCTTCTTCGAACATGCGGGCCATGTTCTGTTCGGTTTCGCCCACATATTTGCTGGCGATGTCACTCGTCTGGCGAACCATCAGGGGCCGCTGCAAGGAGCGCGCCAGGTGTTCCGCCAAGGCGGTCTTGCCGGTGCCGGGAGCGCCGTGGAAACACAGCGTGCCATGGCCGCGGCGGCTCAGTGCCTCGACGATCCTGGGCACTTCAAAGCGGCTTTCGACGTTCAACAGTGAGAGGTCGTACTCGGTGACCACCGGGCGGGCGTGCCGCTCGGGTTTGCTGCCGCCCAGGGCCTTGTCGGCATTGCCCAGTTGGCGTTCGATCAGCGCCTCCACCGTCTGGGTCGGTGCGGCGTCCTCGGTGGCTGTGGTGCTCCGGGCCAGCTTGGCAAAACGCACGGCGGTGCGGATCTGGGCCGGCGTCAAGCCTCGCCGCTGCGCCAGTTTGGCGGCGAACCCTTCGCTCACCGGCACCCCCGCCAGCGCCCGCGTGACCAGGCCCTCGCGCGCACCGGGCGGTGGACTCTTCAGCATCAGGTGGTACTGAAAGCGGCGCCGAAATGCCGGGTCGATCTGCTCGATGCGGTTGGTGACCCAGATCACCGGCACCGGGTTGGTCTCCAGAATCTGGTTCACCCAGGCCTTGCCGTTGACGCTGGCGCTGGTGCCGGGCATCGGGTCGCTGCTGTCGAGCCTGGCGATCAGTTGCGCGGCTTCGCTGCTCATCGGCGGAAAAACGTCTTCCACCTCGTCGAACAGCAAGGCCACTTCGTTGCTGCCCTTGAGGAACACCTGGCTGATCTGCAGACTGCGGTAGCGGTCGCGGCCCGACAGGCTGTTGCCCTCGCGGTCAGCGTACTCGACCTCGTAGAGCTGCAAGCCGGCGGCGACCGCGCAGACTTTGGCGAGCTCGGTCTTGCCGGTGCCTGGCGGGCCGTAAAGCAGCACGTTGACGCCTGCCTCCTTGCGCTGGGTGGCATTTTTCAACAAGGAGGTGAGGACGGCGGCGTCGTCGGCGACGAACTGGAAATCGCTGACTTGCAGCTCGCTGCGGGTCACCGGACGAGTGAAGACGGCCATCAGTTCGCCGGGCGCACGGTACTCGCGCATCAGCACCGGGGGCAGTTGTTCACTCACCTTCATCAGGTCGGCCAGGTCGGTGATGTTCTGCTCGGAGATGAGGTTTTCGACCATGCCGATGCGTTCCAGGCGCGAGCCGGCGCGCAGCGCTTCGGCCACCTCGGCCGCCTCGACCCCGGCCACGGCGGCGAGCGCGGCGTAGGCCTCTTGCGCGTTGCTGACCTTGAACTCGACCAGCAGGCCGCGCAGGTCGCGCTGATAACGCGCCAGCGTGCCGTACAGCAGCAAGGCGCGCTCTGCCGGGTTGAGTTGCAGCAAGCCGGCCAGTGCGTCGATGTTCTTCTGCACCAGGGTGGACTCTTTTTTCAGCCGCCTGGCCAGCCACTCGCAGGTGCTGCCCAGCACCGTCAGCAGGTCTTTGGGCGCGTCCTTGATGTACTCGTCGATGTAGAAGAAGACCGTGCCCTCTTCGTAGGGGCCGCGCCAGGGGCCGTGGCGGTCAATGAAGGCCTGGTCGCTGAGTGCCTCTTGCCCTTTCCACTGCGGATTGCCCTTGCAGCGCTGTTGCAAGAAACCCCGCACCCGGGCCAGCACGGGCAATGGCCAGACCAGGTGCCGCCCGACGAGGGAGAGCAGGCTGTTCCAGTCGCGCCGCAGATTGAAGCGCCCGGCCTGGCGCAGCGTGAGGGTGAGCACGAAGTGCGAGCACAGCACATCCATGACGGGCGCTTCCGCCAGACCCGGTGACAGGATCGAGCGTGCATCGTGCGTGACACGGGCCATGGGCGACACCCCTTTTGCGACTCACATCAAGCGGACCATCTTCCCCCGCCGACGAGGCGGCGGCAAGCCCTGTTCGACGCCGCTTCGTGATCTCTGCCCCGGTCCTTCGCTCTGGACGGTGGGGCATGCACTTCAGTGAAGGACAAGCGGGTGTTGGGCCAGGACCGTGAAGCTGGCAATGAACTCTTCCAGGGCTTCTTCGTTCGGACCCTGGTCGATCAGGGCCTTAACGCCGCGCTGGAAACTCTGGGCGACAAGCCCTTGCAAGAAAATTTCCTTGCGTGCCACCTTGTCGACGATCTCGAAGCCGGACGGGTCGCCCGGCTGGCCTTGCGCCGCCGGGACAGGGTCCTTGCCTGCCTCGGTGGAAGGGTCTTCGGCGCCGAATCTCACGACGGCGAAGCTGTCCGAGTTGTAAAGCAGTTGCATCGATGCACCTCCAGACTCATGCAGATGGGTCTCGCGCCGGGGAAATCAAGGAAAGCTGGTGCCACTGAGCACGAACTCGTTGCCCTCGCCGGTCGCGTGGACCAGCAACTGCATGCGCACTGGCAGGTGCTGGCGCGCGGGGTCCAGCCAGACCTGCGCGCGCGTGTCGAAAGGCCGACTCGGCTCGCGCAACAGGTGCACGGTCTGCGGCACGCTGCCCGCAGGCAGTTCCAGGTCGGCGGGATCGAGGACGTTGAAGATCCAGGCCTCGGGTCGGCCCCGGGTGCCGACGACCGGGATCACGATCTGCGCGCCGGGCAATGCCAATTCGGGCTGGGCGCGAACGATGGCCGCCAGTTGCACCATCCAGCTGATGCGGTCCTGAATGCCTGGCGGCAAACCCAGCTCGGCCGACTGCGCGCTGAAAGTCAGTTTGCCGGCTTCACGCTGAAAGTTGGTCGCACGTTGCTCCTTGCCGCGCCGGCTCTCGCTGTAGCGACGCGGTGCCAGTCCTTGTGCGTTCCACTCGCCCTCGCTGGTCCACTGCATGGCCTGGATGCCGAAGGCGCTGGCCCGCAGCGACAGTCGGTAGCCTGCGTCCTCAGGTTGCCAGGAGAGCACCGCCCGGCCGCCGGCCATGCCCCTGTGCAAGTCGTAATTCAGGGTCGCCGCCGGCGGCGGGTCGGTACGGTATTGCGGCACGCGGATGTTCGCGCCTGCGCTGTCGTTCGCCAGGTCTGTGCCGGTCGCTGCACCCGGGTCGCTGGCTGGTGACGTCGCCAGCAAAGGCCGCGCCGGGACGGCCACCGGGGCTGCGCTGGCGGCGGCGGCCGCAGCTTGCGTGGGCAGCGCGCGCCCCGGGGCGGCGGCCCGCTGTGCTGCCTCCGGGGCTGGGTTTGTCGTCGCTTTCGCCTCCTGCCCGGCCTGCCGCCTCACATCCGGCCGTGCCTGCAGCCCGGGCTGCTGATCGGCGCTGGGCAACTCGATGCTTCTGAAGCTCAGAGAAAGTGGCAGCACGGCTGGCGTGCTGCGCTCTTTGCCCATCCCCAGCCCGGGCAGCAGGTCGAGCAGCCAGGCATGAAGCAGCAGCACGCCCAGCACCGTCGCCGACACGCCCAGCACGCGGCGGCGCCATGGGCGGCCGGCCAAGGGGCTGTTCGAGAGCAGGGTGGGGTGGGTCACCCCACAATAGTGCCACCCTGAGTTTCAGGGTCTGTGGTGAATCCCCAGGGCGTGGAATATTTCCCTATCGAGCATGTGCCGATGAAAGAACTGCCTCCGTGGTTGAAGTTGGGCACCGTCTGGCTGCTCTTGGGTCTCGGGCTGTTCCTCGGCGTCCAGGGCTGGCAACGGCACGAACAGTCGACCCGCTTCGTGGTCGCGGGCACTTCGCTCGAGCTCCGGCGTGCCGACGATGGGCACTACCATTGGCCGGGCAGTTTGCAGGGGCAGGCGGTCGATTTTTTGGTGGACACTGGCGCCACCGGCACGGCGATTCCAGCCGATTTGGCGCGACGGCTCGGCCTGGAGGTCGTCGGGCAGGTGACGTCGCAGACCGCCGGGGGTCGGGTCGAGGGCCAGGTGGTGGTCGGCGACCTGGTGCTGCAGGGCGGTGTGCGCGTGCAGCGGCTGCGACTGACGGCGTTGCCGGATCTGAAGTCGCCTTTGTTGGGCATGGACGTCCTGGGGCGCCTGCGTTGGGAGCAACATCAGGGTGTGATGAAGATCAAGCTTAAGGAGCCGGCATCGTGAGCACACAGATTCCACCGAGGCTGCGCAAGCCCCACTGCGGCAGGCCGATGCTGCTGCTGTCGATGTGGGTGATGGCCTGGGCTTTTTCCTTCCCCGGCCATAGCTGGGCCAGCACCGCGAACACCGGCCCGCTGCCGTTGAAGGCGCCGGAGCCTGCCGCTGCACCTGCTTGCCCGCCTTCGGTTTCGTCGACCGCCGCCGCACAGGCA
>Ga0209181_10008546_pt1 | contig 13697 bp, 9 predicted proteins | sample MAT05_FD_187208 | JGI IMG/M metagenome (GOLD analysis project Ga0209181, IMG submission 187208) | Freshwater microbial communities from Lake Fryxell liftoff mats and glacier meltwater in Antarctica - MAT-05 (SPAdes) (version 2) | ecosystem: Environmental > Aquatic > Freshwater > Ice > Liftoff... | reverse complement strand
CAGGCTTAAATCCTTGCTGAAGTTGCGTTTGAATTAAGGTGCGCTCAGCCAGTGTGATGTGTTTGTATGTTTTTACCATCGCAACATTCTTTCATGAAAAATGTTGCACTTGGAAATCGAGCGGGCCAACGGTTTCATTTTTAACGGTTTCATTTTTTACGTTTTATTTTTTTTAATGTTAGGGTCATTAAAGTAAGCCGTTGCCGTTGAGGTGCACGTGCACTAAGCCGGTTGTAGGCGTGATATTTGCCTATATGAAATTTATCTTAAGCTGCATTAATTTAGGAGGCCACAAACCATGCAAATCCAAATAATGAAATACCTTTTACCTTTGACTGTGTTTGCTTCAGCTTTTGCATTAGGTGGGTGTGCCATTGGGCCAGAAGTGCATGCAGATTATGATCGTGCTACTGATTTCACTAAATATAAAACCTTTGGTTTTGCGAGCCCACTGGGTACGGACAAAGCCGGACATAAAAGCATCGTGTCGCAACATTTGAAAGCAGCAACACAGCGAGAGCTGGAGGCACGGGGCGTACGTTTTGTTACTAGTGCGCCGCAGTTGTTGGTGAACTTTAATGCGAGTCTTGATGAAAAAACGAGTGTGACAACTATTTCTACGCCTACATCACCTATTCCACCATTGGGGTATGGGTTAAATAATGGCTATTACGATTATCGAATTGGTCTGTACAGCGCATGGCCGCTATATCGTGACGAGACGATTGTTACGAATTACAAAGAAGGAACGCTAAACATCGATATCGTGGATGCTGCGCGAAAACAACTCGTGTGGGAAGGCGTGGTTACAGACAGTAATGTGACTCAAAAAGAGTTAGATAATGTGCAATTGGCCGTTGATAAGTCAGTAGCCGCCGCATTTTCAAAATTCCCCGTTGCAGCCCCGATAAAGGCGCCTAGCTTAGCGAAATAATAACGATGGATCGTACCGAGCGTTTTTACCGCATTGACCAACTGCTCAATGAGAAGAAAATTGTTTCATTTGCGGAGCTAATGGAACGGTTAGAGGTTTCTCGCGCGACAATTAAGCGTGATTTGGAATACATGCGGAATCGGTTGAATGCACCGATTTTTTGGGATCGCGACGAGGGTGGCTATCGTTTTGCGGGACCGGAGCGTGGGGCGGCGCAATATGAGTTACCCGGCTTGTGGTTTTCTGCGCAAGAGGTACATGCGCTGCTTACGATGCAACATTTGTTAATGGGTTTGGATAGTGGTGGGTTGTTAGGCCCGCATATACAGCCACTGTTGGCGCGGTTAAGCGCGCTGTTGGGCACGGCTGATAACCCTTCCGAAGAAATTCAAAAACGCATTCGTATTTTGGGCATGGCGTCTCGGCGTATGGCGCTAGACCACTTTGCGGTGGTGGGGTCTGCTTTATTACGACGTAAGCGGTTGTTGTTAGCTCACCATGTTCGCTCGCGTAATGAAACGATTGAACGGGAAGTATCTCCCCAGCGTTTGGTGCATTACCGGGATAACTGGTATCTCGATGCGTGGTGTCATTTCCGGAATGATTTGCGGAGCTTTTCAGTTGATGCCATTCGGCGTGCCGAGCTCATTGAACAGCCTGCGCGCAATGTGCCAGAGAACACCCTGGATGCTGTTCTGGGCGCGGGTTATGGCATTTTCTCAGGCAAGAAAACGACTTGGGCAAAGCTGAAGTTCACTCCAGAACGTGCGCAATGGGTGTCGCTGGAGCAATGGCATCCTCGGCAAAAATCACATTTTGAGCCAGGCGGTAGTTATATTCTGGAGTTTCCGTTTTCGGATAGTCGAGAGCTGGTTATGGATGTGCTCAAGTACGGGCAGTCTGTCGAAGTGCTGGATCCACCCGCTTTGCGGCAGGTAATTAGGGACGAGTTACAGAAAGCGTTGGGATATTACGGTTAATTTATTTTCAGGAAGTAGCAGGCTCATGCTCTGAGCCTTGCGCTGTTTAGGATGTCTCCTTGGCAACTCATTGACTAAGGAGATAAACATGGAAGCGATTCAGAAGGTACGCAACGTAGTTATAACCAACCCCGATGTTTTGGTGTTTTGGACGACAGCAGGGCTTTCTTTGGTGGTGTGGTGGTTAGGCGCGACGGTTTAGTGTTCTAGCGCCCTTGTCATCCTAAACTCGAATCATTTTTCTTAAGCCAGTTTCTTCACAATCCCGAAACGTTCTAAAGTGCGCTTGCGTGCTACGTCATGGTCCACAATCGGGTGAGGATAGTTTTCGCCCAAGCACACATTGCATTTACGCAATGCTTCAGCGCTCAGTTTCCAAGGCGCATGAATTTGCCGGTTATCCAACTTAGCGAGTTGGGGTAGATAGCGTCGAATGAAGTGACCTTCTGAATCAAATTTTTCTGATTGTGTGACTGGATTAAAAATACGGAAATAGGGCTGAGCGTCGCAACCTGTAGATGCGGCCCATTGCCATCCGCCGGTATTGGCGGCAAGGTCAAAGTCGTTCAAATGGCGCGCGAAATAACGCTCACCCCAGCGCCAGTCGATGCCTAAATCTTTAACCAAAAAGCACGCCGTTACCATGCGTAAACGGTTGTGCATAGATCCGGTTTGATTGAGTTGGTGCATAGCGGCATCGACCAGAGGATAGCCTGTTCGTCCCTCACACCATGCTTCAAAACTCGTTTGTGCTTGTGCGCCGCTCTCCCATTGAATCTCTTCGTAGTTGCGCTTGAATGCATGATCTACGACATGCGGATGGTGATACAAAATCATGAAGTAAAAGTCGCGCCAGATCAGTTCTGATAACCAGGTTTGCGCGCCCGTACTCTCTTCGGAGGCGCGGATTTTTTCCAAGGCGATTCTGACTAAATGACGGATAGACACGGTGCCGAAGCGTAGATGGGTTGAAAGGTTTGAAACGCCATTCAGGGCAGGGAAGTCTCTCGCTTTATCGTATTGGCCGATACGTGGCAAAAAATCCTCTAGCAACAATGCACCACCTGACATACCGGTGGATAAGGAGGGTTCGCTGCCTTTTTTTAAATCCATCTCAAACCCCATCTCACTTAAAGTGGGAATGAAGGTGGGAATGAAGCTGGGAGCGGGTGTGGAGTGGTGAGCGTCAAGATGATTAGCCAAACGGTGCGCATGTTTTTCTATGGGGTAAGGCTGGCTATAAAAATCATCGTCCTCTGAGCGCAGCTTTTTTAACCACGCATTTTTGTAGGGCGTAAACACGGAGAAGGGTGTTTCTGCGAGCGTTAAGACTTCATGCTGTTCAAAAATTACGTGGTCTTTTGTGTTGTGTAGGGTGCAGTCCAGTTTGCTTAATTGCCGCTCCACCTCGGCATCTCTGGCAATGGCCGATGGCTCGTAATCGCGGTTAATGAAAACGGCTTGTACCTGTAATTCTTTGGCTAGACGAACAATTTCATCTTCTGCGTAGCCATAACGCACGATGAGGTGGCCACCTGGTTTGCTTAGATTGCTTAGGTTACCTAGCGCCTCGGCAAGCTCAGTGATGCTTTGATGAATAAAGCGAACGCGCCTGTCCTGTTTTGGCAAGCTTTGCAAGATCGTTTTGTCGAATATAAAAACGCAGAACACACGCTCACTTTGCGTTAATGCCGCATGCAAAGCAGCGTGATCAAAGCAGCGTAAATCGCGGCGGAACCAAACAAGGGATTGTTTGAATAGGGCTGACATTTATAAGATATTAAGTTGTTAAAGAGATTTTGTAGCGGTTATGACGCGGTGCAACAAAATGCGTCCTCCAAGTTGGCTATCAAAAATGCTAAAATTCACTCTATGTTGATGACTCAATTAAGCAATTTCATATTGTTTTTCCTTTCAGGTCGGCCGTAAAAAAATATCTGTGCCGGAATGAAAAGCTCTTGCTACTATTTGTTACAAATATATTACGAAAGACATACGATACATTGGGTAATAAGTTGGTTTTTGAAGCGCTTGTGAATCTGATTTTGAAATCGGTTTGTGAATCGGTTTGTGAATCGGTTTGTGAATCGGTTTGTGAAACTGGATTGAGAGCTCGATTATGAATCGTACTGAACTTAACGTATCGGCTTAATCGTGATAATGATTCAAAACCTATGCTGACTGTGCCTGCTTACATTGTCGTTGTTAACTCGATGGTCGCAAATGCGATTCTTGCAGTTATCTTTTTTTCGCTTTGGAAAATCGACAAACGAGAAAGACCCTTTGCTATTTGGGGCATGGCGTATGTCGCCAGTTCCCTGGTACTTGCAACGCGCCTTTTTGATATTGACCCCAACTCTATAGCGACTCAAAGCGAAAGCTTTGTAGGCGCAGTTGTGGTTGTTTTAATTTGGATAGGCGCTCGTGAGTTCGTCGGGGCTCCATTGAAAATGCCTTGGACTGTAGGACTCTGTGTGCTGGGCTTGCTTTGGAGTGCGGGGGCATTATCAGCGGGTGGGTTATTTCCAAATTATGTGTCACGTGTTTTAGGTGGATTCATTTTCCTGCTATCTGCAATTGCAATGTTGCGGCATGGGCGCGAGGTACGCGGTGCTGGTTATCGTTTGGTAGGCTGGTTGATAGGTTTGTATGCCGTTCTTGGCATGTTTTCTCCTTTTATTGTGGAATCTATCGCAGACGAAAAAGCCAATATAGTCGGCCCTTTGTTCAACGTCACACTGGGCATGTTATTGCTAGTAGTAACGCAACTTAAGCAGCAGCGTGCATTGGCTCAAGCGAATGAAGAGCTTCGTCAAGAAGTTGTGGCACGCGAGCTGGCTGAGAGCGAGGGTAGTAAAAATGGCGAACGATACCGCGCTATCCTGAACAGCACACGGAGCTTAATTGGTTTACTTTCACCAGATGGCAAGGTGTTAGACGCTAATCGAATTTCTTTAGAACATTCTATTCACGGTCCTTCCAAGATTATTGGGCAGCATTTTTGGGATACCGACTGGTGGAGAAGCGATCCTGAGCAGCAAAAGCGTTTAAAGGAAGCTATTCGAAGAGTTTCCGCCGGAGGAAATGATCATTTTGTCGCCAAAGCATTGTTGCCGGATGGAACCTTTGGCTATTTCAATTTTTTTCTGACGCCGATTAGAGACGGTGCAGGAAAAGTCATTTACTTGGTTCCAGAGGCACATGACATTACTGAACGTAAGAACATGGAGGAAACCTTGTATGTGGCTGAGCAACGGTTTCGAGCCATCAGCGAAAGTTCTGTTGTAGGTATATTCGCTTGCAAACCTTCAGGTGAATTAATTTATGTCAGCCGCCGAGCATGTGAAATTGTGGGGGTTAGCCAAACTCAAGCACTAACGGGGCATTGGATAGACAACATCCACCCCGCTGATCGAATACAGCTAGAAGATGATGTTGAAAGAGCCATTATTGAGCAACGCCCTATGTCTCGGGAGCGGCGATACATCATCAATGAAAAGCTGGTGTGGACAAGCACCAATCTTGCGCCGATTATTGAGCATGAAAAGCTACATGGATTTGTAGGCACGATTGAAGATATTACGGCACGCAAACACGCAGAACATGCGCTTCGAGATAGTCAAAAGAAATTTATTAGTTTCTTTGGAATGACACCAGAATCACTTGCTGTGGCGGATCCAGAGGGAAATTATATCGAAGTGAATGACGCGTGGATGCGCACCTTTGGTTATGGCCCGAACGAAGTACTGGGTAAAAGCAATACGGATTTGAAATTTTGGCAGGATACGGCTGAAGGTGACAAGTTGTTCCGTGAGCTTTTGTTAAGCGGAGAAGTACGCAATCAAGAAATGGGTGTGCGGCATAAGACAGGCGACGAAATTGTTGTGCTCGTTTCTGCTCAAATCATTCAAATGGAGTTATCCAAACTCATTTTGTGGAATATGCGCGATATCACTGCGCAGCGCCGCATAGAAAAAAGTTTACAAGGTAGCGAGGAACGGTTTTCGGCTTTCTTCCATATGTCTCCTGTTGCACTAGGGGTCACCTCCATTCCCGATGCGCATTACATTGATGTGAATGAGGCTTGGGTGTCCCAATTTGGCTACGTTCGTGAAGAAATTATCGGTAAGACCAGCTTGGAGATTGGCTTGTGGGCCGATGTGGAAGAGCGCGCACGGCTACTCGACGAAGTTTCAAAAAATGGCGTAATGGAAAAGCGAGAAGTGCGCTTTCTGCGAGCGGATGGGACGGAGATGCTGTGCGAACTCTCTAACCATCTGTTTGATTTTAATGGTCAGTCAGTGTTGGTGTGGAGTGCTCACGATGTCACCGAGCGGCGACGTGTAGAACGTGAGGTGCAAGATTTGAATGCTCAGCTTGAGGCGCGAGTTGGTGAACGAACGGTTTCGTTAAAATTAGCCAATTCTGAATTAGCGGGCGCCTTGGATTCACTTAAATTGACGCAAGAAGAATTGATTCGCACAGAAAAGTTAGCGGCATTAGGCTCTTTGGTAGCCGGTGTTGCGCATGAACTGAATACACCCATTGGTAACAGCATGACCGTAGCGAGCACATTGTCTGAAAAGACCCGTGAATTTAGTCACGAAGTAGAGTCGGGAAAAGTGCGTCGCTCTACTTTGGGCGATTATTTAACCGACGCCAAAACAGCAACGGAATTGCTCATGCGCAGCCTTGCACAAGCAAACGAATTAGTGAGCAGTTTCAAGCAGGTAGCGGTGGATCAGACGAGTGCTCAGCGACGCGATTTTGATCTGAAACTAGTTCTTGAAGAAATTGCCACCACATTAACCCCTACATTAAAGAAAAAACCATTCAAGTTTGTATTGGATGTTGCCGATAATCTGTTAATGCAAAGTTTTCCCGGATCTCTTGGCCAAGTTGTCACCAACTTTGTCGCCAATTCTTTGGCACATGGTTTTGAGGACAGAGATGAAGGGTCTATGTGGTTGTCAGCCAAGTTAATTGGCAATGAAGAAATCGAGCTAGTGTATAGCGACGATGGGATTGGCATTCCCGAAGCGGACTTGAATCGAGTTTTTGATCCGTTTTTTACAACCAAGCTCGGTCGTGGTGGTAGTGGGCTTGGGTTACATATTGTCTACAACATCGTCACTCGTATTTTGGGTGGCAAAATTCAAGTCAGCAGCAGCAAGGAAAGTGGAACCCGCTTTGTGCTCACCTTGCCGCTCGTTGCACCTGAAAACGGAGGACGCGCAAGCTTCACATGACACAAATAGAACAAGCGCGCCATAGCGACGCTAAAGATGATTTTTTCGATTTCGCTGACGATGATGAGATTGGCTCAACATCAACGGAGTGTGCGACTGCCCCTTGGCGGATATTAATTGTAGATGATGAAAAAGATGTTCACAGTGCAACGTTGTATGCATTGAGTGGTCTGACCATCGTCGGACGACGGCTTGAGTTTTTTCATGCGTATTCGGCCGTTGAAGCGCAGCAGTTACTCAAGACCACCTCGCGTATTTCAGTGTTACTTCTAGATGTAGTAATGGAAAGCTCTGACTCGGGCTTGAGTCTAGTACGTTATCTCCGCGAAGACTTAGGCTGTACCGACACGCGAATTATTTTGCGTACCGGGCAACCCGGCTATGCCCCCGAACTGGAAGTCATTCGCGATTACGATATCAATGACTATAAAACCAAGTCTGAACTCACACGAACAAAACTGGTAACTGCGCTTACAACGGCGATTCGTTCTTATGAACAGTTGCGTATTGTCATTGAAGGACGTCGCAAGCTGGATCACATTGTTCGTTTATCGCCAAGTTTATTCGCGCGGCGAGATTTAGAAGAATACGCGTCGGGTGTATTGCAACTGGCCGGCTCTTTATTAGGGTTTGAAGCCGATGGCGTCTTCTGTGTGCCTCGAGCTTATGGCGCAATTGGCTTAGAAGGCGTGGATGGTGAAGAGCGCGAAAAGAATTTTGTAGTCGGTGCTTATGGCCGACATACCAGTGAAACTGGAAAAACACTCGAAGATGTTGCAGACCCAAAAATAGCTAAACTACTGTGTCGTTGCTGCGATGAGAAGGTCAATGTATTTCAACCTGAAGGCTTTGCCTTGTATTTCCACAACGATGTCGATTGTTTGGCCGTTCTGTGTATGGAAACACCTTATTTGTTGAATGATACAGATCGTCGATTATTAGAAGTATTGTGCGTAGGTATCACCGTTGGCTTAGAAAATGTCACTCTTTTCCAGAAGCTTAACTCCCTCGCTTATTTCGATCCCTTATGTCGATTGCCAAATCGCCAGCACTTTGTCTCACTCATCGATAAACAATTAAAGCAGGATAGGCACGGTTGGGCTATTGCGTTGATCGATGTGGATCACTTCTCTGACGTAAATGCCGCATTAGGACATCGCACAGGCGATCAATTATTAGTCGCAATGGCCGGGCGGTTGCGGGAGGGCTTTCCGCCTGAAGTGACCGTGGCGCGGGTCTCTGGCGGCACGTTTGGTTTACTTGGACGTGATGAATTACTCGAACCCGAGAAGATTTTAGCGTTGTTCGCTTATCCGATTTTGGTTGCCGATCAGTCGCTGATGCTGCAACCCTTGATTGGTTTGGAACGCTTAGCGGAATCAGAAGGCCGTGGTACAGATGTATTCAAAAATGCCAATATCGCACTTTCTCGCGCGAAGAGTGATAACGCTGGGCGCTGGAAATATTTCACGCGTGATATGCAGTTGGCCACTCAACAACGCCTTGGTATGTTGCATGAGCTTCGCCATGCTGCAGAAGCAAAGCGCGGCCTGAGTCTTTATTACCAACCCCTCATAGAAGCAAGCACCAAGCGTGTGATTGGTGCAGAAGCCTTGATGCGCTGGACAAATGATCGAGGTGAGGAGATTTCACCTACGCGTTTTATTCCGCTAGCAGAATATTCTCACTTGATTATTGAACTCGGTGAGTGGGCTTTGCGAGGCGCCTGCAAGCAACTCAAAATTTGGCAAGCCGCAGGCTTTAACGATATGCGCATGTCAGTGAACGTGTCGTTGGCACAGTTCCGAGACCCCAATTTTGTTAGCTTGGCCTGTCGTTGCGTTGAAGAATCTGGCGTTGATCCCACCTTCATTGAGCTTGAATTGACCGAGAGCTTAGCGCTACAAGAAACCGTTACGGTTGTTGAAGCTTTGCATGAACTTAAAGCATTTGGTTTTAGTATTGCAATTGACGATTTCGGGAGTGGATTCTCCTCACTCAATCATTTGCTACTGCTGCCCATCAATCGTTTGAAAATTGACCGTGCTTTTGTGGCTGATCTATCCGAAGCGCGTTCAAGTTCCAGCATTGCCGACATGATTGTAAAGTTAAGCAATATGCTTGGCTTGTCGGTCATCGCGGAAGGTGTAGAGACGGCCTACCAATATGATGTCCTACTCAATATGGGATGCACCGAATTGCAAGGCTTCTATTTTTCTCCACCATTACCAGCAGATAAATTTGAGGCGTATTTGCGCAAAAATCAAGGATAGGTCCAAAGGTCTAGGTTCATAGGCCTAGGTCCATAGGTCTAGGTTCATAAGTCATAGGCCTTAATGAGTAGGCTTATTTTAATTTCGCTGCTTGAATGATGGCTAACCACGCCTCTTTCTTCTCTTGAGTCACGCGCGTTGTTTTAGCGCTATAAACCAAGTGATCAAAACCACTGGTATTGCTGTCTACACGACGTATTTCAAATTGGGGGCCTGTCACACGGCAGTCACCTTCCCACTGCAAGATGACAGAATTAGGGTCGTTGCCCATAGGGTTAACCTTCAGCGGAATACAGCGCTCCGATAGGTCTTGAATAAAAGCCATGACATGCTCGTCTGGTGTCGTTGTTACCTTGTAGTGATAGCTGGAAACCAGTTCATTCCAAAAATAAGTGTTCTCTCCTTCAAGCACGTACATATGTGCGGTTTCGCGTGCGTCGGCGTTACGGTAGGCTAAAGTCCATTTTCGAGCATCGAGCTTAAAATCCCAATGTTCAATGGCAGTTTCCTGCGCATGGCCAGCATGGCTGATCGTCAATAAAAGAAAAACTAAAACGTACAATTTATTTAATGGGTGCATATTGAACCTCGACAGCAAAGAAATATAAACAAGGACTACAAGCAAGGGCTAAAAATACGAGCTAAAAATATGTATTTGCAAGTCGCATCATGCACGTGTTTGCTTGGCTTGGCAGTGTTAAACTTGCGCCGAGTAAATTTGTTGGCAGAATAAACGATCAAGGAGGGCACAGCCTGCTGCAGGCCGGACAAATCGCACCAACTTTCGTGTTACCTGATGCGGATATGGATTCATTCGACTTCGCCGAATTGTTGGGAAAGAAAAGCGCTGTTCTCTATTTCTATCCTAAAGATGATACGCCCGGTTGCACGACCGAAGCGCTGGAGTTTTCAGATCACGAGGAAGAGTTTGCGCGTCTAAATTGTGTTGTTTTAGGCGTTTCGCGCGATGACTGTATCAGCCACGCAGAGTTTCGCGATAAACATGGGCTTGCTGTACGCTTACTTTCAGATAGTGAAAATGAGGTCGCCGAGAAATATGGCGCTTGGCAAATGAAAGAAAAAGACGGTGTTCAGAAAATGGGCATTGTACGTTCTACTTTTATCATCGACAAAAAAGGCGTAATTCGCCATGCTTTTTATGGTGTTGTTCCTAAAGGTCATGCAGCTGAAATTTTAAACTTAGTAAAAATATTAGATTGAAAGGATGATCATGGAAATTATAAAGAACTCGGTTGTAACCCTTAAGTACACGGTGACTGATCCCGATGGGAATGTGATCGACGATGGAAAAAATCCGCTGGTGTATTTACACGGCGGCTATGACGGTATTTTTGCGCCGATTGAAGAGGCGCTGCACGGCAAAGATGTTGGCGAGCATTTAGAGATCAAGCTTCAACCTGAAGATGCGTTTGGCGATTACGATGAGTCTTTGTTGAAGGTAGAGCCACTTTCCATGTTTCCAGAGAACATTGAGGTTGGCATGCAGTTTGAGCGCGGTGTTGAAGGTGAAGATGGAGAAGATGGTGAAGATGAGTTATTCACCATTACAGATATTGCGGACGGGAAAGTCGTCGTTGACGGCAATCATCCATTAGCGGGCGTAGCTTTATTGTTTGATTGCACAGTGACGGACGTGCGTAAGGCAACATCTGAAGAACTGGCTCATGGTCACGTTCATGGACCAGATGGTCATCATCACTAAGCAGCTCTACGGCAAGTTAGCCAATTAAGTTTTCACAATCTGCCCACTCAATCGAGTGGGCATTTTTTTACGACATCTTTTTTAGTTCGTACAATTTTTCTAAGGCTTCACGTGGACTAAGGCTATCGGGGTCTAAGCTGCGCAACGCATCTAACGCTGGGTGTGGCTCGATTTCAATGGGTTCAGGATCAGCAGAAAATAAATCGGGTTGAGCGCTGTTCTTACTGTCACTTGCTAACTCACGATTCTCTAATTGCCTTAAGCGACGCTTGGCATCGCGCACCACGCTTGCAGGAATGCCTGCGAGGGCAGCAACTTCAATCCCGTAGCTTTGGCTTGCGGGGCCTTCTTCTACAGCGTGCAAAAAGATAATGCTATTGCTGTGCTCCACCGCATCTAGATGCACGTTGGCGCATTCAGCGTAATCCACAGCGAGGCGCGTCAACTCGAAGTAATGCGTGGAGAAGAGCGTCCAGCAGCGGTTCTTGTCGAGCAAGTGGCGTGCAATGGCGAAGGCGAGCGCCATTCCATCAAAGGTCGATGTGCCGCGGCCTACTTCATCCATCAGTACCAAACTTTTTTCCGTCGCCCCATGCAGAATCGCGGCTGCTTCGGTCATTTCAACCATGAAGGTAGAGCGCCCTGAGGCGAGGTCGTCCGATGCGCCTATGCGCGTAAAAATGGCATCGATGGGGCCAAGCTGACAGTGTTGTGCGGGGACAAAGCTCCCGCAATGGGCGAGTAGCGTGATCAACGCAACTTGACGCATGTAAGTCGATTTACCGCCCATATTGGGGCCGGTAATTAGCAACATGCGACGAGCCGCATCAAAGCGGCAATCGTTGGCGATGAAGCTGTCTTCGATCTGACGCTCAACAACAGGATGACGACCGCCTTTGATGTCGATTCCCGCTTCGTTTGAGAAAGTGGGCTGGCAGTAGTTGTATCGAATCGCGGCATCTGAAAACGCACACAACCCATCTAACAGCGCCACTGCACGAGCAATGTTTTGCAACTGTGGAATGTAAGGGGCGAGGAGCTCGAACAGCGCCTCATAGAGCTGCTTCTCACGGGCCAGAGAACGGTCTTGCGCCGAGAGCGCCTTGTCCTCAAAAGCTTTTAATTCCGGCGTGATGTAGCGCTCGGCATTTTTCAGTGTTTGCCGACGTTGATAGTCATCAGGAATTTTGCTGACCTGTGCGTGTGTGACCTCAATGTAAAAACCATGCACACGGTTGTATTCCACCTTCAGGGTAGTAATCCCACTTCGAACACGTTCGCGGGCTTCCAGTTCAAGCAGGAACGCGCCGCAGTTTTGCTGAATCCCGCGCAACTCATCGAGATCGGCATCGTAGCCGTCAGCGATCACACCGCCATCACGCAATAGGGTGGCGGGTTCTGGGGCGATGGCACTTTTCAATAAAGTTAAACAGTCGATCGGCGTCGCGAGATTATGATTGATCTCTACGAGCAAATTGGACGTCGGCGCAGCGAGTAGGGCGCGTACATCGTCGAGATGACTCAAGCTGTCGCGTATGGCAGAGAGGTCGCGCGGACGAGCACTTTTCAGTGCAATGCGAGCGGCGATGCGTTCAATATCGGCCACGCTGCGTAGCTGTTTGCAAATGGCTTCGTAGGTTGCACCACCGCTACCTTGACTACCTTGGTTACTTTGGGTTAATTCAGCAACGGTTTCATGTCGTGCGGCCGCTTCATTTCTGCTTGATAAAGGATGATGCAAACAATGGCGCAACCAGCGCGAGCCCATACTCGTGGCGCAGGTGTCTAGCAGCGAGAGCAGCGTCGGCGCAGGTTCACCACGTAATGTCTCGCTGATTTCCAGATTGCGTCGTGTCGAAGCATCCATCCGTAACCATGCGCTATCACGTTCAACCGAGAGCGTGGTGATGTGTGCCAAGGCTTGATTCTGCGTTGTCTTGGCGTATTGAAAAAGCGCACCAGCAGCGGCTAATGCAGTAGTAGGCGATTCAATTTCATCGGGAATGAATGCGGCTAAATCTCGCGTACCAAAATGTCCCGTGAGCAAGCGCAGCGCGCCTTCGTGGTCGAAATGCCAATCCGGTAAACGTTTGATGGAGGCATTGCGGTAGTCGGAAAGATTAACCGACGATCCATCGGGCAACAAAATTTCAGCGGGGCGCAGACGTTCAAGCTGCGCGGTTAAACCCGTAGGGCCGACTTCAAGTAAACGAAAATCACCGTTAGCCAAATTGAGCCAAGCTAATCCCAACAGATTTTTGGTCGGCAACAACGCCAGCAGAAGGCTATCGGATTTCTCGTCGAGCAGCGCGGCGTCGGTCAGCGTTCCTGGAGTGACAATGCGCGCAACAGCCCGTTCCATGGGCCCCTTGGCGGTGGTCGGGTCGCCAACCTGCTCACAAATCACCACCGATTCGCCCAGCTTCACCAGCTTAGCGAGATACTGCTCCGCCGCGTGATAAGGCACGCCGGCCATCTTGATCGGCTGACCTGCCGATTGTCCGCGTGAGGTGAGCGTAATGTCGAGGAGGCGCGCAG
>Ga0209181_10008543_pt1 | contig 13697 bp, 16 predicted proteins | sample MAT05_FD_187208 | JGI IMG/M metagenome (GOLD analysis project Ga0209181, IMG submission 187208) | Freshwater microbial communities from Lake Fryxell liftoff mats and glacier meltwater in Antarctica - MAT-05 (SPAdes) (version 2) | ecosystem: Environmental > Aquatic > Freshwater > Ice > Liftoff... | reverse complement strand
CGCCTATCGGCGCGCCCCTGACTCCTCCGGGCCACTTTGGAGCTTCGGCTAATACGGGGAAGACAACGTGATCTGAACACCGCCTTCAACGTGATCTGGCATTCTGGAATATCGTGACCCATTACAGAGTGAGTTCAACGCCAGTGGCGGTAATGAGGTCTTCGCCCGTGATTTTGAAGTCCTGCGGAAAATACATGCGGCCGGGCCAAACGGTGGAGGGCGAGATGGCCGTGATGCGCGGGTCGCCGCGCCGAATGGTGAACGGAAAGGCGTTGGATTGCCCCTTTCTCGTCCCGACGGTGACGGTCCGGTGGGCGGTAGCAGCATTCCCGTCGACCGCCATGCGGAATTGAACAGAGCCGGGCCGTCTTGCCACGCTTTGAAAATAGGGTTGTAGCTGGGTCGGATCGGAGAACTGAATACTGTCAACACCTCTGAGTCCGGTCCCCAGGGTGAATTCGCGCTACACCAAAATCCACTTAGGCTCTGCGCTTTAACCCCAAAAGGTGGACAAGCCAAAAGATTCCTGCTATAAAAGCATGGGATGGAATCAACGGAATTCACAAGCGCGGCACTGAAGGAAATTACGGTGCGCCCGGTAGAGCGAAGCGAGGAAGCGCGCTATCAAGAGCAGATGGCGCGCCATCACTATCTTGGCGCGCTGGCGAAGATCGGCCAGACGGTATGGTATGTGGCGAGCTGGGGCGAAGAGTGGGTGGCGCAACTGAGCCTGTCGGCGGCGGCACTGAAATGTGGCGTCCGCGATCGTGTTCGTGATCACATTGGATCGGCTGGGACTTCCGCTCGCAGTACGGGCGGCTGAACCTGATCGCCAACAACAGCCGCTTCCTGATCCTGCCCGGCTGGAACCGGCCCAATATCGGCTCCCGGGTGTTGTCTCTGACCGAGCGGCGGGCGGATGCCGATTGGCGCACCCGGTTCGGCCATCCGTTGTTGCTGCTTGAGACTTTCGTCGACCCAAAGCGCTTTCATGGCGGCGTGTATCGCGCGGCCAACTGGCAGGAACTTGGGCTGACCCAAGGCTACCGCCGCACCAGGGAAGGCTACAGCGCGCAAGCCGATGGACCCAAGCGGATCTTTGTGCGCCCCCTGTGTGGCGATGCGCGCGCGCAACTAACCCATCCCAACCGGGATCGGTTTCAACTAACAGGAGACTCCAAGATCATGCTCAATGCCGCACAGATGCGCCTGCTGCCGCAGTGTTTCAAGTCCATTCCCGATCCTCGCCGCAGCCAGGGGAAGCGTCATCGGCTGTCGACGGTGCTGAGCATCGCGGCGGGCGCGATCCTGTGCGGCATGCGCGGCTACAAAGCGATCTCCAATTGGGCCGATGAGTTGGGGCCGCAGGCACGCGAACGTTTTGACTGCCGGCGTGAGAACGGACGCTATATCGTTCCTAGCGAATCTGTGATTCGAAATTGCCTGGTACGCATTGAGCCGGGGATGCTGGATGGGGGGCTCAATGCATGGAATCAGGCCTGGGGAGCACACGACAAGGCGCTGGCGATAGACGGCAAGACAATGAAGAATGCCCTCGACGAGGAGGGGTATCAGACCCACATTATGAGCGCCGTTGGGCATGAGTCGAAACGCAGCTACGCTCAAAAAAAGCAGGTACTTTGCCTGTCGCAGGCAGCGATGAGCAAAAGCGGACTAATGAAATCGGCATGGCGATTCCGCTGCTTGAGAACTGCGGGATCGCAGGCAAGGACATCACCGCCGACGCCCTGCTCACCCAACGCGCAATCGCCAACTACGTAGTCGAGCAGGAGGCGCATTATTTTTTCACGGTCAAGGGCAATCAGCCGGCGCTGGAACGCGATATCGCCCTGCTGTTTGAGAAGCGCGGCGCGCCTGATTTCGTCGAGGTCACGCCGCCGGATCATGGCCGCATCGAGACGCGAAGCATTTGGTGCAGCACCGCGCTCAATGGCTACCTCGACTTCCCGCATGTAGGGCAGATCTTTCTGATCGAGCGCGAATCGGTGAACAAAAAGACCGGCGAGCAAACCGATGAAACCGTACTCGGGATCACGAGCCGCACACCGCAAGATGCTTCTCCCGAACGCATCCTGGCCGTCAACCGCGGGCATTGGAGCATCGAAAGCGTACATTACATCATCGACTGGAATTACGATGAGGATCGCAGCCGGATACGCACCGGCTTCGGCCCGGAAAACATCACCCGCCTGCGCCGCTTTGCCGTGGGCATCCTTAAGTCGTTTCAGAAACCGCACCAATCCATCGCCGAAATGATGCGCAAACTCAGCTTCAATACCCGTCGCGTCTTCGATTATCTGCGCATGACTCGAAATTCAAACCCAGAGGCATACGCCAAATGAGAACAAATTTACCGTGCAGGGTGAGGAGGTAGACATTGTTTTCGATGGTTTTGTCGTGGGGTTCGTTGTGCGGGACACGGAAAACGCGCACGTTGATGCCGGCGGTTTGGCGGGTGTCACCCGGTTGGAGCGACCATACGTTTGGCCCGTGCAGTTGTAGGGCGACTTGCGGGGGACCGCCGGCGATGGCGCGGGGGTTGGATTGCAGGTGGCGTTGGAGCGTGGGCGCGTCGAAGTGATCTTTGTGCTGATGGGTGGCGAGGAGGAGGCGGATGTTGGTGAATGGAGGGGCGGCGGATTCGAGGGCATGGCGTTGTTGCGCCGAGAGGACGGCGTAACTGGAGACGCCTTCGTTGAAGGCGCCGTCGACGATGGCAGCGTCGTCACCGCAACGCAGTAGGATGCCCGCGTTGGCGAGGTGTTGGATTTCGAGAACGGCCGCGAGGAGCAGGATCATTGAGGTGGTTCGCAGTTGGGTTTAGGATATCGCGGCGGCAATTTTTGCCGCATATCAGGACCATACATGCAGCTCGTGATTCTTAGCGTGTTGATGCTCGCCGGTGCGGCGATGGCGCAGGACAACGTAATCGGCTTGCTGAAATTGCCCGAGATATTCGGCGAAGGCGGGTGCGATAAATTCGAACCAGCGGAGATCCAGCTGTTCGCGGCGCCGGGGTTGGGGAAGGCAATTGGATCGATCCGTGTGGACAACAATTGGAGGTTTCCGGCCGACGGTGGCTGGGAGGGGTTGACCGTGAATGTTCACAAGACAGGGACGAAGGGTGTACGCGCGCTGCCGGCGAAGGAACATTCTTATGAGGAGCCAGCCGCGATTGTCCTGGAAGAGCGTGAACGCTGGTTCAGGGTGCGCTTAGCGGATGGGACGCGTGGCTTCGGGCTACTAATCGGGCGGAATTTCTTTCCCTGGCGAAATTGCTGGAGCGTGAGCTAGCGTATTTCACTGGTGAATCGGACGATCGGTTAATGCCTTTTCCTGACGTAGCGGCTGAAGGGGAGCGAACTCGTGTCGGCGTGCATTCGGCTGTGCGCGTACTGGAATTTCGATGGAGTAGCGGGCGGCTGTGGCCACTCGTTCTGCAGCTCCGGCGCGGCGCCGCGAGCGATTGCGACGGGTTGGCTTCCGGCCCATGGCAGTTCGGGTGAAGCCTCGATTTGGTTTTCATCGCGCGGATGCTGAGTGGCGAGCGAACTGATCGGGGGTTGTGAAGGGATGGCTGTGATATCCTGAGCTTGAACTTTACCGCACGGGAGGTCGTTCCATTACATGCCGATAGGAACACAGGAGATGGTGGTCATATTTCTCCTGGCCTTACTGATCTTCGGCCCCAAGAAGCTCCCGGAGCTGGGGAAGACAGTGGCCAAAGCTATGGGCGAATTCCGTCGAGCGTCGTCGGAATTGAAATCGACGTGGGATCACGAGATGCAGCAGATTGAGAAGGAGACAGCTCCGATCAAGCAGGCTGCGGAAGAGTACCACGACAAGATTAACAATTACGACGATTCCTCGTCTTACGACTACGGAGCTTACGACTCCGGTACGCCGGAGACCACGGCAACCCCCTCATCAACAGTAGGCGAACCCGCACTTCAGGGCGCCGAACAAACGACCGAAACAGCAAGTGTCACGGAACCGGCGGGAGCGCCGGCCGATGCCCCAACTGTTGCGGCGCAGGCTCCGGATGGAACAGTGGCGCAGGGCAAAGCTCCTGCAGACACGGCGAAACCGGCGGCCGGTTGATTTAGGCAGGTGTTATGTCCGTCCCGGAAGATAAGAACAGGGATACCCCTGTAGAAAACACGCATGTCCCGGCAAACGGGGAGCCTGAGGCTTCTTCCGGGGCGGATACTGTTCATACGAGTTATGAGCAGACGACTGACCATGACTACGATTCGCACTACCATAGCGATGACTATCATCACGACGATCCCTATACAGGGCAAACGTACGGAGTAGCGGCGACCGGCGGAGAATCGACGGCACTGGCGACGGTGCCGGCAGCGAGTGGAAGCGGTGGCACGCCAACGCCGCCGGCGGAGAAGGAAGAAGAAGACGAAGAGGACGGCGACGGGATGCTACGGATGAGCTTCCTGGAGCATCTGGAAGAGCTTCGCAAGCGGATCATTTCGATATTGATTGGCGTGGGGATCGCGTTCGCATTCGCGCTCATTTTCGCCGATGACATGTGGACGGCTGTCAGCGATCCGGCGGCCAACGCGTTGAGGGCGCTTGGATATCCGCCAAACCTGGCGATTATCGGTCCGATGGATGCGTTTCAGGTGATCTACATGAAGCTGCCATTGCTGGCGGCTATCTTTTTGAGTTCGCCGTGGGTCTTGTGGCAGGTCTGGTCGTTCATTGCGCCTGGACTATATAAGAAAGAACGGCGGTTTGCGGCGCCGGTGATTCTCAGTACCGCCGGTCTGTTTGTGCTGGGTGGGCTGTTCGCGTACTTTGTCGCCTTTCGGTTCGGGTTGCAGTTCCTTTTGGGGATTGGCCAGAACAGGAATTTGGTGCCAACGATTAACATGGTCGATTATTTCGACTTATTTGTGAACGTTACGTTGGGCATCGGCATTGTCTTCGAGCTGCCGATAATCATCTTTTTCATGGCGCTCCTGCGGATCGTGACGGCGAAGTTTCTGATCGAAAATTCGCGTTATGCGATTTTGATTATCGTCGTTTTGGCGGCAATTATTACTCCGACACCGGACGTATTCAACCTGATGCTGTTTTCGGTGCCGATGGTAATCCTGTTTTTCGTCGGCGTGTTCGCGGCGTACTTGTTGGAGCTCCGTCGCGACGAAAAGAGCTTCCCATGGCTATCAGTACTGGTAATACTGTTATCCGTAGCTGGCGTGGCCGGCGGGATTGTGTGGGCGTTAGTGGCGAAATATGGGTATAAGACAGTGCCGTACTGGCCGTTCATCCTTCGTTAACATATTTACTAAAATCGGTACTTTTGTCCTGTAACATCTCAGCCGGATTTCGGCTATGCTGTCTAAGAAATTCAGACAATATGGGTGCCACAGCAAACACAGCGGGAGGCACCGGTTTGTTCACCGGAGCGCCCTTCATGGACCTGGAAAAGGCCATTCGCGAACTGTACGACGAAAAAGAAAGAATAGATGGGGTCATAGCCTCACTAGAGCAGTATTTACGGATCAATGGGACCGGAGCGACCGGCGTGAAAAAACGAAAACGCGGCCGAAAGTCGATGGGCCCGGAGGAACGGGAAGAAGTGTCGGCGCGAATGCGGACCTATTGGGCCGCCCGCCGAACGGATGGGGACGGATCGCGTTAGCTATTTCTTGAAAAACCAGAGCCAGAAATACTGCTCACCGGCGCCGTGCCGATAGCGGGGTTCAAAACCGCAGCGGTTGGCCATGGCGACGGCTTCGTCGTCGGAAAAGGAAACACCGAGCCAGGTGTCGTCGTCATTGGTTTTGAGGGTGGTGTCACCCTGGACCTGAAACTTGAAGAGGGCGCCTGGGCGCAGCAGCCGGGAGACTTCGCTTACGTAGTTTTCGATGACATCGCGGCTGGGGATGTGCTGGAAAACGATGGTCGAGAAGGCGAAATCGAAGTTTTCGCCAGGGACGATCGCCAGATCCATGCCGTTGTTCTGATAAACGCGGGCGTGGGGAAGGGCTGCGAGGGCACTGGAGGCGCGCGCAATCATCTCGCCGGAGACGTCAACGGCGTGGACTTCGCCAAACAGGTTAGCGAGAGCGCGAGTGACGCGACCAGCCCCGCACCCGATTTCCAGAACTTTCATCTGTTTTGGTTCGCGGCCTTGGCAGATGTTGGTCATGTCCGTGAGGATTTCCTCGGCGACGGTACGATCGCCGGAGGCGAAGAATGCTTCGTCGGTCCATGAGTCGGTGGCGGTGTTGACGTAATAGCGAGCGTTCTCCCGGGCTCGGGCATCCCAGTCAGCGCGCATCTTATCGAGGGTGTTTTGCAATGGAAGCTCCTGCATGTGTTCCGTGGGCGAACCTCCATTTTACCTGTTATCGATGCTATACTAAACCCTAGTCAGTGGGCGGCTAGCTCAGTTGGGAGAGCACCACGTTCGCAACGTGGGGGTCGTGGGTTCGAACCCCATGCCGTCCACCAAACCTCCCCTTACTCCCGTAACAAAGAAATAGATGGAAGGCTAATGGTCCTTTCCGACGTTGATATCCGGCGATACATCGCCGAAGGTAAGATTCAAATAGAACCGCCGCTTCCAGAGGACCACTTTGGGAGCTGTTCGATCGATTTCCGATTAGGGAATGAGTTCAGCGTCTTCGAACACAGCCGCTTCCCATACATCGATCCGCGCGACAAGTTTGCGATTCAAGGGATGATGCGGACGATTGTGGTGGAAGAGGGTGAGCCGTTCATCCTGCAACCGCGCGATTTTGTGCTGGCGATCACCATGGAGTCGTTGGACTTGGCCGATGACGTGCTGGGACGGTTGGAAGGCCGGTCGAGTTTGGGGCGAATCGGCATTATCGTACACGGGACCGCCGGACTGTTCGATCCGGGTTGGACGGGGAAGGCGACGCTGGAACTGTCGAATTTGGGTCGGGTCCCGGTGGCGCTTTATCCGGGCATGCGGATCTGTTCCTTTACCTTCGAGCCCCTCAGCACGCCGTCTTCCATGCCGTACCGGAAGAAGCCGGGTAACAAGTATGCAGGGCAGACGAGTCCCTTGGCGTCGCGATTGTCCGGGGAAGTCAGCCTGCTAAAATGACCTGAATGCTTCGGCACGCGCTGGCGACTCTGGCTTACCGGCTTGGCCGGGCGCTGGATGGCGCACCGGCGGATTTCGGTGAGTTTCGCGCGGGAGCGACCGTTAGAACGCCCGTCGAGATTCTGGCGCACATGGGTGACTTGATGGACTGGGCCGCAGGGCTCGGAGAAGGCGTTCACCAGTGGCACGATTCGACGCCCCTGCCGTGGGATGCGGAAGTTGCGCGATTTAATGCGGCGCTGAAAACCCTGGATTCAAGGTTAGCGGCCGCGCCACTTTTGTGCAATGAAAACCGACTGTTCCAGGGACCGATCGCCGACGCCCTGACGCATACCGGCCAGATTGCACTGCTTCGCCGGATGTACGGAGCGCCGGTAAAGCCGAAGAATTATTTCAAGGCGGATATTTGAGCACTTTTCGAGTCGCTCTCGCCAATCTGCCTTTCCCGGCGACACCTCAGGAATCGATTTCGTTGGCGGAACAGGCGATATCGAAGGCGTCGATCAAGCGCGCGGATCTGTTTGTTTTCCTGAGTGCTACGTTCCCGGATACCGAGGCTTCGGAAGGTCAATTCCATTACCCGATCCGGCGTTTCTGGATCGTGCCTGGGCTACTATCGCGGCGGCGGCGGCCGTGGCTGATGTTGCCGCGGTGTTGGGTGCGGAGCGCGTTGTGGAGACGGGCATCGTGATCTCAGCGCTGGTCATCAACAGGGATGGAACGATCGCCGGGTTCCAGGACAAGGTTCAACTCGACCCTTCAGAGGATCGCCTCTATAGTTCCGGCTTCGGGCGTCACGTTTTCCACGCTGGTCCGGTTACCTTCGGAATCGCGATCTGCCATGAAGGATGGCGCTATCCGGAGACTGTCCGCCGGGCCGCACAACGCGGCGCGCATATCGTGTTCCATCCGCATCTCCACGAAGCCGAACCGGGCAGTTTCCGGCCCACCACCTTCGCCGATCCGGCGAATTCCTTCCACGAAAAAGCGGCGATTTGCCGGGCAGCCGAAAATACTTGCTTCTTCGCCACGGTCAACTGCGCGAGCGATGGGTCTCCAACCACTTCCGCGTCATCTCAATCCTGGGTTCCGAGTGACCGAACGCCAGTTATGCCCGATGCGCGGCGCTATTTGGGATTCATTGCGAAGCCGTACAATGTGTCGCCGGCTCCGACAATCACGTATTGAATGCCGTCGAGTTGATAGCTGATGGGGCCGTTGCTGATTGCCGAGCCGAGATTGGCCCGCCAGAGGGGCTGGCCGGTGGTGGCGTTGAGGGCCACGAAATTGTTGAGCGGATCCGCGGCGAAGACTACGTTGCCGGCGGTGCTTAAGACGCCGTTGCGCGGGCCGCCGGGGCCTTCCCACTTGTGGCTCCATTTGATCTTGCCGGTCTTGTAGTCGATGGCCTGCAGCATGGCCGCGGAGTAGCCGCCGCGGTCGTTGCCGCCCCAGCCTTCGGGCTTTTCGGTGTCGTCGTAGATGTACCAGACGCTATAGGCGTTCGACGCGTTTATGTAGAACAGCCCGGTGGCGGGACTGAAGCTGGGGGGCGGCCAGTTGGCGGCGCCGGCTTGATTGGGCGAGACGAGCGCGCCGTCGTTTTGCGGGTATTTTAAGGGATCGGGGATGGGCTGGCCTTTCGCGTCGGTGCCCTTGGCCCAGTTGGCACGGGCGAAGGTGGAGGTCACGACGTTCTTGCCGGTGACGCGGTCGAGGACGAAGAAATAGCCGTTGCGGGAGGCTTGGGCCAACAGCTTGCGGGGCTGGCCGTTGATGTTGCCGTCGATCAGCACCGGAGTCTGGTTGGCGTCCCAGTCGTGGGTGTCGTGGGGGGACGACTGGAAGTACCACTTCATCTTGCCGGTGTCGGGGTTCAGGGCGATGATGCATTCGGTGAAGAGGTTGTCACCAAGGCGGCCCTTGTGGGCGACGACAGGCTGGGGGTTGCCGGTGCCGAAGTAGATGAGGTTCAACTCGGGGTCATAGGTGGTGGAGCCCCAGGTCATACCGCCGCCGTGCATCATGGCTTCGACGGAGGGCCAGGTCTTGGCTTCGGGCGTGCCGGGCTCGGGATGGGTGTACCAGCGCCATTGGCGCTCGCCGGTTTCGGGGTCGTGGGATTGGATATAGCCGGGAACATCGAGATCGTCGCCGCTGACGCCGGCGATGACGTGGTTGCCAACGATGAGGGGGGCGGCGCTGGCGTAGTAAAGCTGATCGGGATCGCAGATCTGTTTGTGCCAGCGCTCCCTGCCATCCTTCATGTTGAGGGAGACGAGGTTGCAATCGGGAGTTTCGAAGTAGAGCCACTTGCCGTAAACGGCGACGCCGCGGTTGCCGATGTGGATGCCGCCGCGGGAGGGCCAGGCGAAGTGCCAGAGCTCACGGCCGGTGCGGGCGTCGATGGCCCAGACGTGGTCAGGAACGGTGAAGAACATGACGCCGTCGACGACGACGGGCGAAGACTTGATGGCGCCGGGGAAGGGGCCGCCGGTGGAGGGGAGGCTGATGCGGTGGACCCAGGCGAGGCTGAGCGAAGGGACGTTGGCCGCGGTGATGTTGGTGAGGGGGCTGAAGCGGCGGCCGGAGTAGTCGCCGTTGAAGGAGGGCCAGGTGTCGGTGGGCGGCTGGGTGAGCTTGGCCGGGTCGAGGGTCTGGGCGAGGGCTGCCGTGGCGAGGAGGAGGATGGCGGATTTCACTTGAGCGTGTCCAGGTAGGCAGTGATGTCGTGCATGTTCGTGTCGGTGTATTTGTCGAGGAGCTCGATGTGGGCGGCGTAGGGGTCGGTCTTGACGACTTTGAGGGACGCGGTACGGGACCAGGTGTGATACTCGCCGGCGGCATCGCGGAGGGCGACGTTGAAATCGTCGAGATGCACGAGCACGCCGGAGACGGTCTTGCCGTTGGCGGGAGTTACAGCGAGCGTTACCGGTTTGGGGGGAGCGACGCCGCCGCGCGAGCCGCGGCTGAGGATGAAGGACCGGGGGAAGAGGAATTTCTGCTGGATTCCGACGGGTTCGTATTTTGCGCCGATGCCCGCGAGGTCGCCCGTTACGGAGTGGCATTTGGCGCAACCACCGGCGCCGTTGAAGTATTCCTTGCCGGCGTTAGCGTTGCCGGTGAGGACGTTTACGGGTTGCGTGAAGGGGCCGCTGCGGAGGGTGTCGGTGACTTTCAGGTGGAGGAAGTGGGCGAGGTCGATGACCGGGGCGCCCTCGAAGGATACGCTGGGGCGTCCGGTGGTGGTGGGGTGTTTCTTCAGCTTGAGGTAGGAGCCGATGGAGGCGCCGTAGCGGTCTTTTAAGATGACCAAGGATCGAACGAGATCGGTGCCGTCCTCCTTGGCGCCGCGGGCGGCGACGCCGTGACAGCTCATGCATTCCGCGTTGTAGATGATCTTGCCGCGTTCGGCGGCTACGGGGTCGACGAGATGAGCGTCGTCGGGGCCGGAGCCGATAAAGCCAACACCGCCGGCGCCGGCGGCACCGGCGCGGGGCGGCAGATTTTTGCCCAGATACTCGACGATGTCGCTGAATTCGGACGCGCTGGCTTTGGCGCCGCGGGCGACCATGCCGTTGACGACATTGCTCCAGTCCTCGCGGGTGCGGCCTCTCCCGGTGATGATTTCGGGGCCGTGGCAGGTCGCGCCGCAGACGCGTTGGACGATGTCTTTTCCGAGGCCATCCGGAAGCGGACGGGCCACGGGTTTAGGCGGAGCTGGGCGAGGGCCTTGGGCCGCGAGCGAGGCGGCGAAGAGGGCTGTGTAGAAGAGACCGCGATACATGAGGGTCATGATGGCTCCGGGCAAATGCGCGTGCTCTACAGTATATCGGTGTGGGGCTAGACGAATACGCCGGTGGAGATTTGGAAGTAGTTGGCGAGCTTTCGGGCCTGTTTGGCGTTGATCTGACGTTTGCCGTTGAGTAATTCAGAAACGACAGAGACGGCGCCGAAGACGGGCAGGAGGCCGGCTTGTTTGAGCTGCCGTTGGTCCATGAGGTGGCGGAGAACCTGGCGGGGGGCGTTGTTGTCCGGTGCTCGTAGTGATCGACGAGGTGAAATAACAGAGCGGCCATCGCGTCTTCTTCGGGCGACAGTTTGCGCTCCGGGAAGAGCATTCGTTCCAGAGCCTGCTTGGACCGTTTGTATTCCGCCGGGTTAGTGATCATTCGCGGGGCAATGGAGTACTCGACGATCACCTTGCCGTATTTTTCGGGGCTCAGCGTGGGCATAGTTCCTCCAAGTGAAGCCGATCGTACTCGGCGTGCGTGTAAAAGCCCTTAAAGAACAGCAACTTGTAAATGAAGTTAGCGCGGAAGAGAAGCCGGTGTCGGTTCCCTAAGAAGTCAATTATTACTACTGATCCAACTCGGTCCGCAAATGGATACTGCTTTCGGATATCGAAGAGATTTTGCCAATCGGCGTGCGTGGCGACTCGATAGACGTCCGATATGAACTGCCTGGTTTCCGGGTGCTTCTCCGCGGCCGCGAAGAGTTCGCCTCGGCTAATAACGTTCACAGCAATGAGTTTCGGAGATTGCGAAGTTCATTGCAAGAGCGCCGCGCGGTCCAGCGCGCTTTCAAAATCGGCGAGGACGTCCCGCCAATCTTCGATGCCGATACTGACACGGACAAGGCCGTCGACGACGCCGGACAACTGCAATTCCTGCTGGCTGACGGCGGAATGCGTGGTGGATCGCGGATGGCATACCAGCGTTTCCACGCCGCCCAAGCTCACGGCGTTCCGGGCCACCTGGAGGTGGCGGAGGAATTCGAAGGCGGCTGGTTTCCCTCCCTTTAAATCTACGGAGAAAATTCCGCCGGGGTAGTCGCACTGGGCGTCACGGATGCGGATTTGCTCGGGATCGGTGAAGAGGGACGGGTAGTAAAGTTTCTTGACGGCGGGGTGCGCGACCAGCTTTTCGGCGATGCGTTGGGCGTTCTTGGATTGGCGGTTCATGCGGAGATGAACGGTCGGCAGGCGCGAGTCGAGAATCCAGCATTCGTCGGGGGCGAGGATGTTTCCGAACAGGCTGCGGCGGGCGCGGATGGGGCGCATGATCTCGGGGTCCTTGCAGATGGCCACTCCGGCCAGGATGTCGGAGAAACCGCCCAGATATTTGGTCGCGCTGTAAAGGGATATGTCGGCGCCCAGATCGAGCGGATGCTGGAAGGCGGGACCGAGAAAAGTGTTGTCGACCATCACCAGCGGCCGGGGTTCGCGGCGGGAGGCGGATTCGACGGCGCGAGCAATGTCGGTCATGGTCAGCGTGGGATTGGCTGGGGTCTCCAGCAGAACAATGCGGCAGTGGGGCGTGTGCTGAATGGCGCTGTCGAGCGCGGCACTGTCACCGCCGGCGACGGGGACGCCGAGGATGCCCCAGGGTTCGAGGAAGTTTTGGATCAGCGACTGGGTGCCGCCATAGATGGGAACCGTGTAGACAATAGCGTCGCCGGGGCGCGTGTGGGCCATGATGGCGGTCATGATGGCGGCCATGCCGGAGTTGAAGACGGCGGCGGCTTTCCCGTTATTTTCCAGGGGAAGGAGATGGGCTTCGACGATCTCGGCGTTGGGGTGATTGAAGCGGGAATAGATGAGATCGGCGGTTTCGCCGGGTTCGGGTTTGACGCGGCCGCCGAGGATGGCGAAGGCGCGCTCGGCGGCTTCCGGCGAAGGGAAGACGTAGGTGCTGGAACGGAAGACGGCGGGGCGGGCGGAGCCGACGGAGAGGGCGGGGTCAAAACCGGCGGTCAGGACCGCGGTGGAGGGGTGGATTTTTCGCTCGGTGTTGCTCACGCCCCGATTGTAGCGGGTTCAGAAGCGAGTCAACTCCAGCACGACGGCGCGGTAGCCGTGAGCGTGGTGATTCGGAATCTGATAACCGAAGGAGGCCATCCAATGGGGATGGAATTTGTAGACGAGGCCGGGCACCACGTACGCCAGATCGTGCCGGCCGCTGAACCAGTCCGCCTGGAACATCCAGTGCTGACCGAGGGGCTGTTCCACGCCGGTGAGAACGCCGGTGGTCTTCTCGCCGAATAGAACGGACGTTCCCGACGTGACTCCGCCCGTCAGGCGTGTGGCCGTGTGCGGCGTTTCCACCTGCAGCATTGAGTAGGCCCAGTTGCCTTTGTGGCCGTAGCCGTCTACCTGCACCAGATCGCCGATAACGAAGCGAACGGGTGTGCGGGCATGCTCGCCGTTAAGGGGAAGACTGGTTTTGAAGCCGACGCTGGCATTGGAGAGGCGGGGCTCCTTGGGGTCTAGGTTGAACCAGGTGACGTCGAATTCGGTGTGGCCGCCGACGCCGTAGCCATAGGCGTTCGTCTGGACCCAGCGGCGCTCGGGTGACCAGCTACGGGCCACCGTCTGGTGTTGATAGAACCAGTCATGGCGAACGGCGACATCGGCCGAGGGAACGTCAAAGATCGTCTGTTGCGCCGAGAGCCCCGCGGCGAGGGTGAGGAGCACGACGATAACTCGCATCCTTAGCGGTTACCGGCCACGGTAGTGGAATGCGGCGCCATGGGGCCGTTCAACGCCTGGGCGGCATTGCGGCGCAAGGAGAGC
>Ga0209181_10008540_pt1 | contig 13701 bp, 5 predicted proteins | sample MAT05_FD_187208 | JGI IMG/M metagenome (GOLD analysis project Ga0209181, IMG submission 187208) | Freshwater microbial communities from Lake Fryxell liftoff mats and glacier meltwater in Antarctica - MAT-05 (SPAdes) (version 2) | ecosystem: Environmental > Aquatic > Freshwater > Ice > Liftoff... | reverse complement strand
GCAGTTCAATCAATTCCAGGTGCAGGCGAGAGTGGCAGATCTGTTCGCAAACTAATTACTGATAAAGAAGGTCTGCCGGTTAAAACCTGTCGCACCGATGGTTCAATTGTGGCTACGATGCAACTGACATTATTGGCAGGGAACTCACTCCCAACAACAATTGCAGCAAGCGATACCGTTTGTTATACATTAATCAATGAAACGGTTGCCAGCTATCTCGGTTTTAAAACGCCGCAGGAAGCAGTGGGCAAATACATTGTGTCAGAAATGGCCGACAGGTCGTTGGTGACAGGTGTTGTGAGAAACTTTAATTATATGTCATTGAAAGATGATATCGGCGGGTATGTTTATTATTCAATGAACGGCGCTCCTGAATCAATCAGGACTTTGCTGGTGAGATACAATGCTCAAAACCTGCCGCAGTTTGTTACGCAATTGGAAAATGTATTTAAGAATGATCTTCCCAATACGGCCTTCGACTATCAGTTCCTGGATGAGCATGTACAAAGTTTGTACACTGCAGAGCAACAAACCGCAAAAATGATCGCTGTTTTTTCAATCCTCGCAATTTTTATTGCATGTCTTGGATTATTTGGATTGGCAGCATTTACCGCAGAACGTAGAACCCGGGAGATTGGTATACGGAAAGTGCTTGGCGCCACTGTAACCGATGTATCTGCCATGCTTTCAAAGGATTTTGTGCAGCTTGTGTTGATTGCAATGCTCATTGGTTTGCCATTAGCAAGCTGGGCAATGAGTAAATGGTTACAGGGTTTTGTATTCAGGATCAGCATAAGTTGGTGGGTATATGTAGTTGCCGCATTGGGGGCACTCATCATCGCTTTAATTACGGTAAGTTTCCAGGCAATAAAAGCGGCGATTGCCAACCCGGTGAAGAGTTTGAGAACAGAGTAGGCAATTAAGAATTAAAAATTAAGCATTAAGAATTAAGATATGGTAACCAACAGATTTAAAATTTTGAAATGAAAGGATTGGATATTAATTGAACACCCTGAATTTAAAAAGCAGAAAATAAAAAACCGGAAACAGAAATCGCTTTTATGCTTAAAAATTATTTCACAACCGCAATCAGATCACTCTGGAAAAACAAACTGGTTTCTGCTATTAATATACTCGGGTTTGCAATCGGTATCAGCGCTTCGCTGGTAATATGGTTGCTGGTAAATTATCATTTTAGTTTTGATAAATTTGAAAAGGACGGCGACCGGATTTACAGGGTGGTATCTACCTTCAGTTTTTCCGGAGAGGTATACCATAATTCCGGTGTTCCTGATCCGTTGGGTGCGGCAGTACGCAGGGAATTGACCGGGCTGGATGCTGCCGTTTCTTTTAGAACCTTTGATGCAGGAGCAAAAGTTACCGTGCCACCCGGTAGCAGCAGTAAAGCAATTGTTTTTAAAAAGCAAGAGCGAATTGTGTTTGCGGATAGTAATTATTTTAAGTTAATTAATTATGACTGGCTGGCAGGATATCCAGCCATCGCACTAAATAAGCCATACCAAACGGTCTTGACCGAATCGAATGCAAAGCTGTATTTTCCTTCGCATACTCCTTTGCAAATTATTGGCAAACAAATTTATTTGAACGATACTGTAACAGTCACTATTACCGGCGTTGTAAAAGATATCCGGGAAAACACCGATTTTAATTACAAGACTTTTATTGCCTACTCAACTTTGGAAAGCACTTCATTAAAACCTCAAAGTTGGGACCAATGGAATAATACAAACGGCGCCCAGCAATTATTGGTTAAACTGGCCGCTGGAACCCCGGTTTCGCGTTTTGAAAAGCAGCTAACGCAATTGTATGTAAAAAACGATCAGCGGGAACCTGGTGATAACGGTAAGTCATGGCTTAGTTTGCAACCATTAAGTGACCTTCATTTTAACACAGACTATGGAACCTATGATGGGGCGCCGGCACATAAACCAACCTTGTATGGATTGCTTGCTGTGGCCCTGTTTTTATTATTACTGGGCTGTATCAATTTTATCAATCTTACCACTGCCAATGCTGCACAGCGTGCAAAGGAAATTGGCATCCGTAAAACAATGGGTAGCACCCGACGCCAGTTGGTGTTCCAGTTTTTTAGCGAAACATTTTTACTCACATTTTCAGCTACCATTATTTCTATTGCATTAACGCCGTTGATATTAAAAGCCTTTGCTGGTTTCATACCCGATGATGTGCATTTTAATTTATTAGCGCAGCCTGGCATTAATGTTTTTTTATTGGTGCTGATGTTTGGGGTTACATTGCTGGCAGGCTTTTATCCCGCAATTTTTCTGTCATCCTATAAGCCGGTATTGGTATTAAAAAACCAGGCTTTTTCTAACAAAAGTTGCTCCCGCAATGCCTGGCTGCGGAAGTCTTTAACTATTTCGCAATTTGTAATAGCACAGGTTTTTATAATGGGTGCAATACTGGTAAGCAAGCAAATTACTTATTCGCTTAACCGCGATCTTGGCTTTAAGAAAGATGCGATATTGTACATGTCTACCAATTATTATGACACCGTGCGCAGCCATAAATATCAGTTGGCAGAAAAGCTGAAATCAATACCAGGGATTGCCATGGTTAGTTTAAACAGTAACCCGCCATCATCGGGTAGCACCTGGAGCAGCATTATGAAATACAAGGATGGAAATAAGCTAATAGAAGCAGATGTACAACAGAAATACGGGGATACCAATTATATTAAACTGTACCAGCTCAACTTGTTGGCCGGTACAAATATCGAACAAACAGATACTGTAAAATCGTACCTCATAAATGAAACCTATGCACGCACTTTGGGCTTTCAAAAACCACAGGATGCCATTGGCAAAAAGATTGAATGGAGTAATAAGCAAATTCCAATTGCGGGTGTGGTTTCCGACTTTCATCAAAAATCTTTGCACGAACCAATAAAGCCGCTGGTAATTGCAGGTTGGGACAATCCTTCCCGTTCAATTAGTATCGCTTTACAGGCACCTGGTGCCAGGGGAAACAACTGGAAAGCAGTCATAGCTAAAATAGAAAAAGCCTGGAAAGAAGTATATCCAAATGATGATTTTGAGTATCGTTTTTTTGATGCGGACCTGGCAAAATATTATGAAGCGGAACAACATATTTCCAGTTTGTTGATTTGGGCCACAGGCCTGGCCGTATTTATCAGTTGCCTCGGTTTACTGGGATTGGTTATCTACACCACTACACAACGTACAAAAGAAATTGGGGTGCGAAAAGTGTTGGGTGCATCCATTGCCCAAATCGTTTCCATGATATCAAAAGACTTTGTATTGCTGGTACTGATAGCTTTTGTTATAGCCGCCCCAATCGCCGGTATCGGCATGCATCAATGGCTGCAAAATTTTGCATACAAAACCAATATAAGCTGGTGGATATTTTTTCTTGGTGGCGCCACCATGGTGATTATTTCCCTGCTCACACTGGCTTTTCAAACCATTAAAGCAGCAAGGACCAACCCGGTAAAAAGTTTGAGAACCGAGTAAAGCCCCTAAGCCCCCTCCGCTCCTAAAGGGCAATATCATTTAGTTAGGGATTTGAATTGCCCCGTCCGCCGCGGCGGACGGGATTAAATTGGGCAATAAAGAGTACGGCTTTAGCCGAAAGAATAATTTGGCTAAAGCCGGTAAGAGAATAATATCACTTATCACCACCCTAAAGGAGCGGTGCAATTCAAATAGCTAGCTTAACAAAATGACATTGCCCTAAAAAGGGAACCAGGGCAAGCGCTAAAAATCTCCAGGCATTTGCTGGGTACCAAATGTGATAATTTAAAAGCATTCAACTCCCCACAAGCATAAAAAGAGCCAATGAAAAGGCATACTGGGTGAAGACCTCTCCGCCGCGGCTGACTGTGGGCTAAAGCATACGCTTCGAAGACCTCCTCTGCACAAGGCCCCGATCTTTATCGGGAGGGGATGGAGGTAAATAATACGCTGAACAGCAAGGGTAATAATTATAAAAGTATTCCACTATACACAAATTAAAGGGTCAATGAAAAGGGATATTGGGTGTAGACCTCTCCGCCGCGGCGGACTGGGGGCAAAAGCATACGCATCGAAGACCTCCCCTGCACAAGGCCCTGATCTTTATCGGGAGGGGATGGAGGTAAATAATACGCTAAACTGCAAGGGTAATAATTATAAAAGTATTCCACGATACACAAATTAAAAGAGTCAATTAAAAGGCATACTGGGTGTAGACCTCTCCGCCGCGGCGGACCGGGGGCAAAAGCATACGCATCGAAGACCTCCCCGGAACAATATCCCGATCTTTATCGGGAGGGGATGGGGGTAAATAATACGCTGAACAGCAAGGGTAATAATTATAAAAGTATTCCACTGTACACAAATTAAAGAGTCAATGAAATGGCATATTGGGCGAAGACCTCTCCGCCGCGGCGGACTGGGGTGGCTGGGGGGCGACCACGAGCAACTGTCCGATACTGCACACCAACTGTCCGTTTTCGTACACCTTCAGGTAGCAGAATACCTGGAATCCTTACTCACAAAGGGTTTATTCCTTGGCATAGCTATTGACATTCATTCAGCCGGGGTGCAATTCAGGTAGTTTTCAATGTAGAAAAGAGGGTAAAAGAGGTTTCTTTTAATCGCCGAGTTCTATAAATCTTAGTCAATGATCAAAAGTTATTTTAAGATTGCCTTCCGCAATCTTTGGAAAAATAAAGGCTTTTCTGCCATCAATATTGTTGGTCTTGCCATTGGCATTGCCACCTGCCTGATCATTATGTTGTTTGTGCAAAATGAACTGGGCTATGATCGTTTTAATAAAAAGGCAGACAGGATCGTCCGCGTTACTTTCCAGGGCGCTGCAAATGGGGAGAAGTTTAACGAATCAACGGTAATGCCACCTGTTGCGCAAACGATGAAAGCAGATTTTCCTGAAGTGCTGGAAGCCACCCGGCTGCGGGACTATGGAATACCCCGGCTGGTAAACGGCGATAAAATGTTTAAAGAAGACGCACTCGCATTTGTTGATTCCAATTTTTTCCAGGTGTTCACTTTGCCATTAATTTCAGGCGATGCCAAAACAGCATTGATTGAACCCAATACCATTGTTATCACAAAAGCACTGGCCCATAAGTATTTTGGCAATGAAGACCCGATGGGCAAAGTGATCCATTTTAAAGAGGAGCAGAAAATACCATGCAAGGTTACAGGTGTAATTGAAAGGGTGCCCTTGAATTCGCATTTTCATTTCGAACTTTTTGCATCTATGGCAAGCCTGCCGGAGTCAAGGGAACCCACCTGGATGAGCTCTAATTTTTATACTTACCTGCTGTTACCAAACGGGTATGATTATAGAAAACTGGAAGCAAAACTGCCCGCGGTGGTAGACAAGTATATTGGTCCGCAAATGTACCAGGCCATGCATGTATCATTGCCTGAATTCAGAAAAAAAGGTAATAATCTAAGTTTCCATTTACAACCCTTAACTGCTATTCACCTTAGCTCCCAATTCGCCAGCGACCTTAGCCCCGCAGGCGATATCCGGTATGTGTATATTTTCGGTGCCATTGCATTGTTCATGCTGCTGATTGCCTGTATCAATTTTATGAACCTGTCCACTGCAGGTGCATCCAAGCGTGCCCGTGAAGTAGGTATCCGTAAAGTATTGGGGTCATTGAAACTCGAACTGGTGCGCCAGTTCCTGCTGGAGTCTATCCTCATTACAGCAATCGCTTTGTTACTGGCCATTGTTTTTATGTATTTGGCTTTACCGGTTTTCAATACCCTGGCAGGGCAAAACCTGGCGCTGCGGTTTGGCGATCACCCGTTATTATTGCCAGGGCTGGTATTGTTTGTTTTGTTCACGGGGATTTTGGCGGGTAGCTATCCTGCCTTTTATCTTTCCTCTTTTAACCCGGTTGCGGTTCTCAAAGGCAGGTTTACTTCCGGTAAAAAAAGTATCGGCTTAAGAAGTGGCCTGGTCATATTTCAATTCCTGTTTTCTATCATACTCATTGTTAGTACCACGGTAGTGTATAAACAATTATCTTTTATTCAGCATAAAAGTCTTGGATATAATAAGGACCAGGTAATGATTTTGCCTGCCTGGATGCTGGGTGATAAAGCATCTATATTTCGCCAGCAAATCGGGAACGATCCGCGTGTTGCCAGCATTAGCAATTCTGGTTATTTACCTGCCGGCCCAAGCGATGGCAATAACTTTTTTGTTTATCCCGGGGAAAACCCCAATCAAATAGTAAAAACCTTACGATATGACGTGGATGAGAATTATATTTCAACATTGGGTATTCAAATGCTGGCGGGTAGAAATTTTTCCAAAAATTTTGCAAGTGACTCATCAGGAGTGATTCTGAATGAAGCCGCTGCAAGAATATTTGGGTGGGGCGAAAAAGCAACCGGGCACATCATTTCCACTACCCAAAATAATGGTGAAATTACCAGTTATCATGTCATCGGTATCGTCAAAAATTTCCATTTCAAATCCTTGCATGAACTCATTTCCCCGCTGGTGATGGTACTGTCTCCCAATCCCGGGATGATGATTGTAAAATTGAAAACCAAGGATGCTGCAGGCTTATTGGCTGCTGCTAAAATTAAGTGGACAGCGTTTGGTACGGAGGAGCCTTTCGCCTATTCTTTTCTGGATGAACGTTTTAATAATACCTATCAATCGGAGCAGAAGATCGGCCTTATCCTGGGCATCTTTGCCGGACTTACCATCTTTGTTGCCTGTCTCGGATTGTTTGGCCTGGCAAAGTTTACGGCGGAGCAACGAACCAAAGAAATCGGTATACGGAAAGTGCTGGGAGCAACCGTATCTGGTGTAGTGGCACTGTTATCAAAAGACTTTTTAAAGTTGGTGTTGGCCGCATTTATTATTGCCTCGCCGATTGCCTGGTATATCATGAATAGGTGGCTACAGGATTTTGCGTACCGGATTGACATCAGCGCATGGGTGTTTGTGATTGCTGCTTTATTAGCAGTGATTATTACAATTATTACAGTGAGTTTCCAGGCAATCAAGGCAGCAATCGCCAACCCGGTGAAGAGTTTGAGAACGGAATGAAGTGGTGAGCGGTGAGTAATGAGTAATTAAGAATTAAGAATTAAGAATTAAAAAGTAAACTTCAACAATTGCACTTTAAACCGTCAACAATCAATGTCGTTCACTTAAGAAAATGTTTTGTAGACCAGCAGTTACTTTTCATGGCATCATCGTTGTGTCACTCTCTTGTACGAAGGAAGCTTTGGGCAGCAAAAAATCAATTGTCTTAAGTATACGACATTTAATAGTCAATCGTGAATCATTAGTTTACTTAAAGAATAACCATCGTTAGGGATAGGCGCCAACTTAAGAATTTAGATATTCAGGAATGTGAAATAGCCAGCTCCATCGGAGCGCCCTCTTTGTAGTAAATGATGAAAAAATGCATGCGTGCCGTAGGTACGCCCCACTTGTGCAGGGCTGCTTTTATGGAGCAAATGCTTTTAACGCTTTGTTCTGCAAAGAGGTAACTACTACGGATTTTGACAAGCGAAACGCTGGCTTTTAAATGCGGGTAAAAATATGTTGATGCTTATTGCCGCCAGGGCCTGGCTAAAGCTTACGTAATACGATATCGGATGGTCAATTGTAATGATGGTTTGGTAAAAGAATAATGTGCGGGATCATTATGGAAATTTTTTTCTAATAACAAATCTTTAAATCAGGTCAAACTAAAACGTATGTATAAAAATTATTTTAAAACCATGTGGCGGAATATGCAGAGGAACAAACTGCATACCGGCATCAATGTTATTGGAATGGCTGTGGCATTTACCTGCAGCATCCTTATTTTTTTGACGGTATATTTTATGTTTAGTTTCGACAACTTTCATCAAAATAAAGACCGGTTATTTAAGGTTTATGATTATTTCAGGGGTCCCGAGGGTGATGTGTTTGGTACAGGGATGCCCTACCCGGTGCAGCCCGCAGTATTGGCAGAGCATATTGGCGTAGAAAAAGCGACATTGATCAGGAATGCAGGAAACGGAATCTTGTATAAAGACAAAGAACTGGAACTAGGGGTGAAGCTGGTAGACAATGATTTTTTAAGCATGTTTTCCTTTCCGGTTATCAAAGGAAATAAAGGTACTCCGCTTGGTAATTTGGGAGATGTTGTGCTGAGCGAAAATGCAGCGTCCGTAATTTTTAAAAACGAGGACCCGATTGGAAAGCCGATTAAAGTAAAAATTTCCAATGGCTGGAAAGACCTGGTGGTATCTGCGGTGGTTAAAGACTTTCCGCCCAATTCCTCCTTTAAATTTGATGTGTTGGCACGAACTGAACTCTTCAATAGTTATCCTGAAATCAAGAATGCCTGGGACAATCAACACAGCGACTTATTTGTATTGCTGGCTAACAACAGTACAAAGAAGTCAGTAGAAGAAAAGTTGCGGCTGCTGGTAAAAAAATACCAGCCCACCAATGAAGCCGTTATGAAAAAGGATGGTTTCAGACCAGATGAAAATGGCGACTATGCATCTTTAAGATTATATCCACTTACCCAATTACATTTTAATCCAAAGTTGAGTAATGGTAGCGGGGTAAATAAGTCAGCCATCTACATTGTACTGCTGATTGGCATCATGATATTGCTGATCGCCTGTTTCAATTTCGTAAACCTGAATATTGGATTGTCATTTAACCGTTCCAAAGAAATGGGTATCCGTAAATGCCTCGGTGCAGGAAGGCGGCAGGTATGGCTGCAGGTATTTGGCGAAAGTTTTTTTGTGTGCCTGCTGGCGATGATAATTGGACTGGCCGGCTCCGGGTTTTTAATAAAGCTGTTAAACCAGGTTTATGCTTCACCCCTCAAGGTCTCCATGTTATTTAGCCCGGTATTTTTAATCATCCTGGCAGGTTCACTGATAGCTGTTGCTTTTGTTGCCGGCGGGTATCCGTCAGCCATTGTATCCCGCTTAAGAACAACGGAGATACTCAAAGGGAAATTCAGCCTGAATAAGTCTGGCTTATTAAGAAACGGATTGGTGGTAGCACAATTTGTGATCGCCTGTGTACTGATATGTTCTACCATAATTATTTACCAGCAATTCCAGCATTTGAGAAATGCTCCGTTGGGTTACCAAACTGCCTCACTCATTAGTATACCTATTCGGAATGGCAGTAAGAGTCATGAAATTATCAACCAGTTGCGAATGCGCCTGGCGGATCAGCCTGCCATTGTAAGTATATCCGGCACTGCTGCCAATTTGGGTGTGGGTAAAGATGGAGGAACCAGCAGGTCGATGGTGGGTTTTGATTACAAGGGTGGCACGGTGCGTACCACCTTGCTCGCTGCAGATTACGGGATCTTAAATACAATTGGCATAAGGCCTTTGGAAGGCAGGGATTTTTCCACCGCCTTTGTTACTGATAGCGCCAATGCGGTAATCATTACGGAGAGCCTGGCAAAGCAACTGGGAGAAAAGGAAGTGCTGGGTAGTTCCTTTTATACGGATAGCGCTCGGCCTCCATTGAGAGTGATCGGGATCATACCGGATTTTCATTTATACTCCATGCATCAAAAAGCAGATGCATTAATGATAACGCTGAACCCACAGGAGTCGCTGGACTATGCGCTGGTAAAGGTAAATACCAATAATCCGCTGGCTACAATGGAGCTCATTAAAAGCACCTACGCAAAAGTGGAACCCGGGGTGCTGTTCAAAGGCTCATTTGTGGATGAAAATATAGAACGTTGGTACAGCACAGAAAAGGAAATGGGACGAATGTTTTCTGTTGCTGCAGTGATTGCCGTTATACTTTCCTGCATGGGTTTATTTGGCATCGCATTAATCTCCATTCGCCAGCGGGTAAAAGAAATTGGTGTAAGAAAAGTGTTGGGAGCATCGGTGGCTGGTATAGCCGCTATGGTAACAAAGGATTTTATCAGGCCGGTGATATTGGCCATGGTGATTGCTGTTCCAATTGCATGGTGGGCCATGAGCCAATGGCTACAGGATTTTGTGTATCGCATTCAAATAAACTGGTGGGTGTTTTTGGTAGCGGCATCATCCGCAATCATAATCGCCATACTAACCGTTTCTTTCCAGGCAATAAAAGCAGCAGCAGCTAACCCGGTGAAGAGTTTGCGGACGGAATGAAATGATGAGTGATGAGTTAGTGAGAATTAAAAATTAAGAATTAAGAATGAAGAATGAAAGAGTATTCTTTAATAATTGTCAGTCTTTAAACCTTCAACCTTCAACCATCAACCTTCTTAGCATGCTAAAAAATTATTTCAAAATCGCTTTTCGAAATCTTTGGCGCAACAAAATATTTACCGCTATCAATATGGCCGGACTTGCTGTTGGGCTCGCTGTATTTTTGTTGATTTTTGAATTCATTGCTTTTGAATGGAGCACTAACCGTTTTCATAAAAATTATGACGAATTGTACCGGTTAGCAATTACGGATAAAACAGGCAATAACAGTTATTATGTTCCACCCGGTTTTGCGCCGATGCTCAGGGATAAAATAGCAGGTGTGGAAGCGGCGGTAAGGGTAGCGGATGGAATTGGGGGAGGGGTGCTCAGTTATACAGGTGATGCAAGCGATCAGCAAACTGGGTTGAAATCTTTACGGGAAGATAGAATGCTATATGTGGAAGGCGATTTTTTAAAAGTGTTTACATTTAAATTATTAGATGGCACACCTTCATTGGCACAACCCAAAACACTTGCCCTGTCTGAAACGATGGCTAATAAGCTTTTCGGTAAAACCAACGTTGCCGGTAAAATAATTACTGTAAGCGACCAGTTTGGGAATACAGCTTATACTATCAACGCAGTTTTTAAAGACATGCCGGGTGAGTCGGATATCAAAACAGAAGTACTGCTTTCCTTGCATACGCTTGAAAATGCGGCTAACCGTGACAGCAATGACTGGGCAGATCCTGCAACCACCGAATCTGGGTTTACCAATATCTATTTATTATTGAAAAAAGGAGTGGATGCACCGGCGCTGGCCAAACAGGTTACCCGTTTGTTGCACGACGTGAATCCAAAAGATGCAGGTGACCTGGCTGTTTTACAACCACTCAAAAATATACACCTCGCCCCCGATTTTAATTATCCCTATCAAACTTTCGGCAGTTTAAAATTTGTAACCCTTTTATTTGCAGTTGCAGCACTCATCTTATTAATTGCCTGGGTAAATTATATCAACCTAAGTACGGTGCAATCGCTTACAAGAGCGAAGGAAACAGGTATAAGAAAAGTGTTGGGTGCCAGCCGCCTGCAGTTAACATTTCAGTATTTATGCGAAACCCTGTTACTATCGGTGGCAGCAGTGTTGATTGCTTTTTTATTGGTGCAAATATTTCAGGATACATTTAATGGATTTACAGGAAGAGCATTGTCATTACAAGTATTAAACCAGGGATGGTTTTGGTTTTTTGCCATCTTGTTTGTACTTTCTGGCTCCTTGTTTTCCGGTGGATATGTGGCGCTGGTGCTGAGTTCATTTAAGCCTGTTGCTACCATACGGGGTAAAGTAGGCAATGCCATCAAAGGCATTTCACTGCGAAAAGGATTGGTGGTATTTCAATTTAGTGTATCTATCATTTTTATCATCGCCACGTTGATATTGTACCAGCAATTGAACTACATGAAAACGGCTGACCAGGGAATGAACCTATCCCGCTTGTTGGTAATAAAAGGGCCCACTGTTTCCAGCGAAGAACAGGCAGATAAAAATGATGCCTTTAAAAATCTGTTGGCACAGTTACCCTTTGTAAAAAAATATGCTGCATCCAATAATATTCCTGGTGGCGGGTATAATTTTTCCACGGCGGGTATCACTAAACTGAATCCTTCCAAAAATGATGATAAAAAAAATTACAGTATGTTTATTTCTGATGAAAAGTTTTTTGATACTTATGGGATCTCCTTTGATGCTGGAAAAACATATACATCTGATGAGGCTAAACAAGGCTGGAACAAAAGCAGGAAAGTGATTATAAATCAAAAAGCCGCAGCGCAACTGGGTTTTTCGGCGACAGATCAAATTGTTGGCCAGAAAATTTTGTGGGGTGAACAATTTGAGATAGCCGGTGTGGTAAAAGACTATCATCACCTTTCCATGCACAAGCCCATTGAACCGGTTATTTACCTGCCGTCTGTTTCGTTTGTATATTTTACCATCCAGACTGATGCAAATAATCTTCCTGCAAAGCTCGGTACCCTTGGTAATTATTACAAACAGTATTTCCCGGGCAACCCGTTTGAATACTTTTTTGCCGACGAAAAATACAATAGCCAGTTTAATACAGACAATCAGTTGGGCAATGTATTTATAGCCGCTGCCCTGGTAGCCATTATTATTGCCTGCCTCGGTTTGTTTGGCCTTGCAGCATTTACCGCAAGGCAACGGATTAAAGAAATTGGCATCCGTAAAGTACTGGGTGCAAGTGTGGGTAACATCACCAGGTTATTATCTGCCGATTTTTTGATACTAGTACTGATAGCTGCCATCATAGCTTTTCCCATTGCCTGGTATGCCATGCACAAATGGCTACAGGATTATGCATATAGGGTATCAATCAGTTGGTGGGTATTTTTATTGGCAGGTTTCATTGCGCTGGTAATTGCATTGGCAACGGTAAGTTTCCAGGCAATAAAAGCGGCTGTTGCCAACCCGGTGAAGAATTTAAGGACGGAGTAATGGCAGCCCCTCCTAACATCCCCAAGGGGAGGGACAGGACAGGAGTAAACGAATTTTCAGGGTTTAATTTATTGGGTTAAGTGGTTGCATTTATTGTATGGGGAATTAAAAATTAGGAGTGAAGAATTAGGAATTAAGAATTAGGAATTAAAAATGAAGATGGTTTATATGGTTCGCTGCCATTAATTGTTACACATTACAAAATATGGTGAAACTTTCAATCATAAAACAGCACCGAAAAAAGTAAATGGGTAGCAGACCTCCCGGAACAACGTCCCGATTTTTTCGGGAGGGGTTGGGGCTTCCATAGCTTTCAGTAACTGTCCGTATATGTACAACAACTGTCCGTTTTCGAACACTTTTTATTACTAAGAAAGCTGAAAGGCTTACTGGTAAAGTGTTTTTTCATTGGCACAGGTATTGACAATTTAATCCTGCTTTCGAAAAGATCAGATTGGTGTCAAAATATCAACGATCAAAACTGCAGCATGGTACAACTATTTTTAAAGATCACCTTCCGAAATAAGGTGTCCGCTTACGCCGCTCTCAATATTGCGGGACTGGCAATGAGCGTTGCGCCATTTCTGTTGCTGAAGCAATTTGTCATCAAAAAACATTTTAGTGTTGGTATTCATTGCTTTTTTAATGGCCTACCAGTTGGTTGATGGGGCCTGCGCAAATAGTTGCATAATTTTCCGTATCGCATCAGCATTCAATGGTGGATGTTTGCCGCAGGTGCTTTGGGGGAAGAAATAGTTGCCTTTTTCGCTAAGTTTCCAGGCCATCAAGGAGGCTATTGCCAACCCTGTTAAATGTTTAAGAACGAAATGAAAAATACGATGATGATTCTTACAAATTTAAAAATTACGCTTAGAAACCTTTTTAAGAACAGGCTCTACAGTTCCATTAATCTCATTGGGCTCACTATTGGTATAGCTGGCTGTTTGTTAATCAGCGTTTACGTAAAAGAGGAAT
>Ga0209181_10008539_pt1 | contig 13701 bp, 8 predicted proteins | sample MAT05_FD_187208 | JGI IMG/M metagenome (GOLD analysis project Ga0209181, IMG submission 187208) | Freshwater microbial communities from Lake Fryxell liftoff mats and glacier meltwater in Antarctica - MAT-05 (SPAdes) (version 2) | ecosystem: Environmental > Aquatic > Freshwater > Ice > Liftoff... | reverse complement strand
AGACGATAGGGGTTGGCAACAAAAAACAAACCCGCCCTATTGTGGTTAGGTGCCCGCAACGGAGATCGTTGTAGGGGCGGACTAGGCGCTTGTCAAATGTTATCAACTCACATTGTCCCCGCGCCGAATATCCGCCCTTTGAAACCCCACATTTCCCCCGGTACCATGACGATCATATTTTGCACTAAAGTGAAATGCACCCGGGGCGGGACTATTACGCTACCGCCAAACTCATGGAGTCAAGCCGCCGTCACCGATCTGATTGAAATTGACCGCCAACATCGAGAAATCAAGGATGTTGACGATGGTATCGTTATTGAAGTCGGCACTGGCATTGAAGCCGATTTGCCCTTGTGACTTGCCGAAAGCGGTCGCCAAGATCGAAAAATCACTGACATTGATCAAGTTGTTATCATCTGCGTCGCCTTCCAGCAACACGGCAGTCGTGACCGAACTGTTGGGATCCACGATGGTGTGGTTGAACTGTCGCGCCAAGGTATGATCCCCTTTGACCGTGAAGCGATAGGTGCCCGGTAGTAGCCCCGCCACGCTGAAAACACTGCTGCCGTCGGTCGTGAAATCTTGCGAAATATAGGTCGTTGCGCCGTTGGTGGAGGTGACCAACACATGACCGGTCACGATGCGGCTAAAGTGAGGGGCAGGGTTAGTACGTTCTTGCAGGGCGAGGGTCACGGTGGCGCTGCCCAAACCCGATTCAAAAGCGCCGATATCAACCGTGGTGTTGCGGATGCGGGCGAAACCAGTGCCGCGTTGGTCGGTCGTGAGGGTATCGGTTTTATCCCCATCACCGTTGAGATCGAGATCGAGGGTCGCTTCACTCAGGAAGCTATTGCCCCCCACATTGCGCGCGGGGCTGCCGCTCAGAAGTAACAGGGTGCGTGTGCTGCCGCCGTTGTCCGCCAGCACGCCCAATTGAGGGTCTTGACCAATGATATTGGCATTTGCGCCCCCATTGGCGATGCCGCAGGCGTTTGCGCCCGTGTTTTCGATCAAAGCGCGTTGGGCAATGACCGAGCTATTCGTGATGCAGTCGCCGTTGGTGTTATTGGCGAGGATGGTATTGACGAGGCGCAGGTTGCCACCGCTAAAAATACCACCGGCACCACCAGCAAGGTTGGCAGAATTGCCCGATATCGTGACATTGATCAGATTGATCGAACTGCCGTTACCGCCAATACCGCCGGCAATTGCCCCAGCACCATAGGCGCTCGTGTTCTCAGTAAAAGTGCTGTTGCTGATGGTTATCGCTCCCATCACATTGAGGATGGCACCCCCATACCCGTTCGTGCTAGTGACACTGTTCCGAAAAAACAGGCTTTCGCGAATCGTCGCTGTTCCCGCATTATAGAGGGCACCCCCTCCCAATGTTGCTGAGTTCGTGTCGAAGGTCGTTGCCGTCACCACCAAGATGCCGCTATTGGTGATCCCTGCGCCACCCGCGGCGACGTTGTTCACGAAAGTACCTCCATTGACGGTGAGTGTGCTTTGAGCGCCACCCTGTTGCGTTTCATTGAACACGGTAGTCCCCGTGCTGGTGCTATTGCCGGAAATCGTGACGTTGAGGAGTGTCGCCCAACCTCGGTTGTAAAGCGCCGAGGCTCTGCCTTGCGATCCTGTGGAGGTATTGTTGGAGAGGGTGCTGTTCGTCAGGGTCAAGGTGCCGGTGTTTTCGACGGCTCCTCCATAAATAGTGGTGCTATTGGAGATTGTCATCAGTGTGGCCGACAGGGTGCCCGCGTTGAAAATTGCCCCAGAAGTACCCCCTGAGTACCCATTCAAAAGGGTGATGTTGTTGAACGTCCCATTCCCCGCGCTTGCCACCTGTAAAAACCTGAAGGTTTCTGGCGCGTCCGTGGCGCGTTGGACGGTTGCCCCATTGCCTTGAATCGAGAGCGTGCCGCTGGTGGTAGCGCTTTCGATCACCGGCAATCCATTGACCGGGCTGACTGCGAAGCTAATGCCATTGAAGCCCAAGATATCATTGTCGGCGTCGGTCAGCGTATAGATGCTATGGGTCAACTGAATGGTGTCATTGGTGCCGGTTCCATTGCTATTGGCACATGCCATCGCAAATCGGAGCCGAGCGACATTGCTGGCAGGCACCGTATAGGGGAATGTGGGGCAGGACGTGGCAGCATATTCAAAGGCACCAATATCGCGATTCCCGTTGACAAAGCGTGGAAAACCGGTGCTGCGCTGATCGGTAATTGAGATCAGTGGCGAACTCACCGGATCGGACCAAATGGCATCACCTCTATCGATAGCAACGCTTCCCGCTGCGAGCGCCATTGTTTGGGTGCTGCCGCCATTGTTTGCCAGCGCCCCCAGATTGAGCGGTGACGCAGCGGCACCGATTAGATCGCTCGCTGACGCCAATACCGCCGGCGCTGTCGAAATCGTCGCGCCGCTACTATTGCCGATGATGTTATTCTTGGACGACGAGACCTTGCCAGCAATATCCGGACCAGTTGGGGCAGTGTTCCCAGCGATGATGGAAAAAGCAATGGCAACGGGATTGTTTTGGGCATAGATCGCCCCCCCGCTCCCCGTCGCCGTGTTTCCCGAAAGGGTGCAATTGCTAAAGATTTCGATGGGGCTGACATTCGCTGAGTTGCTGGCGAGAACGCCGCCGTTTCCGGTCGCATGATTGTTGGCGAAGGTGCTGTTCACGGCGATAAAGCCAGAACCGCCTTCCAGATTGTTGATGGCGGCACCGACGCCGGTATTGCCGGAGAACGTGCTGTAATAGATATAGGCTACGCCGCCGCTATATTGATAGAGGGCACCACCCCCAACCGTAGCGGTGTTTTGGGTTAGGGCAACCTGCCTGAGCGTGAGTGTCCCTCGATTGGCGATGCCCCCGCCTTTATCGCCTGATCCTTGGGTGATGGTGATGCCGCTGAGCGTGACGGTTTTGCTGGCAGCGATGTTGATCGGACGGAAAGCGTTGGCACCATTGACGATGACTTTATTCGCCCCTAAGCCGACGATATCCACATTATCGGTGATCTGGGGCAGGGCGCTGGTCAGGGTGATGGTTGCCGGGACGAAAATTGCCGCATTAAAGGTGATGGTGTCTACTCCCGAATTGGCATTGGCAGCAGTAATGGCTTCGCGCAGGGAGCAATCGGCGTTGCAGACCCCATCATTGGTATCTGCGATTTTTGAGACGGTATAGGTCGCGGCAATGGCAATTTGAGGGGGAGAGATCTGAATTGAAATGATGAATAGGATGAACATTAACAATAACCAGCGAACAGTGCGCACAGAATGTATCATCGTTTTCATATACTCACGCTAAATGAACAATAGTGTCACGCTTAAAGTATACGAAATTCACGCGCCACGCGCTATTTTTCTTGCTTTACGCGCGCGCTGATTTGGGTTATGGTTCCATAAGCTGCTGTAAACGTCATCAAGGATGCTGTCATGGATTTTGATTTGTTTTCCCCGCGCCAACAATTGGCGCAGATCATGAGCCGAATTTATAACTCCGGCATGACCACCCTAAGCGGTGGCAATCTCTCCATTAAGGACACCGACGGTAGTATCTGGATCACCCCTTCGGGCGTGGACAAAGGGGCATTGACCCCCAACGATATCATGTGCCTACGCCCCGACGGGACGGTCGAAGGGGTGCATCGTCCCTCAATGGAATACCCGTTTCATCGCGCTATCTACGACCGCCGCCCCGACATCAACGCTATTGTTCATGCCCACCCGCCCGCGCTGGTCACGTTTAGCATTGCCCGTAAAGTCCCGATGACGGGAATCATCCCCCAAGCGGATCGCATCGTGGGGCGGGTCGGCTATGCGTCGTATGCCACCCCCGGCAGCGCGCTCTTGGGCGAAAATATCGCCACTGCTTTTGCGGAGGGGTGCGATAGTGCCTTGCTCGAAAATCATGGTGTGGTGGCGGCGGGCGTCTCGCTCTTAGATGCTTATCAGCGCCTAGAGACGCTCGATTTTTGCGCACGCACCCTGTTGCGAGCGCGGGCGTTGGGGGTGGCATGTGCTTTGACGGATGAGCAGATGGCGCTGTTTGATGCCGCCCACACGTCTTTTGCGGAATTTATCCCGACGGCGCACAGCACGCCAGAGCGTGAACTGCGCGAGGTGATCGTCAAAGTTCTAGCACGCGCTGTCGAACGGCAGTTGATGATCTCGACCGAGGGCGTGATCTCGGCACGGGTGGATGACCGTAGTTTCTTGATCACACCGACCGGACACGACCGCCAAAATATCGCGATGGACGATCTCGTTTTGATCCGCGATGGGCGGCGCGAGGCGGGCAAGCAGCCCAGTCGTTCGGCGCGAATGCACGCAGCGTTGTATGAGCACAACCCTGATCTACGCGCGATCATCATGGCACAACCGCCGAACGCAATGGCATATGCCGTCACTGCGTGCCAGTTTGACTCGCGCACGATCCCTGAAAGTTATGTGATGTTGCGGGATGTCCCGTTGATCAGTTATGAGGCATTTTATGAGTCCTATGCCGCCATCACGAGGGCGGTATCCGCGCGGACGCCGGTGGCATTGGTGCAAAATGAGTGTGTGATCGCGGTCGGCGCATCGGTGTTGCAGGCATTTGATCGCCTTGAAGTGTTGGAGTTTTCCGCGCGGTCGTTGATCGACACACCCGCGTTGGGGGCACTCGTCCCGATGAATGATGAGGCGCTGGAGGCATTGCGCAAAGCCTTTTCGCTGGAGTAAATACGCGGGGCGCGCTTAGGGTGGTGCTTTGTGACTTTGCGCGCCCCTCAATATGCGCTATGCTTTTTTCATAATTGATGGCGAGGTATTGGTTTTATGATGTTTATAAGACGAAAGAGGTCGCTTTGATGAATGCCGATGAATTAAAGGGGTTGCGTTTAGAAAAAGATCAGTTTTTCAAATCTAGCCCCCATTCCCCGCTCTCGCCCGATCAGCAAGACGCATTTCAAGGGTTGCGTTATTTTGAGTATAACCCGGCGTTGACGTTAGAAGTCGCCGCAACGCGGTTGGGCGGGGAGGAAATTCGGGTGCAAACCACGTCTGGCGAATTACGTCGTTATCGCCGTTATGCCCGTTTTCGCTTCGAGATCGCGGAGGAAAGCGCCGAACTGACGGTGTATGAGACGCCACACGGGTATTTTTTGCCCTTTATCGATAGTAGCCCCGGCATTTATGGCGGGGGACGCTATTTGGAACCAGAACTGATCGAGGAAACAGCGGAGACAGCGCGGTTCGTGGTCGATTTTAACCTCGCCTATAATCCCTATTGCGCCTTTGCCGATGGTTTTAGCTGCCCGCTCGTGCCCACTGAGAACCGCTTGAAGGTCGCGGTGACGGCTGGTGAATGTAGTCCTGACTAGGTTTTGATCACACACACAAAGGAAAAGTTCAGCATGGGGATGCAGATTCAGGCGGCGGTGCTGGTTGCACCCAATATGCCTTTTCGTATTGAGACGATCACCTTAGACGAGCCACGCGCGGGGGAGGTACTCGTCAAACTCGCGGCGTGTGGCGTCTGTCACAGCGATTGGCATGTCGTGACTGGGGCGACCAAACAACCCTTGCCCGTGATTTGCGGGCATGAGGGCGCTGGCATTGTGGAAGCCATCGGGGACGGGGTGACCCACCTCACGGTGGGCGATCATGTCATCTTGAATTGGGCACCCGCCTGTGGGGATTGTTTTTATTGCCAACAGGGTCAGCCGAATCTGTGCGCCACTTACACCGACCCTCTTTGGGCGGGCATGATGCTGGATGGGACTTCGCGGTTACATCGTTTGGATGGTACCCCCGTCTACAGTTATTGTGGGACGGCTGCCTTTGCTGACTATACGGTGGTGCCTGCCCCCAGTTGCATCCCGATCCGCCGTGATTTTTCGCTGGTGACAGCGTCGCTGATCGGTTGTGCGGTGGCGACGGGCGTGGGTGCTGCATGGATTACCGCCGATGTGCAAGCAGGCATGAGCGCGGTCGTGATCGGCTGTGGAGGCGTCGGCTTGAACACGATCCAAGGCGCGGCGTTGCGCGGTGCCGCCCCGGTCATCGCGGTGGACATCCACGCGGGCAAGTTGGATATCGCCCAAGCGTTTGGGGCGACGCATGGTATTTTGCACACCGATGCCGCCAGCACCCTCAGCGCGATTCGGGCGCTCACGGGGGGACGCGGCGCTGATGTCAGTTTTGAGGCGGTTGGGTTGCCGGATTTGCAAGAATTGGCGTTTGCGGCAGCGCGTCCGGGCGGCACGGTCGTCTTGGAGGGGTTGTCGGCGATGGGGACTGCCACCAATTTGCCCGGTGCCCTGATCACACGGCAGGAGAAGACGATCAAGGGAAGTTATTACGGCTCGGTGGATGCCCGCACGGACTTCCCGCGCTTTGTCGAAGAAGCCGCCGCCGGACGACTGCAATTGGACGCGCTTGTCTCCCGCACATGGGGGTTAAGCGAGATCAATGAAGCATTTGCCGACATGTTGACGGGCAGTGTGGCGCGGGGCGTGATCGTGTTTCCGTGAGGAGTAGGGTAGGGCACGACCATTCCCGCCGCGCCCTGAAGTTAGCCCCCGATTTGGCTCATCACGCGCGTCAGTGGGATCACGTCATCGCCCAAGCCATGCCCCCACGGCTTATGCCAAATGCCATCGAGAATAATTTGCCGGATGTCGTCTTCGCTTGCGCCGTTGCGGAGTGGCGTCAGCAAGTCCACTTCTTTATCGCGCAATAAACACAGGCGCAATACCCCATCAGCGGTCAAGCGGGCGCGATTGCAGGAGGCGCAAAAGGGTTGGGTGACACTGCTGATGAAGCCGACAATGCCGGCGGCGTTGGGGAACCGATAGAGGCGCGCCTCGCCATCCAACTTGCCATCATCCAACAGTTCCAGCGGCATATAGGCTTCGGCGATGCGCGCCCGAATTTCTTCATCGGTGACGATTTGCTCTTTGGCGAAGGTCGCGATCTCGCCAAACGGCATCATTTCGATGAAACGCACTTGCCAGTCGCGCTTCAATGTCACTTTTGCGAGTTCGACCACATCTTCCTCGTTGAACCCGCGCACGACGACGGCGTTGATCTTGATCGGCGTCATGCCCGCCCGTTCCGCGGCGTCAATGCCTGCCCAAACTTTATCGATGGAACCCCACCGAGTGATCCGCTTGAAGCGCGCGGGGTCAAGGGTATCGATGCTGACATTGACACGGCGTAACCCCGCCCGTGCGAGCGGTTCCGCCAGTTCTTCCAGCAAAATGCCGTTGGTCGTCATCGAGATATCTTTGACGCCGGGGGTGGCGGCAATGTTGCCCACGATGTCCACGATATTTTGCCGGATGGTCGGCTCGCCACCCGTGAGGCGGTATTTGTGAAACCCCAAACTGGCGAATACATGCACGAGGGTGATCAACTCGTTATCTTGCATCAGTTCGTGCGCTGGACGGAAGATCATGTCTTCTGGCATACAATACACACAGCGCAGGTTGCACTTGTCCGTCAGCGAAATACGCAGATAGTTGATGATGCGCCCAAAACGGTCTTTCGCTGTCGTCTGCATGGGTGGCTCCTTGAATAATCGGTTGTTGGGACAATAAGTTCAGATCAAAGATTAGAACATATGACCAGTCAATTTCAGTAGATCACAGATTTGATTATTTCCACCCCGTCTGACCTTCTGTCAGCGCCCCCTCCCCATTGATCGCTTCGCTTATGGACAGGGGGAGAAACCGGCTATGCCAATATCACATTAGACTGCTGTTCTAATTTTTGACCAGATCAGCGCGCAAAAACGCGATTCTCTGTGTAGGGACGACCAACGGGGCGTCCGTTTATGACCATGAATTCGCGGATGCGCCGTTGCGCGTCCCACCATTTGCCCATTTTCTAGGAGGATTTTCGACATTTTTAGAACGTGCGTGTAATATGACATTGGCGTACTACACAGCTACCCCTCATCCCCCGACCCCTTCTCCCAGCCGCTTCGCTTTTGGAGAGGGATTTAGGGTGAGGGGTATATAGCTACCATTATAGCGCAAATTCTTAAATTTTGCTAAACAAGATGAGCATAATTAAAGAACCAACAGCGGATCGAGACCCTGATCCGCTGTTGGTTCTTTGGGGGTGACTACTCAGGTATAGAAACAGAATAAAATAAATAGGGAGGCATGAAGACGTGAAGAAAAACAGGAAAATATCCCTCGAAACGTGGATGTAGGGGTGGATTAGGCGCTTGTCAATCGTTCGTTAACATGAAAGTCCGCGCGCCGAATATCCACCCATTTGCCGCCAACGGTTATTTCTTTTTATTGGCGGTTTTGCCATTCGGCGATGGTGTCACGTAGATATTCGCGGATTTCAACATCGGCAATATCGCCAACGCCGTCATAAAACACCCCATCGACCTCGATCACAATGGCTCCCCCCATGCCCGAACGGACATGCAGGACGCGATTCGCGAAATCTTGATTGAGGGAGCGTTTGTGCTGTAAGTATGCCTCAATCGATGCCCCAATATTGATCTCAGGGATATCGATCTGGGGCGGTTTGCGTCCTCGGGTGGTGGTGGCAGGGGGCAAGTCAGAAAGCCGGAATTTGGGCAGGTCGCCGGGGGTCGCTGCAGCGCTTGTGGGTGCCGCCACCGCCGGACGCGGGGCACCGGCAACCCCATTATTGGTGAGATCGCGCACGATGGTTTGCAAGCGCCGTTTGAACTCGGCATCGGCATCGTTCGCAGGATAGCGATAGGTGCTATCCCCGATTTGGATGATCAGCGACCCATCGGCGACATCGCGCAGGACGGTCAGGATTTCCACCGCGTCGGCGGTGCTGCCATCTTTGAGTTGGAGCCGCTGGGCGGCTGTAGAACGGCTAGGTGCGGCATCGGCATTGGCGGGCGGGGAGAAAACATTATCTGCCATGACGGGCGGCATCGGTGGCGGGATCGGTGAGGTAGCAATGGGCGGGTTAGCGGGACGGGCGGTGCTAACGGTGCTGGCGCTTGGCACCTCGGTTGTGGACATATCAGGGTGCGCTAAATCATCTAAATCGGGTAACAAGTCATCATCAAAATTAGGCATGAGTGTTCCTCCTTGCGCAGAAGCGTTTGCATTTGTGGGGTTCACCTGTCGGGCGCGACGGGAACGTGACCAGACTATCCAGCCAATTGCGCCGAACAAGAGGAGGCTAGAGCCACAAAATAAGACGATGAGACCTAGTGGGATTTGCCTGAAAAATCCTTCAATACCGCCATCCATCATAACCGTTCCTTCTCATGCTTAGAGCCGTTGACAACGTGGGCAGAAATGGGTTCCTCGGCTGGCAGCGCGGATCTTGACGATGGTTGTGCCACACCGTGAACAAGGTTGTCCATCCCGATCATAAGCCTCAAAATGATTTTGCGCTTCGCCACTGGTGCCATCAGGCTTGCGATACCAACTGATACTGGCACCTTCACGGGTAATACCATCGTTGAGCGCGCTCCGAATGGTGACATGTAAGCGCTTGATCGCCGCTTCACTGAGGGTGTCCGCAGGGTGGAGCGGGTGAATCTTGGCGCGCCACAACGCTTCGTCGGCGTAGATATTGCCCACCCCGGCGACAAACGCTTGATCGAGCAGCACGGCTTTGATCGCTTTGTGATGGTGGCTTAGGCGTTCGTGCATATAGCGAAGCGTGAAATCGCCGTTCAGGGGTTCGGGTCCCAGTTTGACGGATAATTCTTCTAGTGACGCCACCAATGCCACCACCCCGAACTTGCGCGCATCAGAAAAGCGCAACTGTTTGCCGTCATCCAATTGCACATAAAAATGAACCCATCGATCTGCGTCATGAAGGACATCGTTTGCGGTCACATAGAGCCGTCCGGTCATTTTGAGGTGAACGACCAAGATGTCATGGTCGAGCTTGCATAAAATGTATTTGGCACGTCGTTCGATGGCGCGAAAGGTTTGTCCGGCGATGCGGGCATCAAAACTGGCAGGGTCGGGGGTGCGCAGCGTGCGTGCCCAATCGTACCAAATGGACTGGGCTGTGCGCCCGACGAGCGGGTCGCGTAGCCCGCGCACAACAGTTTCTACTTCTGGAAGTTCGGGCATAAGGCTTGGTTTTCGAGTTTCAACTTAAGCGACATTTGAGCATTCTTTGCATTATAAATCACGAATGCAGGTTATGGCGTTAGGAAATCAGGGTCATCCTGCCCCATCCAATACAGCCGTCCTTAGTGCGCCGAGATTTTCTGGTGGGTTATTTGTGACATTTTTCATTTGGAGTATAATTATTATGGGACATGTTTACTATTGAATCTACCTCTAGGGGGGGAATCACATGCGATTGCGCATCCTCACATTGATCGCTGCTGTGTTGTTGCTGGGCGTGGTAGTTCAGATCAGCGCACAGGTGGCTCCAAATACACCTGTTTGTTCGACTTTTATCCAAGATGCCATTAATTCCGTAGGCAACAATTGCGGATTACTTGACCGTAACAGCGCCTGCTACGGCTATAACAGCGTCACTGCTCAATTTAGCCAAGCGCAACCAGCGAGCTATTTTTCTGAACCCAACGCGCGCACGCCGCTGAATATCTTAAACACAATTGCGACCTCGCCGCTCCGTAGAAATTTGGATCAATGGGGGATCGCCTTATTAAGTGTGCAGGCGAATTTGCCGGAGACGCTGCCCGGACAGGCGGTGATTTTTATGCTTACTGGCGCGACCGAGGTTGAAAACGATGTTGAGGAAGCCGATCGGTGGCAACCGGGGGCAATTGTCCCGGTAACGACGGTGATCGGCACCAACCTTTATTATCAACAACGCGCTGATGCCGATATCGTCGGCTTTGTGCCCGAAAATAGCGCCATGCAAGCTGATGCCATCAGTGATGATGGGGGTTGGGTACGGGTGGTGTATGAGGAAGTGCCCGGTTGGGTGGCGTTAGGGACATTGGCGGGCGGGGTTGATCTCAGCGGATTAGGGATCGTCAGTCCTACGACGCGCACTGCCGGACAAGCCTTCTTCTTGCGCACCAATATCGGACAGACGGAATGTGCCGAAGCACCGGAAAGCATGATCATCCAAGGTCCGCAGGATTTGCGCGTGGATATGACCGCCAATGGTGCGGATATTCGCATTGGCTCCACGATTGTTTTGCGTGTGATCGAGATTTCGGTACAACGTGGCGCAGAAATCCAGACGCGCTTTGGGTTGGCAGAACCGGTGTTTGCGCTGCTAGAGCTAACCACGCTCGATGGTGAGGCGATTCTCAACCCTGATACCGATGAGGAAGATTATGTGTACGAAGGACAGCGCGCCTTCCGCTGTTTGGCGGTACCGGATGATCTTGGCTTGGCTGGCGACGACAATGACAATCCCGTGATTGACGCTTGTCCATGGTTTAACTTCCAACAGTTAACACAGGACGAAATTGGCGAGTTCGCCGGCTTTGAGGGCGTTGTCTTGAATTACGAGATCACGCTTCCCGATGCACCGCTACTCTCAACGCCCACCAATACCATCGTAAGTAATCCGGTTTTTGCCACCAATACCCGTGTGGCGACCAATACGCCCGTGTTCGCCACCAATACGCCAACGAGTGGTGTGCTTCCGTCGGATACCCCGGTGCCAGGCACGAATACCAACACCGCAATGCCCCCGACGAACACAGCGACGAACACAAACACCCCGGTGCCCGGAACGAATACAAACACCCCTGTTGTGCCGACTGCGACGGCAACGACGGTTGCTTGCGCGCCCAGCATTCCTAACCCAATTGCTACAGTCGCAGCATTAATTTGTGCGATCCAACTGGCGAATGACGAAACCAACTACCCCGGACAAAACACGCTCAATATCGCTGCCGATACCAGCATCCCGGTTGTGTCCCCCTTTGTGGGTTCAAATGGCTTGCCGGTCATCACGAGTGATATTGTGATCAGCGGCAATGGCTCGACGCTATATCGAGGCAAGACGGCGACTTCCGCCTTCCGTTTCTTTGAGGTTGCCTCGTCAGGAAATTTGACATTAAACAACCTTCAGGTGATTGGCGGGTTGGCAGGTAGCCCTGGCGGCGCGATCTTGAGCTATGGCAACTTGAAGCTGAACAATGCCTCTTTGTCTGGCAATAATGCCCCTAGCGGCGATGGTGGTGCGATCTATCAAGAGGGTGGCAGCCTCCTCATTCAAGAGTCGTTTGTTCAGTTCAATGACGCTTCGGCGAATGGCGGTGGCATCGCCGTCGTGAATGCCAGCGTCACCATCGAAGAGTCGACCATCAGCAATAATTCGGCTCAAAACGGTGGGGGCTTGAGTGCCACTGGCACAAGCGGCAATTTGCAGATTGTCCGCACGCTGATGGTAGCGAACATCGCCTCGGACAATGGTGGTGGCGTGTATTTGGGAATTGGGGCTGGGTCTTTTACCGGCAATCAATTGAGTGTCCAATCTAATCAAGCGTTGAATGGCGGTGGTATCTATTCCACCCATCCTATTCAACTGAATTACAGTTCGGTGGATACCAATACCGCTGGGACTGGCGGGGGTGGTCTTGGCAATGTTGCCAACCCTGCTAGTGAAGGCGGAGGACTCTACATTTGCGCGAGTGCTGGCGCGAGTGAAATCGCGCACAGTACTGTGTCGAACAACAATCCATCGGGTGTTCAATCGTGCAATGCTGCCGGACTGTCTTTCACCAATAGCACCGTCTCCTCGAATTCAGGGGATGGCGTTGTGAGCGAGGCGCTGGTGCTGACTTTTACAACGGTTGCGAACAACAGTGGCACGGGCATTTTGGGCAGTTCGACGATGGCGAAAAACGCCCTCATCGCCGGAAACGGTTCTGACTGTTCGGGCGCGGTTATCGCCGCCGCTGGCAACAACCTTGATAGTGACGGCACCTGCGGCGTCACCACTTCGCCACTTGCCAATATTCAATTGGGTGCCCTAGCCCACAATGGCGGATTTGGTCAAACGCACGCGCTTGGCGACACCAGCACGGCGCTGAACATTGCTGCGGATTGCACTGATTTTGGCAGTGGCGCGATCACTGTCGATCAGCGTGATTTGCCGCGTCCGGCATTGGGTGCTTGCGATGTGGGCAGCTTCGAGTTGCAGACGAGCAGCGGCACGGCAACACCAACCTTAATTGCAACCGATACCTCAACGCCGACTGAGACGCCGACAGCCACCTCAACGCCGACGAGTACCGCAACTGCGACTGCTACCGCAACGCCGACATTCACGTCAACATTCACGCCGACGTTTACGCCGACGAACACGCCGACATTTACGCCGACATTCACGCCGACATTTACCGCAACGTTTACGCCGACGTTTACGTCAACATTCACGCCGACGTTTACGTCAACATTCACGCCGACATTTACCGCAACGTTTACGCCGACGTTTACGTCAACATTCACGCCGACATTTACCGCAACGTTTACGCCGACATTTACCGCAACGTTTACGCCGACGTTTACGTCAACATTCACGCCGACATTTACCGCAACGTTTACGCCGACGTTCACACCGACGTTCACACCGACGTTTACGCCGACATTCACACCGACATTTACCGCAACGTTTACGCCGACATTCACGCCTAGCCCGCCGCCATTTATGTGTGGATCGAGTATCCCCACCCCAATCGATACGGTTGCCAAGCTGATTTGCGCGATTGAGCGGGCGAATGATGAATTCGCTAAT
>Ga0209181_10008537_pt1 | contig 13705 bp, 13 predicted proteins | sample MAT05_FD_187208 | JGI IMG/M metagenome (GOLD analysis project Ga0209181, IMG submission 187208) | Freshwater microbial communities from Lake Fryxell liftoff mats and glacier meltwater in Antarctica - MAT-05 (SPAdes) (version 2) | ecosystem: Environmental > Aquatic > Freshwater > Ice > Liftoff... | reverse complement strand
TAGCGGCTTTCTTTTCTTCTTTTTTCTCTTCTTTGTTTTCTTCTTTTTTCAATTCTGCAGCATGTTCCATCTTGTCAGCAGCTTTGTCCATTTTGTCAGCAGCTTTTTCCATCTTAGCGGCAGGCGCAGCAGCTGGAGCGGCGGCTGGTGCAGCTGCTTTAGGGGCATCAGAAGCAATAGCGGAAGAAGCGGCGAAAGCGGCAACGATCAGTGCGGAGAGAATCTTGTTCATTTGTTATTTTCCTTAGATATATCAATTAGTAAAATCAGACCAGAATAATTCCGGCGTCGCATTATAACGTAGGTAAAGATTGTGTCGATAGCGAAAAAAGGATTACAAAAAACAAAAACGGCAGGGAAAACCCTGCCGTTTTATGTTTTATTGCGCTAATTACTTAGCGGCTGGAGCAGCAACTTCGGCTTCAGCTTTTTTAGCTTTCTTGGACTTCTTGTGCTTCTTTGCTTTAGGAGCATCAGCAGCTGGCTTGTCAGCAGCAACAGCTGGCTTTTCCATCTTGTCTGCAGCTTTGTCCATCTTGTCAGCGGCTTTGTCCATCTTGTCAGCAGCTTTGTCCATTTTTGCTGGTGCAGCAGCAGGTGCGGCTACTGGAGCGGCAGCTGGTGCAGCGGCCTTAGGAGCATCAGAAGCGATAGCGGTAGAAGCGGCGAAAGCGGCAACGATCAGTGCGGAGAGAAGCTTGTTCATTTGTATATCCTTTTCCAAATTTGGTTGGTTTTTTTGACATTCCTTACCAAAATGGTCCGGCGTCCTCAGCAGTAACGCGGCTATTTATAGAAGGTTGACGCTGATTTAATTATTTTCTAAACGCCACTCCCCCGGTTGCAGCCCTTCTAGGGTCCAAGGACCAATCGCACCACGTATAAGTCGTAGCGTGGGATAGCCCACTTTGGCGGTCATCCGCCTAACTTGGCGGTTTTTCCCTTCTCTAATCACAATTTCTAGCCAACTAGTCGGGATGTTTTTTCGCTCTCGGATAGGCGGGACGCGCGACCAGAGGCCGGGCGGCTCATCAATGACATTAGCTTGACAAGCTTGGGTCACAAAATCTCCCAAATCTAAGCCCGCTTCCATTTGTTGAATAGCGACTTGATCAGGAACACCTTCAACTTGAGCCCAATAGGTTTTTGGCATTTTGTGGCGGGGATCGGCAATGCGCGCTTGCAGCACACCATCATCAGTCAGTAACAACAAACCCTCACTGTCCGCATCTAGGCGACCTGCCGGGTACACACGCGGCAAGTTAATGTATTCCGCTAATGACTGCCGACCGGCTTCTGGGGTGAATTGACTGAGTACGTTGTAGGGTTTATTAAAAAGCACGAGCATGAGTATTCTCGATCATCGTCCCTGAATGGCTGAAGAGCCGCTCTGGTATTGGTTCTTCGAGGAGCGCTCTGTTACATGTTCTGAGATAGGTTCCGCGGAACCTTCTGCAGAGCCTTCTGATGCAAATAAGCGAGAAAAGCGCACTGTTTGTGTATAAGGGAAAAAATCGGGAACTTGGCCTTCAACAATTTTTTTCTGTGTATTTAGCCAAAAGTCGGGGGTTAGCAAGTCTGCGTGGTGTTTCATGAATATTCGGCGCGTGTCAGGGTTTCCCAGTAAAAAGGTGCCGAATTCTTCAGGAAAAACATCATTACGTGCCACTGAGTACCAGGGCTCGCTGGACATTTCGGCCTCGGGGTTGGGAGCAGGTGGAATCGAGCGGAAATTACAGTAAGTCATGTATTCAATTTCATCGTAGTCGTAAAAAACGACTCGCCCATAGCGCTTTACACCAAAGTTTTTGAACAACATATCGCCGGGGAAAATGTTGGCGTAGGCCAGTTCTTTAATCGCATTTCCATATTCGCGCACAGCGTGTTCACGCTGCTCTTCATTGGCGTTATCCAGGAAAATATTGAGCGGAACCATGCGACGTTCGATGTACACGTGCTTAATGATAATTTCATCGCCTTCTTCTTCGAGCAGCGAGGGACACAAAACGCGGAGCTCATCAATCAAGGCTTGGCTGAAACGTAACTTGGGTAAGGCGACATCTGAGAACTCCAGCGTATCCGCCATGCGGCCCACGCGATCATGCTGCTTCACAAGGAGGTATTTGGCTTTTACAGTAGCGCGATCCACGTCTTTAGAGGGGGCGATGACATCTTTAATCACCTTAAACACATAGGGAAATGAAGGCAACGTAAACACAGCCATAACCAAGCCGCGTATGCCGGGAGCCACAATAAACTCATCGCGCGAGTGACGAAGATGGGTAATCAGTTCGCGGAAAAACATGGTTTTCCCTTGCTTAGCCAAACCTAGCATGGAATACAGCTCTGCTTTTGGCTTATTCGGCATCATGCTACGGAGGAACTGGACATAGGCCGAGGGGACTTCCATGTCCGCCATAAAGTAGGCACGGCTGACCGAAAACAGCGCACTGATATGTGCCAACTCCAACAACACTGCATCAAGGTACAAGCGCCCTTGCTCGTCGTGCAGCACGGGAACTATGAAGGGAAACTCTTGATCACCATTGATGGCCTTGCCTACTACATAAGCGCCTTTGTTCCGATAAAACGCGGAGGACAATATCTGAAGCTGGCAATTAGCCTCCGCCGGCGGGAAGTCCCCTCCCAGATGGCGACGGAACGCTTCAAGAACGTAATCAATATCGCGCTCTAAATCAACAAAAGGACACTGCCACTCAAAGCCTAGAAATACTTGGCGAGTTGCCTCTTTCATACCCACTTGAGTGGGGTAATAGCTCCGATAGGCCGGCGGGTCAGACTCAATAAACTCGGTTGAAATCGCCGGGCGGACAAAAATAAAGTCGTTGTGAAAATAATTACGATGCAGAATTTTGCAGCAAACAGAGTTAAAAAATGTCTCTGCCAGCTCCGGCTGCTTATGATTTGTCAGCAAGCCAATGAACAGCAGCTTGGCTAATTGCCACGTATTGTCGTCTATGGTTTCGGCGCAAAACTCAGCATGTAGCTGGCTGACCGTTTCGTTGACGCGTACATCATAAAATTGAATACGCTCACCCACTGCGGCTTTGACAGCATGCCAATCCCCCACCTCAAAGCGTTGTTTGGCTTGGGCGCTGCATTCACTAAAAAGTCGATAATGCTTATCGAAACCATCAACCAGCGTCTGCGCAATCGCTTGTGCAATGGGGTTTTCACCTGAAGGAAGTTTCATCAACGGCTCCGAACAATACTGAGATTAGCGCGCAGGATAACGGATAACAGTAAAAAACTCTCATAGCCGCATTGTGAATAGTGCAAGTAAACAAGCTAAAGCAAAGTGATATAAGTGATTCAACTGCCTGCCAAATTGTGTGCTGCTGGCGCAAAAAATCGGAATCGCGGATAATGCGCGTGTTTATTCAGTCCTATCACTAGCGATGGAGTTTCAATGAGCGCAAGTTCTCTCGTAAAGATCCCTCAAGATGGCAAGAAAATTGTTCCCGGACAAGCCATTCCAGACAATCCCATTATTCCCTTCATTGAAGGCGATGGCATTGGTGTCGATATCACCCCAGTCATGATCAAAGTAGTTGATGCTGCCGTGGCTAAGGCCTACAGCGGCAAGAAAAAAATTCACTGGATGGAAGTTTTCGCCGGTGAAAAATCAACCCAAGTTTATGGTGGCGATGTTTGGTTGTCTGAAGAAACCTTGAACCTACTCAAGGAATATTCAGTCTCCATCAAAGGCCCAATGACCACACCCGTAGGCGGCGGCATTCGCTCGCTGAACGTTGCGTTACGTCAAGAACTAGACCTGTATCAATGCGTACGACCCGTGCGTTATTTCAAAGGCGTTCCTTCCCCCTTAAAAGATCCTTCTAAAACTGAAATGGTTATTTTCCGTGAGAACACGGAAGATATTTATGCAGGTATCGAATGGGCGGCTGAATCTGAGGCTTGCAAAAAGGTCATCAAATTTCTGCAAGATGAAATGGGCGTTAAAAAAATTCGCTTCCCAGACACATCAGGAATCGGCATCAAGCCTGTATCCAAACAAGGCACAGAGCGCTTAGTACGCGCAGCAATGCAATACACAATCGACAACGACCGCCGGTCTTTGACGATTGTGCATAAAGGCAACATCATGAAATACACCGAAGGTGGATTCCGTGACTGGGCTTACGAATTGGCCAAAAATGAGTTTGGAGCAACCCCCATTGATGGCGGCCCATGGTGCTCTTTCAAAAACCCCAAAACAGGTCGGGACATCATTGTTAAAGATGCAATCGCTGATGCATTCCTCCAGCAAATTTTGTTGCGTCCAGAAGAATATGATGTGATCGCCACGCTTAACTTGAATGGTGACTACGTGTCAGACGCGCTAGCCGCACAAGTCGGCGGTATTGGTATTGCACCAGGCGCTAATATTTCCGAAAAATACGCCTGCTTTGAAGCAACTCACGGCACAGCTCCAAAATATGCCGGGAAAGATAAGGTTAATCCCGGTTCGCTCATTCTCTCCGCAGAAATGATGTTGCGTCATTTGGGTTGGAAAGAAGCCGCTGATCTCATTATTCGTTCTATGGAAGACGCCATCAGCTCAAAAACGGTGACGTATGACTTTGCTCGCTTGATGGAAGATGCAACCGAAGTTTCTTGCTCGGGTTTTGGTGACGCGATGATCGCCAAGATCAATAGTTATTGATAAATCAGGTCATCACAAAAAAACGGCAGAGATTATCTGCCGTTTTTTTTCGTTTATATTTTTTTACCCCATCCGCCTTAATGCAAGAAAGAAAAAGCCCACCCCGATTAAGGAGCAGGCTTTAGAAATTTTGTACTACAACCGGTTGTGGTCATTGCCACCACCGGCCCAAACAGCTTTTATCAGGCTGCTTGGATATTTGAGGCTTGCTTGCCTTTAGGTCCTTGTGTCACTTCAAAAGAGACCTTCTGACCTTCTTTGAGCGTTTTGAAACCGCCCATTTGAATTGCTGAAAAGTGAGCAAACAGATCTTCACTACCATCATCTGGTGTAATAAATCCGAAGCCCTTTGCGTCGTTGAACCACTTAACGGTACCAGTTGCCATTTTCGCTATTTCCTTTTGTTAAATCATCTTGACCCGGGTAAAAACACCCAAATGTGCTTGCATCAAAAAGTCTCGACAGTCACAGGAACGAAGCGGGTTTCAGATGATTGAAGCGCGGCATCAGACCAGTACGGCAGTGAAATTGAACAAACACAAAAACTTTTTACGCCACTTAAACAACATACGTCAAGTGGTTATTGGATATTTTTTATGCTGCACAACAGCATTCGTGACTTTTTTGACACTTTTTGCGACTTAGCTGGCAACTCTAAGCTCAATTGATTGTCTTTACCTGTATTCGCTTTTTTATTTTCTCAATTTTTAAGTCAAGCTTTTTTGCTGAAAAATGATTTTCTGTTGCAGATTCACTTTTCTGATTAGAATTGAACCATGCCTACAAGAAAACAAAATGGAACCACACTTGAAATATCAAGAGCGAAGACCAAACTACCTCCCTTATTCAAGGTTTTGCTCCTAAATGACGATTACACTCCTATGGAGTTTGTCATTGCGGTTTTATTGCAATTTTTTAACATGGATAAAGAGCAGGCCACACGCATCATGCTTAAAGTCCATACTGAAGGCTCTGGGGTATGTGGTGTTTTTGCCAGAGATATTGCCGATAGCAAGGTCAAGCAAGTAACCGCTTTTGCACATGAGCATCAACATCCACTTGCGTGCGTAATGGAGGAAAATTGAAATGATTGCGCAGGAATTAGAAGTCAGCCTCCACATGGCCTTTGTAGAAGCACGGCAAAAACGTCATGAGTTCATTACTGTGGAACATTTGCTGTTAGCGCTGCTCGACAACCCCTCCGCGGCGGAAGTGCTGCGTGCATGTTCTGCCAATCTTGAGGACCTGCGCAAAGAACTGGCTGGTTTTATCACTGAACACACGCCGACTGTCGGTGGCACTGACGAAATCGACACCCAGCCTACATTAGGATTTCAGCGCGTCATTCAACGCGCTATTTTGCACGTCCAATCATCCGGCAAAAAAGAGGTCAATGGCGCGAATGTACTGGTCGCCATTTTCGGGGAAAAAGATTCTCATGCGGTCTACTTCCTGCAGCGCCAAGGCATCACGCGTCTTGATGTCGTGAACTTTATTTCGCATGGCGTAGCTAAAACGCCTACGCCAGGCAATGCTAAACATGAGGGTGAGCACCATGAGGCTGAAGCAGAAGCCACCCAAACAGGCGGTGCTTTAGAAAGCTTTACGCAAAATCTGAATGAACAAGCCCTCATGGGTAAGATTGATCCGCTGATAGGTCGCGATAAAGAAGTTGATCGCGTTATTCAAACGCTATGTCGTCGCAGAAAAAACAACCCCCTGCTCGTTGGGGAAGCGGGCGTTGGTAAAACGGCTATTGCTGAAGGGCTCGCTCGGCGCATTGTGGAAAGCCGGGTTCCTGAAGTCCTCGCCGATGCCCAAATCTATTCACTCGATATGGGTTCCTTATTGGCCGGTACAAAATATCGCGGTGATTTTGAGCAACGGCTAAAAGCTGTCTTAAAACAATTGTTAGAAAATCCCAATGCGATTTTGTTCATAGACGAAATCCACACGCTAATAGGCGCAGGCGCTGCTTCTGGTGGCACTTTGGATGCGTCAAACTTGCTCAAACCTGCGCTGGCTTCTGGTCAGTTGAAGTGCATCGGGGCAACCACTTACGCAGAGTACCGGAGCGTGTTTGAAAAAGATCACGCACTGGCGAGACGTTTCCAAAAAGTGGAGGTCAACGAACCTTCTGTAGAAGAAACTATTTCGATTTTACGTGGCTTGAAATCCCGCTTTGAGGCACACCACAGCGTTAAATACTCATCGACTGCGCTCACTAGCGCCGCAGAGTTATCTGCTCGCTATATCAGCGACCGCCATCTGCCCGACAAAGCGATTGACGTGATTGATGAAGCCGGTGCTGCGCAGCGCATCCTGCCAAAATCGAAGCAGAAAAAAGTGATCGGAAAAACAGAAATTGAAGATATTGTTGCGCGGATTGCACGCATTCCGTCACAACATGTATCGACAGATGATCGCGCAGCATTGCGAAACCTTGACCGTGACCTTAAGTCCGTAGTGTTTGGTCAAGATAAAGCCATCGAAGCCATTACCAAAGCAATCAGAATGTCGCGCTCCGGTTTGGGTAACCCACAAAAACCGATTGGCGCCTTCCTGTTCTCTGGCCCTACTGGAGTGGGAAAAACTGAAGTCGCCCGCCAGCTTGCCTATTGCATGGGCATTGAGTTGGTACGCTTTGATATGTCTGAATACATGGAGCGCCATGCCGTCTCACGCTTGATTGGCGCGCCTCCTGGCTATGTGGGCTTTGATCAAGGCGGCCAGCTGACTGAAGCAATCAACAAAAAACCTCACTCTGTTCTACTGCTGGACGAAATTGAAAAAGCGCATCCAGACATTTTCAATATCCTGCTGCAGGTAATGGATCACGGAACGCTCACCGACAACAATGGTCGCAAAGCGGATTTCCGTAATGTGGTTATTGTGATGACCACCAACGCAGGAGCGGAGGCGATGCAAAAGAACAATATCGGCTTCTCTAACTCGCGCGAAGTGGGTGACGAAATGGCTGATATCAAGCGCATGTTCTCCCCTGAGTTCCGCAACCGCCTCGATGCCACCATCTCATTTTCTGCACTTGATCGGGAGATCATTCTGCGCGTGGTGGATAAATTCCTTATGCAGCTTGAAGCTCAATTGCATGAGAAAAAAGTTGAGGCTATTTTCACCGACAAACTTAAAGCATGGCTGGCGGAAAAAGGTTTTGATCCGCTTATGGGCGCACGCCCCATGTCGCGACTCATTCAAGATACGATCCGCTCTGCCTTGGCGGATGAGTTGTTGTTTGGTCGTTTAGCAAATGGTGGTCGGGTTACGATTGATCTCGATGACGAAAAGAAAGTTAAGCTGGTTTTCGATGAGGTCGTTGAACCCGTTGTATAACTAACAACAATCTCACTCTTCTTAATGGCGACTTTCTAGTCGCCATTTTTTCATCGTCTTTTCTTCTTTAACCAAATAAAACATCTCATGATGAATTTTCAAACTGCTGATCTTTGCGACCAAAACGAGGCTCTCATCCGCGAGGGTACTATTCGCATCGTCGAACCCATGTTCAACAGTTATGGCGGGCTTGCTGCCTTTCATGGAGCCATTTCCACGCTCAAAGTCTATGAGGATAACTCGCTGGTTCGCGCAGCCCTTGAGCAACCTGGCCGTAACCGCGTTTTAGTTATTGATGGGGGAGGCAGCCTGCGATGCGCTTTAGTGGGCGACCAATTGGCCTTGCTCGCGCTCAAAAACAAATGGGCGGGCATCTTAGTGTATGGCTGCATTCGGGATGCGCGCTCGATCGGTGAAACCGACGTGGGTATTTTTGCGCTCGACACACATCCCCTCAAAAGTATTAAAAAAGGGTTCGGCGAGGTAGATATTCCCGTCACCTTCGGGGGAGTCACCTTCGTGCCAGGACATTGGCTCTATGCTGATGAAGATGGCGTATTAGTTTCTACAACACAACTTTGAGGGTATTTGTAGTTATAAAAACTGCTGCAACGCACAAATTTTTTCTATTTATCAACGATAAAGGCCCTGAAACAATGGCCCATCCTAGCGTAACTAACTATAAACAAAAGAATATTATTTAGAAGCAGGCAGATTAAAAGTGGTTGTTGCTTCGCAAAATCCTAACTATAATCTCGCCATGACACGAATAGAGCTGGCAGCCACCCTTGCTCCACGCCCTATCCGTCTGGACAGACAATCAACCCCGCCTGCCCTATCGGTTAGTCAGACTTGATCTCTGGCCACCCCGTGCATGAATCTGCAACCTGCAGCTCTGAAGCTGCAACCTGCAACCTGCAATATGCGATTTATCCGAAGCTTCTAAAAAAGAACTACGACGGTACAAGCGCTGCAAAACGCACACCTACTCACCCCTATTTTTTAGTAATTTATTAAGGAAATGCCATGAACAACGAATTGGAAGTCGCAAAGCTCAAAAAAGAATGGGCTGAAAACCCCCGCTGGAAAGGCATCAAGCGTGGTTACTCAGCGGAAGATGTCGTGCGTCTTCGCGGCTCACTGCAGATTGAACACACCCTAGCCCGACGCGGCGCAGAGAAGTTGTGGACACTCATTACCACTGAGCCTTTCGTCAATGCGTTGGGCGCGCTGACCGGCAACCAAGCCATGCAGCAAGTTAAAGCTGGCCTTAAAGCCATTTATCTGTCTGGGTGGCAAGTGGCGGGTGACGCCAATATGGCTGGCGAAATGTACCCTGACCAATCGCTTTACCCTGCCAACTCCGTACCCGTCGTCGTGAAGCGCATCAACAACACCTTCCAACGCGCTGATCAAATTCAGTGGTCTGAAGGCAAGAACGACATCGACTTCTTCGCCCCTATCGTGGCTGATGCGGAAGCTGGTTTCGGCGGCGTGTTAAACGCTTTTGAGCTCATGAAGTCGATGATTGAAGCCGGTGCAGCCGGTGTTCACTTTGAAGACCAGCTCGCCTCAGTTAAAAAATGTGGCCACATGGGCGGCAAAGTACTTGTTCCCTCGCGTGAAGCCGTTGCAAAATTGATTGCAGCACGTCTTGCTGCTGACGTTTGTGGCGTGCCAACTGTGCTGGTTGCACGTACTGACGCTGAAGCCGCTGACTTGCTGACCAGCGATGTAGATGACAACGACAAGCCATTCTGCACAGGCGAGCGCACTGTAGAAGGCTTCTACAAGACCAACGCAGGCCTAGACCAAGCCATTTCGCGCGGCTTGGCGTATGCGCCGTACGCGGACTTGGTGTGGTGTGAAACAGGTAAGCCTGATCTGGAATATGCAAAGCAATTTGCTGAAGCGATTCACAAAGAATTCCCAGGCAAAATGCTCGCTTACAACTGCTCACCGTCGTTTAACTGGAAGAAAAATCTGGACGATGCAACCATTGCCAAATTCCAAATTGAACTCGGCAAAATGGGTTACAAGTTCCAGTTCATTACGCTGGCTGGCTTCCATAGCTTGAACTACTCCATGTTTAATCTGGCTCATGGCTACGCCCGCAATCAGATGAGCGCCTTCGTTGAATTGCAAGAGGCCGAGTTTGCTGCCGCCGAAAAAGGCTTCACTGCTGTTAAGCATCAACGTGAAGTAGGTACAGGTTACTTTGATGCAGTCAGCACCGCCATCGAGCGTGATTCCTCAACCACCGCTCTCCACGGCTCTACCGAAGACGAACAGTTCTTCGATAAAAAAGTGGCTGGTTCGCACTAAACGCCGCACCTTCTACGCCGCATCCTCGCAAGAGGCTGCGGCGTTTTATTTTTACGCTATCAGATCAGTTAGGTCTTAAAGAAAGAAGGAATAAAGCATGAGCCTCATTCTCCCAACAGGCGTTGAAATCCGCGCCGCCATATCACCTGAGTCTCCCGAGTTCGCCAAAATCCTGACGCCCGAAGCGCTGGCCCTCGTCGCCAAGCTGCATCGATCAGTCGCCGGTCGCCGCAGAGATTTGCTTGCAGCACGCATTAAGCGCCAAGCAGAATTAGATGCGGGCAAACTCCCTGACTTCCTTCCCGAAACTCAAGAAATTCGCGATGGTCATTGGACTATTGCACCGATTCCGCAAGACCTGCAGTGCCGTCGTGTAGAAATCACCGGCCCGGTTGAACGCAAGATGATTATCAATGCGCTCAACTCGGGTGCAGATAGTTACATGACCGATTTTGAGGATTCGAACACACCGAATTGGCAGAATCAGATTCAAGGTCAGATCAATTTGATCGACGCTATCCGTCGCACCATCAGCCTTGAACAAGGCGGCAAGACTTATCAACTCAACGCTAAAACCGCCACGCTCGTGGTACGTCCGCGCGGATGGCATTTAGATGAAAAACATGTGCTGATTGATGGCGAACGGGTTTCCGGCGGCGTCTTCGACTTCGCGCTCTTCATGTTCCACAACGCGAAAGAATTAATCGCGCGCAACAGCGGCCCTTACTTCTATCTACCCAAGATGGAATCACACCTTGAAGCCCGTTTGTGGAACGACATTTTTGTCATGACACAAAACGAATTGGGAATTCCACAAGGCACCATTAAAGCAACGGTCTTGGTTGAAACCATACTCGGCGCTTTTGAAATGGATGAAATTTTGTACGAGCTACGTGAGCACAGTGCGGGCCTGAATGCCGGGCGCTGGGATTACATTTTCTCGTGCATTAAAAAATTCAAGGTCGATCAAAACTTCTGCTTGGCTGATCGCGTAAAAATTAACATGACGGTTCCGTTCATGCGCAGCTACGCGCTGCTGCTGCTCAAAACATGCCATAAACGCAACGCACCAGCGATTGGCGGCATGAGCGCGCTGATCCCTATCAAGAATGATCCCGAAGCGAATGAGAAGGCTATGGCAGGCATTCGTGGCGACAAAGCGCGCGATGCAACTGACGGCTACGATGGCGGCTGGGTTGCGCATCCAGGCTTGGTTCCTATCGCGATGGAGGAGTTCACTAAAGTCCTCGGCGATAAGCCGAACCAGATTGATAAAAAGCGCGACGATATTCAAGTGGCCGCAGCCGACCTCATGAACTTTCAACCCGAGCAACCCATCACCGAAACGGGTTTGCGGAATAACATCAATGTCGGCATTCATTATCTCGGCTCGTGGCTATCTGGCAATGGCTGTGTGCCCATTCATAACCTGATGGAAGATGCAGCGACTGCCGAAATTTCTCGCTCACAAGTGTGGCAATGGATACGTTCGCCCAAAGGCAAACTCGACGATGGTCGTAAAGTCACCGCAGACATGGTACGTACGATGATTCCAGAAGAAATGGCTAAGATCAAAGCACTGGTCGGCGACGCCGCTTTCAACGCGACGTATGTCGAAGCAGCCAAAATTTTCGAGGACATGTCGACCTCCGCAAGTTTCGCCGAGTTCCTTACATTACCGTTGTACGAAAAACTAGATTAAGCGCCCTCCGCTTGGGTGTAACATCACTCCCTACGGCACCCATCGCAAGCTGGGTGCCGTTTTAATTTCATCCTGTTTTTAATCACCCTGCTCTTAATCACCTTGCTATAGCAAGAACCACCCTCACCTCAAACTCCATGGCAATTAAAGCAACCATCTTCAAAGCTGAACTCACCATTGCGGACATGGACCGCAATTACTACACGCCACACACCCTCACACTCGCTCGCCATCCGTCCGAAACCGACGAGCGCATGATGGTGCGGCTTCTCGCCTTTGCCATGTACGCCCATGAGTACTTGGCTTTCGGCAAAGGCATTGCCAGCACCGAAGAAGCCGCTCTCTGGCGCAAAGACCTGACGGGCAATATCGATCTGTGGATTGATCTAGGGCATCCCGACGAACGCGATATGCGCAAAGCCTGTGGGCGCGCCAGCCAAGTCGTGCTTGTCTGCTATGGCGGCCGCGCTACAAACGTGTGGTGGGAACAAAACAAAACAAGTCTTGAACGCCTAAAAAATCTGACCGTTATCAATTTAGCCTCTGAAAGTACACTCGCCTTAGCCGCTCTCGCTGGCCGCAATATGCAATTTCAGTGCACAATTCAGGATGGACAGATTTGGATTACCGATGGCAATAACACCGTTCAAATTGACCCGGTGATACTCAACGCACAAACAGCCAAGTATTAACCGATTTTATTCATCAATTATTTTCATCAATACTTCCTAGGACAAACTCATGAGCAACAACGAACAACCCGTCATTGCACAAAAATCGCCTTGCGTTGTTGAGGTTGAGGCCGGAAAAAGTTATTGGTGGTGCACCTGTGGTCAAAGTAAAGGCCAGCCGTTTTGCGACGGATCGCACAAAGGCAGTTCATTCGCCCCAACTGAATACAAAGCCGAAAAATCTGAGAAGGTATGGTTTTGTGCATGCAAACACAGCAGCAACAAACCCCTGTGTGATGGCGCACATAAAAACTTGTAAATTGAGCACCTCGAAGAAGCCCGTGGATATTGGCTCACAGCCGGATATTGCCTCTGAGCCTTATCACCCAGCGCTTATACCCATATGCCCGTGATCGAACTAATCAGTCTCGCCTTGCTGCTCGCCATAGGCTGGCTATGGCTGGACAGTCTTAAAGCGCGCGAAGCAGGCGTACTGGCCGCTCGGAAAGCATGTGCTGCGGAAGACTTGCTGTTTCTCGACGAAACCGTGTCCATCGAATCCGTGCGGTTTGCGCGAGATGACGAGCAGCGACTCAAATTGCGTCGCGTCTACAGTTTTGAATATAGCGATACAGGTGACAATCGCCGAGAAGGAAGCGTCTCACTCATCGGCACTACAGTAGTGCTGTTAAACCTATACTCAATGGCCCGAACTCAACTTAAATCCGTTCATACTGCCGATGACAGGATATTCGAATTAACCGATCCATTGGAAGAACCTGCAAGTACTACCGAGATCACAATCGTCGACTCATCTGTACCTCCCTCGCACCCGTCTAAACACACCTTGCATTAAAAAACAGTATTGTCATAATTTGTCAGACAACTGCTTTCTGCGTTAGCCTGAGAAAAGCTGGTTAATAAAACGCAGGTTAATAACAAATAGAAACTTAGCGATGGCCCTTACTA
>Ga0209181_10008534_pt1 | contig 13706 bp, 17 predicted proteins | sample MAT05_FD_187208 | JGI IMG/M metagenome (GOLD analysis project Ga0209181, IMG submission 187208) | Freshwater microbial communities from Lake Fryxell liftoff mats and glacier meltwater in Antarctica - MAT-05 (SPAdes) (version 2) | ecosystem: Environmental > Aquatic > Freshwater > Ice > Liftoff... | reverse complement strand
TCTCCGTCAGCTTTCGGATGAAGCACTAAGTGCCAATGATTCGGCATCACGGAGTAGGCTAAGAGCCGCATATCAAATTTTTCGACCGCTTCTTCGAGGATCTCTTCAAATTGCTGGTAGTCTTTTTTATTATCGAAAATTTGGACTCGAGCATTAGCCCGATTGAGTACATGGTACACTTCCCCACCAACGTCTACTCTTTTAATTCTTGGCATGTTTTTATCCTAGCATAAATGGTGGCTGACCCCATTTCCACATTAATCCTGTACTTTTTTCAAAGCCAAAAAATGTTGATAATTGGATGAGTAAAGGAGTCCTAGGAGAGAAAGTTTATACTCGAGGTGGTCCAAAATTTAAACGTGATTTACCTACACTGCTGAATGTAATGAATATCCCAGTCTTTGCTGGTTTTTTGTATTTTGGATGGCAACAAGAATTGATTCCTCTTATTCTTGCAGGAATTCTGGTAATGGTTATAAAGTTTTGGTTTATTGATCGGATGGTTTTTTTATACGAAAATGTTTCAAGGAAAGAGAACGACCAAGACTGAGACCTAATTCAAGAAAGCAAGGAATTTATTTCTTTGTAAAAATGCCAGCTTTATTTTAAGCTTGTACCGGATCAGACATGATCAATTTGAACACAAAGAGTGTACAATAAATATATGAAAAAACCTTTACTTGCAATCGCGGTATTTTTGTCCATACTTTTATTACCCACCATTACCTTCGCACACCAACCAAGAATAGTACAAGATGGTCCAACAATAGTATTATCTCCAGAAATATCAAAAGCGTATTACGATACACTAACAGGCGAACCTGCAGTATATACATTCACTGCGGACAAACCTTTTGCACTCTATGTTGGTGTACTTGTGCCAGATATCGCCAGGCAAAAGAAAGATGTCTCTGCCGTAATATTAAAAGATGGAAAAGAAATAGCTGTACTTGAAGGTAGTAATTTTAAATGGACAAAATATTTTGAAGAATTTGGCCACGACACGTACTGGAAAGGTCCTGAATACAAAGCACAGGGAGATGTGGGTAATTATGAGATACGTGTTTGGAGTTCCAATAACGACAGCAAGTACTCGCTCGCTATCGGTGAGATAGAAGTTTTTGATTTCAAAGAAAGCATGAATGCGTTTGCCCTCATTCCTCAAATTAAAAAAGATTTCTTTAATATAAATCCAGCATATTTTATTTTCTCACCCTTAGGTCAAGGACTTATTGTAATAATGTTTGTACTCGCGTTTATATTTGGATTCATCTATCGCACTCTGCTTAAAAAGCTTGCACGAAATACGCCTCGTGGCGTAAGTAGAAATATTGGCAAATATGATAGATTAATAAGAGTAGTTATTGGTGTAGCATTATTCATTATTGCAATCACTACTACATGGAGCCCGTGGCTACTTTTCTTCTCAGGATTTGCTTTTTTTGAAGCAATTTTTAGCTGGTGTGGATTCTATGCTGCACTAGGTAAAAGCACCTGTCCTATTACAACTATATGAATCCAAACACTTACAACTGGTACAGCACACTCTTAAAGCCAACATGGGCGCCACCAAGCTGGGTCTTTGGGCCTGTGTGGACGATTCTCTATGCCATTATTGCCGTGACATTCACCACAGTGTTTTACAAGGTATACACAAAAGAAATTCCCGCAATAGTTGCTCTCCCGTTTGCACTTAATCTCGTTTTCAATTTTTCTTTTACCTACTTTCAATTTGGCCTCAAGAATAACCTTCTTGCATCTATCGACATCGTCCTCGTTCTTGCCACACTTATTTGGGCTCTCGTTGCTATTTATCCACATGTTAAATGGATTGCATATGCTAACATCCCCTACGTTATCTGGGTCTGTATTGCGACAACTTTACAGCTCACAATCACGTGGATGAATAGATAAAAAAATTAACCCTACTAAGAAGTAGCAATTTCAAAACTGTAATTTGTTTAATTCTTATGAGTAAGGACTATTTCAAAGGAAGGGCATTAGTACTTGCTACAAAACACGAAAAAGAGAAAGTTATTTCTCAAATTCTTGAAAAAGAACTCGGTGTAAAAGTAGTGGTTCCGACAGATTTTGACACAGACCAATTTGGAACATTTTCAGGAGAAATAAAGCGCGCTGGCGATCAACTTGAGGCTGCTCGCTACAAAGCACTTGCAGGCATGAAACACTGTAATGCTAATCTTGGTGTTTCAAGTGAGGGTAGTTTTGGTATGCACCCATCGTGTCCTTTTGTAATTTCCAATCTGGAACTTGTAGTATTGATCGATAAAGAAAATAATATTGAAATTAGAGGACATCATAGATCTCAAGAAACTAATGCTTGCAATGAATATGTTGCGACAATAAAAGAAGCTCAAGAATTTGCTTTGAAGTGTGGCTTCCCCGAACACGGAGTCATACTCAAAAATAAAGAATACGGAAAGAGAATATATAAAGGAATTAAGACTTTTGAAGAATTAGAGAGGTACTTTTATAAATTATCAGGATTATTTTCTAAAAAAGTTTTTATTGAAACCGACCTCCGTGCGCACATGAATCCGACACGGATGAAAAATATAAAATTAGCAACAGAAGATTTAGTGAGGAATGCTAAAAATATCTGCATCAAATGTGGCTGCCCTGGTTTTAGTATAATTGATGTCGAAAAAGGTTTACCTTGTAGTAATTGTAATCTGCCCACAGACTTGGTCATGCGTTATATTTACGGTTGTCAAAAATGTGACTATCAGCAGACATTACCAAGACCAGATGATTTAAAAACCGCAGACCCAGGAAAATGTGACTATTGTAACCCTTAGCGAGATACGAGCATCTATCAGATAGTAATACGCGCATTAGCAAAGGAAATTTTTTAAAGTAGTTTCTATTACATCAAACATAACAAAACGTTGCACTCTAAAATCCTGTACGTTATATCCCCAAAAATCCAAAATTATAGGTTCCTTGCTGCCACATTTTTATGGCCTCAATTGGAGTCAAAAGCATCACAACATTCAATGTTAGATTGTCCCGAATAAGAAACAAGGTCAAAAGCTCAAAGAAAATTAAAATCGCAAGGGTCTTTTTCCATCCCAACTTCCATGCAACAAAAAATCCGAGCAACATCCACAAATTGTCACATATTGAGTTGAGTATAGAATCGCCATAGTAGCCTACTGCGATTGTTGTTTCTCGGTATCTATTAATAATAAATGGCGAGTTTTCAAGTATTTCCCATGCACCCTCTATAATAATAGCTACGAGTGCACGCACCCACAATGGTTTATTTTTTAAAATAAAAAACAATATCCAGAAGAAAATAAATCCATGAATAATGTGTGACGGTGTGTACCAATCCCCTATTTGTTGAGAATTTTCATTACTCACCACATCATTTGTCCACAAAAGAATCTGTCCTGTTTTAGAAATAATAGGTTGTCCGAGATAATACAATATTGCAAAATGCGCGACAAGAAGAGACACAAGTGAGATCCAGAATACTTTTGGTGCTGTTTTTATGAAGGACATCATATATAAGTAGTATAAACTACATTCTATACATTGAGTGATATGTTACTATAATATAAAATGAAATACTTTATCGGACACTTAATTGGAGGAGAATTTGCAGCATGGCACACTACCATCACAAACGATATTGCCGAAAAATTTAATACCTGGAAGATCCACGATGTTTGTCCGTCGCATCTCACAATTTTTTCGGAATTTGAAATAGGCAATATTGAGTCAGTATCAAATGTAATAGAATCAGTACTACTCAATATAGAAGTAGAGAACTATTTAGTTTCAGGATTTGATCATTTTGTCGACAGGGCAGTTTTTGCAAAAATAGAGACTGCCACGAAAGTTACTTCTTTTGTTCAAGAATTAAAAAAACGACTTGAACAAATTCCTGGTATACAAAAAGATAAACATCTCGTTTGGAAACCTCACGCTACGGTGGCGTTTCGTTTGCCGCCCGAAGACATTACTAAAATTTGGAATTATGTCATAATACTACAAAAACCAGACTTCATAGTTCCTTTTGATAATATAACTATATTTAAATTTAATAACCTCAAATGGGTGGTAGAAAAAACTTTTAAAATAGAAAGTAAAAAATGGTAAAATATCTCAATATTAGATTTGTTATACTACTTCCATTAGCATGAAAACAATCTACCTTATTCGTCACGGAGAAAGCGAAGGAAACGCAAGTAACAAAACTCATGGAAGTAACTCCCCATTGAGTTCAAAAGGTATGAATCAAGCGACATATATCGCAAAACGGATGGCAAAAATCCCACTCACTCATATTATTTCTAGTACCTATCCTCGAGCCAAGGAGACATCAGAAATTATTCATAAGGAACATACTAATATTAAAAATATAATATTTTCAGACTACTTAGTGGAATACGATTGTCCGAGTGAAATGATAGGTCTTTATTCTGGTTCAGATGAAATGCTTCGTATACGATCAGAAATTAATGAGAACTTTCATGTTCCCACATACAAACATTCTGACGAAGAAACATTTGAAGAACTAAAGATTCGCGCAAAGAACACATGTCAGTTTATTGCAGATAATGCTGGTGAGCATACAGTAGTTGTTAGTCATGGTATATTTGCTCGTATTTTAATGAGTTATCTTTTATTTAAAGACTCTCTTTCGGCCCATGAATGCCTTGCTTTTATTAAAGGGTTTCTAAGTGAAAACACCGGACTTACTATTCTAAAATACGACGAGAACAAAACTTGTGATAATTGGAAAATCTTTACATGGAACGATCACGCACACCTCGCAGATCCAGATGACGAAAAGGTACACAGTAAGCAATAGAAAGTTTATGTATTAAAAAACCCTCAGAAGTTTCTGAGGGTTTTTACTATTTACTCTGTAGGAGTTACAGGTGTTTCTTCTACTGTTTCTGTCTCTGGGGCAATAACTACTTCTTCTGTAGTTACAATTGTTGTTTCATCCATATGTAATGATTTGATTACCTACTAAAATAGGACACTTTTGTGACCTCTTGCAAGGTAACACAAATACTCCCATACCCCAAGACAATATTGGTCTTGTTTAAATATAAGTATAAGCTACTATATTTATACCGCATGAGCAATAATTATTATAATAACTATTTGCAAAGAAATAAAATATGAATAAAGAAATAATTGACGCACTTCGCTTTCGTTACGCAGTACAAACTTTTGATCCTACAAAAATAATTAACTCAGAAGATCTACACACAATTTTAGAAAGTGCTCAACTAGCACCAAGTTCTATTGGACTTGAAGCTTGGAAATTTCTGGTTATCGAGAATAAAGATATTCGAGAGCAACTCAAAACTGTAGCGTATGGGCAATCAAAAGTAACAGATGCTTCTCATCTAATAGTACTTACCTACCGTACTGATTATGAAAATATTGCAAATGAAAGACTTGAACGAACAGCTAAAACTCAAAATGAGTCTGTAGAAAATTTAAGTGGACTTAAATCTATGGTAGAAAGCGGAATCGCGCGCACAGTTGCGGATGGTACTTATGAATCATGGATGACATCCCAGACATACATTCCTCTTGGTATGATGATGGAGACTGCATCATTATTGAAAATAGATAATGCAGCAATGGAAGGATTTGATGCAAACAAAGTAAATGAGATTCTTGGACTTAAAGACAAAAATCTAAAAGTCACAACAATGCTTGCACTTGGATATCGAGGTGAAGATCCTGTAGCAAAGCGTCCAAAAACTAGAAGGGATTTTGATGACGTTATTGAATTTATCTAACAAAAAATGACGACCATCTTCGGTCGTCATTTTTTGTGTCTTTATTTTACTGCACTAATACCCCTATCTTATATGTAGCAAGTGTCGACTCTGGTTGAGGTTTTCCTCCGTGTTTGCCATTAAAACCATCCGACCCATCTTTTCCGCAAATACCTTTTATAGCACTTTCTCCACCGGGATGCTTTTGAATCCATGTTGTGAGATCATACACTGAGCCATTTACAACTGAATAACAACTTATTGTATCTGCGTGAAGCGCAACATCTGCCATAGTAAATGTTTTGACAGTCGGTGTCTGACTTTTTGTCACAGGGGTTGGAGTAGATTTCTCTGTACTTTTTTCTGTTTTCTCAACATCGATCACAATCGGTGCGGGAACAGCAGTTTGATTGATGACATCTTCTTTATCAAGAAAAGCATATCCAATAACACTAACTGAAATAAGTGTCACAAGAACAAGGACGTATTTCATATAGAAACATTATACATAAAATAAATAGCTGCGCATTCTGTTATACTTGCGACACATGAGTGATTTTATTCTCCCACTTCACATAGGAATTCTTGTTATTACTCTAGTTTGCATAATCTGGGCCGATATATACACTTCATTCTGGCTTCATGGTAAAAAACAGACCCTTAATCCAAAAATTGTTGACCGACTTCATACAGCAGTAACTCTAGGACTCACGGGAATGATAACTACAGGTACTGCGCTCTTTTGGCCACTGCGAGAATATCTTACAGATAATAGTCCGGCCTTTTTTATAAAAATGTTTTTTGTATTTGCGCTCGTAGTGAATAGTTTTGTGATCGACACATACATGAAACTTGCAACTACCTATTCTTTCAAAGACATCTCAATGCGCCAAAAAGCCATTCTATTTGCAAGTGGTAGCATTTCATTACTCTCGTGGCTTGGAGCAATTCTTGCTGCTTTTCGATTTTTCTAAGCCTGACTTAGCTACCAAAAAGCCATAATACATAGACTAAATGACATATTTAGCGTAGTATGTACAGACTATGGCAGCCGGCGAATCAGTCCTTCGTTTTGAAGAGGTCTCATTTGAATATGGACCTAAAAAGCCGATCCTTAAAGAGGTCGACTTTTCTATTCGACGTGGCACAAAAACAACTATCATGGGTCAAAATGGCGCTGGAAAAAGCACCCTCTTTCAACTTATTACTGGCGAACTCCAAGCAACAGAAGGCACTATAAATAAAAATAAAGATGTTTCTATTGCAATAAGTAAGCAGGTAATTCCTCGAGACTATCTTGACCTCACTGTACGTGACTTCTTCCAAAAGAGTTTTGAAAAGAAAGTCTATGCACTAGACCCAATGATTGAGAAAGTTCTCGATGTGGTAAATCTTCACGCTCCGTTTGAACGAATAATCAGAAGCTTCTCAGGTGGACAACAAGCACGCCTTCTTCTTGCATCCGCAATCATTCAAGACCCAGATATTCTTCTTCTTGATGAGCCAACAAATAATTTGGACAAAACAGGTATTGAACACCTCACAGACTTCCTCGTTCGTTATGACAAAACATGCATTGTTATTTCTCATGATGCGGAATTTTTAAATGCATTTTCTGACGGTGTCTTGTATCTCGACGTTCATACAAGAAAAATAGAACAATATTCTGGTAACTACAACACAGTACTCAAAGAAATTGCTACACGAATTGAACGAGAAAACAGAAAAAATGCTCAGCTCGCCAAAGAAATGCAAGCAAATAAAGACAAGGCTAACTTTTTTGCAATGAAAGGTGGACAGATGCGTCTAGTGGCAAAGAAGATGCGTGAAAAAGTAGAGGAGATGGAAGAAGAAATTGTAGATGTTCGTAAAGAAGATAAAGCAATACGTCCATTTGTTATTCCCTGCCAAGAAGAAATTTCTGGAGAAATTATTTCTATTTCATCTCTTTCTATAATGAAAAATCACAAACCAGTTCAAAAAACTGTTGCGCGGTCACTACGCAAAAATCAGCACCTTTTACTTACCGGACCAAATGGTATAGGTAAAACGACTCTCCTTGAGTCTATCGCGCACGCAACAGCAAAAGGTGTAAAGCTCAATAAAGACGTTGAGGTTGGATACTACCGACAAGACTTTTCAAATTTAGATTTCAATCAAACCGCACGTGAGTCTTTGATAAGTGCAATGAAGGAGGCAAACGAACACGCAATGCGAGGCGTGGCTGCAGGATTCCAAATTACAGGTGATGTGATAAATACTAAAGTTGGTGACCTCTCAGAAGGCCAAAAAGGACTTGTGGCATTTGCCCGACTTGTGCTTCAAAAGCCAGGACTTCTCATTTTTGATGAGCCAACAAACCACATCAATTTTCGTCACCTTCCTGTGATTGCAAAAGCGCTCGATGCATACCAAGGAGCAATGATCCTCGTGAGCCACTCACAAGACTTTGTTAATCAAATCCGTATTGATGATATTTTAGATTTGGAGAAATAACCTCAAACTACTGATGGCTCAAAACACGTGTAGTTCTGATTTGAAAAGATTTTCTATTTTTTCTAATTGTAACTTTTTATCTTGACTACTTAAACCAGTATCAGATTCTACTCGTTTTTTATTTTGAGCATATTCTAAGTTTACTGCTTTCAAACGCTCAATTACAGATATATTTTTATTTTTATCATGCTCTAATCGCGCCAGTAACTGCGCATGTTTGTTTTTTAACTCAGTTAATTTTTGTTGATTTTTAAGAGAGTTTCTTTCGGCTTCTTCTAGTCGATTAGCCATTTCCTGATTTAATTGCCTTGAAACCTAACGCAATCTATTTCCTTCATCCAACGCCTTTTGATCTCGGCCTTCAATTAAATCTCGTAGCTCTTGCTCTGATTTTTGAATAGATTTTAATATATCAAAATTATCCATATGTATATTATACACAAATCTTAAAATAACGTCTCCAGCCACATTTCTGGAAACGCGTTATGTTTTATATTCTGGTATGCAACAAGAAGTGATTCAAGAGTTTTTGAGGTGAATTTTGGATTTGTGGCTAAAGCATTAACCGCATCAACATAGCTACTTCCAAATGTTTTTTCGAACTCTTTCACACGGCCGCCATCTACACGCACAAGAAGTGCAAAGCGAGCAAGTTCTAATACTTCTTTAAAAAAGAGACTCGTTGAAACTGTATTCGTCCGAATAGTTTGTATAATTTCCCTCCCCTTTTTTTCATCAACTTTTACATATGCAGATAGAAAATCAATAATGAGTGATTCTTTTGGAGCACCAGTAACTTTTTCGACTTCACTCCGAACAATCTTCTTGTCTTCAGAAACAAGTAATGCTTTTTCGAGTACAGAAAAAGTATCTCGATACGAACCATCACCAAGGACAGCGATTAAATGAGCAGCACTTCCCTCAATTGTATATCCTTCTTCTTTCGCAACACGAATTACAACCTCTTCCAAAATAGTCTCGTTTGGATTTTTGAATGTATACACTTGGCACCGTGATAGGACGGTATCGGGTACTTTTTCTGGGTCAGTAGTTGCGAGCACAAAAATGACATGAGAAGGAGGCTCTTCCAATGTTTTAAGAAGCGCATTAAACGCTTCCTTTGTAAGCATATGTACTTCGTCGATAATATATACTTTGTACTTTGAATCGTACGGCATTGTACGCACCCCATCACGAAGCACGCGAATATCGTCTATACCTCTATTTGAAGCTGCGTCTATTTCATATACATCTGCTGGGTCAGTTTTAAGCGTAGAAGCTAAAATACGAGCCACAGAGGTCTTTCCTGTCCCTCTTCCTCCACAAAAGAGATATGCGTGCGAGACTTTGTTTGTTGCAATTGCTTTCTCGAGAAGTGGCACAATGTGATCTTGTCCAATAACGTCTTTAAACGTCTTTGGTCGATATGTACGGTAGAGCGCTTGGTGCATACTATGTTATTGTACACTTTTTTTTGTATTCAAAAATACCTTAATTTCTTCCTCTATTTCTCGTGAATTCTCCTTTTCCATCAAATTTACACGAAGTTCCTTTGCGCCATCAAATCCGTTTACATATGCCTTGTAATGCTTTTTCATAATTGCAAAGCTTTTTATATCACCTAACTTTCGCTCAAAAAGTTTTGTATGCTCAAGAAGTACTCTAAACTTTTCCTCAAGAATAATAGTATCTTTATTTTTAGTTTCGTCGAAAAGCCACGGGTTACCAAAAATAGCTCTCCCCAACATGGCGCCATTACAACCACTCTTTTTTATCAATTCCCGAGCATGTGCAACAGAAAGCACATCACCATTTCCAATAATTGGCATCATTTCGTTTCCAAGTTCTTTATTTTTTTCTCTCACAAACTCCACAATTTCAGGCATCATTTCCCAATGTGCTGGGACAAGAGACATTTCTTTTCGTGTTCTTAGATGAATAGTGAGTGCTGCAGGTTTCATTTCTAAAATGAACGGGAGCCATTCTTTCCATTCAATTTTGTTGTACCCAATACGAGTTTTTACAGACACAGGAAGTCCACTTCCCTCTTGTGCAGCACGAATTATAGCTTGTGCGAGCATAGGATTCTTTATCATTGCAGCACCTGAACCTTGCTTCTCGATACTTTTATCTGGACAACCCATATTGATGTCAATGCCGTCAAAACCTTTTTCAACACACAGTTTTGCAGCTTTAAACATATTTTCTGGATTTGAACCAAAAAGCTGTGCCACTATAGGACGCTCATTTTCACTAAACTCTAAATCTCGAAGCAGTACTTCGCGTCCCGGACTACAAAGCCCGTCGGCAGAAACAAACTCTGTCCAAAATACATGTGGACCACCTTGAGCTTCTCCGTGACGACTATATTTTGCAATAATTTCTCGAAAGGCGCAGTCGGTCACATCTGCCATTGGTGCCAATACAAATAAAGGCTTGGGGAGATTTTGCCAAAAAGATTTTTTAGGTTTCATATTATCTTTCAATATTCTTATATATCACTTTTTGAGGAACATAGGAAATAACGTATTCAACTAGATTGTCATCGATTTTTTGACGCAACCCTTTTTCAAGAGCAAGATTAAGTTCTTCTAGTTGTTGAACTATTTTTTTATTGTCTCTAAATCTAAATTCTATTTCTGCACCTGTGATAGATGATATAGACTTGACATCAAAAAACCCTAGTGGTTCAAGATTAATTTTTGTAACAATAAAACCATTTGCCAGTAAAAAATCTCTCACGTTATTGAGTGCAATGCGATTCGCTCCAGGAAGTAATTCTTTACCTAGGGCTACCATGTCGTCTGTTGTACTTGCACTACGACGTACAAATTGTGCAGGACTTCCTTCTATTATTTCATATGAACCCCTACCAGAAAATATAAAAACCATAGTATTAATATCAATCAACGCACACATACTGTCTCTACAATATGCAGACGCAGGGACTTTTTCGGTTACAAAAATATGTATACCTGAAACTCCAACTCGATCAATTGTAATATCGTCAACAGAAGAAAACGCTTGAGAAATATTTCTTTCAAGTGTTTTCAATGGAATTCCCACACTACTGTTGAAGGGCAGCACTCTTCTCCAATTCCCTTCTAAAACTTTACTCGCATATATTTGAATATTCTCATTTGGAGTCATGTGTGATCCAGAAACTTCAATAGTGCGAATCTGGAAAAGAGGCGCATAAGCAAAAGTAAAAAATATACTCGCAACTAAAATGACTCCAACAAAAATCATGTACGCACGAAATAGTGCAAACGCTCTAGGGAGCGAACTTGTTTTCTGTATGGGAGAGCGGGTGTCGTATCCCCGATCCATACACTATTTAATATGAGTTTCTCCACCCATGTACGGACGAAGTACTTCAGGAATTCTAATAGAACCATCTACTTCTTGATAATTTTCTATGAGCGACACAAGAATACGCGGAGTAGGAATGGCCGTACAATTGAGTGAGTGTGCGAAGCGAAGTACTCCCTCACTATCTTTGTAGCGAATATTTCCTCGTCGTGTTTGAAAATCGTGAAAATATGAAGCAGAAGAAATCTCTCGGTAGCGTTCTTCTTTTGGCACCCAAAGCTCTATATCATATTTCTTCACCTGCCCTTGCCCTAAGTCTCCACCACAATTAACTACTGTGTGATACGGGATACCAAGCGACTCAATAAACTCTTCTGTGTTCCTATTTATCTCTTCGTGAAGTTCTACACTTTTTGCATGACTTGCTTCACATAGTACAACTTGTTCCCATTTATAAAATTCATGTACACGAATAAGACCTTTTACATCTTTACTATGACTTCCCGCCTCACGCCTGTAGCAGGGAGAAAATCCTAAATATTTGATTGGAAAATCTTTTTCGTCAAGAACTTCATCTGCGTGAAGCCCCATAACCGGAACCTCAGCAGTACCTGCCAAATAATCCCCGTCTTGAGTTTTATACAAATCATCTTCACCTGCAGGAAGATATCCTGTGCCCATAAAAATTTGTTTGCGCGCAATAATTGGCGGGATAACAGGAATAAATCCTTTGTTTGTCCAAAATGCAAGAGCGTAGTTCCATATAGCAAAAGAAAGCTGTACACCTTTTCCCATAAGGAAGTACCCCCGGAATCCATGAACCTTAGTCCCACGTTCAAAATCAACCATCTTTAAATGTGTCATGAGTTCAACGTGATCTTTTGGTTCAAAAGTAAAATTAACAATATCGCCCCATTTTTTTACTTCAACATTATCAGCGTCACTTTCACCGTCTGGCACTGACATATCAGGGACGTTTGGTACAGAGAGCATTAACTTCTGCCATGCGTGTATTTTTTCTTTTAGATCTTCTTCTTTGATTTTTAATGTCTCTTTTAATACACGTACTTCCTCAATAAATCCTGCTCGCACTACAGAGTCTGTAGCAAAAGCAACTTTGTCAGAAAGCTTATTTTGCTCACTTCGCAACTGCTCAACGGAAGTAAGAAGTTCAAGGCGCATTTTGTCGACACTTAAAAGTTCCTCAACATCAAAAGAAAGGTGTTTCTTTTGAGCTGCCGCCTGCACAATGTCTTTGTTTTCTCGAATAAACTTGATATCTAACATACTATTTTTATATTCTCTATTCTATCAAAATGATACAATCAAGACTAATGCAAGAAATTCATAGTATTTCACACAAAGACTTTCCTGATTTTTTGCTACCCTTACTTGAAATTCCAGAACCACCAAAGAAAATCTATTATGAAGGCATAATACCGAAAAAAGAAAGAGGCGTAAAAGTTCTCGCTGTTGTTGGATCCCGTAAGCACACACGCTACGGCAAAGACATGACACAAAAACTACTCGATGGTTTGCGTGGTTACCCTATTATTATAGTTTCTGGGCTCGCGCTTGGCATAGATGGTATTGCTCACCAAAAAGCACTCGAAATAGGACTCATTACTATCTCTATTCCTGGCTCAGGTATTGCATACAAAAATCTCTATCCTGCGCTCCATAAAAATTTAGCAAAAAAAATTGTTGAGTCCAAAGGTGCACTGGTGTCAGAATTTGAACCAGAATTAAAAGCTGCGCAATGGACTTTTCCAAAACGCAACAGAATCATGGCAGGACTCTGCGATGCTGTACTCGTTATTGAAGCAGAAGAAAAATCAGGGACTCTTATTACGGCACGCCTTGCGCTTGATTTTAATAGGATAGTATTAGCTGTTCCGGGCAATATTGACTCAGCACCTTCAAAAGGTACTAACTGGCTTATTCGCCAGGGTGCCACACCTATCACAAGTAGCGAAGATATTTTGGAAGCATTGAACATACAACTAAAAGACACCCTCTCACAGCAAACACTTAGTCTTGAGGATCTTTCTCCAGATGAAAAAATAATCATAGAACTTCTTCGAGAACCAAAATCAAAAAACACACTTATTCAAGAAAGTGGTC
>Ga0209181_10008531_pt1 | contig 13710 bp, 10 predicted proteins | sample MAT05_FD_187208 | JGI IMG/M metagenome (GOLD analysis project Ga0209181, IMG submission 187208) | Freshwater microbial communities from Lake Fryxell liftoff mats and glacier meltwater in Antarctica - MAT-05 (SPAdes) (version 2) | ecosystem: Environmental > Aquatic > Freshwater > Ice > Liftoff... | reverse complement strand
TGGCGCAATCAGCCGAGCCACGCGGTGGTGCAGTTTGTGGAACCGCTCGGCTTTGCCGAAGGCACGCGCTTCAAGGTGAGTTTTAAGTTCAGGCACGGCGGCAAAAGCCCCTACGGCGACCAGGCACCCTTTCTCGGACGGTGGAAGCTGAGCGTGACGGGCGACGCCGCGCCGCGCGCCGAAACGGTCCCGCCAGAAGTGCTCTCCGCCTTGCAAAAACCCGCCGCGGAACGCTCGCAGACGGACAGCACGACGGTCTTCGATTTCTGGCGCTTCACGCTCGGTGGCTGGAAGAAGCAGAACGAGGAAATCGACAAGCTCTGGGCTTCGTGGCCGGAAGGTACGAGCGTGCTCAACGTCGCCGACCGCGCGCCGGAGTACCGTCGCGAGACGCATCTCCTCCTGCGGGGTGACTGGCAATCGCCGGGGCCAAAGGTCGAGCCGATCGTCCCCGCCGCGCTGCACTCGCTCCCCGCCGACGCCCCGCCCAACCGTCTCACGTTCGCCCGCTGGCTGGTGGACAAACGCTCGCCCACCACCGCGCGGGTGCTCGCCAACCGCACCTGGCAGGCGCTCTTCGGCGCGGGCTTTATCGAGAGTCCCGAGGACTTCGGCACGCGCGCCGCGCCGCCAACGCATCCTGAGTTGCTCGACTGGCTCGCGTGCGAACTCATGGAACCCAGCGCGGGTGCTGTAGCCGGGGTCGCTGACCCCGGTGACAACCAGCTCTGGAGCTTCAAACACCTCCTCCGCACCATCGTCGCCAGCGCCACCTACCGCCAAAGCTCGAAGCTCACGCCCGAGCTCGCCCAGCGCGATCCGCAAAACAAACTGCTCGCCCGCGGCGCGCGCTTCCGCGTCGAGGCCGAGCAAATCCGCGACCTTGCGCTCGCTGCCTCCGGCCTGCTCGACACGAAAAAAATCGGCGGACCGAGCATCTTTCCGCCGGTGCCTGAGGGCATCTTCGCACTGAGCTACGCCGACGTGAATTTCTGGGACACCGCCACCGGCCCGGAGCGCTACTGTCGCTCGCTTTACGTCTTCCGCCGCCGCTCGCTGCCCGAGCCCTCGCTCTCAAATTTCGACGCGCCAAATGCCGACGCCTCCTGCTCCCGCCGCATGCGCTCGAACACGCCGCTCGCCGCACTCGCCTCGCTCAATGAGACCGTCTTCACCGAAGCCGCGCAGGCTCTCGCCCGCCGCGTCCTGCGCGAAGGCGGCGCCACCGACGCCGAGCGCGTGCGTTACGCCTTCCGCCTCTGCGCCAGCCGCGCGCCGCGCCCGGCGGAGGAAAAAGAGCTGCTCGACTTTCTCGCCACGCGCCGCGCGCGGCTGGCGAAGGGCGAACTAAAGGCGAGTGACATCGCCTTCGCCGACCTGACCAAACCCGCCGACCTGCCCGCCGACGCGACGCCAAATGACGCCGCAGCGTGGACCATCCTCGCGCGGGTTCTCCTGAACCTCGATGCAACCCTAAACAAAGGATGAACGCGCTGCCTTCAATACACCTCGTCGTGGGTGCCGACCGCTTCCAGCAAGATGGCCTCCCGGCTATCGTGCTTCACGAGTTGGAAAAGGATGCGCAGGTCGTATCCAGCGGAACAGGCCCAGGATTTTGCGAGCTTCCCCTTGAGCTTGTGTGTGCGGAGCGCGGAGTGAAAGGGATCCTCGGCGAGAAGCTCCAGAGCGGCCTCCAGGTGATCCGCCCCAGCAGGATGGCGCAACGCGAGCCGGCGGGCCATGCGCTCGAATCGGGCGCTGGGAAGCAGCGCGCGCTTCACGCGCGGATTCGCTTCATGATCGCCGCGACACTGGTGGGTTTGATCTTGCCAGCGGCGAAGTCCGCGCGCGCCTCTTTCACCGCCTGGACCAATTCCTCCCGTCGCCGCTCCGCGATGCGACGCTGGAGGGTCGCTGCGAGTTCTTCCTGCTCGTCTAGCGTGAGCTGGTCGGCCGATTCCAAGGCGCTCGCGAATGTCGTCATGGCCCAATCTGACCAATCCACCCACCGCAATCAACCGTCACTTTTATGAACACCCATCCTCATTTTCAAATGCGCGCTCGCCAACTCTCCCGCCGCTGGTTTCTCCGCGATTGCGGCGTCGGCCTCGGCTCCATCGCGCTCGGCTCGTTGCTCGGGAATCAGTCCGCCGCCGCGACGACCAATCCGCTCGCACCGCGGCAGCCGCACTTTGCGCCGAAGGCGAAGCGGGTCATCTACCTCTTCCAGGCGGGTGCGCCGAGTCACCTCGATCTCTTCGATCACAAGCCGGAGCTGGAGAAATGGAACGGCAAGCCGGCGCCGGCGGAATTGCTGAAGGGCTACCGCGCCGCTTTCATCAATCCCAGCTCCGCGCTCATGTCATCGCGGTTCAAATTTGCGCAGCACGGGCAGGCTGGAATGACGCTCAGCGAACTGCTCCCGCACACCGCGAGCATCGCGGATGATGTCACTTTCATCCGCTCGATGCAGACCGACGCGGTGAACCACGCCCCCGCGCAAATCCTGATGAACACAGGCTCGCAACTGTTTGGCCGGCCGAGCTTTGGCGCGTGGACGCTCTACGGGCTGGGCAGCGAGGCGGAGGATTTGCCGGGCTACGTGGTGCTGTCGTCGGCGAAGGGAACGAGCGGCGGCGCGGGGAACTGGGGCTGCGGTTTTTTGCCGACGGTTTATGCCGGCGTGCCCTTCCGCTCCACGGGCGACCCGGTGCTTTATCTCTCGAATCCAAAAGGCATCGACGCCGAGACGCAGCGCACTTCGCTCGACGCGCTGCGCCGCTTGAACGAAGGCGAACACGCCGAGACCGGCGACCCGGAAATCCTTACGCGCATCAATTCTTACGAGCTCGCCTACAAGATGCAGACGAGCGCGCCGGACCTCATGGATTTGAAAAACGAGAGCAAGGAGACGCTCGAAATGTATGGCCTCGACCCGGTGAATCCGCAGCCCGGCTTCGCCAAGAACTGCCTGCTCGCGCGGCGGCTCATCGAGCGCGGCGGACGCTTCGTGCAGCTCTTTCACGAGGCGTGGGATCAGCACGCGGGCATCAAGGATTTGCTCCCAAAAAACTGCAAAGACACCGACCAGGCCAGCGCGGCGCTGGTGAAGGATCTCAAGCAGCGCGGGTTGCTCGACGACACCATCGTGATTTGGGGCGGCGAATTTGGCCGCACGCCGATGGTGCAAGGCGCGGCGGATGACAAGGCGGGACGCGATCACCACAACCGCTGCTTCACGATGTGGGTTGCGGGCGGCGGCTTCAAACGCGGCGCGGTCCACGGCGAGTCCGACGAACTCGGCTTCAACGTCGCGCGCGACCCGGTGCATGTGCACGACCTCCACGCCACGCTGCTCCACCTGCTCGGCTTCGAGCACACGCGGCTCATCTTCCGTAGCCAGGGCCGCGACTACCGGCTCACTGATGTGCATGGGAATGTGGTGAAGAGCCTCCTCGCGTGATTCGATCCGCCGTCATGACGTTCGCGCTGACGGCGACTCCGCTTGCGGCTGTGCCAGAGCAGCCGCAGTTCAACGAGCACATCCGCCCGATCCTTGCGGCAAACTGTTTTGCCTGCCACGGGCCGGATGAGAAATCGCGCGATGCCGAGCTGCGGCTCGACACGCGCGCCGGGGCGCTCGAGGAGCGCGACGGCGTGCGCGCGATCGTGCCGGGCCAGCCGGACGTGAGCGCGCTGATCGAGCGGGTGCTCTCGCACGATCGCGATGAGACGATGCCGCCGCCCAAGGCGAAGAAGCCGCGGTTGAGCGACGAGCAGATCGAGACGCTGCGCCGTTGGATCGCGCAGGGCGCGGAATATCAGGATCACTGGGCCTTTCTGCCGCTGCGCCGAGGAGTGGTCGCCGGGGTCGTTGATCCTGGTCCGGCGACGATCGACGCATTCATCCGCGCGCGGCTCGCTCGCGAAAACCTCGCCCCTTCTCCCGAGGCCGATCGCGCGACGCTCATCCGCCGTCTTGCGCTCGATCTCACCGGCCTGCTGCCGACATCGGAGGAGGCGCGCGCTTTCATCGAAGACGCCGCGCCGGACGCCTACGAAAAGCTCGTCGATCGCCTGCTCGCGAGCCCTCACTTCGGCGAGCGCTGGGGCCGCCATTGGCTCGACCAGGCGCGCTACGCAGACTCGAACGGCTATACGATCGACAGCGAACGCACGATGTGGCCCTACCGCGACTGGGTCATCCGCGCGCTGAATGCGGACATGCCGTTCGACCAGTTCACGATCGAGCAGCTCGCCGGCGATCTCCTGCCGCAGCCGACGAAGGCGCAGCTCATCGCGACCGCCTTTCACCGCAACACGCTGATCAACGAAGAGGGCGGCACGGACAAAGAACAGTTTCGCATCGAGTCGGTGATCGACCGCGTGAACACCACCGGCGCGGTCTGGCTCGGGCTCACCGTCGGCTGCGCGCAATGCCACACGCACAAGTTCGATCCGATCGCGCACCGCGAATATTTCGGGCTCTTCGCGTTCTTCAATTCCGGGACCGATGTGAACAGCCGCGGAGCGACGGTGGATGTGGGACGGGGTGAGCTTTTCGGCAACGGAGCGACCGCCGAGGAGCGCGCGGCCAAGCTGACCGCGGCGCGCGCGGAGCGGCAGGGGACCTGGGAAAAGCGGGAGCTGGCGCGCGAGCCTGTCTCGCTCGCGGAGCAGCCGCAGTGGCGTCCAGCGCGCGGGCTGGAAGTGCGGCGCGCCGACGCGCCGACGGTGCCGGCCCTTGCGGATGGCTCGGTGCTGCTCGATCGGGAGGCCTCGAGCGGCGCGCGTCTGCGCGTCTTCGCCAAGGGCGATGGAAAAAAGATCGCCGCCGTGCGGGTGCGCGCGCTCCCGCATGAATCGCTGCCGCTCGGCGGGCCGGGCACGGGACGCAGTGGCGGGTTCGTGCTCAGCGGCTTCGAGTTCATCACCGCGGGCGGCGCGAACCTGCATGTCGCCTCGGTCCGCGCGAGCAGTGAAGAGCCGGGGAATCCTGCAGCGCACGCCATCGACGACGATCCGGGCACGGGCTGGGCGCCGGGCGGGAAGCCGGGGCAGGAGCACGCCATTACTTTCCAGTTCGACCAGCCGATCGCCGGGACGCACGAGCCGGTCGAGATCGCTCTGCGCCACGAGGCCGTGCCGGGGGCGGCGCTCGGGCACTTCGCCGTGGAGTTTATCGAGGCCATCCCGGCGGCGCCACGCGAGGAGCGGATCGCCGCGGCACTGGCCATCGCGCCCGCGCAGCGCACGGCCGAGCAGGCGGCGCTCGTGCGCACGGCCTTTGATCGCGCGGAGCCCACAGCCAAGGACGACGGCGCGCGCAGCGACCTCGCGGGCGCCGAGCATGCGCGGCTGATGGTGATGAAGGAGCTGCCGACACCGCGCCCGACTTTCCTGCTCCAGCGCGGCGATTTCCTGCGTCCGGACAAGGCGGCCGGCCCGCTCCAGCCAGGCGTGATCGCGGCCGTGAACGTCGCGTTTCCAAAGCCGCCACACGAGTTCCGCACGCGCCTCGACCTCGCGCGCTGGCTGGTGTCGCCGGAGAATCCGCTCACGCCGCGCGTGACCGCGAATCGTGTGTGGATGCGGCTCTTCGGTCGCGGCCTGGTGGAGACCGACGACGATTTCGGCACGCAAGGCACGCCACCGACGCACCCGGAATTGCTCGACTGGCTGGCGCTCGAATTCATCTCCGGCGGAGCGCCTCAGCCCGGCTCACGGCCGTGGTCGGTGAAACATCTCATTCGCCGGATCGTGACCAGCGCCACGTATCGGCAGTCGTCCGTCTCGCGTCCGGGGTTGGCGGAGAAGGATCCACGCAATCTCCTCCTCGCCCGCCAATCGCGCCTCCGCGTCGAAGCCGAAATCATCCGCGACGCCGCGCTCACCGCCAGCGGACTACTCGATGCGACGATCGGCGGCCCCGGCGTCCGGCCTCCCCAGCCGGCGGGCGTCTATGCCTTCACCCAAAACAAAAAGAAATGGGACGCCGCCACCGGGGCGGACCGGCATCGGCGCGCGCTCTATACGGTTTTCTTTCGCAGCGCGCCGTATCCACTTTTCGGCACCTTCGACACGCCCGATCTGCAAATCGTCTGCACGCGCCGCAGCCGCTCCAACTCGCCGCTCCAGGCGCTGACGGTCGCGAACGACGCGACCTTTCTCGAATTCGCGCAGGGCCTCGCCGCGCGCGTTCTCCGCGAGCTCCCGACCGCGGAGCCTGATGCCCGCTTGATCCGTGCCTTCCAGCTCTGCTTCACGCGCCAGCCCGGGCCGCGCGAGCTCGCCGCCCTGCGCGCCTTTTTCGAGCGCCAGCAAGCTAGCTTCGCCGCCGATCCCACGGCGTCGGAAAGTCTCCGCTCACCCGAAATCGCCGCCGCCGGCGCAAGCCCGGAAATCAGCGCTGCCCTCGTCGCTGTCGCCCGCGCGCTTTTCAACACCGACAGCTTCATCACCCGCGAATGAGCCCGGTAACCGCGAATTTCCAGCACCGCCTCCGCGACACCACGCGCCGGCATTTCTTCGACCAGTGCGCGGTGGGGCTCGGCGCGATTGCGCTCCAGTCCTTGCTTCGCGAGGAGGCGGGTGCAGCGGTGGCCTTCGATCCGGGGCAGCCGATGGCGCCGCGCGAGCCGCATTTTGCGCCGAAGGCGAAGCGCGTGATTTTCCTCTTCATGGCGGGCGGGCCGAGCCAGCTCGATCTCTTCGAGGACAAGCCGAAGCTGCGTGAGTTGCACGGGCAGCCGCCGCCGAAGTCGCTCATGGAGGGGAAGCGCTTCGCCTTCCTCAAAGGCAACGAAACGCTCCTCGGCACGGCGCGAAAGTTTGACCGCGCAGGCCAGTGCGGCATGACGATCTCGGAGCTGCTGCCGCACACGCAGAAGATCGCGGATGATGTCTGCTGGCTGCGCGGGATGACGACGGACGTATTTAATCACGGGCCGGCGAAGCTCTTCATGAACAGCGGATTCCAGGCGCCGGGCCGGCCGGCGCTGGGGGCGTGGGCGACGTATGGGTTGGGGAGCGAATCGCGTGAACTGCCGGGCTTCGTCGTGCTGCAAAGCGGGCCGCGCGGTCCGCGCGGCGGCAATGCGCTGTGGAGCAGCGGATTCCTGCCGACTTCTTTTCAAGGCGTGCCGCTGCGCGGGCAGGGCGATCCGATCCTGAATCTGCGCAGCCCCACGGCCTTCGCGTCGCGGGAGCGGGAGCGGGATTTCTACGACACCGTCGGCGAGCTGAATCGCGCGCGACTCGAAGCGGTGGCCGACCCGGAGATCATGACGCGGATCAACGCCTACGAGATGGCCTTCCGGATGCAGACGAGCGCGCCGGAGCTGATGGAGCTCGCGCGCGAAACGCCGGAGACACTCGCCGCTTACGGTGTCACGCCGGGCGAGTCTTCCTTCGCTGCAAACTGCCTGCTGGCGCGGCGGATGGCCGAGCGCGGCGTCCGCTTTGTGCAGCTCTACCACACGGATTGGGATCATCACGGCGACTCGAAAAACAACCTCAGCGACTCACTCGAGGCGCGCTGCCGCGAGGTCGATCAAGCCAGCGCCGCGCTGGTGCTCGACTTGAAACAGCGCGGCCTGCTGGAAGATACGCTCGTCATCTGGGGTGGTGAATTTGGCCGCACCCCGATGGGCGAAAGCCGTGCGACGATCGGACGCGATCATCACGTCGATGCCTTCACGATGTGGCTCGCCGGTGGCGGAGTGAAAGCGGGCACGATCCTCGGTGAGACCGATGAACTCGGCTTCGGCGTCGTGCGGGACAAGGTCCATGTCCACGACCTGCACGCGACCATCCTGCACCTGCTCGGCTTCGATCACGAGCGCTTCACTTTCCGCAGCCAGGGCCGCGATTTCCGGCTGACCGATGTGCATGGGAAAGTGGTGAAAGCAATCCTCTCTTAACGATGAAAATTCTCCGAATTCTCCCCGCCTTCCTCCTGACCAGCCTCGCGTCCTTCGCGGCTGATAACGCGGCGAGCGTGGAGACATGGCTGGGGAAAAGCGGAAAGTTCGTGCGCTCGGCGAATGCGGGGCCGGACGCGCTCGCGGTGTTATCGGACTGCGCGAAGCCGGCCGGCTTTTTGTCCACCAAACTCCTATGGCCGAGTCGGAGCATGCGCAGTTCGCGAAACTGCAGGCTGCGAAAAAATGAAACTCACCCTCCCTCATCCTATGAACTCCATCCGCCTTTTCGCTCTCACTCTCACTCTCGCGCTGCCAGCGGTTGCCACGGCTGAGCCCGTCACGCCGAATCCGGGGCTGCGGCATTACTACGAAATCCCGGCGGCGAATCCGCCGCAGACGATCCGGGTCGATGTGTGCGTCTATGGCGGCACGCCGGGCGGGGTCGGTGCGGCGGTGCAGGCGCGGCGGATGGGGAAGACGGCGGCGCTCGCGGTGTTTCGGCGGCATGTGGGCGGGCTGACTTCGGCGGGATTGACGGCGGTGGATACGGGCAAGGCGGCGTCCATCGGCGGGATGGCGATGGATTTTCTGCGGCGCGCGGCGGGCGAGAAAGCGTTGAAAGCCGACGGCAGCCCGGACCTGAACTTCCGACCTTCGCAGGCGGAGACCACTTTCCGCGCGATGCTGGAAGAGGCGCAGGTGCCAGTTTATTTCGAGCACCGGCTGGCGTCGGTGAAAAAGGACGGCAACCGCATCACGGCGCTCACTTTCGAAAACGGCAACACGATCGAGGCGAAGATGTTCATCGACGCGACGTATGAGGGCGACCTCTTCGCGCGGGCGGGCGTGAAGTATTTCGTCGGACGCGAGGACAACTCGGCGCATGGCGAGACAGTCAACGGCTTCCAGATCGCCAAGACGCATCAGTTCCGTTTTCCCGTCGATCCGTACCGCACGCCCGGCGATCCGACGAGCGGGCTGCTCCCCGGCATTTCGCCCGAGCCGCCACGCGCTGCGGGGACGGGCGACAAGCTCGTGCAGGCTTACAATTTCCGCATGTGGGCCGCGCCCGCCGCCAGCGCTGCGCCTTGGCCGAAGCCGCCCGGCTACCAGCGCGCCGACTACGCGCTGCTCGAGCGTTACCTCACCAGCGCGCCCGCGGATTTCGTCTGGGACTTCACCTACAAGCACGGTCCGGTGAAGCTGAACCGCGGCGACTGCAACAACGCGGGGCCGATTTCCACGGACCTCGTCGGCGGCTCGAATGCGTGGCCCGAGGCCGATTACGCGGAGCGCGAGCGGATCTTCCAGCAGCACGTCACCTACCAGCAGGGGATGATGTGGTATCTCGCGAATGACGACGCCGTGCCGGAAAAGGTGCGCACCTTCGCGCAAAAGCTCGGGCTGCCGCGCGATGAATTCGCCGAGACCGCCGGCTGGCCGCACGAGCTTTACGTGCGGGAAGCCCGCCGCATGATTTCCGACACCGTGATGGCCGAGCGGCACTGCACCGGCGAAGTGCTGGCCGAAGATTCCGTCGGCCTCGCGAGCTATACGATGGACTCGCACCACACCTCCCGCGTGGTCATCGACGGCAAAGCGGTGGCCGAAGGCTGCATCGAGCAAAAGACGCCACGACCCTATCCCGTGAGCTACCGCGCCATTGTCCCGCGCCAGGCGGAATGCGCGAACTTGCTCGTGCCCGTCTGCCTTTCCTCGACGCACGTCGCGTATGGCAGCATCCGCATGGAGCCGGTCTTCATGCTCCTCGGCCAGAGCGCGGCCACCGCCGCCGCGCAGGCCATCGACGCCGGAGTGAGCGTGCAAAAACTCGACTACCCCAAGCTCCGCGAACGCCTCCTCGCCGACGGCCAAAAGCTCGAATGGAACCCCTGAATCACCACCCCGTGAACACCACCGCCATCACCCTCCGTTCCTTCCTCCACGCCAGCGGCATCTCGCTCGCGCTGCCTTTCCTCGATGCCATGCTGACGCGGTCGGTGCGCGCGGCAGTCGTGGCCAAGCCACCGCGCAGATTCATCGCCGTGTGTGGGAAGGAGATGGACAAATTCGGCAGCAGCACGAAGGCGGGCGTGACGGGCTTCGAGACGTAGTCGTCTTCTTCGCGCTCGCCGCCGCGCCGAATCGAATCAAACCCATACTCCGTTCAGAAACCCATCCCCAGCACCCATGACTCACTTGATCCCCGCCCTCCTCGCCATCCTCACCGCCACGAGCTTTGCCATCGAACCGCCGCCCGCCGATTGGGTCGCTGCGGGTCAAAAGCGGCGCGATGCCATTCCGCTCGGCGGCGATTTCAAGCCGGACGCGAAAGTGCCCGCGTTTGTCGCGGTCGGACATGGCGCGCGCATCGTGCTCTCGCGCGACGATGGCAAGACCTGGACGCAGGTGTTCTTCGGATATCCAGGCGCGGACCACGGCGGGTGGGCGACGAGTTCGGTGGCTTACACGAATGGCGTTTTCGCGCTGCCGGTCGGCTGGACGAAGCCGACCAGTTATCTCGCGTCGGAGGATGGCGTGAAGTGGCGGCACCTGACCGATGGCAAGACGCCGCTCGACAAATCCGACGCCGATGAGATGCCCACCACGGTGTCCATGGCCGGCGGCAAGGGCGTGTTCGTCGGCAGCGGTTACACGACCTTCACGGCCACGCCGGACTTCGGCAAAAGCTGGTCCACCTTCTCGCTCTACAAGCTCAAGGACGACCCGCGCGGCAAGCTGGTGACACATCACATCAAGACGGTCTGGTGCGGCGATGCGTCGGGACGTTTCCTCGCGCTCGGCGACAATCGCGGGGAAGGCGCGAAGTTCGGCCATCTCTTTGCCAGCGATGACCTCGGCAAGACGTGGCGCTGGCTGGCTCCGAAAGGTCTCGATGCCGTCACGGGCCGGGGCGTGCTGCGGGCCAGTGGCAAGGTCGTCCTCCTGCTCGACCCCACCGGCGAAAGCGCGTGGCGTTCCGCCGATGGCGGCGAGACCTGGGACGGCCCGCACGCCACGGGCACGAAGCGCGCGACGCTCAGCGCGGTGAAGGGCGAGTTCTGGCTCACTGGCAAGCCCTCGCGTGCGAGCGCCGATGGCAAGACCTGGCGCGACCTGCCCGCGACCGTCCCCGCCGGCAAAATCACCGCCTCCGACAAAGGCACGCTCATCAGTACCGACAAACAGCGCTTCACCATCCTGCGCAGCGCCGACGAGGGCAAAACGTGGACGGAGGTCTTCACGTTCAAACCCGAAACCGAACACGTCCACGGCGCGCAGGGCCTGCAGGATGCGGCCTTTGGCTTCCTCAATGCGAAGTGAGTTCCGCCGGTCAGCGAGCCACACCCACTTGCAATCATGAAATCCGTTCTGCTGTTTCTTCTCTCGTCGTTTGCTTCGCTTCGCTCACTCCTTCGGAGCAGCACACGCTTCGCGGTGCTGGCTGTCTCGCTTTGCTCGGCTGTCATTCGAGCTTCGTCCTTTTCGGCTCCGCCGAATCTCATCGTCATCCTCGCCGACGACATGGGTTGGGCGGACCTGTCCTGTTACGGCAGCGAGATTCCCACGCCGCACCTCGATGCGCTCGCGGCGGGCGGCACGCGGCTCCGCAGCTTTTACAACTGCGCGCAGTGCTGCCCGACCCGCGCGGCGCTCATCAGCGGCATGTATCCGCACGACGCTGGGGTGGGGGACATGATTGACGGCCACTCGCTCGCCATCCGCACCGCCGCGAACAGCCCGCGCTACAGCGACCGCCTCGACCCGCGCGCCCTCACCATCGCCGAGCGGACCTCGCCTAGTCACGCACCCGACCCTGTTCACTCGCCGATCTGACTCTGTTTCCTACCTACCTACCATGAAATCACTCACTCTCTCGCTCACCTGTCTTTGCCTTCTGCTCATTAGTGCGGATGCGCGGACTTTCACCAATACGGAAGGCCGCCGCATCGAGGCGGAGATCGTCAGTGTGTCAGGAACGCAGGTGACCCTGAAGCTGGCGCAGGGCGCGACGGCCATTTTTGAAATCGCGAAACTCAGCGCCGCGGATCAGACCTTTGTGAAGGCGTGGAGGCTTCCCGCCGCCTCATCGGGTCAAAGGGATGGACCTGCCAAAGGTGGTGTTTACCTCGCCGTCGGACCCGGCGGGCATCGCATGATCTCCAAGGACGCGAATACCTGGGAAAAGCACCAGGAGTGGAGCCCGCCAGCACATAACAATGACGACCTCAACGTTGCCACCTTCTTCAAGGGCTTGGGCATCGTCGGGGGCGGCTTCAGCATGGCTCGCATCGTCGCCTCCCGCGATGGCGAGACTTGGAGCGATGGCAAGTTGCCCGGCGGCTCACCGATTTTCGGCTTCGATGTGCTGGATGACGTGCTCTATGCCACCTGCATCAGCGGCCAGGTCTATGCCAGCAAGGATGGCGAGACCTGGGAACTCACCGGCACGAACGCGGACAAGAAGCCCGGCCAGGGTGTGCGCTGGACCGCCTCCGGCAACGGTCTCATCCTCGGCGTCGGCGACTTTGGCAGTGTGCTCGTCATCAGTGACAAAGGCACCAAGGTGGCGAGCTTCACCATCGCCGGACAGGAGAAGAAAAACGCCAACCGCGTTGCCTTCGGCAACGGCGTCTTCGTTGTCAGCGGGCAAAAAGGCATCCTTGCCCGCACCACGGACGGCAAAGAATGGTTCAACGTGGAGCCTAAAGCTGACGGAGGCGATTTCAGCAGCATCATCTTTGATGGCAAAGAATTCCTCGCCAGCGGCCCCGATGGACTCGTCGCCTCTGCCGATGGCGTCAAATGGGAGAAGCGCGGAAGCGGCAAGCCAGGTAGGGCACTCCGCTTTGCCCATGGCATCGCGTTCACGTGGGCATGGCCGCCCAACAAAGTGCAGATCAGCGATGACAGCGGCAAGACTTGGAAACCGATGCCGAACGAGAAGGGATTCTTCGTCAAAGATGTGGCCTACGGCACCTTCTCCGGTGGTGCTGCACCGAAGCTGCCGGGCATGAATGGGAGCAAGTGATCAAGACCATGCTCAAGCTCCTTCCTCTATTCCTCCTGCTCCACTCAGCCTTCGCCGCCGACAAACCCAACCTCCTTTTCATCCTCGCCGATGTCATGGGCTGGCAGGACACGACCGTGCCGTTTGCGAAAGAGTGCACACCTTGGAATGACCGTTACCACACGCCCTCGCTGGAACGACTGGCCCGCGAGGGGATGAAGTTTACGCAGGCGTATTCATGCGCGGTGTGCCCGCCCACGCGGGTGAGCCTCATGACTGGCCGGAACGAAGCTCGCCACCATGTCTCGAATTGGACCCATGCCATCGGTGATAATCCCTCGACCGATTTGCCGCAGCCCACGCTGTCATACGTCGCGTGGAACTGGAACGGCCCTCAGCCCGCAGCGGGAAATCAGGACTGGCCGGAGGACGCGCGACGTTACGCCGCGATGGTCGCGATGCTCGACCGCCAGGTCGGCGAAATCCTCGCGCTGCTCAAGGAACTCGGCATCGAGCAAAACACGCTCGTGTTCTTCAGCGGCGACGACGGCGGCGCGGATTACTTCCCCAGCAAGGACCACCCGCGTGGCCTCCATTCCGCGAACAAGCATCCTGACACTGGCGTCGAGTTTCGCGGCAAGAAAGGCACGCTCTACGAGGGCGGACTGCGCGTTCCTTTCATCGCCCGCTGGCCGGGAAAGATCGCGCCGGGCAGCGTGAGCGAGCACCTCGGTTACTTCCCCGACATCCTGCCCACCCTCGCCGAAGCCACAG
>Ga0209181_10008530_pt1 | contig 13710 bp, 8 predicted proteins | sample MAT05_FD_187208 | JGI IMG/M metagenome (GOLD analysis project Ga0209181, IMG submission 187208) | Freshwater microbial communities from Lake Fryxell liftoff mats and glacier meltwater in Antarctica - MAT-05 (SPAdes) (version 2) | ecosystem: Environmental > Aquatic > Freshwater > Ice > Liftoff... | reverse complement strand
TATTGTCTTTGCCCGCCGGGGCGTCTTCTTTCTTTCCGCCGCCAAACAGGTTCGGCAAGCTCGGCAAGCGCCCCCCAATGCCGCCACCAGCCGCGGCACCGCCACTCGCGGCGGGTTTGGCATCCTTGTCCGCGCCTTGCGGACGCGCGCCCGCAGGGGGATCTTCTTTTTTGTTGCCAAACGGATTCAGCCGACTGCCGAGGCTACCGCCCCCGGCTTTGGCATCGTCTTTTTTAGAATCGTCGTCTTTGCTGCCCACGCCTAGCTTGTTACCCAACCCGCCCAGCGCCCGCGCGGCACCGCTATCGTCGCGGGCGGGGGGTGCGCTGGGTTTCCGATCATCATCATTCGACCCAAAGGCGGGCGACCGTTGCGGCGGTGAGGGGCGATCTCCGCCGAGTGGGGCACGTTCTCCACCACCCAGTGGCGCACGATCCCCACCGCCGGATGAACGTTCTCCACCACCCAGTGGCGCACGTTCCCCGCCGAGCGCTGGGCGGTTAAAAGCATTTCCACCGCTACCGCCTGAACCACCCGCGCTACTCCCAGAACCAGCGCCGCCACTGCCACTGCCGCCTAAGGATGGACGGTTCAAGGGGCTAGGGGCATTGCCCCCGCCCAAAGGCGGACGGGCGGGCGGCAACGGCGACCCACCAGAACCGCTACCGCCGCCGCCGCTGCCCCCTAATGAAGGTCGATTGAGTGGGCTAGGGGCATTGCCCCCGCCCCCGTCGCCATCTCCGCCGCGCCCAAACGTATTCCCAGAACCGGAGTCACTTAGGGAGGGACGCGGAGTTGTAGGCAAGCCCGCACCGCGCACGCTTGCCCCCCCGCCTTTACTAAACGGATTCGATGTAGACCCACCTATGCCCGAGTCTTCATCTTCCTCGTCTTGATTATCGTCATCCAAATAGTCGTCATCATATCGACCCATGGCAAATTCCTAATTAAACTCGAAACGTCGAGTTGGGTGTGAAGTATTCACTCCACTTGCTGAGTCTAGCATACCATAGAATGTGTAAAAATCGGATTAGAATCGCACAAGAGTTCTATTTTTACACACCCACGCCGTTATCGATTCACCAGTGCCCATCTGCCGAACGGCTGATTTGGGAATTCGGTCAGCGCGTAGACTAGTTCCTCCGGCGCTCGCACATAGCTCGTATAGGAAATCAGTCCCGCCGCTTGCCGCGCGCTGTCAAACCCTTGTTCGGGCGCGGTCGCAAAACCGAGATTACTCTCGGCACCACCCAAACGACTCCACAAGAAGCCAAATCCGCGCGCAGGGGTGAACAAGCCTTCGGGCGCAGGGAGTCCACTTTCGGGCTGTCCTTCCACATAGGTATCAGTATAGATCGTAAACGTGCCATCAGCACTTAAAATCATGATGAGCTTGGTGTCATTAAACCAAAGCATCGCCCCATGCTCGAAAGGTTGCCACACGGCATAGACGACACGCGGTGCCACCTCTGGGCACAGCGGGGACGCCCCAACTCCGCCGATCCATTCATGCGTACAGGTGACGGTGATCGCCACCTCGGCGACAGCGGGCGCACCCGTGCCAGTGACCGCCAAGCCATAGCGAAACGTCCCCGCATAAGCAAAGCCGTCAAAGGTGACAGTGCCGTTCGCTGCCGTGTCGGTCGCTTCGACATAAGACGGGGGCACACACGGCACATTAGGATCAGCCGGGCAAGCGAAGAAATACGCCGCATCGCCTGTGCCCGTCCACGAAAAGGTGACACTTTCGGTATTGGTGAGCGCTTCGGCGCTCGCGGTAAAGCTGAGGATCGCGGCTTCGGCTGGTGCGCCAGCATCAGCGCTCGTCGTGCCTTCGATCACCAGACGAGGCAGATAAATGACCGCCCCCACCGGCAGCGCGTCGGGGTCATCGATACAATTGAGCGCCGCCGCTTGCGTCACACTCAGCGACCGATTGCCCGCCAACAACCCCGCCAGCGTATCGCCCGCCCGCACCATATAAGGCTGATAGCCGTCCTCTGCGTAGGCGCTACATACGGCGGCGCGGTCGTCCGTCGGGCGCGGTAGCACCCGACTCGGTGTCGGCGGATTGGCAAACGGGACGGCGGGCGTGACAGGGTCTTGCGCGCTCGCGACCAGCACGGCGCTAAATGCGATCCATACACCGACGAGAACGGGCATTATTTTGCGATAGGGCATACATTCACCTTTACTTTCTTGATCAATTGGAACCACTCAGGGCTTAGGCATGAAATGGTACTCGCTTTTCACAAAGGGTCACACAAACACACAGTGGTTTTGTCTTCGGTAGGAGCATGATAGTTGATTCTATTGCAAAAGGGTCTGAATCGGCGGGCGACCCCCTTGGGTCTTGGGCGTCAAGTTAAGGGTTCATTCTCTTGTTTTGCCTCAATCCCCACCCCCTAGCCCCCTCCCCATTGCATGGCTGAGGGGGGATTTTCAAAGTGCTTGTGCCGTTTTCTCCCCCTCTCTCACGGAGTGGCTGAGGGGGCTGGGGATGAAGATGCTTTCATTAAGGCTTAACTTAACGCCCAAGACCCAATGTGGTTGCTCGTGTTTTTCAACAAGTTGCCCGGCTTTTTCAACAGAATCCCGTTGCGCGTCCCTACGGTTGTCATGTTTTTAGAACACTCGTATAATATGATATCGGCGTAGTAGTCACGATAAAACGCTGTCGTCACGCAATCGCTTTGGCGAGATCGCCGGCATTGCTGAAACGGTCGCTGGGCGCTTTCGACAACGCCTGTAGGATCGGCTGCGAGACTTGGATTGGGAGGTCGGGGCTGATCTTGGCGGGGTCAGGCGCGGGTTGGCGCAGGTGGGCGAACAAGACCTGTCCCACGTTGCCTCGGAAGGGTCGCCAACCGGTCGCCATTTCATACAGGATCACGCCTAGCGCGTAAATATCGGCGCGCCGATCTACGGTACCCGACGCCGTGATTTGTTCCGGTGCCATATAGTCGATGGTGCCGATGGTCTCGGCACCGGTGATCGAGGTGGTTTCGGATTTCGCGACGCCGAAATCCATCAAGATTGCCGAGGCGATGGATCGATCCGCGTTGAGCATCAACATGATGTTTGAGGGTTTCAAATCGCGATGCACGACGCCATGCGCGTGGATGTAATCGAGTGCCGCTGCGATGTCCCCCAAGATTTTGCGCAACTCCGGCAGGGTGAGCGCTTGTCCCTCTTGAATATACTTATTGAGCGGCACGCCGTTCAAATAATCCATCGTCAAGTAGCGCAAGCCTTTGTCTTCCCCGTATTCGTAGACCTTGACGACATTGGGGTGATCCAACCGTTCGAGGATTTCGGCTTCACGGACGAAACGTAAGCGGGTGTCGGCATCCGCCATGCCCGGCAATAGCTTGACAGCGACGGTTTTATCGCGCACTTGCCCTTTATACACCTCGCCCATGCCCCCGCGCCCGACAAAATCAGTCAGTTGGTAGCCCGCCAGTGTTTGCCCAGACATTGCCCCCGGCAAGGCGATCTGGAAAGCGGGGCGTTCGACCTGCTGTTCGGCGTCGAAAACCGCAGCGATAGGGAAGCGTAGATGATAGACGCGCCGGTCGATCACCGCTTGGATGCGTTGGCGGAGCGGGTTGAAGATCACCCCGGCACCCAGCGCCAGCAAGGTCAAGGCGACCGGATTCAAGAGTACCCGTTGCAACCCGATGATCGCGATCAATAGTGTCAGCGCCAGTAGCACCGAAACGATCACATAGCCGATAGTGCGGTTGATCGCGAAGTCGATATCCCAGAGGCGATAGCGCAGAATCGCGAACAAGAGCGTGATTGGGAAAAGGCTGAAGGGGATATAGAAGATGAAGAGGTGGATCGCAAAACGATACAAGACGCGGATCGGCGGATTGGCGATCAGCCATGGGGTGATGAATGGATCGACAATGTTGAACAGCGTGACCGGTATGAACGCCATCGCCAAGCCGAACAACACCCATTTCACCTGCTGGCGTTGGGTGGGGCTGAGGATGCGGCGATAGCGCAGCAATTGCGCCCGCAAGCCGATCAGCATGATGCCGCCCAGCGCGATCACCAGCGGTGTGCCCGCTGCCGACGAGTTGGCGGCACGGTTCAAACTCAAAAAGCCGTCGGCGAAGGCGATGGGCACGGCAAGGAACAGCCACCAGCGCGTCCAACGCGGATAAAGACGCCCATCGGGAAATAACATCATCAGCGCGATCAAACTAAAAAATGAGACGCCGTACAACACGGCAAGGATCGGCAAGCTTTGGGGCGCTGCCCGCACGATCACGGCATAGGCACCCGTGTTCAAGGTGCCTGTGATCACGATGATGAAGGCGACGATCAGCGTGATCGGCTCGTGCGTGCGGCGCGTCATGATCACACTGGCGACCATGACATCGATCACCACATGGATCAGTTGGATGGTCGGGAAGTATGCCGCATAAAATTGGGGCGCTAAGCTCAATTGGGGCAATGCCTCAGAAAATAGCACCGCCGCTTGCCCCAAGCGGTCGGCATAAGAGAGCGGCAGCGTCAGGGCGAAGACCGTCAACGCCGCAGCGGTGAGGAGGAGCCAAGCACTGCGCGCGAGCAACAAACGCCGCCCTTCCAGCGGGGCGAAAAGGTGGGTTTCGGTTGGGGGGAGGGGTTGGGCAGCCATGTTGAAAAGTCCTTCTGTAGGTTGCCCTAACTATAACGACTGGTATCAGCTTCTGGCAATAAGACGTTGGTCGTCTCACACAAACCGTAACGCCGAGCCGGTCATATTCGGTTTTTCTTCCAAAGCGTCGATCAAGGCGCACGCCGTGGGAAAGCGATCTTCGGGGGTTTTCGCCAAGGCGCGCATCAATGCCGGGGCGACATAGGATGGCAATTCGGGATTATGGCTACGGGGATCGGGCGCGGGTTGCTTCAAATGGGCGAACAACACCTGCCCGACTGTCCCTTGAAACGGGCGGACTCCGGTCAGCATTTCATACAAAACGACGCCCAAGGAGTAAATATCAGCGGCACCGGTGATGGCACTGGACGATTGGATTTGTTCGGGAGCCATGTAATCGATGGTGCCGATGGTCGCGCCATTGCTCAAGTCGCTGTTGGTCATCTTGGCAAACCCAAAATCCATGATGACGGCGCGTGATGGCACCCCCCAGTTATCGTGCATGATCATAATGTTCGACGGTTTCAGGTCGCGGTGGATCACCCCTTGCTGATGGACGTGATCGAGCGCCTCCGCGATATCACGGGCAATCGTGCGAGCGCTGGCAAGCGGGAGGCGCTTTTGGCGATCCAAGAGCGCTTGCAAGGTTTCGCCTTCCACAAAACGGGTGACGAGGTAGTTCACCTCATCAATGGAGCCATAGCGGATCAACTTGATGATGTTGGGGTGATCCAAATTTTCAATCGTTTCGGCTTCGCGCTCAAAACGACGCTGCTCATCGCGATCATCGGTGCGGCGGATCACTTTGACGGCGACCGGCTCCCCAGCAAAAAAACTCTTATACACTTCGCTCATGCTGCCGCGCCCCAAAAAATCCATCAGCACAAAGACGCCGATCCGTTTCCCCGTTAGTTTGCCCGTTTGCAGAACCGGGGTGACGCGCGACAAATAAGCGTCCACAGGGTAGCGCAATCCGTAAACGCTGCGGTCAATCCGACGCTGCACCAAGCGCCGCATGGGGGTATAGAGGATGATCAAACTGAGGATGAAAATTCCCAAAACCGGATCGGCGAGATCGGGTTGCAAGAGGGCAAGCCCGATGATCAGCACGCCCATCGCCCCCATAGACGCGACGACATACCCCAAAGCGCGGTTGATGCGAAAGTCGATCTCCCACAGGCGATCTCGCAAAACAGCGGTCATCAAGGTTAAGACGGCGATGCTGAACGGCAAATAGGAGCAGAACAGCACCAAACCCATGCGGTAGAACATGCTGGGGATCGGTTGTTCGACCAACAAGGGGGTGAGCAAGGGATCGATGATCAAAACGAATGCCATGCTGACTAAGATCAATGCCACGCCCACCAACACCCATTTGATTTGTTGGCGTTGGGCAGGGCTGAGGCGGGTTCGGAAGCGAATGGTCTGTGCCCCAAAGCCAATCATGCCGGCAAGCAGCAAGGGTGCAATAACGGTGTGAAAGCCATTTGCCGCGCCGTTCGACAAGCGTAAAAAGCCATCGAACTGTACCAATGTGGTTAACGGGATCAGCCACCCTGACCAGCGGGGGAACAACTTGCCCGTTGGGAAGGTCAACAAAATAATGTTCGCCCCCGCCATCAAGAGCATGAACTGTAAGGCTTGAAAAGCGAACGGTAGCCCAGAACCAACTGCCAAATGGAGAGTGATATTGAGATGAGTAGTGCCAAAAAACACCAAAACCAGCCCGCATAAACGGGGCAACCACTCGTCTCTGCCTTTATGCGCGAGGATGACCGCCGCCGAAAATGCCAGCAACACATACCCCGCCTGCACCGCTGGAAACCAACTGGCGTAGACCAATGGTGACCACCCCAATTGGGCGAGCGGTGCCAAGAATAAATCGAGGGCAGTCCGATAGGAATAGATGAAAGCGAGTGGCAACCAAAGGATGAAGCTGGTAATGGCAGCGGCAAGGGTCATCGCCCATAACGCGCGCAAGGCGAATAAACCCGCATACGTCCAACGACGATGGGGGCGAACATGGTCCTGTGGTGGCGGTGGAGGCTTGACCGTAACGCCCATGAACTAATCTTTTCTATAAGCCATCATCATTTTCAGCGGTCGTTTCTATGTTATCAAGATTTGTAAAATGTAACAATAATTTTGCAATTTAGCAAGGTCGATTTTTTGAGCGAAGTGCATTTATTGATAATACAAGACGTGAGACGAGGACAAGGCAGCAGATTAGCGATCACTGGCGCGGATCGGTTATGATGAAACGACTGAAGCGCGATGATGGCAAGGAGTGAAAGTCTTGATAAACACACATTTTAAGCAATTAATTGACGGGCAATGGGTAGAGGCGTCGGACGGTGGCGCATGGGCGCTCATCAATCCAGCGACCGAAGCGGTGATCGGCGAGATTCCTTTTGGCGGGGCGGATGATGCCCAAGCGGCGATAGATGCCGCTGCCCGTGCGTTTCCGGCATGGGCAAAGTTGACACCTTATGAACGTGCGCCCATCTTCTGGCGGGCAGCGGCGTGGATTCGCGATCACCATGAAGACTTGTCGCAATTGACGAGCGAGGAATCGGGCAAGCCGTTGCGCGAATCACGGGGCGAGTGGAACACTGCTGCCAACTCGTTTGAATGGTTTGCCGAGGAAGCGAAGCGCGCCTATGGGCGCACTATCCCGTCGCGCAATGCCACCCGCCGCTTGCTCACGATTCATCAACCGTTGGGCGTGGTGGGGTCGATCACGGCGTGGAATTTCCCCGTCTACAATGTTGTGCGGGCGTGGTCGGCGGCATTGGCGGCGGGCTGCACCGTTGTTGGGCGACCGTCGGAATACACCCCGCGCTCGGCGATCCTGCTCGGTCAAGCACTGGTCGAAGCGGGCATCCCGTCGGGGGTGATCAATGTCATCAATGGCGATCCCTCGTCGATGGCGGAAGTTATGCTGCGCGATGTGCGGTGCCGCAAAATTGCGTTTACGGGCAGCACCCGCGTTGGCAAATTGCTGATGGAAGGGGCGGCGCAAACGGTCACGCGCTTGTCGTTGGAACTAGGCGGCAATGCCCCGGTCATCATCTTGCCTGATGTCGATGTGGCGGCGATTGCCCAAAGCGCGGTCACGGCGAAATATCGCAATGCCGGACAGGTGTGCATCGCCCCGCAGCGGTTTTTCGTCCACAGCGCTATCGCCGAAGAATTTATCGACCGCACCGCCACGCTCAGCGCCCGGCTTAAATTGGGGAACGGACGCGACGAGACCACCGACGTCGGCGCGATGATCAACGCTCAACAGCGGGATCGCCTCGCCAAATTAATCGCCGGTTCGGTCGAGTTGGGTGCCCAAGTGGTGGCGGGCGGCGCGCGCCCGTTGGATATCGAGCGCGGTTATTTCTTCCAACCGACCGTGATCGCTGAGGTCACGCCCGATATGCCCGTCTATCGCGATGAGCTATTCGGCCCCGTCATGCCGATCCTGCCGTTTGAAGATGTCGATCAGGCGTTGGCGTTGGCGAATGCCACTGAATACGGTCTCGCCGCCTATGTCCATACCCGCGACCTCAAGACCGCCATCCACGTCTATGAAGGCTTGGAATTTGGCATGGTGGGCGTCAACGAGTGGATGCCCACTACGCCCGAAGCGCCTTTTGGCGGCTTCAAAGGCAGCGGCATGGGGCAGGAATACGGCTCCGAAGGGCTATACGAATATATGGAAACCAAAGCAGTGTATATTGGCGGGTTGTGAGGACGAAAGCCATGAAAATTATTGAAGTGACGCTGCGCATCACCGGGGTGATGCTGGTTTTTCTGCTGGTCGGGGGTACCCCGTTGCGCGCCCAAGACACCGCCGACGCGCCGACCGTGACGGCGCTGGCGACCGTGCCCATCCCTGTGCGGGATCGGGCTGATTTGGCGCGCCGCTTGTTGGGGCTGACCGCTATCCCCGTGCCGCCGGATGCCCCGCCCGTCTATCAAGTCGGGGATCGTGCCGACTTTACGATCACGGACACCACCAATCGGGGGCGTATGACGATTCCGGCGACGCTGCGCGCGGTCGGTACGCATAGCGCGTTGTGGGTGCAAGATGGGCAACAAGTCGATGAGCGCTTGCTGGAGCAACTCGCCGCCGCTTTCGACGCGCGCGTTTATCCGAACGTGCGCGCCTTGTGGGGCAGCGAGGCGATCCCCGGCGTGGATGGGGACCCGCGCGTCCATGGGTTGTTCGCACGCGGCTTGGGCACCACCACCGCCGCGTACTTCGCCAGCGATCACACCTACCCGCGTGAGGTGTACGCCGACAGCAATGTCCGCGAGATGTTTTTCTTCAACCTCGATACCATCGGCGGCGCTTCGTTGGAGACGTTGGAAAGCATTGTGGCGCACGAATTTCAACATATGATCCGCCACAATTTGCAAATCAACGAGGGCACATGGTTGAACGAGGGCTTCAGCGTCTTCACGGAATACCTGCTGTATGGGAATATCGACTCGTCGTTGTTCGCTTATCTGTCGCAACCGGGGACGCAACTCACCGATTGGAATGCTGACCCCAATTTGCGGGGGGCGAATTATGGCGGCGCGCTCTTGTTCATGATCTACCTGTATGATCGTTTCGGCGTTGAGGTCATGCACGCCTTGAGTGCCGACCCTGCCCCACGCGCTTGGCAAAGCGTCGATAACGTGATCCGAGAACAGACCGATGCGCCGAGCGCCGATGCCGTTTTCGCCGATTTTGTGGTGGCGAATTTGCTGTTTGATGCCACGCTGTCGGACGGGCAATATGGCTATGCTGATCTGACGTTTTTGATGACCCCGCCGCCCGTTGCGACTTTGACGCAGTACCCGACTGACCATAAAGGACAGAGCGCGCCTTATGCGGCAGACTATCTGGCGTTGATGAATCTTGACGGGCGGGACGCGCTCACGATTCGGTTGGATGCGCCCCCGGTACTACCTTTGTGGGCGGGGGACAGCGCCGGATATGCGATGTATAGCAATCGGGGCGACCAAAGTGACACGACGTTGACGCGCACCTTCGATTTGAGCGGCGTCGAGTCAGCGGCGTTGGATTTTCGGCTATGGTATGACCTAGAAGAAGATTGGGATTATGGCTATGTGATGGCGAGTCGGGATGGCGTCACATGGGAAGTCTTGCCCGGCACGCATGGCAGCGCACTCGACCCCAATGCCGTTGGCTATGGATGGCATTATAACGGCGTCAGCGGCACGGTCGGCACACGCGGCAATTGGGTGGACGAGCGCGTCTCGCTGGATGATTATGTGGGCGGGACGGTACATCTTCGTTTCGAGGTGATCACCGATGATGCAGTGACGCGCCCGGGCATGGTGATCGACGATGTGCGGATTGACGCGCTCGGCTATCGCGAAGATTTTGAGGCGGGAGCAGGGGATTGGATCAGCGCGGGCTGGCTGCGCACCGATAACCGTGTGCCCGTGACGATGATGGTGCAAGCCGTGATCGTCACCGACAGCGGTGAGACGGTGGTCACACAACACGCCTCCATTGGCGGCGACACATGGACGCTCCACCTGCCGGAGGGCGCGCGCATGGGATGGCTAGTCATGTCGCCGCTGGCACCCGTCACCACCGAGGTGCTGGAGTATCGAGTAGGGATTGGGGAGTAGGGGTTAGGGCACCGAGTCGCTGAATAATCCGAAACGCAACTACACAGCTACCCCTCATCCCCCGACCCCTTCTCCCAGCCGCTTCGCTTTTGGAGAAGGGGAGAAACGCGGTAGAAAGTCCCTCGCCCCGCCGCTTCGCTTATGGAGAGGGATTGCCGCTTCGCTTTGGGTGAGGGGTGTGTAGTTACTCCGAAACATGATACATTTGGAAGAGCGAATTTATGTTCTACGGAGTACAGTTGAGTCATGTTGGGTGAGAGACAAAACCTTCAAGAACAGCAGAAATGCTTGCAAGCCGTCCACGTCTATATCCGGCAGCACTTGGACGAACCGCTCAATCGCGCGCTGTTGTCCACCGTCGCTGGTTTTTCTGTGCCCCATTTGCATCGTCTGTTCGCAACGGCAACGGGCGAAAGCATGGGCACCGCGATTCGGCGGATGCGCATGGAGCGGGCGGGGCGAAAGCTTCGGATGGGGGCGGTCGATATCACGGAGGTGGCGTTGGCGGCGGGCTATGCGTCCCATGCTGCTTTTGGAAAGGCTTTTAAGAAGCGCTTTGGTCTCACCCCAAGTGCATTTCGTGAACTTAGCTGCATGGCAGCGACTCAATTGCTCAGGAAAAGGTGAATTCTCATGCGAATCAAACTGGCAAGCATCCCGATAGCCGATTACGAAAAGGCGTTGGCGTTTTATACCGACATTTTGGGATTCGTGAAAAAGCAAGATATTTTGCTTGCGCCGGGCGTGCGCTGGCTGACAGTGGTTTCGCCCGCCGAGCCGAACGGCACGGAATTGCTCCTCGAACCTAATGCCGAGTATCCGGCGATGAAGGCACTCAAAGAATCGTTGATGCAGGATGGCATTCCCTACACAGCGTTTCAAGTGGATGATGTTCAGGGTGAATACGCGCGCATGAAGGCATTGGGTGCCGAGTTCACGATGGAACCGACGAATATGGGGACAACAACCGTCGCCATCTTGAATGATACCTGTGGTAATTTGATCCAAATTTTTCAGATGAACGGGTGATGTTTACATGGTTAGGGCTTTAGCCCGCCGCAAGCCTCCCCGCTTCAGCGGGTGAGGTTAGGCGCTGTGCCAGCAAGCTGGCATTTCAACATGCTGGCATTCCAGCAAGGTGATCTGTGCCTTATCGGGCGAAAAAATCGAAGATCTTGTCTTTCTTAAAGAATTGATCGAGGCGGGTGCGATCAAAACTATTGTGGATCGCTGTTACCCGTGGGAACAGATCGCCGAGGCACATCGTTATGTCGAACAAGGTCACAAAAAGGGGCATGTTGTCATCACGATGGGATCGTGAGGGTTGACTCGGCGGCGGTAGGTATTTTTGCTACACTATGCCTTCTTGCCTAGAGCATCCAGTGGGATCACCCTCGTATGACAACCCAACCGAGGTTCACACGCCGTACACTTTTCATCATCATCGTCAGCCTCGTGCTGCTCGTCTGGCGGGCGGCACTTTTCCTCTATACCCCCGCGCCCGCCGGCGATGCGATCTGGTATTTGGGGCAAACCTATGCCTATTTGAGCGGGCACTGGCTGTCCGTCCCGTTTAGTTTCGGCTACCTGCAACCGTATCTGCTGCCCTACCTGTATGGCATTCTCTCGATGCCGTTTTTTGCCGTCTTTGGTGCCTCTAACCTCAGCTTGCTGGCGTGGAACTTGTTGCTGTTGATCTTGATCGGCGGCTTGGTGCTGCGCCTGTGCCAGCGCTTTCAGCTTCAGTCCATCCCCTTAAAATTGCTGTTGGTGATGGTCTTTATCACCTCGATCTACTTGTACGGTCCCCGCCCCGAAGTCCTCAATCTCGTCTTTCTCTTGATCATCCTCAGTCTGTTCATTGATGGTGGTGAGCGCCCCACCAGCGCCCGCTTGATCATCGCGGGCGGCTTGGTCGCCGTCATGGGCTTGGTGCAACCGGTAGGCGGCGTCTTTGGCGTGCTGCTCATCGTGATCTATGGCGGCTGGCAGCGCCTGCCCGTGCGCTTCTTCGCGATCACGCTGGGGGCGGTTGCCGTCACGGTGGCGGTGTTGTATGCCCCGGTGATCGCGGTCGATCCGCAGCAATGGTTCGCTGATTTTTTCGTGCGTCATGGCATGGGCGACACCCGTAGCGCGTTTGATCCCCTGCTCTATGTCAAGTATTCCTTGCTCAACCCGTTTATTTGGGTGCCGTTTGGTGCCATGCTGGTGATGCTCGTCCAACAGGGCAGGGCGCGGCGGGCAGGTATCGAGATCGGGCTAGTGGTGGGTCTGGTGGTGATCCTCACGCTGTTCTCGCGGTCGTATTATTTTCCGTACCTCACAGTCTATATGGTATGGCGCATCCTCGCTAACGGGCTGCCGCGCCTGCCGCTGTTGATCGCGGTGCCGGTGTTACTCGTGATGCCGTTCTTCTCGCATTATTGGGTGACGGTGCAGACCCTCGATAGTCCCGACTATGGGCAGCAGGTACGCGCGGCACAGGCGGCGGTTGCGGGCTATTTTGAGGATGAAGGCGCTTCGATCATCTGGGTGGATGCGACGACCGCGCTCGTAGCGATTGAGTCGCCGCGCGCGCGGTTTTACTTCACCTACTATCGGCGCATGGCACAAGTGGGGATCACCTTAGCGCCGGGGGATGTGATGTTGTTCACCAATGAAAATGTCGCCAAAGCAAGCTTGATCAATCTCGATACCCCGTTTGAGGATTTAGAACTGCGCGAGATCGTCCCGCCGAGCGCGCGCGGCTTACGCGCTTTGGGCGAATCCGGCACCGAGAATGAAGCCGTCGGGTTGTGGGAGCTTCGGCGAAAGTAAAACAGCCCCCCGCCATTGCCGGGCTGAGGGCTGTTTTTAGGGGAACGTGCCGCGCTTAGCGCTGTTTTGAGAAGGACTGAAGCGCGTGACTGCCGGGTAAGTTGCGGGTGAGCGGCAGCCGCCACAGGTCAAGCGCGCTCAGTTCTGGCGGTAGCGCTGTCGCCGTCAGGTCGGGCGTTGGCGTTTCCGTGGCTTCGACTGTGGACGTAGGCGCTTCGGTCGCGACTAGTTCGGGCGTGACGGCTTCGGTGGCTTCGGGCAGGGGCGTCACCGTTGCGTCGATCACCGCTGTTTCCGAGGCGCTGGGCGTCGTCGTTGCCCCGCTGGTCTCCGTCACGACTGGAGTCACGATAGGGAGGTCGGTGGGGGGGCTATCGGTGCCCGTTTCGGTGGGCGTGACTGTCGCCGTTTCTTCCCAGCCGATGGGAGTTTCAGTCGCGGTGCCTGTAGCGGTCGGCGTTTCGGTGCCTGTTGCCGTCGCGGTTGGGGTTTCGGTTGCCGTCGCCGTAGCGGTTGCCGTTGCCGTCGGGGTGGCGGTTGCCGTTGCCGTCGCCGTAGCGGTTGCCGTCGGGGTGGCGGTTGCTGTCGCCGTCTCGGTC
>Ga0209181_10008524_pt1 | contig 13714 bp, 9 predicted proteins | sample MAT05_FD_187208 | JGI IMG/M metagenome (GOLD analysis project Ga0209181, IMG submission 187208) | Freshwater microbial communities from Lake Fryxell liftoff mats and glacier meltwater in Antarctica - MAT-05 (SPAdes) (version 2) | ecosystem: Environmental > Aquatic > Freshwater > Ice > Liftoff... | reverse complement strand
CGCTCTTCGCTGGGATGGCAAAAGGGGCTTTGGGAAGATTGGATTATAAGGGAATGTACCGCAAGGATTGGGAGCAACCCCATTAAAATCCAATCCAATCTTCCCAAATCCCCTTTTGTCATCCCAGCGAAGCGTGGGACCTAAAAATCCCAATCTCAAAATCCCTAAAATCCAGGTCAATATTGCCCCGTTGAAAGCATCACCAGCGTACAACCTTCCAAAGTTTCAATACCCTGGGCTTCAGCAAGGGCTTCGAGTTCGGGATTTTCGGTACCTGGATTAAAAATGATGCGTTTCGGATGGATGCTAAGTATGTAATCGTAGTAAGGTTTTTGTCTCTCAGGATTGAGGTACAACGTCACCGTATGTACATCCTCGAGGGGTAGCAGTTCATGGCGGATGGGAATGCCAGCGATGTCGCCTTTACGGATGCCGACAAGCTCGACAGGGTGGCCGTAATGCTGCAGGCGAAGGGTTGCCAGGTAAGCGAACCGCGAAGGGTTCGGAGTTGCTCCCAGTACAAGTGTTTTTTTCACGTCTGAATTGGTTGTCATTTGGTATTATTAAACAGGTAAGATGTTCAAAAAGTTACATTGCAGACGTATTCGTCATAAAAAAAACGGCTTTTTCGTGTTATTTTTGCGCCGCTTCGGTGAACAATTACGGCTGGAGCACAGCGCACCATGATTTTGACCGATAAAAAAATACTGGAAGCCCTCGAAACCGGGGAGATTGTGATCGAACCTTTTCGCCGAGATTGTCTGGGCACCAACTCATACGACGTTCACCTGGGCCGTTATTTGGCGGTGTACTCCAACCGCATCCTCGATGCCAAAAAGCACAACCAGGTGAAACATTTTGAGATTTCTGAAGAAGGGATTGTGTTGCAGCCGGGCACTTTGTACCTGGGCGTAACCGAGGAATACACCGAGACCCACAGTGCTGTGCCCTTTTTGGAAGGAAAAAGCAGCGTAGGGCGTTTGGGCATCGATATCCATGCCACGGCGGGCAAAGGTGATGTCGGTTTTTCAAACACCTGGACATTGGAGATTTCCTGTGTACAGCCCGTCCGCATATATGCCGGTATGCCTATTGGGCAACTCATTTACTTTCTGATCGACGGCGACATTGAAAATTATTACAACAAGAAGCAAAACGCAAAATACAATGAGCGCACAGTTAAACCTGTGGAAAGTATGATGTGGAAGAACTTCTAACCTTCTTTTAAGCTGTAGGGGAAGCAAGTGTTTTAACTTTGACGCCTCCCCTGATACTCTCAATCCACTTGCTTTATGCTACGCAAATTTAATTTTCTGATACCTGCATTGTTGTTGCTTTTGCTTCAACCTTCCTGCAAGCAATACAACACCGACTATGCAGCCCAGGCCAACAACCCTGAATTCATGCACGCAGGAGTTCGCCGCATTACCGACATCATCCGATACGACATATTCGCGCCGCCCATCGCTGCGCGCATTTATACGTATTCTGTCGTAGCCGGTTACGAAGCCATGCGCCCGGGTTTTCCGGAATACCAAACCCTTGCGGGGCAGCTCAATGGGCTCAAACCTGTGCCAGCCCCGGAAGTCGGAAAAGAACTTTGCTTCCCGCTGGCGGGTGTACAAGCCATGCTTATCGTGAGCAAAACACTCGTGTTTTCAGAAGGCAACATCGATGACTTGAAAGAAGACATTCTCGAAAAGTTCAAAGCCATGAACATGCCGCCTGAGGTGTACGATCGTTCCATGGCCTATGGTGAGCAGGTTGCCAAACACATTCTCGCCTGGTCGAAAACCGACAACTACGCACAAACCCGAAGCGCGCCAAAATTTACCATCGATACCAAAGAACCCTCGCGCTGGAGACCAACGCCACCAATGTACGGCGATGCGTTGGAGCCCCACTGGAACCTCACCCGTACCTGGGTTATTGATTCTGCCAGCCAAATCAAGTCAGATCCACCGATAACCTTCAGCCGTGAAAAAGGCAGCGACTTTTACAAACAAGCCCTCGAAGTTCACGATATTGTAAAAAACCTGACGCCTGAGCAGACAGCTACCGCATGGTATTGGGACGACAATCCGTTCGCCATGGAAGTAAGCGGCCACCTGGCTATCGGGAAGAAAAAAATCAGTCCGGGTGGACACTGGATGACCATTGCGGGATATGTGTGTCGTAAAGCGGGCAGCGATATGATGGAATCGTCGGAAACCTACGTGCGTACGGCTTGTGCCCTTTCAGATGCGTTCATTGTTTGCTGGGATGTAAAATTCCAGACCAACCTTATCAGGCCGGAATCGTACATCAATGAACTGATCGATCCGGAATGGACACCACTGATTCAGACGCCTCCATTCCCCGAGCATACAAGCGGACACAGCACCGTTTCCGCCGCCGCAGCCACAGTACTGACCAACTTGTACGGCCCCAATTTCGCCTTTATTGATAGTACGGAGGTGGAGTTTGGTTTGCCGCCACGCAGTTTCAATTCTTTTGAAGAAGCAGCGGACCAAGTTGCAATGAGCCGTTTGTACGGCGGCATCCACTACCGCCGAGGCAATGAAGCCGGAACAAAATGCGGTAAAGTCATCGGCGACTTGGTGGTGCGGGAGTTGAAAACACGCGAATCCAAAGGTGCTGTGGGAGACAAGTAATTTTTTTAATGCCGCATTTAGTGTATGAAGGTTGTCAGACAGGCGACGTAAAGGCGATCAAACAGTATTTTTTAACAAAAATACCGTTTTGAACGCCTTTACTTTCATAAAAAATAAGTATGTTTGTACCGCATAAGTCATCATCTCGCTTTTTTACTCCCTTTTACTCCCTCCTATTTGTGAGACCGCTGTATCTCTCCGAGCCAGCGTTCCGATATCCATCGGATTAATCCTTCATTGTTAAAATTTACACGTTTCTCTAAAGAATGCTTTGTTTCCCATGGAACAAACGATGACACATCTCAACCACCGAATGAACAAAGCCGCCTCCTTTGCGTGCTTGTTTGCACTGTTTTTAATACCCGCGCTCGTGCAGGCGCAAGTTTCTGTCACAGTCACCGGTACCAATGTTGCCTGCTTTGGCGGTAACAACGGCACCGCAACGGCTATAGGCTCAGGTGGCTGGGCGCCTTACACCTATTTATGGAGTAATGGCGCTACCTCAGCAACCATCACCGGACTAACCGCCGGAACCTACTCCGTAACGGCTACCGACATTGATCTGGGCTTTGCAGTAGGATCAATCACCATTTCCCAGCCACCTCAATTGGGTGTGCAGGTTTTTGGCGAAAGTCAGATTTGTGATATTGCGCCCGACGGCAAAGCCACGGCAGTGCCCTTCGGCGGTGTTCCGCCATACGGCTACTTGTGGAGCAACGGTGGAACTTCGGCCCAAATCACCGGGTTGGCCGCCGGTACTTACACCGTTACCATTACCGATGCCAACAACTGTACCACATCAGGTTCAGCTTCAGTATTTTTCTGGGATGAAGGACTGTGGCTTATGGACAGCTCCATCAATGTATCCTGCTGGGGCGGCAACGACGGTTACACCTATATTGGTGTTATGTCGGGTACGCCACCCTACACGTATGTATGGAACACCGGTGCAACAACAGTCGACATTTCTGGATTGACGGTAGGCACTTACAGCGTCACCGTTACCGATGCCAACGGCTGTGTAGGATTGTGGTCCGTCATCATCACCCAACCCGACCCGGTAGTACTCAACATCACTACAACCGATGGGGTATGCGGCATGAACGGCACTGCAACGGTCACCGTCGCAAGTGGTGGCACACCTCCCTTTACCATTCTTTGGAACACAGGTGCAACAACCAATACCATCACCGGGCCTCCGGGAACGTACACGGTTACCGTCACTGACGCCAACGATTGCGTTTATGTCGGTTACGCCACCATTTTAGCAACACCCAACCCGCTGGTTTTAACCGGAACAGTACTCGGCAACGCCGCATGTACCGTTGGCGGTAGCGCCGTGGTAACGGTCACAGGCGGATCGGGCAACTATTCCTATACCTGGGGTAACGGCCAAACCACCGCAACCGCAACCAACCTCAGTGCAGGCAACCACACCGTAACGGTGATTGACCTCACATCAGGTTGTATGGCCACCGCAACCGTCAACATTCCGACAGCACCAGTGCTTGCCGCTGATGTGGTTGTCAACAGCAACGCCAATTGCCTTGTAGGCGGCAGTGCCACCGTGACCATCTCGGGCGGCACGCCACCGTACATTATTGGCTGGAGCAATGGCCAAACTACTGCAACTGCAACCAACCTCAACGCTGGTCCGCAAAACGTGACCGTCACCGATGCAGGTGGTTGTATTGTCATTAAGACCGTAATCATTCTTCAGGCGCAAGGCCCCGATGTAACAGCTGTTGTGAACAGCAACGCCAGTTGCACCGCTAACAACGGCAACGCCACGGCAACCGCAACCGGAGGCACTCCGCCTTATGTTTATTTGTGGGACAATGGTGAAACCACCGCAACTGCCAACAGCCTTAGCGCAGGTGTACACACCGTAACCGTAACCGATACAGGTGGCTGCTCGGGAACTGCCATGGTCACCATCATACAGGCCAGTGCACCAACAGCTTCTGCCGCTGTGACAGCCCAACTTACCTGCATTACCCTCGGTAGCGCCTCGGTAACACCCAGCGGCGGCACCCCACCTTTCACCTATTTGTGGACTGGCGGGCAAACCACCCAAAGCATCAGCGGTCTGACGGCAGGCACTTACTCGGTAACCGTTACCGATGCCAACTTTTGCACCGCAACCGCCACCGTAACGCTGGCAGCGCCCATTCCACCCAATGTCGTCGTTACAGGCGTTATCAACGCCATTTGTGACGAACCCGGATCTGCTACCGCCATGGCTACAGGTGGAGCCGGAGGTTACATTTACAATTGGAGTAACGGTGAAACCACCGCTACCGCCATCAACTTGCCTGGTGGCACTTACACCGTAACGGTAACCGACGCAGGCGGGTGTACCGCCGTAGCTACAGTAACCATTCAGGCAACCAACGATGGCAGCAAAATTGGTGATTATGTTTGGTACGACAACGACCAGGATGGCTTCCAGCACCCGCTCGAAACCGCAGGCGTTCCAAACATTACGGTAATGCTCATCAAACCCGGCCCCGACAATATTTTCGGAACCGCCGATGACATCACCTCCCAAACCGACGTTACGAATGCCGCGGGCAAATACGAATTCGATTGCGTTACACCCGGCACCTACATCCTCATGTTCGGCGGCATTCCCGCTGGTTATGAGTTCACCGGTAAAAACCAGGTAAACAACGACTGCAAAGACAGCGATGTGAATGGTGCAGGCAAAACGGATCCCTTCGTCGTTTCAAGCGGCCAGGGCGATAATTTCTGCTACGACGCCGGTATCCACATCATTTGTGAAAACGTTACTTACCCGGGCAACATCTGTTGCGCCCAAACCATTTGCGAAGGTGATGTTCCAGCAGCTTTGTACGAATCCGTGCCTCCCATCGGAGGTAGCGGTCCGCTTCAATACCTCTGGATGCAACTTGTTCAAATGGGCCCAGGCGCCCCGACGTGGGTAGGTATCCCAGGCGCCACCCAAATTGGATACCAGCCAGGTGCGTTGTACGAAACTTCGTACTTCATGCGCTGCGTACGCCGCCAAGGTTGCGAAAACTTCCTGGAATCCAACATTGTGACCATCACGGTGCTTCCCGCTGGCTCGCCCGGTTGCGAATCTTTCATCATGGACTTGGTAGTAGCCAGCCGCCCAAACAACTCGGTACTCATTGAATGGACTTCCGATCCAGAAATGGCCCAGTACTTGTACACGGTTGAACATTCGAGCAACATGACCGATTGGGATCAGGTACGCGATTTGCCAGGTCTGCACAACACCACCGGCCCCAACAAATATGCAACGGTTGACTTAACCCCAACCAGTGGCTCAAACTACTACCGCATCCGCCGTACCAACCCCATGGGTACAGAAAGTCTGTCGGAAGCGCGTGAAGCGATCATTGAATTTACCGAAGCCGAATCAGTGGTGGTTTCACCCAACCCGGTGTCCAAAGTGCTTAACGTGCGCAACCTTATGCCTTACGATGAGGATGTAATGGTAACACTGAACGCAACCAACGGCGTGGTGATTCATACCCTCAACATTCCGAAAAATTCCCTGCAGGAATTTGAAATACCTGTAGAAAATCTGCCTTCCGGCATCTACATGGTACGTGTTCAGTACGCCAACGGCGATGTGCGCACCATCAAAGTCGCGAAGTTCTGATTTGTTTTTTTGAGATTCAAATCGCCATCCCGGTTTGCCGGGGTGGCGATTTTTTTTGTTACGGATTTCAAAAAACGCGAAATCCGAACAACAAACCACCTATGATTGTCCTTTTGTTAGCCAAACCTGTCCAAAATGAACATTAAAATCCTGTTTGCACTTGTCGCCACTGTTTTGGTCAACAGTGCCTGCGCTTCATGGCAGCAAAACCGCTGGTTGAACGACCACAACAACAACCTGAAAAAAATTGCGGCAAGCAACCAGTCTCCCGAACAAAAAACCGATGCTCTTGTACAGGATTACATCCAGTTCATGAACGAAGGTCTACAGTTTACAGACCCTTCCAAAGGTGCCAAATACGTGAAAAAATACCACAACCAAAACAAGAAGTCCCTCGAACAAATCCTGCGCGAAACCAAACAATGGCAAGGTAAACTCACCACAACAGATAAAATAGCGCTTGGCATTCGTACGGCTCAAAAGCCTTACCTCAAGGATCTCATTGAACTGGGACCAAAATTCAAACGCAAGTACAAGCAAACCGCCTTCGTTGTGGAAATGACCGACAAAGTGCTGGGCATACCCAACATCCTAAAATAAGTTTTTTCTTTACCTTCGCTCGCAATCCATTTGCGATCGATCCCATGGCAAAACACAAAGTATCGAAACCTTTCCCCCAGGCTGTCAGAAAACCCAGCCCTGTTAAACAACCCTACGTACAAGAAAAAACTTCCGGGAATACTTATGCCTGGGTAGGTTTGCTGGCCGCTGCACTCGGCGCCATATTGTACTTAAATACCCTCGGGCACCAGTACACCCTCGACGATTTTTCGTCGATCAAGGACAACTGGGTGGTTAAAGGCGGTTTGAAAAACCTCGACCTGATCTTCACCAAGGAATACCGTTACGGATCGTGGAACAGCCCGGGATCCCTCTACCGTCCCCTGGCGCTCACGCTATTCACCATTGAGTGGCAACTTGCGCCCGAAAATCCATTGGTTGGCCACCTTTTCAACATCATTTTGTACGCGCTCGGTGGCTGGGTGTTGTGGATCACTTTGCGTCGGGTACTTTCAGGTTATTCGCCTTTGCTGCCTGCCCTTGCTGTTTTGCTGTTTATGGCCCATCCGGTGCACACCGAAGTGGTGGCCAACATCAAAAGTGCCGATGAAATCATGGCATTGCTTTTCAGCACCTTGAGTTTGTACAGCATTTGGCGTTACCTGGAAAACGATAAAAACGAATGGCTTGCAGCGGCATGCGGAGCATTTGCACTTGCCATGTTTTCCAAGGAAAGCGCGTTGATGTTTTGGTTTGTGATCGTGCTTTGTTTGTATTTTTTCTCCGGCAAATCCATGGAAACCATCGTGCGCATCGGCGGAATCCTCATCGCCCCCATTGTTGTGTTTTTGCTGGCGCGCCAAAACGCCCTGACTGCACAGCCAGGCAAGGAAATTTATTCCATTCTCGACAATTTTATTGTGGGCGCGCAGGATTCCCCCTCACGGTTGGCAACGGCGTTTTACATGTGCTGGCAATACTTGCAGGTACTTGTTTTCCCACATCCACTGGTGAGCGATATGGGTTATCCGCAGCTCAAACCCGTCACGTTTCCTCATTGGCAGGCCATACTTGGACTCCTGGTGTTCGCAGGTACAACGGTTTGGGCGTTGGCAAATTTGACCAAAAAGCATTTCCTGTCGTTTACAGTGTTGTTTTTTATGGCCACATTTGTTTTGGCCAGCAACGTATTTTTGCTCATCGGCACCTCGTATGGTGAACGCTTATTGTACGTCCCCTCTCTGGCATTTACGCTGGCATTGAGCTGGGGTATTTTAAAAATGACCAAAATCGATGTGCGCGATTCAGCGCCACTGTCTTTGTTTACCGGAAATGCCTCCACAGCGTGGACCATCGCAGGCATTCTGCTTGCTGCCTACAGTTTCAAAACCTTCACACGCAATGCTGCCTGGTACGACAGCGCGTCGCTGTACGCCGCCGACCTGAAAACGTCGCCCAACAGCGCCAAACTGAACTACCACAATGCCCTGGAAGTAACCAAAATGGGGTTGGATGAAAAATCTGGTGAAGCCACCAATCCTGTCCAGGTAGAAAAAGGTATTGAGGCTTACAACCGCACCATTGAGTTGTACCCGCAGTACCACGACGCCTATGGCAGCCGCGGACTGGCCTATTTCCGGCTCAAACAATACGATAAAGCGTTTACGGACTACCAGCAATCGCTCAAACACAGACCCAACGACGCCAAGGTGTTGTCCAACATGGGATTCATCTATTTCCTGCGCAACAACCTTGATTCGGCCGAGGTGGTGTACCGCCGTTCCATCCAGTACGATCCGCGTTTTGTGGACGCCCGCCGCAACCTCGGCGCCGTTCTGGCCATGAAAAAGCAGTTCCCCGCTGCCATTGAACAATGGAAGGAAGCCCTGAAATACGACGCGGAAAACCCGACGCTGCATTTTTACATCGGCTCGGCATACAGAGATATGGGTAAACCCGAGGAGGCGAAACCGTGGCTGGAAAAAGCGACGGCATTGGAGGGAACTGGAATGCGGACTTGTCCCGAGTAAGCGAGGGAACTGGAATGCGGACTTGTCCCGAGTAAGCGAGGGAACTGGAACTGAAATGCGTAATAAAAACATTGTGAGTATTAATTTACTACAGCCATGACCAAAAAATTAAGATTTTTTGCTTTGGTAACCTTGTTGTTGTTTGCACGAGGATGCGATTTTTACTCAACAGGTCTCTGGTTTTTTCAGCCCAACGGCATGAAAGGCGAAACCAATCCGCTAACAAAATATTTTGGTGTGGACTGGAATGGTTTAATCATCACCAATTTTACCGTTTTCGGGATCATTGTAGCTGCCTATTACTATCAAAGTTTCTGGTATAAACCCAGGCAGTTACCCATGGCATTCAACAACTTCAAGGAATTTGTCTCAGTCTTGTATTTTGGGGAAAAAGGTAAATTGCACAAGTTCTTTCATTTCAGTATCAGGGATTAAAAAGTGACTATTGGAAGGCTGCTGAAAATACGGCTACATGATCCTCCCCGACCTCCTCGCGCCCAACTTAAAGATTGTATTCTGCGGCAGCGCAGCAGGGACAAAATCTGCTGAAAGCAAGGCTTATTATACCAGTCCGGGCAACCGATTTTACCCCTAAAATCGTTTGTTTCAACGGCAAAGAAGCTGCCCGTAAGTATTTTGAACTGAAAAATACGGGGCAGTTGAACCTTGGGTTGCAGGACAAAACCATTGGGAATACAAGGGTATTTGTAGCGCCTTCAACTTCGGCGCTGGCCACGGCGCATTGGGATGAAAAAATATGGCTGGAACTTAGGACCATCATAAGCCTTTAATCTAAGGCGTTCAAGTAAACCATCCTATTCCGCATTTCAGTTCCCACGCTTACTCGGGACAAGTCCGCATTCCAAATACGCCCCCACCCTTTCCAACCACGCCGCATCCACCACAGCCGACAACTTAAGCAACTCGTCCACAGACCTGAACGGTCCATGCTGCTCCCGATAATTCACGATGAGCCGGGATTGTTTGGGTGAAAAATACGGGTGTGCTTTCAGGTCTTCCACGGTTGCTGTATTCAGGTCTATTTTTTGCAAAAAACCGCCGGAGATGCTAACGTACGGTTTGATTTGTTGGTAAATACTGTCCGGCATCGATTTAACTTCGGCCACCTGCGCCACTTTTACAAACCCGCCCAACCGTTCACGGTAAGCCACGATTTGTTGCGCCCGCCAAGCGCCGATGCCTGGCAAATTTTGCCAGTCTGAAAGGCTGGCGAGGTTGGCATCTATGACGGTGAGGGCTGCTTTGCCCGGCGCAGTAAAACTTCTTGTTGCAGGTTTGTTTTCCGGTACCATTGCTTCGATTTGAATGTAGGGTTCAAGCGTAGCGTACACATCTTCCGGCAGCGTGAATATTTTTTTCAAATCTTCTTTTTTCCTGAACAACCCTCCCTTATTGCGGTAAGCGACCACCGATCGGGCGGCGGCGCGCGGCATACCCAGTTGAAGCAATTCTTCTTCGCCAACTTTGTTGGGATCGAACTCAAAAAGCTCAAAAACCTGCACAGAATTGTTGTTTTTTGACGATGCGTACACCGATCTTTTTTCCTGCGTCACACCTATTTTAATCCATGGTTCGAGTCGTTCGTAATCCTCTGCGGAGAGCAGGTAGATCTTTTTAAAATCCGTCGCCTTTTTGAACCGTCCTCCTTTTTCGCGGTAGCGAATAATGGACTGTGCAACCCGGGACGACAAGCCGAGTTGGCCAAATTCGCTTTCATTGGCTTGGTTGGGATCGAAAAAAAAGGGCTCAGCAACAGGTTCTGGTTCGTTTCGTTGGTCGAGCGCTGCATAGTACTCTGAAGCAGCTTTTTCAAAAGCAGAAAAATCTACCGGTTGAACCGGCCTCAGGTAAACCACCAATGCCGGGAAACAAAAGGCCGCCAAGGCCATGACCAACAAAGCTGCCGTACCTGCCCTTTCCAAGCGGGAAAAATAGAGGTATCGCGGTATCGTATTTTTCATAATTGATTGGAAAATTAAAGGTTCAATACCCATGCCCCGCTGGTGCGCACATCGTGGTAGGGCGCATGGATGTTTTCACAGGCCTTTTTCCATTTTTCCACACGCCAAGGCTTGTTGCTGCTGTCAAAAACCAACAGGGCATCCGGGAAAAGCACCCTGCAATCGGCTACATTCACCTTTGCGTTGTGGGTTAGTACGACGGCGCTCACAGGCAAACCGAATGGTCGTTTTGCCCCGGAAGGCGCCAACGAAGCGTCGTTGATGATCGCTATGGTTTTACCTCCAATGTAAAGAAATGGCTCACGGTAAATAAATTTATGGTCAGTGTTTAAGGCGTTTTTTTCATACGGCAGCTCGGTGACGTCTTCTACCCTCAAAGCCCAGCGTTGCCTTTGGGAGGCAAATTGCTCTTGTTTATCACTCAATGAATCCCGCAAGCGGAACACCTGCAATCCGTCGAAACAATCAACCAGATGCTGCCGGTTTACATGGTAAACCACCACCTTTTGCCGCTCCATTTGCCGCACTTTGACCAACGCGCCATGCCAGAACAATACAACAAGCATGGCCACTGCAGGTAGTAAAAACCTACCCCGTTTTGTTTCCCACGCTACAGCCACACAAAATAAAACAAGCGTCAACAACACTACTCCCCACACTTCGAGCCAGATGCCGGTTATGATGCTGAACGGCAGCTCGCTGATCTTGAATACACACCAGTTGATGCCCCAAACCAATGCGTACAGCATCTTCCCAAACCATTCGGCCAACACCACACTCACAAAATCCAGAAGCACCAACAAGGCCCCGCCCCACAGGAAAAGCGCCCCACCAAGCACCACTACCCATCCTGAAAGCCAGAAATACACCGGAAACTGGTTGAAATAATACAACGTAAGAGGCAGTGTGCCCAATTGAGCAGCAACACCCACCAACAGCACTTTTAAACCTTCATCGGGCAGGCGTGGCAGTGGCGGAGACAAGCGGTACAACTTGGGGTAAAAAAACACCATGCCAGCCACGGCGGCGTACGACAACTGGAATCCCGCGTCGAACAAAAAGTATGGATTGAAAACCAGCAATCCAAATGCGGAGGCCGCAAGGATGTTCCAAACCGGTGCTTCTCGGTACAAAGCTTTGCCCAACAAATAGGTGGAAAACATCACCGAAGCACGCAAAACCGAAGCCGTTGCGCCGGTAAGCAAAGTAAAAGCCCAAATGGCCGCCAAAACAAGAGCTGTTTGCAGCAGTCGTCCGGAGCGTCCGCGCAAAGGCAAACGCCCGAGGCCCAACATGAGTCCGGCATACAAAAAACCAACATGGGTACCCGACACGGCCAGGGCGTGCATGGAACCTGTTTCGGCATAAACTGCCCGCATATCGTCGGAAAGATCGTCGCGGTAACCTACCAGCAAAGCCGAAGCTGCCGCGTATTCATCGAGGGTGGGAAAATGACGCTGCAGCAGTCCCAGGAGCCTGTCGCGGCATTGGTAGGCCAAGCGCCAGCAAACATTGCCCTGGCCGGTAGCAAGTACCTTGAGTGAATCGGTATGTACAAATGCCTGGTAATGGATGTTCTGGTAAGACAGGTATCGCCTATAATCGAAGGCGTGGGGATTTTTCGGGCCTTCGGTAGCTCGAACCACGCAGGCCACGATGAGGCGATCGCCGTACCGTAGACTTTCGCTCAGGGAATCGGCATTCAGGAAAACGAGCAGGTTGCCTGCGGCAGTAGCCAAGCTGTCGGCGGCGTTTCCGACGGCTTCCACACGCAGCGGCACCTTCACTTTACCGCCGCGCGAGGGCGCTTCGTACACGGTCGCGAGGATGAAAAGTTTTTGGGGAAGTGTGGCCACCCCAGCAAAATGGGCGGGTTGAGTGCGCTCGTCATGACGGGCGGTATGAATAAACCCGGCCGCAACCAACAACAGCGTGGAAGCACTTCCGTACAACCACCGCCATCGGTACGCAAACCGGCGCCAAGCCGCCAACACCAGAACAAACATGGCGCTCAGCAAGCCGTACACTACGGCATTCGGCGCTGGCAGCGCAAGGGCATCGGCCAGGATGATGCCCACGACAAAAGGCAACAACAAACGTACAAAAGGAGCAAGGCGCGGATTCATGTTCAGCGGTTTATGACTGAAAGTTATGTCGCTTCGCCGCGCCTTGTAAAGGGTTTGGGACCAATCCCCTTACATTTATTTTAAATGAATTTGGTCTTTTTTTACTTACAAAAACCTGATTTTAAGCGCTTTAAGTGCATCAAAAATCATACGTAATTTCTACAAGTTGGGTTTTAGGTTTAGACTGGCAAGTGAGTACATAGCCGTCTTTTACCTCATCTTCGTCGAGCGCGTAGCAAACATCCATGGTCACTTCGCCCTGCAAAACCTTGGCCATACAAGTGGAACACGCCCCCGCGGTGCAGGAATATGGCGCATCGTATTTTTCCTTCACGAGTACGTCGAGGATGGTGGCGCCTTCGGGCACGGTAGTTTCGATGCGTTGTCCACCGAGGTGCACGATGAGTTTTGCACCTTTGCCACCGGCTTCATTACCGTCGAACTCGCCGGGCATATGGCTGGCATTGACGAAATGTTCGGTGTGGATTTGTTTGGGATTGATGCCACGGCCAAGCAAACCGGCCTTGATGCTGTCGGCCATGTTGCCTGGTCCGCACACGAAATACTGGCATTCCTGCTCCGGACCGTGGGGAAAGTTTTCATCCAGAAAACTGTTCACCGTGCGGCCGTCGATGCGGCCGGAGCGGCCTTTCCAATTGGTGGTACTTTTTTTAAACATGCCGAACAATCCGCCGCTGCCACCTTCCTT
>Ga0209181_10008520_pt1 | contig 13716 bp, 12 predicted proteins | sample MAT05_FD_187208 | JGI IMG/M metagenome (GOLD analysis project Ga0209181, IMG submission 187208) | Freshwater microbial communities from Lake Fryxell liftoff mats and glacier meltwater in Antarctica - MAT-05 (SPAdes) (version 2) | ecosystem: Environmental > Aquatic > Freshwater > Ice > Liftoff... | reverse complement strand
CCGTTTGTTTCGATCAAAGGCACTGGCGCCTGGACCAGGCGCGACGTGGAAGACATCCTGTTTTTGGGTGTGATGGGTGTGGTGCTGGGTGGGCGCATCGGCTACTGCCTGTTTTACAAGCCCGGCTACTACGCGGCGCACCCGCTGGAAGTGTTTGCGGTGTGGCAGGGTGGTATGAGTTTTCATGGCGGCTTGCTCGGCGTCATCGCCTCGATGCTGTGGTTTGCCCACAGCCGCCAGCGGCCTTGGCTGCAGGTGGCGGACTTTGTGGCACCTTGTGTGCCGACCGGGCTGGCGGCGGGGCGCATTGGCAACTTCATCAACGGCGAGTTGTGGGGCCGTGTGGCCAGCCCAGACTTGCCCTGGGGCATGGTCTTTCGCGGTGCGGGAGATTTGCCGCGTCACCCATCGCAAATCTACCAGTTCTTGCTGGAAGGGCTGCTGCTGTTTGTGCTGTTGTGGCTGTATGCCCGCAAGCCGCGCCAGCGCGGGCAAGTGGCGGCGGCTTTTCTGTTTGGCTACGGTGTGTTCCGGTTCATTGCAGAATTTTTCCGTGAGCCCGACGACTATCTGGGTTTGCTGGGCCTGGGCTTGAGTATGGGCCAGTGGCTGTGCTTGCCGATGATTGCAGGCGGCGTGGCACTCTGGCTGTGGGCCGCTCGTAAGTCACCCAAAATATAAGGAAAATAGCCCTCTAGCCCTTATAGAGAAAGCGCAAGCAGCTATTTTATTCATAGTAATCTTGGATGTCGCCAGATAGGTTGTGACACATGCCAGCACGTATCGAGTTTCACCAAGACCAGGCGGTGGCGCATGTGACCTTGCATTACCCCAAGCGCTTCAATGCCATGTCGCGCGCCATGTGGCGCGAGTTGCTCAGCGTTTTTGAAACCATCCAAGCCAGCCCTGATCTGCGCTGCGTGCTGGTGCAGGGCCACGGTGCCCACTTTTGCGCGGGTGGTGACATTTCGGAGTACGCCAGCTTTCGTTATGAAGAGAGCAGCCTGCGGGCCTTTCACGAAGAAGATGTTTGGGGTGCCTTGAACGCCATGCTTGCCTGTGATGTGCCCATCGTGGCGCAGATTTCGGGCAATTGCATGGGCGCAGGCGTCGAGATTGCCAGCTGTTGCGACGTTCGACTGGCGGCTGAATCCGCCCAGTTTGGCGCACCGATTGCCCGGCTGGGTTTTCCGATGGCACCGCGTGAGTTGGCGCTGGTGGGCCGTGAAGTGGGTCTGGTTACTGCGCGGCAGATGCTTCTGGAAGCGGCGGTGTTCAGCGCGCCGGAGATGTTGCAACGCGGTTTTCTGAGCCGGGTGGTGGCCGATGTGGATTTGCCCACTCTGGCGCACGCCACGGTGCAGCGCATCTCCAGCCTGGCACCGCAGGCGGCGCGCCTGAATAAGCAGACGCTTCGTGCATTAAATAGGCCTCCAGCCCTTATGGATAAAGCGCAAGCAGCTATGAATAACGAAGCAAATGCCGACGCCTTGAGCGGCCTCATGGCCAGCGCCTACCGCTACGCCGCCAGCCCGGAGCAGCGCGAAGGCATCAGCGCTTTTCTGGAAAAACGTCCCCCCGTGTTCTAAACCGTCTGGCGCCATATGCTGCCCTCAGCGTCTGCGCTGCCAGCGTTCTCCCGCCAAGAAAGTGAAACCGCCATGACGCCCACCTCTTCCAATCTTTACCAGGCTTTTCGTGCGGCTTTCCCGGCGGATCTGGAGGCCACGGCGGTGGAGACCGACGCCGGGCAGTTCTACACCTGGCGCGATCTGGAGCGTGGCAGCGCCATGCTGGCGAATTTTTTGCAGTCGCTCAATTTGCCTGAGGGCGCACGCATAGCAGCGCAGGTGGATAAATCGGTTGAAGCGCTGATGCTTTACCTGGCCACGCTGCGCGCCGGTTTTGTGTTTTTGCCGCTGAACATGGCTTACCAAAGTGCCGAGATGGCCTATTTCATCGGTGACGCCGAGCCCGCCGTGGTGGTTTGCAGTGCGCAAAATTTCGGCTGGGTTAGCAAGCTGGCGTTTCAGGCGGGCACGCCCTGGGTGTTCACCCTCAACGACGACCGCACTGGCAGCCTGCTCAACCGCGCGGCGCACGCCCCGGATCAGCACCCGCCCGCCACCCGGCACGCCGATGACCTGGCGGTGCTTATCTACACCAGCGGCACCACCGGGCGCTCCAAGGGCGCCATGCTCACCCACGGCAACATGCTCAGCAATGCGCTGGTGCTGAAAGACTATTGGGGCTGGCGCAGCGCGGGGCAGGGCGGAGATGTGTTGATCCACGCACTGCCGATTTTTCATGTGCACGGCCTTTTTGTGGCGATCCACGGCGCGCTGATCAATGGCAGCAAGATGATCTGGCTGACCTGGTTTGACCCGAAAGCGGTGCTTCAAGCCCTGCCGCGCGCCACCGTGTTCATGGGCGTGCCCACTTTGTATGTGCGGCTGCTGGCTGAGCCGGGCTTGACCGCCGAGCTTTGCCGCCACATGCGTCTGTTCATTTCCGGCTCGGCCCCTTTGCTGATGGAGACCTTTCAAACCTGGCAAACGCGCACCGGCCACACCATTCTGGAGCGCTACGGCATGAGCGAAACCATCATGCTCACCTCCAACCCCTACACCGGCGAGCGTCGCGGTGGCAGCGTGGGCGCACCGCTGCCGGGGGTGCAACTGCGCATCGTCAACCAGCGGGATGAGCCGGTGCCCGCCGGAGACATTGGTGACATTCAAGTCAAAGGGCCGAGCGTGTTTGCCGGTTACTGGCGCATGCCCGAGAAAACCGCGCAGGAGTTCACCGGGGGTGGCTATTTCAAGACCGGTGATGTCGGCAGGCAGGATGCAGACGGCTATGTCACCATCGTTGGCCGCAGCAAAGACTTGATCATCAGCGGCGGCTACAACGTTTATCCAGCCGAGCTGGAGAGCTTTATCAACGACTTGCCCGGTGTGCTTGAGAGCGCGGTGGTGGGTGTGCCGCATGCAGATTTTGGCGAGGTGGGTGTGGCCGTGGTGGTGCCGCGCCCGGGCGCGCAGCTCGACGCCGCGCGGATTCTGGCCCAGCTCAAGGCCAGCGTGGCCAATTACAAGGTGCCTAAGCAGTGTTTTGTGGTGCCCGAGCTGCCGCGCAACGCCATGGGCAAGGTGCAGAAAAACCAGATGCGTGCGCACTATGGTGTGCCGCCCACCGTCTAATTTTATTTCCACTTCGATAAGACATCAACGATCCAAGGCCAGCTGCTGATTGACTGGATCACTTCTGGTGTGTTTTCCATGGCCAACCGGATATTGGATGGAGCCACCAGTTTTTGCTGGCGTGCCAACCCGCGCCATCCATGACCCTCACGATGTGATCACAGGCATGTCTTGCCGCCACGGTGTCCAAGAATAAGCACGTTGTATTTTGGTGTGGCGGGCTGCAGCGGAGAGCTTGGCAGATGCTTGAGCTTGGACATGCGCAAATACGCGATCACGATGATATTGGCAGCCGTTCTGAAACCCCGTGCAGCCCGCTTGGCCTGTTGCAGCAGGCTATTCATGCCCTCCACATAGGCGTTGCTGCGGTTATCGAGCATGCCGCGCACCACACCGTCCAAATGCTGCTTCAAAGTCTTGGCCAGTTTGTTGAACGCCTCCAAGCGACATCGGGTGGCCCAACTCAACGAGCTTGACAGCTCTGCCCGGGCTTGTGTCTGTGTGTTGAGCTGGGCTGACCGAGTGGTGGACTACGAGGCCTTGAGTGTGTAGCGCAATGCGCCGCGCTGGATGAAGATGCTGCTCAAGCACGGCGTCATTGCGCCTGACAGCGCCACTGTCGCTTGATCATCAGCTAGCCTGACCCTCGCTGCAGAATTGCGTCCCGGCCTACGTCAGGCCAGGACGCCCCACTCGTACCCCGAATTGTTGCCTTTTGAGCATGCACAGTAAAAAGAGCGTTGATCTGCATTGCAGACCACAGACCTTTGGGTTATCCGCGATGGCACTACGCTGCACTTTCTTGTACGAAAACTGCCCTTGCGTCACCTCATTCATGCATGGGGTGGGGGTTTCTTTGGCATTCCGGCGCCGCATCTTTCACAGTCAAAGTTACTTGCAATCAGCGTCGATGATGGTCTGAATGCGCTGCGTTTCTGTGGCGCGGGCGGCATCGTCCAGGATTTCGCGTTCGCCTTGCTTGTTGACGCGCGACAGGCGAACACCCGAATCAAAACCCGCCTTGGCCTGTTTGGCGCGGGCACAGTTGTCAGCCTTGAGCTTGGTCACCCGGTCCTCCTCGGCCTTGCGCTTGGCAACTTCTTCCTGCTCGGCTTTTTTCTTCTTTTCAGCCAAATCCTTATCGATGCCGCTGATTTTTGGCGCACTGCTTGCAGGCGTGCTCGCAGCGATGCTGCCTGCGCCATCTTCGTTCGCCAGGGGTGGAACAACTCTTGGTCCACCTGGTCGTTTGAGAATGCTTTTATCTGACACGCTGGGCGGCGGTGCACGGTCACTAAACACCTTGCGCCCATCTTTGTCAAGCCATTGCCATTGGGCCATCACCCCGGTGGACAGCAGCACGGTCACAAGAAGCACTAACGGTCGGATGATTGGGTTCATGGGTAACAAGTTTATGTCAGGCAAGGCTTGTTGCGGCACTTTCCGTGTTTTAACGCAACAACTGGCGCTGCCACTGCACGCCAAGCGGTCAGTGCCCAGACAAAGATCACAGTCGGGCGCAGATACAATTGACAATTTGGAGCTTTAACCATGCGCCTTATAGGCAAAGCGCTCACCTTCGACGATGTTTTGTTGGTGCCAGCGTACTCCCAAGTCCTTCCCAAGGACACCTCCCTCGCCACCCGTTTCACCCGCAACATCGCCCTGAACCTGCCGCTGGTGTCTGCCGCTATGGACACGGTGACCGAGTCGCGCCTGGCGATTGCCATCGCGCAAGAGGGTGGCATTGGCGTGGTGCACAAAAACATGACGGCGCAGCAACAGGCCGCCAAAGTGTCCAAGGTGAAGCGTTATGAGTCCGGCGTGTTGCGCGACCCGGTGGTCATCACGCCGCAACACACAGTGCGCCAGGTGATGGCTTTGTCCGAGCAACTTGGCGTGTCGGGCTTTCCGGTGATGGATGGCGGTAAGGTGGCCGGTCTCGTGACCGGGCGCGACCTGCGCTTTGAAACACGCTACGACCTGCCGGTGAGCCACATCATGACACCGCGCGATAAGCTGGTGACGGTGCCCGATGGCACCACGCTGGCGCAGGCCAAGGTATTGCTCAACCAGTACAAGATTGAGCGTCTGCTGGTGGTGAATGACAGTTTCGAGCTCAAGGGCCTGATCACGGTGAAAGACATCACCAAACAGACCAGTTTCCCCAACGCCGCGCGAGACGCCCAAGGCAAACTGCGCGTGGCCGCTGCCGTTGGGGTGGGCGAGGGCACTGAGGAACGTGTGGAACTGCTGGCCCGTGCTGGCGTGGACGCCATCGTGGTGGACACGGCGCACGGGCACAGCAAGGGCGTAATCGATCGTGTTCGCTGGGTCAAACAAAATTTCCCGCATGTGGAGGTCATCGGCGGCAACATTGCTACGGGCGCCGCAGCTTTGGCGCTGGTGGAAGCTGGTGCAGATGCTGTCAAGGTCGGCATCGGCCCTGGTTCCATTTGCACTACCCGCATCGTGGCCGGTGTCGGCGTGCCGCAAATCATGGCCATTGACAGCGTGGCCACCGCACTTAAAGGCACCGGTGTGCCGCTGATTGCCGACGGCGGCATCCGTTTCAGTGGTGACATTGCCAAAGCCGTTGCTGCCGGGGCCGGCACGGTGATGATGGGCGGTATGTTTGCCGGCACCGAAGAAGCACCTGGCGAAGTGATCCTGTTTCAGGGCCGCAGCTACAAGAGCTACCGTGGCATGGGCTCTATTGGTGCCATGCAGCAGGGCAGTGCCGACCGTTATTTTCAGGAGTCCAGTACCGGCAACCCGAATGCCGACAAACTGGTGCCCGAAGGCATTGAAGGCCGCGTGCCTTACAAGGGCTCGATGGTCGCCATCGTCTTCCAGATGGCTGGCGGCTTGCGTGCCAGTATGGGCTACTGTGGCTGCGCCACCATTGAAGAGATGCAGGACAAGGCCGAGTTTGTCGAGATCACCACTGCCGGTATCCGCGAAAGCCATGTGCATGACGTGCAGATCACCAAAGAAGCGCCAAACTATCGGGCTGAGTAGTTGAACACCCCCCGGCTTGCCCACTGCGTGTGGCCGCTTTCCCCCTTGCAGGGGGCAACACCAGTGGCCCGGCGGAGCCGGTTCCACGGTGTTTCGCGGTGAAGGCATCATCAGTAAATGGAAGTTCCCATGCATCAAAAAATCCTCATTCTTGATTTCGGTTCCCAGGTCACGCAACTGATTGCGCGGCGTATCCGCGAGGCGCATGTGTTTTGCGAGGTGCATCCGTGCGACGTGTCAGATGACTGGATTCGCGCCTTTGCGCGCGACGGCAGCCTCAAAGGCGTCGTCTTGTCCGGTAGCCACGCCAGTGTCTACGAAGAAAGCACCGACAAGGTGCCGCAAGCGGTGTTTGAGCTGGGCGTGCCGGTACTTGGCATCTGTTATGGCATGCAAGCCATGGCGCATCAACTGGGTGGTCTTGTGACCAGTGGCCACCAACGCGAGTTCGGTCATGCCGATATACGTGCGCATGGCCATACCGCGTTGCTTGAAGGCATTCAGGATTACGTCACGCCTATGGGGCACGGTATGTTGCAAGTGTGGATGAGCCATGGCGACAAAGTGACAGAGCTGCCACCAGGCTTCAAACTCATGGCCAGCACCGACAGTTGCCCGATTGCCGGCATGGCCGACGATGAGCGGCGCTTTTACGCGGTGCAGTTCCACCCCGAAGTCACCCACACCAAGCTTGGCGCTGCCATTCTGGAGCGCTTTGTGCTCGAAATCTGCGGCACCCGCGCAGACTGGATCATGGGGGATTACATCAGCGAAGCGGTGGCGCAAATACGCGCGCAGGTGGGTGACGAAGAAGTCATTTTGGGCCTGTCGGGCGGCGTGGATTCATCGGTAGCTGCCGCGCTGATCCACCGCGCCATTGGTGACCGACTCACCTGTGTGTTTGTCGACCACGGCTTGCTGCGCCTGAACGAAGGCGACATGGTGATGGAGATGTTTGTCGGCAAGCTGCACGCCAAGGTGGTGCGTGTGGACGCCGCTGAACAGTTCTTGGGGCATCTGGCTGGCGTGAGTGACCCAGAGGCCAAACGCAAAATCATCGGTCGTGAGTTTGTAGAGGTTTTTAAGGCGCAAGCCCTTGCGTTGACTGCGTCAGCTGCTATAAAAAATGGTGAATCTGGAAGTCGCACCGTCAAAGGCGCGACGTGGCTTGCACAAGGCACCATTTACCCGGATGTGATCGAGTCCGGTGGCGCCAAAAACAAAAAGGCCGTGGTCATCAAGAGCCACCACAACGTGGGTGGTTTGCCCGAGCAACTGGGCCTGAAACTGCTGGAGCCCTTGCGCGAACTGTTTAAGGACGAGGTGCGCGAACTCGGCGTGGCGCTGGGCTTGCCGTACCACATGGTGTACCGCCATCCGTTTCCCGGCCCCGGCCTGGGCGTGCGGATTCTGGGGGAAGTCAAACAGGAATACGCCGACCTGCTGCGCCGTGCCGACGCGATTTTCATCGAAGAGCTCAACAACTTTGTCGATGAAGCCACCGGCAAAAACTGGTACCAGCTCACCAGCCAGGCGTTTACCGTCTTCCTGCCGGTGAAAAGTGTGGGCGTCATGGGCGATGGCCGCACCTACGAGTACGTTGTGGCACTTCGTGCGGTGCAAACCAGCGATTTCATGACGGCTGACTGGGCCGAATTGCCTTACGCACTGCTCAAAAAAGTGTCAAGCCGGATCATCAACGAAGTGCGCGGCATCAACCGTGTGACCTATGACGTGAGCAGCAAACCACCGGCAACCATTGAGTGGGAGTGATTTGCGTATTTTTGCTCTCTTGAGAGTTCATGCACCACTTGAAATCAACCAATTAGCTGGTTGTTGCTGAGTTTGTGGCGGTCGGCCCGGCGGGTGAAGCGTATGGCCAGGCGTTTCCGATCTTGGCAGACTACATCTTCCGCAAAGACAAGGGCGAGCGGAAACTCGTGATGACGGCGCCGGTGACGCAGACCGCAGCACCCTGCGGCTTCGTGGTGCAATTCGTGCTTCCTAAAGGGGTGACGGGTGGCCAGTGCACCCGAACCACTGGATGCGCGTTACAACGGGCCGCTCACGCCCTCGTAGTCCGTTTCATCAAAACAGTTACATGAAATCGTGTCTTTTCCTGCCTGGCGTTGTTGTTCGTCGTTGCCATAGCTACGGCTATGTCGCCTCCTCTCGCCTAGCCAGCCAGAAAAATCCATCGATTCCATTTCGTAACCGTTTTGGTGAAGCAAACTACTAGTAGTTCATGCGCCGTAACGAAATCTGGCTGCCTCTGGCGCAGGACCACTGATCGGCTGAACGCAGGCAGCCTTTGTCGGCTACTTCGTACGCATCACGTTGATGAAGTGCCGGTAAGCGTGCGCCATCGAACAGACGACGCGTCACGATCGCTCTAAGACCTTTTCTGTAAGCAACTCGCCGTGAACCCACGGTTTGAACACACAAGGTTAGTCATCATGGCAAAAACAATTTATCAATTGACCTTAACCACATTGGCCCTGGCTGCGGCACTTTGCGGTGCAAGCCCTGCGTGGGCGCAGGTGATCGCCTGATGCCCCCTGCTCACCGCGCCGAAAACCACCGCACCGAGCACATCGGCTGGCTGCGCGCTGCCGTGCTCGGCGCCAATGACGGCATCGTGTCCACCGCCAGCTTGGTGCTGGGCGTGGCGGCTGCAGGTGCAGACCATCACACGGTGTTGCTGACCAGCGTCTCTGGTTTGATCGCCGGGGCGATGTCGATGGCGGCGGGCGAGTTTGTCTCGGTCCATTCGCAAAAGGACACCGAAAACGCCGACCTGACGCGTGAACGCGCCGAGCTGAAGGCAGACCCGCTGGGCGAGCAACGCGAGCTGGCCGGGATCTATGTGCGCCGTGGCTTGGACCGAGCCCTGGCTGACCAGGTGGCCAGCCAATTGATGGCGCATGACGCGATCGGCGCGCATGCACGTGACGAACTCGGTTTATCGCCGACCACCGCCGCACGCCCAACGCAGGCCGCGTTGACCTCGGCGGCCAGCTTTGCGGTTGGCGCTGTGCTGCCGATTGGTGTTGTGCTGGTGGCGACATCGGCGCAACTGATTCTCTGGGTCTCGATGGCTTCGCTGGTGTTCCTGGCTGGTCTGGGTGCCGTCTCGGCGCAGATCGGCGGCGCGGGCGTGTGGCGTGGTACCTGGCGCGTCACCTTTTGGGGGGCCATCGCGATGGCTGTCACTGCGGGTGCCGGGGCGTTGTTCGGTGCTGTGGCCTGAGCGCTGCAGGCATGCCTGCGGCGGCTTTCCATCAGGAACTTTTCAAGATGCCATTTGTCAACACATCCCCGTTCGCACGCCCAGTACGCTTCGACTGTGCTGCCGGTTTCTCCGCGGGCGGCGGCGTTGCGCCGGCAATCGCGGAACTGACCGGCGTGATGAGCGATGACGAAGTGGCGCATTGGTTCGCGCAACCGAATGCGTGGCTGAACGGCACCGCTCCAGCCCAGAAGCTTCTGACCGACGTTCCTGCCGTGCTTGACGCAGCGCGAGCGATGCGCTTCGCGGTCAAGGGCTGAGGGAAGGGCTGGGGGCTGGACCGGGAACACGTGGTTGTCCCGATTGAAGTGGCCTGTGCCGGTCGTGGCAAGGTTGCCTTCGCAGCGACCAAACTGCAATAATCTCCTGATGTCTTTGCCACCGCAGCTACCCGGCCCTTGCGCCAAGGCCAACCCGCATTCACAAACCATGAATCTGCCTGCCGATCACCAGGATGCCCACTGGATGCGGCTGGCGTTGAGCAGCGCGCAGGCGGCAGAGGCGGCAGGTGAAGTTCCGGTGGGCGCGGTGGTGGTTTGTGATGGTCAGGTGGTGGGGCAGGGGTGCAATGCACCTATTGCATTGCACGACCCTTCTGCGCATGCCGAAATGCAGGCGCTACGCGCGGCCGCGCAAGCGCTGGGCAACTACCGGCTTGACGATTGCGAACTCTATGTCACGCTGGAACCCTGCACCATGTGCGCCGGTGCCATGCTGCATGCGCGTCTGAAGCGGGTGATTTTTGGCGCGCCAGACCCCAAAACGGGTGCGGCGGGATCAGCGTTGAACGTGTTTGCAATGCGCCAGCTGAATCATCAGACCCAGGTTACGGGCGGGGTGTTGGCGCATGAGTGCGCCGAACTGCTGCAGCGCTTTTTCCTGCGCCAGCGAACGCTGCAACAGAAAGACCGCCAGCAAGCGGGCAGGGCGTTGCGCGAAGATGCCCTGCGTGCGCCAGAGTGTTGTTTTGCTGCCTTGCCAGAGCTGCCCGCAGCGTCGTTTTACGTGAGTAACCTGCCCAGTTTGGCGGGTTGGCGGCTGCATTATCTCGACAGTGGTAATGACGCCAGCAGTACCACCTGCTGCCTGTGTCTGCACGACCTGCAGGGCTGGAGCTACGCCTGGCGCAGCACCCTGCAGAGCGCAACAAATCAGCACCAACGGGTGATCTGCCCCGATCTGATTGGTTTCGGCAAAAGCGACAAGCCCAAGAAGCCAGCCATTCATACGCTGGCTTGGCACGCCCAGGTGCTGGTGGAGCTGATCGAACAACTGAACCTGCAACAGGTTGAATTGCAGGTAGCCGCATCCGCTTGGGCCCTGGCCGAACAGGTGCAAGCGCTGGCGCCGCAGCGCATTAGCCACATCACGCTGGGCCAGTCGGATGCACTGGACGCCGATGCGCTGGCTGCGCCCTACCCGGACAAAGGGCACTGCGCCGGCCCAATGGCGTTTGCTTCCATGACAATCAAGCCTACACAGTCATCTGTTTTCAGCAAATACCCATGAAAAAACGTATCTACATTTATTCGCCATCAGGCGCAGTGCGTGACAAGGCGGCATTCAAACGTGGCATTCAGCGGCTTCAGGCGCTGGGTCATGAGGTGGAAGTCGACGAGGCAGCGCTGGCCAGCCAGCAACGCTTTGCCGGAGACGACGTGACGCGCCTGGCCGCCATCCACCGCGCCGCAGACAGCGGCGCCGATGTGGCGCTGATCTCACGCGGGGGCTATGGCCTGACCCGCCTGCTGCCCGACATCCGCTACAAAAAGGTTGCCAAGGCCATCGACAAAGGCATGCTGTTCGTGGGCATGAGCGACTTCACTGCGTTTCAAAGTGCCATGCTGGCCAAAACCGGTGCGGTGACCTGGGCAGGCCCGGCGCTTGGCGAAGGGTTTGGCGTGGATGGCACTCCTGATGACATCATGGAAGCCTGTTTTGATGACCTGCTGTGTGGACAAGGCGAGGGCGCTGGCTGGCGGCAGTCACGCATGGCCGCAGTCAAAGATACAAAAACCATAGCTGCAAGCGCAGACAGCATAAGGGCTAAAGGCACTTTTTATGTTGAAGATGCTGTTTTATGGGGCGGTAACCTGACGGTGCTGAGCAGCCTGCTGGGCACGCCTTATTTCCCGAAAATCAAGGGTGGCATCCTGTTTCTGGAAGATGTGGCTGAGCACCCCTACCGGATTGAGCGCATGCTGACGCAGCTGCTGTTCGCCGGTGTTCTGAAGCGTCAAAAAGCGATTTTGCTGGGCCAATTTACCGATTTCAGTTTGACGCCGCACGACAAGGGCTTCAACATGACCACCGTGGCGCAGTGGCTGCGCCAAAAAATCAAGACCCCGGTGCTGACCAATCTGCCATATGGCCATGTGCCTACCAAAGTGCTGCTGCCGGTTGGTGCAAGGACCGATCTGAGCGTAAATTCACGCGAAGCGTTGCTGGTTTGGGGACATCTTTCATGAGGCCGGTAGAGTTCGCCTAAACTCTGGTCATAACCACTGGAAACTACTGGGAATGAGCGTTCAATCGACCGTCGTTTTTGCCGATTTGTATGGGAGCACAGGTGTCTTCGAGGCCCTGGGCAACGCCAAGGCGACCGAGTTGGTCACGCAGGCGACCGCCTGGGTGGCGCAACGCTGTAGCGCCCACGGTGGTCGGGTGGTCAAGTTTCTCGGTGATGGGGTATTGATCCTGTTTGAGGACAGCACCAAGGCCGTGTTGGCGGTGATAGACCTTCAGCACTCGTACCAACAACTGCTCGGCCGTATGCCGCCGAAAGCCTATATGCCGCTGCGCATCGGCGTGGCTCGGGGTGGGGTAGAAATCGTCGCGGACGACTGCTACGGCGACGCTGTCAACATTGCCGCCCGCTTGAGCGAGCTGACTGGGCCGCACCAAATCTGGGTCAACAGCGAGGCGGTTCAAGACGGGTTTGACCTGCCAGATGAACGTTTTCGCATGCTCGGGCCGATTCACATCCGGGGTCGGGCCGAACCCTGCAGAGTTTTTCAGGTGGAATGGCAGGACAACCTGGGCTCCGAGCAGCTGACCATCCATGCTGGCTTTGAGTTGTCGAGCCATATCAGCACCAAGGACGCGCTGGGTGCCCACATTGAACTGAGTTGGCTGGACCAGAAGCGGTCTTTCAATGCATTTGATCTGCCAATCCGCATTGGCAGAACTCATCAGGTTGAATTTGTCGTGACAGACGCGCGGGTCTCACGTACCCATGCGCGAATGGATTGGCGCAATGGCAGCATTGTTCTGGTCGATCTGAGTTCTTACGGCTGCTGGGTCAGGTTTGCCGGGGGAGGTGCCGACTTGCTCTTGCGTCGAGAAGAGTGCGTACTGCACGGGCACGGCGAAATTGCGCTCGGCACATCCTTCAGCGACCCGAGTGCGCCAGTGATTGAATTTTCCGTCAGTTGAAAGGCACGGTGTGGGATGCTTCCTGCCCAGGTTCCCGTGAAAGCATCAATTGGCGACAGCGTGACATCAAAATCGCAAGGCATTACCTGACAGATTCGATCAACTGTGCCAGGCGAACTGCTCGATATGCCGTTCAATCGGTGGTCTGTTGCTGGATGCTGCTGCTCGCAAGCCCAAGCCATGCTGCAGACGCAGTCACCTTGCAACTCAAATGGACACACGCATTTCAGTTCGCAGGTTATTACGCGGCCATCGAGCAGGGCTATTACAAAGATGCCGGGCTTGATGTGACCTTGCTCGAGGCTACCCCCGGTGTTGACCCGGTACAGCAGGTGCTCAAGGGCAATGCTCAGTTTGGCGTGGGCACCAGTAGCCTGTTGCTGTCGCGTCAAGAGGGTGCGCCGGTGGTGGTGCTTGGGGTGATTTTCCAGCATTCACCTTTGGTGCTGGTGGCCCGACAAACCCAACCAGTGCAAAGTGTGCACGACCTTCAGGGCAAGCGCGTCATGATTGAGCCACATTCTGACGAATTATGAGCCTATTTGCGACAGGAAGGGCTGGACCTAAGCACCCTCCATGAGCTGCCCCACAGCTTCAACCCGCGCGACCTGATTGAGGGCAGGGTGGACGCCATGTCCGCCTATGTCACCAACGGGGTCGATTTGTTTTTGGTGCAATAAGTGACGGTAGGAAACCCAGCACTGGCGTGGGGGTAGTTCTGTAAGTCACTGATTCCATTGGGTTTCCTGTTCTTGAATTCTCATGGATTTT
>Ga0209181_10008518_pt1 | contig 13718 bp, 15 predicted proteins | sample MAT05_FD_187208 | JGI IMG/M metagenome (GOLD analysis project Ga0209181, IMG submission 187208) | Freshwater microbial communities from Lake Fryxell liftoff mats and glacier meltwater in Antarctica - MAT-05 (SPAdes) (version 2) | ecosystem: Environmental > Aquatic > Freshwater > Ice > Liftoff... | reverse complement strand
GAGTGACTGCGGTTTGAGTGACTGCGGTTTGAGTGACTGCGGTTTGAGTGACTGCGGTTTGAGTGGCTAGTGGGTGCTGATAGCGATCGATCTCGCACGACTAAAGCACCCACCCCTTTGGCCGAAACCTTATCTCATGGCAATTAAACATCTCGTTTTCAGACTAAGGAAACTGCATGGAGATTATGCGTCTGGTTGTGACTGGGCCTGTGGGTGCTGGCAAGTCTACTTTTATTCGTTCTGTGAGTGAAATCGCTGTGGTCGATACAGACCGTCGAGCGACAGATGAGACTGCCCTTCTGAAGCAAAAAACAACGGTTGCCTTCGACTTTGGGCGGTTGTCGTTTGGACCCGAAATGGCACTTCACCTCTACGGCACCCCCGGACAATCGCGGTTCGATTTCATGTGGGATATTCTGATCCAAAAAGCTCATGCTTACATTCTCTTAGTCGCCGCGCACCGACCGAGTGAATTTATTGATGCTCGTCGGATCCGTGCGTTTATGCGCCAACGATCGGCGGTACCGATGATTATTGGTCTCACCCATACCGATCGCCCTGAGGCGTGGGATCTGGAAAATGCGGCGATCGCGCTGGGCTACCTCAGTGCCACCCGACGCCCCCCCATCATCACGGTCGATCCTACCGAAACAGCCTCCGTAGCACAAGCAGTTATTGCTCTGGTGCAACATTCAATGCAAGACTGCCTGGTTTAGCGGCTCACTCGCTATCAACTTCTTGCCAGTACGCAACATTTACGACTACAAGGAAAAACGGTATGGCAGTCACAGGCTATTTATCAGAGTTCTCCCTAGCAGAAATTTTCAATTTTTTAGAACAGGGCAATAAAACAGGCTTACTCACCCTCTGCACACTGGCAGATACACAGACCGAGAAACGCGAAAACCACTACATCTGGTTCAACCAAGGACGGATTGTGGCCGCCGCCAATCGGCTCGATCAGCACGGTTTAGCGTACATGATTGATCAACGCGGCTGGATGGGAGAACACACCGCCCTGCGCATCGCTCAAACCTGTGCCGCCACTACACCCATCGGTTTAAGCCTCAAGACGCAAGGGCTATTGACTGTGGAGCAACTGAAACTGCTGTTCTATACCCAGGTGATGCGTCAGGTGTGTAGCTTGTTTGCGCTCAAGGACAGTTGGTTTCAATTTGACGGCAAAGCGCCGTTGCCTTTTGCCGAAATGACCGGCTTAAATGCGCCCGCTACGGAAGTCACTCTGGCAGCTTTGCGAGTGCTTAAGGATTGGAGTGCCCTCACCAGCAAGCTACCAGAGCCGTCATCGGCGATTATGAGCGTCATCACAGGCAAGCCTCAACAGAAGCTGGATCAAACCGAGTGGTGCCTCTGGGAGTTTGCTAATGGCACCCTGGCTTTGCAAGCAATTGCCCAACAGTTGCAATTACCATTGGTAAAGGTGCAGCAGGTCGCCTTTCGGTTGGTCACGGCAGGCTTAGTGGAAGAAGTCCCCTTAGTCGTAGCGACACCAGCAGCCCTAAAATCAGAGCCGCTACCAGTTGAGACACCTGCAACTGAAGCAACGACTGTCAGCCATTCGTTTTTGCATCACCTAGTTGGTTTCCTCAAAAACAAAACTTAGACGAGGCGCGCTCATTCAGCCTTGCCCAGATCTAATCGTCGGTGGGCTGGCGATCGCCATTCTGATTGGCGGCTTTTGATCATGTTTACTACCGCATTTACAACGCGCGATCGTTGAATAGGTAGCTATAGTTTCAGCTACCGTCACGCCGATGCATCTGAAACTCTTGCTCAATCGAAGGCACCTGGAGTTCACCTTGGGCTAGAGCTTCTAAGTCAGAAAGTTTGGATCGCAACGTTTCAATCCGACTGCCTAACAGCGCCTTGATACCTTCAGAACCGAGGGCAATGCAATGGTGACAGGCTTCACCCCACACAACGTCATGGCAATCATAAATGACCCCAATCAATAGCTGGTTGGCTCCGCTGCGAATGGGTCGTGCTTCTTGGCCACAGAGCGTACAAAAAACTGGCGCGCTGCCAAAGTAAACGCTTGGCTCCCAAACAATTTTCACACTCGTTTCCTCTGAATCTAGTCCTGAGCCTATCTCAATTCGTAGGGCTAAGGACGTTCGCTCGGCTACCAGAAATTTAGTCGTTTTTGCCAGCAAAACAAAAAAATGCCCCACACCAAGCTGGTAGTAGGGCAAGACAGTTAAACGTTACATATAGTGTGTGCGAAAACTGGGGTAGGGGTCTTTCCCCCTGTGCCGATTTCTTTATTGTCCATAAAGGCTTTAGAGTGACGCAGGAAGAACTATTGCCGGGAAAATTGACCAATTTACGACCCATCCAATCGCTAAGCCTGATAGCGAGACGATACTTAACACCGCCAAAGACTGCCAACGGTTTAGCCCTGCCCTTTGCAAATCTAAGCGGGCGAGAATTTCAGCCGCTACGACCAAGAAAATGTATTCAAAAACATGAAACCAAACCAATACCAGTGCGATCGAAAACGCGCCAATTAATACAACAGAAAAGTAACCGATATCTGACTTTAGCCAGCCGCGAATTGCGGCTCGGAGTCCCCGCGATAGGGTCGTCAACAGCAGCGCTTCAGTGAGCGCAACGGTGGTTACAACCAACAACACAATCCATGGAGCGGTGGCCTGATATAAAAACCAACTAAAGGTACCGTATGATCCCAGCAGCAATAGTAGAGAGACAACAGGGATTTTCTTCACAGGATGGCCAGTTGAAATGAGGTCGTAGGCGGCTGGAACTGGTCTTACAGATTGGGCGAGATGGCCTGGACGGGGCAGGTGGGAATGCACTGCTCACACACCACACAGCGCGATCGCATAAAGTGCAGCCGAAAGGTTTGTGGGTCGAGCGTTAGGGCTTCGGTGGGGCAAACTCCGGTGCAGAGTCCACAGTGTACACACACGTCTTCATCGATTAGGATTTCTCGGTTAGCAGTAGAGATGTCAATATCTTGCGATCGCAGCCATTCCAGCGCGGCATCGAGTTGATCGATATCGCCCGACAGTTCTACTACTAGTGTGCCAATCTGATTGGGAGCGACCTGTGCTCGAATGATATTAGCAGCCACGTTAAAGTCTTTTGCCAATCGATAGGTGACGGGCATGTGAACGGAGCGCTTGGGGAAGGTAAGGGTGACTCGTTTTTTCACAGCTAGCGCTAATAAAAGTTCAGTTAGACTGGAGAGAAGGAAGTCTTGGGATCACAGGGGTGGAGGGATCAGTCGCGCATTGTCCCTTGCTGCCATCTTCAACCGCGCTTAAACTCTGTACCTTAAAGTTTAGAGAATCTGATTCGCTATGACTGCAAAGCCCGATTCATCTAATTCATCGAAGCCAATCGGTTCTGGCCCTGCCGGGGCTGGCACGGATTCTAGTGCTGATTCTAATATTGGCAAACAAATCCGCAATTTTTTGATCGCGCTGGTGGCGATCGCCCTTAGCATTGCCATTTTCTTTGGGGTACAGACAGAAACTGGCTCTAATTCATTATCTGCTCTGGCCGCAGCGGCTACGCCGCTAGAAGTAGCCCAATCCAATAATAAACCCACACTGATAGAATTTTACGCCAATTGGTGTACCAGCTGTCAGGCGATGGCAAACGACATGGGCGAACTCAAGGACGCGTACGGCGATCGCGTTAACTTTGTCATGCTCAATGTCGATAATGATAAGTGGTTGCCCGAGCTATTGACCTATCGGGTCGATGGCATTCCCCATTTTGTTTACCTAACCGCAACTGGCGAGGCGATCGCCAATACCATTGGTGAACAGCCCCGCCAGATTATGGCCGCTAATTTAGATGCTCTCGCCTCCCAGACAGAGCTGCCGTTTACCCCCACGAGCGGCCAGGTGTCTAAAGTAGAGGCTCCAGTTGCCCCTAAGCCGACAGCAGCTGACGATCCTCGCAGTCACGGTAGCCAAGTTCAGCCCTAAGGCACTGGCACTTCAGAGTCTTGGTAATAGCTCGCCTGCTCACGCAGCGAATCAGCCATTTCGGTATCGCCCGCTTGCTCATACAAATCGGCGGCGCGTTGATAGTTACTAATCACGCCTTCACTCTCCTCGGGCTTCAGTGTGGTTGCCTCTGTGTAAATCGCATCGGCTAAGTCCAGGTAGGTGCTGGGCTGCTTAGAATCAAGTCGAATCGCCTCATTAAAGGCGGCGATCGCCCCAGGATAGTTGCGCTCGATCACTAATCTCAGCCCATTGGCATAGGCTTGGTCGTAGGGCGTTGCCACCCGAACGCTGACTTGATAGGTACCCGCTTGCCCATAGGGCGATCGGGCAACTAGCTGATAGGCTCCGGTTGTGGGCAGCGTCAAGACAACGCTGGGGTTCAGAGAACGGCCAAAATCGTCGCTGGTAGCTAGCTCATCGCCATTGGGTGCCAGCACTGTGAGCGACGAATCAAAATCTTCGCTAACGACCGTGATAAGAACCAGTTGACCAGCCGTCCCCGAGAAAGTATGGGTGCCTTGAACCGACTCCAGAACGCCTGTTTGGCGCAGGGGTGTGACCTCGGCAGCAGCTCGTTGGACGCCCAGGGTCGCAGCGGCTAGTCCGGAGACCAGCACTGTAGAAACAGTTAATAAAATGCCTAGTGGTTTGAATAGAAAGCGGGTTGCCATATGAAATCTAAGATGAGGTGAACTTTAAAAATAGGCTGAGTAGCAAATGGTAAGCGATCGCCGTTTGTTACTCAGTATGCCCATTACCGCTGGGCTAATATCCCCAATGGGGGGTGATGCCCCCCGACATTAACAAATCTGCCCAGGTGCAGCCTCAGTTCGTAATCACACGAAAAGACCATAAACCACCGCAATCAGTTAGTTGGGGATGGCAATATCTATGGGTGTAACGGGTATGCCCAAGCTATCGAGTGCTGGCTGCATACTGGCAGCATTGCCCACCACCAGCGTGACTAGCTGGTCGGGTTTGAGGTAGGTTTGAGCCGCACGCTGGATGTCTTGAACCGTCGTGGCTTCTACTTCTTTTTGGTAACGGAAGATAAAGTCGTCTGGGTAGCCATAGTATTCATAGCGAATCAGCCGTGACAGGGTTTGAACAGGCGTTGCAAAGTTGAAGACAAACCCATTCAGCGACGACTCTTTTGCTTGCTCTAACTCCGTTTCACTGATCAAGCTAGTGCGAACTTTCTCGATTTCTGATTGCCAAGATTTAATAAAGGGTACCGTGGCGTCAGACCGAGTTTGGCCACCGCCCACAAATAGGCCAGGGTGGTCAAACTGAGGCGACCAGTAGGCATAGACCGAATAGGCTAGCCCTTGACGCGATCGCACTTCATTGACCATGCGTCCGCCGAGTCCATTCAGCACGTCGTTTAGCACTGACAGGGGCGTATAGTCCGGATCTTTTAGCTGCCCGCCCAAGTGCCCCATCTGGATATAGCTTTGGGTCAGTTGGGGTTGGTCTACCAAAAACAAGCCGCCAGAGGTGGCCTGAGCCACGGCGGGTAGAGCAGCAAAGTCGGGCTGATCGACAGTAGAATCGCGCTTCCAGTCGCCAAATCGTTTTTCAATCAGCGATCGCATTTCATCAGTATTAAAATCTCCAACGATCCCAAGCAGCATGTTGTTGGGATGGAAGTAGCGCCGATGGAACGCGACCAAATCTGCCCGAGAAATGGCGTCTATGGTGGCATACTCGACCATCCGCGCATAGGGGCTGTCGGCTCCATAAATTAACTTGCCAAACTCCTGGCCTGCAATGCTTTCGGGGCTGTCGTTGCGGCGGGCGATCGAGCCACGCCACAGAGTTTGGGTCAATTCCAGCTTGTCTTCAGGAAATGCAGGATGACGAATCACATCGGCAAACACCTCAAAGATGTCGTCCAAGTCTTCGCTCAGAGTGCTAAAACTAGCGCGGCCTGCGACAGCATCAATGTCTGTTTCAACGGAGGCGGCTCGGTCTTCTAGAAATTGGTTCAATGCTTCAGGGGCGCGCCGCCGGGTGCCGCCGCTGCGCATGACGCTGCCGACGATGTTGGCAATCCCAATTTTGTCGCTTGGCTCTAAGCGACTGCCGACGCGGAAGTAGGCCGAACCGTCAATTAAGGGCAATTCATGATCTTCTATCAAGAACACTATAATGCCGTTGTCTAATTCAAACCGGGTGTGGTCGGGCAGCTTTACAGCGGCTAGGGGCGGCAGCTGAAGCTGGTCGTAGTGAAGGGCAGGGCTGGCCTGAACGGGACGGATGCCAACCCACGAAAATAGCAGCAGCAGCGCGATCGCACTGATTAAGCGTTGAGCCAATCGGGTAGTCAAGCCTCGTTGTTTAAGCATCCTATTCGAGGCGATCGCCTGTGATTTCTGGATCATTCTGATTTCTCCTCGGATAACAGCCGACCGATAGTTAGCTTCTCGGGGACGAAAGTAGCCTGAGCGACTCGCTGCACATCACTGGCTGTGACCGCCTCAATTGCTTTCAGCTCTTCAAATAGATTGCGCCAACTGCCTGTTTTTGCCTGATATTCGGCGAGTAGCCCCACCATGCCTTGGTTGGAGGCCAGCAGCTGAAGAATGCCTGCGCGAGACTGGGTTTTGACCCGCTCTAGTTCTGTAGCAGAAACAGGCTCAGTTTTGAGCCGTTGCAGCTCGGCATCCAGCAGACCCGCAATTTCTTCAATCGTATGGCCTGGAGCTGGCTGGGCATAAAGTAACATCAAATTGGAGTATAGATCGCCCGGAAACCCATTCGACGCGTCTACAGCCAGCGCAATTTTTTGCTCTACCAAGTTCCGGTACAGGCGAGACGTCCGCCCTCCCGATAAAACCGCTGCCATAATTTGGTAGGTGGCATCGTCAGGGTCGGTGCTGGCAGGGCGCTGATATCCGGCGAAATACCACGGCTGAGTTTGGAGATTGAGCGTAACGGTTTGAGAGCTGCTCTGGACTGGCGTGATGGCGACCACATCGGGTGCCCGCGATCGCGTTTGATAGCGCCCAAAGTAGGTTTCTGCCAAGCGTTTCACTTCAGCTGGGTCTACATCGCCCACAATAGCTGCCGTAATTCGATTGGGGGTATAAAACGTCGTAAAAAAGTCGCTAACATCTTTGCGCGTTAGATTGCGGATGTCTTGCTCTGACCCAATCACCGGGCGGCCATAGGGATGACCAGGGAAAGCAGTTTCTAGAAACGCTTCAATCATCTTGCCGACGGGAGAGTTGTCGGTGCGCAGCCGCCGCTCTTCCAAAATCACATCTTTTTCTTCATAGAACTCGCGGAATACGGGATCTAGAAACCGCTCTGATTCTAACGACATCCACAGTTCTAGCTTGTTTGCCGGAAAGCTGTAAAAGTAGCGAGTGGCATCGGCAGATGTGGTGGCATTTAGACCGACTCCTCCGGCTCGTTCCACAATTTGACCGTACTCGTTTTGGCGCACATAGGTGGCGGCTTGCTGCTTCAACGCATCAAACTCGCTCTGGAGTGTGGTAACTTCAGCGGTGCGTCCGGCGATGCTGGCGGCTTGCAGCTTGTCAAACAGCCGATCGAGCTGATCGAGTTCTGTCTTTTCGGCTGGGTAATCGCTGGTGCCAATCCGGGTCGTTCCTTTGAATGCCAGGTGCTCTAGGAAGTGAGCCACTCCAGTTTTGCTGGGTGCTTCGTAGGCAGAACCCACGTTTACATAGGTCATGAACGAGATCACAGGTGCCTGATGCCGTTCTAGCACGACGAAGGTCATGCCATTGTCTAGGGTAAACTCGGTGACCCGATCTACTACCCGATCAATGTAAGGCTGAATGGTGCTCACCGGGGGGACATCGGTGCGAGCCAGCGCCACGGGCTGAGCAACGCTCCACCAGCACAGCACTGTGGTCAGGGCGATCGCCCCCCAGCGCCGCCAGACAAGGTGCGGTAGCGGCTGAAACCTAGTCTGCCTAAACTTGGAATCCTTAACGGGATGGTTAAAATGCATGGAGTTGAGGAGGAGCCGGGAAGAAGTGAACATATAGACAAAGTTCCAGTCTCTACCCTACAACACCCTCACCCATCAACCGTACAAAGCAGCGGCTGTTTCTCCATTACCCCTCGCCTTTTAACTTCTCGTGGCGATACAGCGTGAACCCGTCAGAAATCTTAAATCGTTCTCATAAATAAACACAGTGTCAATTATTTGTCCCAATGCTTGAGAGTATCTACTACAACTGCTTTAAGCCGTCTGCTCTTGCTAGACTATGACGGGCTGAGGCGAGGCGAGTTCAGATGAATGTTATGCAATGTTACAAAACACGCCGATATGCAGTGTTACAAAACACGCCGATATGTAGTGTTACCAGGCGAATGCCGCGTGGGGTTTTTGCAATTGACTAACGAGATTGGCAGTAACAGCTTAAGACGATGGGGGCAACGGGTCGTTGCTGCTGTTTTCCTGGGAGGGCAGGCGATTGTTCATTTGCTCAAAGGGAAAATCCATTCCCGTAATGTACTAGAACAAATGGCCATTGTTGGGCCTGGGTCGTTGCCCATTGCCCTGCTCACAGCCGCAACGGTAGGGATGGTCTTTACCATTGGCGTAGCGCGCGAGTTTATTAACTTTGGGGCGGGTACTGCTGTAGGTGGGGTGTTGGCGATCGCCCTGGCGAGAGAACTGTCGCCTTTAATTACGGCGATCGTTGTCACTGGGCGAGTGGGTTCTGCATTTGCAGCCGAAATTGGCACCATGCAAGTTACGGATCAAATTGATGCCCTTTACATGCTCAAAACTGACCCAATTGATTATTTGGTACTGCCTCGACTGATTGCCTGCTGCATGATGATTCCCCTGCTCACAATTCTGTCATTTGTGATCGGCATGGCCGGAGGGTTGCTGCTGGCAGACTCACTCTACGGAATTTCCTCGTCGGTTTTTCTAAATTCTGCTCAAACTTTTTTAACCACATGGGATTTGTTCTGTTCACTAATTAAATCTATGGTGTTTGGTGTGTTGATTTCAGTGATCGGCTGTAGCTGGGGATTGACAACTACAGGTGGAGCAAAAGGGGTAGGACAATCGACTACAGCCGCCGTGGTCACAGCCCTGATGGCTATTTTTGTGAGTAATTTTTTGCTGTCGTGGATAATGTTTCATGGCCCTGGCAGTGTCACCCTTTAGCCGCCCGCGCCGGCTAGGTAAATCCTCTGCGCCAGCTGGACAAATACAGGGAGCAGCGCGTCAGCGTTTAGAATGGGGATGCATCCAGATCATCCAGTCTGTAGGCTTGGATGAAACTAGCAAGGATCGGTGGTACCTGTGACGACAACTCCGTCTATACCCGTTTCAACAGAGACAGTGCAGCTTGCGCCTAGTTTTAAGCTGCCGATAGCGCTGATAATGATTGCTGTGCCGCTGGTTTGGGTGCAGCCTTGGGTGAGTGGGGCGATCGCGCTATTCGGTGTTTTTTTGCTGATTCAGGCGGCGACGTTGCGCTTGCACTTCACCAGTACTGATCTTGACATTTACCGAGGCGAGTCTTTACTTCGCCGTTTTCCTTACCGCGACTGGCAAAATTGGGCTATTTTCTGGCCGCCTGTGCCGATTTTGTTTTATTTCAAAGAAGTCAACAGCATCCATTTTTTGCCGATGTTGTTTGACCCTAAGCTATTGAGGGCATGTCTAGAGCAGCGTTGCCCCACCGTTTGCGAGTGATTCTATTCCTATGAACCCAGACGAATTGCAAAATTTAGATGCCAATGCTGGCCTGCCAGAGGGTGGGTTGCCGTCAGATGCTACGGCAGCGGTGAACCCGTTGGAGCCTGAGGTAGGGGCGATCGCCTCTACGGATACCGTCTCTACAGATACCGCTGTCCCTGAAGGCGCAGTGGCTCCTTTGTCGCTGTCTGATAGCAGTGCCTCGGCGGTCAATCCATCGGCGGTCAATCCATCGTCACCAGAGGGTGAGACCCATGACGCGGAGGCGATCGCCCAACGGATTGCCCGTCTCCAGCAGCAGGAGGCGCAGCTTAAGCGCGATGTGGCTGATTTGCAAACTGCCTACAATCGCTCGGTGCGTGAGCAGATGGCCGAGGCGCAGCTGGCCATGGGGCGGTTGGTGACAGAAGGTCTGGGTGATTTGGAGCAACGGCGTCAAACGCTACAGCTTTCGGTCGAGCAGCTCGAACGGCGGCAGGAGCGGATTCGAGCTGAGATGCGCAGTACGTTTGCGGGGTCTTCGCAAGATGTCGCTATTCGGATTCAGGGGTTTAAAGATTATTTGGTGGGTAGTCTGCAAGATTTGGTGGTGGCGGCTGAGGAGTTGAAGCTGGCGGCTCCTGCCCCACCGCCAGACGTCAAACGTCCGGCTAGCCGGGAGCGTGAGGAGGAGGCGATCGCGCCTCAGTTTGCGGAGCAGGGCTTTCAGGAGCAAAATCGGCAGATCCGTAAGCTGCTGGATCTGTACCGCACGTCTCCCGATTATTATGGGGCGGCTTGGCAGTTGCGCCGTACGTTTGAGCCGATTCATGCGGAGCGGGTCGGCAATTGGTTCTTTACGCAGGGTGGTAAGGGGGCGCTGCGGACGATGGGTTCGCGGTTGCAAAACATTTTGGTGGCTTCGACCGTTATTTCTATTTTGCGGAAGCTGTATGGACCTCGGGTGCGGACGTTAATTTTGGCCGATTCACCGGAACGGCTGGGTGAGTGGCGGCGAGGGTTGCAAGATTGTCTGGGGATCTCCCGCAGTGATTTTGGCTCTGATCAAGGGGCGGTGCTGTTTGAGGCTCCTGAACCGCTGGCTCAACGGGCTGATCGGTTGGTGAAGCAGAAGCAGTTGCCGCTAATCATTATGGATGAGTCGGAAGATGTGGTGAATTTGTCGCTGCTGCAATTTCCGCTGTGGTTGGCGTTTGCGTCTGATCCGGCGAAGCCAATGATGTATTAGACCGTTAGATCGGTTGCGTGAGGCATGTGGGATAGCAGAGGCGGGGAACTTCTCCCCGTAACTTTGAAGCGGAATCGGGGGACTTCCCCCTGTGCTCCCCCGCATTCTTGGGAGCCTAAACTCCCCCAAGCCCCCCGAAATGTCCGACTGGTGGGTGGGAATGGGGCTGATGGCTGTTGCAGGTCGGTAAGAACTGAATCGTTGCCGAGGAACTCATAACTCTGTTCTGCTGGCAAATCTACTGGCCGAACCCTCAATTTCTGAAACTTTTTCCCATTCATCCCTCATCCTTCATCCCTCATCCTTTCTCTGGCGGCGATCGCGCCGCAGCCCGGTACGGTGTCGAAGCGGGTGTTGGAGGCGCGCCAGGTTTCGAGTTGGCGGCGGAAGGTGACAAGGTTGGAGCGGTATTGGCTGGAGATGCTGGGTGATCCCATTAGGGGGCCAATGACGCGGAGGGCTTCGTTCCAGTCGTTGCTGCATACGGAGCCTTGCAGTGCGGTGTAGCGCTGTTGGGCGCTGATGTCGTCGGGGTTGTTGGCGGAAAAGACGAGGGTGCGGGCGGTGGGCGATCGCTCTGACCAAATGGGTTCTGGTTCGGACTGGCAGCCGGAGAGGTTGGTATAGGTGGCCTGGGCGGCGCGCATGCCTTCGAGCTGGTGCCGAAAGACAACGAGCTGCTGGCGGTAGTCGGGTGAGAGTTCTGCGGCTCCAATCAGGGGGCTAATGGCTTGTAGTGCGCCGTCCCAGTTGTTGCTGCATACGGCCATTTGCAGGTTGGCATATAGCTCTTGGGCATACAGGTTTTGGGGGCTTTGGGCGGCGTTGGCAGCTTGGCTAAATGCGCTGAGGGCGGCTAGGGCTGGGGTGAGGGCGGTGAGAGAACGAAGCGTGGGGTGCATTTTGGGTGGCGCTTCTACAAAAGATACTTTTCCTTTCGAGAATACATGGGGTCAATCCGGAAAAGTGGCGGTATTGGTGAACCTGACGGTGGATGCCTTTAGTGTGGATTTGAAGGGTGCTTCGTGGTGTGTAGCGCTCTAAATCAGTGCTGATCTGCCTTTGAAATTGGGTTTGTGACCCAAATTGCCTTTAGATTAAAAGAGGTTTACTCGGAACAAATTAGGATGCAGACCTACGACGTGGTGATCATTGGGGCAGGGCATAATGGGTTGACCTGTGCCGCTTATCTGTTGAAAGCAGGCTACAGTGTGCTGTTGCTGGAGAAGCGATCGGTGCCGGGGGGAGCGGCGACGACTGAGGAGGCGATGCCGAAGGAGGCTCCAGGGTTTCGGTTTAACCTGTGTGCCATTGACCACGAGCTGATCCACTTGGGTCCAGTTGTAGAGGAGCTGGAACTGACCAAGTATGGGCTGGAATATTTGTACTGCGACCCGACTGTATTTTGCCCGCATCCCGATGGCCGCTACTTTTTGGCGCATCGGTCAGTCGAGCAAACCTGTGCCGAAATTGCCCGCTATTCGGAACGCGATGCCCGCAAATATGCTGAGTTTATCGACTATTGGCAACGGCTGACGAATGCAATTTTGCCCATGTTCAACGCCCCGCCGCGAGCTGTGCTAGAGATTTTAGGGAATTACAATGGCGATCGCCTCCGAGATGCGCTGTCACTGGTGGGCGGCGTAGACAAAGCCCTAGACTGGGTGCGTACCATGATCACCAGTCCTGAAGACCTGCTGAACGAATGGTTTGATGCCGAATTCGTCAAAGCCCCAATCGCCCGCCTGTGTTCAGAATTTGGCGGCCCCCCCTCCCAAAAAACCTTGGCGATCGGGGCGATGATGCTGTCGATGCGCCATAATCCGGGCATGTCGCGCCCCAAGGGCGGCACTGGAGCATTGACCAAGGCATTGCTCAACCTGGTGAGCGATCTGGGCGGAACCGTATTAACCGATCAGATGGTGAAACAGGTGCTTGTAGACGATGGGCGTGCCGTCGGCGTCCGAGTAGCAGGCGGCATTGAATACCGCGCTACCCAGGGCGTGATTTCCAACATCGACGCCAAGCGCTTGTTCCTGCAATTGATGGACCCCGCCGACGTAGACGATGCCGACCCAAAACTGCGCGATCGCCTCGACCGCCGTGTCATCAACAACAACGAAACCATCCTCAAAATCGACTGCGCCCTGTCAGAACCACCCCGCTTCATCCACCACCAGCACCGCGACGAATACCTGATTGGCTCCGTCCTGATTGCCGACTCCGTGCGCCACGTCGAATATGCCCACAGCGAAATCACCCTCGGCAAAATCCCTGACGGCAACCCCTCCATGTACGCCGTTGTCCCCAGCGTCCTCGACCCCACCCTCGCCCCCGACGGCAAACACACCCTCTGGATTGAATTCTTCGCCCCCTACCAAATCGCCGGAGCCGAAGGCACCGGACTCAACGGCACCGGATGGACTGACGACCTCAAAAACCAAGTCGCCGATCGCGTCATCGACAAACTAGCCGACTACGCCCCCAACATCAAATCCTCCATCCTCGCCCGTCGCGTCGAAAGCCCCGCCGAATTAGGCGATCGCCTCGGCTCCTACAAAGGCAACTACTACCACCTCGACATGACCCTCGACCAAATGATCTTCCTGCGCCCCCTACCCGAAATCGCCAACTACACCACCCCCATCCGCAACCTCTACCTCACCGGCGCAGGCACCCATCCCGGCGGCTCCATCTCAGGCATCCCCGGACGCAACTGCGCCCGCGTCTTCCTCAGCTCCAAACGCTCCATCAGCAGCGTCCTAGAACGCATGAAAGCAGCAGTGTT
>Ga0209181_10008517_pt1 | contig 13718 bp, 5 predicted proteins | sample MAT05_FD_187208 | JGI IMG/M metagenome (GOLD analysis project Ga0209181, IMG submission 187208) | Freshwater microbial communities from Lake Fryxell liftoff mats and glacier meltwater in Antarctica - MAT-05 (SPAdes) (version 2) | ecosystem: Environmental > Aquatic > Freshwater > Ice > Liftoff... | reverse complement strand
ATTTGGCCGGATTACTTGATGTCAAATTCACCGTGAGGCCGCCGACCGGTGCCGGTTGGCTCAGCGTAATCGTCATCGGGTCGGTGCGACCCGCAAACAGATTAGCCGGGTTCGGCAAGAGCGATGCGGTGAGCGAAACTGTGACCACGCTGCTGCCACTTACATAGCCTAATGCGGTTGCGGTCAGGTTGGCCGTGCCTAAGGTTGCGCCTGCGGTGATGGTTGGATTGATCGGCACTAACAAGCTTCCGGCCGGCACCAGTACGGTTAACGGCGTGATGGTGGCAATGGCAGGGTTACTGCTGGTGAGTGTCACTGTGACGCCGCCTGCCGGTGCCACGGTTGAAAGTGACACAGGTACGTTGCCCGTGGCGGTCGGCCCGAGTGTCAGATTGCCAATCGTGATCGCATTGTTGGTCACGGCGGCATTATTAGTGGTCGGTAACAATGGTGGGGATGTTGCGTTAATCGTGGTGTTGCCCAAGGCAATACCGGTGATCGTAAATGTGATTGACGTTTGGCCCGCAGGCACTAGCACGCTGGCCGGGACGGTCAAAATGCCGGTGTTCGCACTCACCAGTAATACCGTGGTCCCGCCGACTGGTGCTGGCGTTGGCAACGTTACTGTGCCGGTCGAGGTGCCGGCGAGCGGCGTGAGCGGCAAGGTTAAGGTGAGGCTGGTGACACCATCCGCAATCGTAACGGTGCCCGCAACGGGCAACCCAACACCATTCGTGCCACTGGCGACAACGGTCACAATAACGGTCTCGTTTGGTTCGGGCACGCCGTCGTTAATCGGCACAATGGTGAGCGTCGCGGTATTTTGCCCGGCAAGGAATGTGATCGGGCTGGTAATCGTGTTGTAGTCAAGACCGTTATTGGCGGTGCCGGCAATGCTGTAGGAGCCATTGAGTGCTGCCGCGATATTGCCACCGGCTCGGGTGAAGGTAAATTCGCCATTGACGGGGCCGATCTCGACCGCATTGGGCGTAGTCGCCACAACCGAGACCAACGGTGCATCGTCAGCGATGGTTACTGTTGCTGCCGCGGCACCGATGGTGTATGCAGCGCTTGCCTGAATGGTGACGATGACGGTCTCATTGGGGTCGACCACGTTATCGATCAGCACATTCACCGGCACGGCGGCTGACGCTAGCCCGGCTAGGAAGTTGATCGTCGCGGGGATCATGGTGTAGTCACCACCATTGGTCGCCGTACCAGTGACGGTGTAGGAGACACTGAGCGCGGCCGTGGTGTCGCCGCCGCTGCGAGTAAAGGTAAACAGGCCATTCACGGGCCCCACTTCGCTGGCATTGGCAATGGTTGCGTTCACCGACACCACCGCTGGACTATCGGCGATATTGACTGTCGCGCTCGCAGCGCCGATGTTATAGGCTGCGTTCGGCTGGATCGTTAAGATCACGGTTTCCGCACCTTCGACAAGATTGTCGGGCATCACGGCAATCGTCAGATTCACAAAGCTCTGCCCCACAGCGATGACTGCTGCCAAGCCAATGGCGGTGTAGTCGGTTCCGTTAGTCGCGCTGCCGCTGATGATGAAGGGGATGTTTAGCGCGGCTGCCGTACTGCCGGTGCGGGTGAAGGTGAAGACACCGTTGACCGGCCCCAATTCACTGGCATTGGGTGTTACGGCAGAGACTGTCACCAGCGGCAAGACGCTGCCTGCAATAATGATCACCGTTGTCGGCGCACTGTTGACAATGCCATCGAAGACAATGAGCTGCGCGACATAAGTACCGGCCAAATCGGCGGTGAATGTGGGGTTGACCAAGGCGACATTTGAGATCGCGGCAGTACTGCCGAGCGGCCGACTCAGTAATGACCAGCTATACGTCAGCGGCTGTCCCTCGGGATCGAAAGACGCAGTGCCGTTGAGCAGCACCAAGGCACCCGTTGCAACATTCTGCGGGATACCGGGATCGGCGGTTGGTGGTGTGTTTATCGTACTAATCGTGACGGTTGCGGGCGCACTCAATAGCGTGCCATCGCTGACAATCAGTTGCGCAATATAAGTGCCCGCGACATCGATGACAAAACTAGGGGCGGCAGTAGTGGCGCCGGTTAGTGTTGTCGTGCTTAGGCCGGGCTTACTGGTAATCGTCCATGCATAAGTGAGCGCGCCGCCTTCCGGATCAAACGAAGCGCCGCCATTCAAATTTGCCGTTGCATTCACGGCCAAGGTTTGGTTTGCGCCCGCACTGGCAACGGGAGGCAGGTTGGCAGAGGCGACACTCACGACCACGGTATCTGCAACGCTCGTCACAAAAGTATCGTTTACCACGAGTTGGATAACATAGCTGCCCGCAACGTTGGGCACAAACGTCGGCATGACGGCAGCAGGATTACTGAGTGCTGCCGTGCTGCCAACCGGTGCCGAAATGATCGACCAGCTATAGGTGAGTGGATCGCCGTCCACATCGGTTGAGCCGCTGGCGTTGAGCGTCACCGTTGTCGCAACCTGCGCACTTTGGTCGGGGCCGGCGTTGGCGACGCCGGCGGTATTTGCGCCCGTAATGGCCACCGTGCTGGGGGCGCTGTTGGCAATGCCATCGTTGACAATCAGTTGTGCCACATAATTTCCGGGCAGATCCAGTGTCAGGCTGGGATTGACTGTGCTGGTATTGGTCAGTATCGCGCCGCTGCCCGTCGGACGACCGATAAGCGACCATTGATAGGTCAAGGGATCGCCATCGGCATCGACTGATTTCGATCCATCAAGGACAATCGATTGGCCGCGATCTCGTGTTTGCGCCGGTCCGGCATCCGCGACCGGAACGGAGTTGGCCGTGGTGATGACCACTGTAGAGGGCAAGCTCGTAAACGTAGAATCACTGACCAACAAGTCCAACGCATAATTTCCGGCCTTATCGGCCACGAAGGTCGGCGATATGCTTGACGAATCACTTAACCGGGCAAGACTGCTTCTCGGTAGCGAGGTCAACCGCCAGAAAAACGTGATCGGATCGCCGTCGGGATCGCTCGATGCGGAACCATTCAGGAAGACTTTCGCCCCGAGGGCAATGGTTTGCCCGTTGCCGGCATTGGCGCGTGGGCGGGAATTAACACTCGACACCACCACATCATCAGACGCACCATCGATACGCCCGTCGTTGACGACCAAACGAATCACATACGATCCAGCAACATCCATGGTGATCGTCGGCGTGGACGTTGTCGACCCTGTCAGCACTGCGGCGCTGCCGGTCGGACGACTCATAACCGTCCACCGGTACGTCAACAACTGCCCTTCCGGATCAGTCGATGCCGTGCCGTTAAGCCCCACCACTTCGCCCAAACCGGCCGTTAGGTCTGGCCCCGCCCGTGCGGTTGGTGGGATGTTGATGATGCTGCACTGCGGTCTGGTACAGCGTTTGGTACACGCGGCGATATCTTCGACCGTAATAATTCCGTCGCTATTGGCGTCGCGCGGATCATTTATCCCAGTGACGGGGAGATTACGTGATGCGAAGATGATGTTGACATCGATTTGATCGACGACGCCGTCACTATTCGCGTCACATTTCATCGGCACTTGCGCTGACGCGGTGCTGGTCAACAGTACCATTGCGGCGATGCACACAGCCGACAACGTAGATAACAATGCCAACCAAATCCGCGCCAAGGAACAGACGCTACGCCATGTCATTGTTTGCATTGCAGAATTCATAAAGCTCTCCCGCACCGGTCACCATGCTCGCGATTGGCGTGAGCAAGTCTACCAACTGTACGCCACATTTTCTTCCTGCTGGGCATTTGACGAAATCGGTCAGTTTGTCATAAAACTGGCTCAGGCCCGCCGACTTCAACATCAGCATTAGCATACGTATAGCGCACGCTGTCGATACCCTGATCGGGTGATTTTGGTGCCGTCCCCCCGCAGGGCAATGCCGTCTTGCTGTAAAGCCGCTACAAAGCGCCGCTACACCTTATTCGGGAACTTCGACCGTATAACCACGCGCCTTGAGTTGGGCAAGATAGCCGCTGGGGGAAAGCAGTTGGTTCATCGGCAGTACCGCCAAGGTCACCTTGTTCTTCTTTAGCGCCGTTTCGGCAGCCGTCAGCCAGGTTTCCGCGACCTTGGCTTCCAGATTGCCGACGCCGAGCAATTTGGCGGCGTTGGCATTCTGTAGAGCATCAATGCACGCAGTACGCTGATTGATGGCCGGCAGCGCGCGGATGGCGTCAATATCACCCACCGCCCAGGCATTGGCGCGTGACCGCATGGCGGCGATGTCGGTCTCGATTCGATCAAGCGTCTTGACGAAACAGTCGAGGTCTTCAAGTCGTGTTTTGTTCAGTTCCTTGACCGCCGCGCGCGCGTTGTCGATGGCAGGCGCAAATCTGACTTCCGTTATCTTTACCTTGTGTTTCTTCGCCGCCGCTTGCACCACCGGCCACACCACGCTGCGGTTGGTCATGCCTATTTTTTCAATCGCGCGCCGATAAAGCGTCAGCGCCGCAAACACCGGCCGCCACCGTTCGATATCGTTGTCCTCAGTGTTGTAGCCTTCGATGTACTTTTCGCGCAGCACCAGCCAGCGCGCATATTGCGCGGGCGGGATGATGTCTCGCAGCACGCCGTTGTCCGGATTCTTCTGCACTTCCATGGCCGAAGGGAGCAAGGTGAGTGCGCGGAAGTAGCCGATCTGCTTCATCGATACCGACAGCGATGGCTCACCGAGTACCTCTTGGGCTTTGGCAACCGTCGCCTCGACGCCTTTGGCACGCCACTTCATTTTTTGCAGCGCGGGGGTTTGGCTGCCGACAATCCACAGCACATTGTCGTTGAGGCTGACTTTCCACATGCCGGGTCCGGGCTGTGTGCCGACGACGAGCAGCGTTTCGATGTCGGGCTCACTTTGCGCGGGGGCAGCCGCCGGGCTGGTGGCTGACGCTGCGGGTGGGGCGTTGGTCGGCGCGGTGGCCGGGGTAGTGGCCGGCGTAGTGGCCGGAGCAACGATGGCCGGCTGCGCAAACGCGAGGGCGCTCCACATTGAGGTCGCGGCGAGTAGGAGTTTTAGTGCAGATTGCAATCGATCACCGTGTGCGTTTGGAGTGTTGTCGCTATTGTGCGGCTGTTTCGCGGGTTGCGGTGTCGTCTACTCGGCTGACCGGCAACTCGAAGCACGCGTGATGTGTCCGGATGACAGACAACATCGCGAGTGGTGGGTTCCGCTTGCGGTTGGTCGTGCGGTACCCCGAGAGTTGTTCTCCGGCATGACGGGAGTTTTATGGGGCCGGTAATGAAATATGGAAAAAAACTCACCCACTCCCGCCCTTGGACGGGCTCAGGATAGACCGGAGCGTGGCGTGCGCGGAAAGCCTAATTTTGTGATGATTTTGTGGTGATTTTGTGATGATAGGTGCTCGTCGAAATGAGGCCCCGCCGACGCGAGGGCAGGTAGTTACTGGTTTAAGAGTTACTAGGTTTATTTGCCGCATCAATAGAGGTCGAGCAAAAGCGTAAACACCAGCAAATACGGGCGTTTCCAAGCGTTATTGCCTGAAACCGACCGCCAATAGGCGAGATTGGGTTTCTTTCGCGTAACGTAATTTAGGGAACCTCTGATTAAGTTCAGTTCTAAGTCAGACTAGGCGCGAGCGCAAGAAATTCGACGCCGCGTATGTCATATGTAAGGAGGATTTCTTGCGTGAGCAACGACGTATGGCGACGAAATGGACTTAATCAGAGGTTCCCTAGAGCGCCCGCGTGATCGCCGTAACCAGCTCCTCCACCGTATTCGGCTTGTACACCAGATCCTTCAGCCCCACTTCGAGGGATGCGGCACGCAACTCGTCGGTGATATAGCCGGAAGTGATGATGACCGGCAGGTCGCTGCGGATAAGCTTTACGGCACGCGCCACGTCGATGCCGGACTGCCCCGGCATATTGAAATCCGATACGACCAAATCGTACTGGTAAGGATTAAGGCGCAGCGCGTCAATGGCTTCAGCGGATGACGTGAAGCCCGTCGGCCGAAAGCCACGCTTCTCCAGAAGGCGGGTGGTGAGCATCACCATCGCTTCGTCATCGTCTACATAAAGCACGCGTTGGCGATTGCCTTGGGGGGTTGAATCGCTGTCAACGCCGTCGGTGGCGCTGACGCTTGGAGCGGCAACTTCCGCCAGATATACGTCGACCCGCGTACCGACACCAAGCGCGCTGTCGATGTTGATAAAGCCTCCGTGGGCTTTGACAATGCCGTGCACCACCGCCATTCCCAATCCGGTTCCGGTGCCAACCGGCTTGGTCGTGAAGAACGGTTCAAAAATTCTTTCCAATGTCGCCGCAGACATTCCGCCGCCATCGTCAATGATGGCGATGCGCGCATACCGACCCGGCGGAATCGATTGGCTTTCTTGGCTTGTTTGCGGTTTGATGGCAATGTCTTCGAGCGTCACGGTGATGCTGCCGTTGGCGTTGTTCAGTGCATGCCATGCGTTCGTGCCTAGGTTGATCAACAACTGCGACATCTGCGAGGCATTGCAACGTACGTTTAGCGGAGCCTCGGGTAGCTTCGCGGCAATGGTCACGTTGGTAGGTATGGTGGCTCGCAGCAGTCCGATCGCTTCACTGATCAGCGGCTGCAGCGGTTGCGCGGTAAGTTCCTGCGATTGCTTGCGGCTAAAAGTGAGAATCTGGTCGACCAGCGACCGTGCGCGACCGCTCGCCTTGGCAATTTCGTTTAAGCTGGTTTGGGCTTCTTTGTTGTCGCCCACGTCCTCTTTAGCGAGGCTGAGGTTGCCGAGAATCGCGCCGAGAATGTTGTTGAAGTCGTGCGCGATGCCGCCGGCTAGCGTTCCCAATGATTCCATTTTCTGGGCCTCGCGCAGTTGTGTTTCAAGGCCTTCGCGGATGGCTTCTGCGGTCACACGTTCGGTGACGTCGGCGAAGGTCACGACCACGCCGGTCGGCTTGGACACGCCTTCGTCAAATATCGGTGAACTATCGATCGAGATCCAAGTGCGTTCACCGCTGGGTTTGTCAACGCCCATGATGACGTTGGATAATGAGACACCGTCCCGCAGCGATATGACGGCCGGATGCGACTCGCCAGCAAACGGGCTGCCGTCTTCATGCACCGCCCGCCAGCGCGGATCGAGCGACGTTCGGCCCATCATTTGATCTTCAGTGAGGCCAAGAATGCGCTCAGCGCTTTTGTTGCAGACGAGTATTTCTGCACGCTGGTTCTGCAGCACAAAGCCTTCCAGCAGCGCGCCGACGGCAATACGGAAGCGCTCTTCGCTGCTTCTGAGTGCTTCCTCAGCCCGTTTACGTTCCGTGATGTCGCGCTCAACCGCCACCCAGTGCGTATACCAGCCAGATTCGTCAGCGACCGGCGCAATTTCCATTTCCAACCAGAAGGGCTCGCCAGCTTTGGTGTAGTTGACCAGTTCAACCCGCACCGCTTCCCACTTTCGCAGTGCTTCGCCTACTTTTGTCAGTGTTTCGCGATCGGTTTCCGGGCCCTGAAGGAATCGTGGCGATTTGCCGATCACCTCCTCACGGGTATAGCCGGTGCGTCGTAAAAATGCATCGTTGACGAAAAGTATTTTTGGGCCGGGCTCGTCAAACGGCTCGGCCTCGGTGATAAGTACGATGTCAGTGACGTTGGCGAAGCTGGTGGCGAGCAATTTCATCTGCTCGTCGCGGTTGCGACGCTCGGTCACGTCCTTGGTAGTGCCGATCATGCGCGTCGGTTTGCCGTGTTCATCGCGATCCACCACCCGCGACCGGACACTGACCCATTTCCATACGCCGCTGATGGTGCACTCGCGGTGTTCATCCGTGTATTCGTCGGCCGCGCCGGACATCAAGGCATCGAATTTCTGGCGAGCCACCTGGACGTCGTCGGGGTGCACTCTCGACTCCCAGTTGTTCATATCCTTTTCGGTCTCGCGATTGCCGCCGAATTTTCCGGAAATTTCCTCATACAGCCGGGACAGCACGACTTTGTTCTGTTTCATGTCCCAGTCCCACACGCCTTCGCCGGCACCTTCAAGGGCAAACTGCCAGCGTGCTTCGCTGCGTTCGAGCGCGGTCTGAGAGGCGGCTTGCGCTGCGCGCCACCGCTGGTGTTGAGCACGTACGTAGTGGAAGGCGATCACGCCTGCGATGCAGGCGAACAGCATCAGCAAATAGAAATCCCACATATTGCCCCACCAAGTGGCGATGATGCGCGACTGCGGCACGGTGATAAACAGCGTTGCATTCTGGGATGGCAGACGCCGATAGACCGTGAGGTAGTTGGGCCCGTCGAGGCTGCTGGGCCCTTCGACGGCACCCGCGTTTGGAAATTTGGTCTCGACCAGATGCGTCATCAGGGCATCGCTGCGTGATCGCTTGTAGACATCGTTAAAGGCGGCCTTGGCCGGCACTGGATAGCGACTCAGCAGAAAACCGTTGTCGCGGATGATGCCCATCGCAGCCTGCTTGCTGGTGAGCGCATCCGCCCAAAACCTGCGCAACAGTTCGTGCGGAAGACTCACCGTTAGCAGGTACAGCAATTCGCCTCGCGCACCGCGCGCCGCCATGGTCGCGGGGATGAAAGCTTCGCCGCTGGGGCCGGCCACGTACGGCGTGCCGAAGACGATTCGTGCGCCGCTGTCGAGTTCCGCAATCGACTCCCTGACTGAGTCCGCATCGGCGAACGTGATGTTGCGGTTGCGCGCCGTGTTGGTGTCGGAAGCGATCAGGGTTCCCTCGCGGTCGCGCAGCGTGACGTGGACATATTGGTCGCGGTTGGTCTGCAATCGTTGGATGATGGGCAGGATGCGCGCCGGATCAATGGTCGGCCCCAGCGCCAAAATATCCTGCCGGGCGGTGTCGAGGTCTTGCGCGATGGTGCGCATGAACGTATCGATCGCACGCGTTTCGAGCTCCACGATGATGCGCAGATCCTCAACGTACACATCCTTCTCGGTCTGCCAGGATTTGAACGACAGTGCAGCCGTCAGGATGACGGCGAGACACGCCAGCGCCAGCGCGATCTTATTGAGCAGAGCGAGGCTTCGGTCGCTTTCAATAGCTTCGTTGCGGCTGGCTGACGGATGGTTCATTCAATGCTTATGAGTGCGTGGATATTGCGCGGCTTCGCAGCGGAGCGTCCTGATTGCATTGCGCGCTGGGCTTGTCTGGTGCCGCGACGCATGCGTGACCCGCATTCCGGTGCTGTTTTGTTGTTATTCCGCGGCCTGCGAACCGCCGCAACGCGTCAAGCCATGCTGGGATTGTGCGTCACGCAGCGCGTTTTAAAGCGCTGATGTAGCGGGTTCTTTTGCAGCATATTAATTCAACGCAGCGTCCCTCGCAACGTCGCGGACACGTCGCGGATTCGTCACGCACGCCGTGCCAATTAACACTTTTCGCGCACTTGCGAAAAATTAGCGTGAAATGAAAAGTCGCCGGTAGGCGGGCGTTTTCAGGTAAAAACGTCTGAAAACCCCCGCCAATGCTGGCGTTTGTCTTTTCGCCGGATATGCGCCTGACGCTGTGATGGCGGACAAAGCGCCCTAACGAATGTCAGATACTCAGCGCTCCGCGCTAATCCGGCGCTTGATTTTTCCCGTCTACTCCACCAGCGACAGCGCGCCGTCGTGCAGGGTCTCGCTTTGGAATGCGCGGACGCCGGTCAAGTGCGGCGCGAAAAAAACGGTGACCATTTGGTCGCCGTTGGGTGGGGGTCTGCGAAAGCGTCGCATCGAGATTGCCGTGCCGCCCGCCATCAGGCGGCCTTGGTGATCAACTCTCGCAACACATACCCCAAGATGCACGGAAGGAGCGCCGCAAAAAACTACGCGGCTTTGCCAATCAACTCGCGCAACACATACGGCAGGATACCGCCGTGCAGGTAGTAGTCAACTTCAATCGGCGTATCGATACGCAGCAGTACGGTGACGTCTTGCTTTGTGCCGTCTGTGCGCGTGATGACCAGCGTCACATCCATCTGCGGCTTAATGCCGTTCTCCAAGCCGACCACATCAATGACTTCTTCCCCGGTGAGCGTTAAGGACTCTGCCGTGTCACTGCCTTTGAACTGGCATGCCAACACGCCCATCCCGATCAAATTGGAACGGTGGATGCGCTCGAAGCTCTTGGCGATCACCGCCTTCACGCCGAGCAACTGCGTACCTTTGGCCGCCCAATCGCGCGACGAGCCGGTACCGTATTCTTCGCCACCAAAGATGACCGTTGGCGTGCCGGCGGCGATGTACTTCATGGCCGCGTCGTAGATCGACATCTGCTCATTGCCGGGTTGATACAACGTCACGCCGCCTTCGACCCGCGAGCCATCGGCTTTCAGTGGCAACATCAAGTTCTTGATCCGCACGTTGGCGAAAGTGCCGCGCATCATCACCTCGTGGTTACCACGCCGCGCACCGTAGCTGTTGAAGTCGGCTTTCATGACTTTGTGCTCGATCAGGTACGTGCCGGCCGGTGAGGTGTCCTTAATCGAGCCGGCGGGCGAAATATGGTCGGTGGTCACCGAGTCGCCGAACAAGCCCAGCACGCGCGCCCCTTTGACGTCCTTTGCGGTGCCGGCGTGCATCCGGAAATCGCTACCGAAGAAGGGCGGCTCGGCGATGTAGGTTGATGTCGGCCAATCGTAAACCTGACCGGTCACGCCTTTGATGTTCTGCCACAGCGGATTGTCGGCGCCAAGATTGGAATAGAGCTTCTGGAATACCGCCGGGTCTTTGGCAAAGCCCATCACTGCTGCGATTTCGTGGCTGGTTGGCCAGATGTCTTTCAAAAACACCGGGCCGTCGGTACCCATACCGACCGGCTCGGTTTCAAGATCTTTTAACACCGTGCCGGCGATGGCGTAAGCCACCACCAACGGTGGAGAGGCGAGGAAGTTGGCGCGAATATTGGCGTGAATACGCGCCTCAAAGTTGCGGTTGCCCGAAAGTACCGCTGCGGCAACGAGATCGTTAGCGACGATGGCTTCGTTGAATGCGGGAGTCAAATCCCCCGCGTTACCGATACAGGTGGTGCAGCCGTAGCCAGCGAGGTAGAAGCCAAGCTTTTCCAAATACGGTAACAGACCCGCTTTGGTCAGGTAGTCGGTGACCACGCGCGAGCCCGGCGCGAGCGAGGTTTTGATGTGCGGCTTGACGGTGAGGCCTTTCTCAACCGCTTTCTTGGCGAGCAGGCCTGCTGCCAGCAACACGCCGGGGTTCGACGTGTTGGTGCAGCTGGTGATCGCGGCGATCAACACATCACCCGAGCCAATCTCAATGCCGTCGTTGGTGGCGAAGCGCTTGTTCAAATCACCCGCTGACTTTGAGAACCCGTTCTCTGCTGGCGGCTTTGAGAACAGCGAGGTGAACTGCGACTTCATATTGCCCAACTCGATTCTGTCTTGCGGACGCTTCGGGCCGGCCAGTGACGCACGCACCGAGTCAAGGTCCAGCGACAGCGAGGTTGAGTAGTTGCAGTCGCCGGCGAGCGGCACGCCGTACAAGCCCTGCGCTTTGAAGTAGGACTGGAAGGCGTCGATTTCCTCGGCCGTCCGTCCGGTGGATTTCAGATACTCGATCGTGACGTCGTCTACCGGGAAAAAGCCCATGGTCGCGCCGTATTCGGGTGCCATGTTGGCAATGGTGGCGCGGTCAGGTAGAGCAAGCGTACGCGTACCTTCACCGAAGAATTCGACGAACTTGCCGACGACTTTGGCCTTGCGCAACATTTCGGTCACCGTCAACACGAGGTCGGTTGCGGTCACACCTTCACGTAGCTTGCCCATGAGATCGACGCCAACCACGTCGGGTGTCAGGAAATACACCGGTTGGCCAAGCATGCCCGCCTCAGCCTCAATGCCGCCGACGCCCCAGCCGACAACGCCGATGCCATTGATCATGGTGGTGTGGCTGTCGGTGCCGACCAAAGTATCGGGATAGTAAACGCCGTCTTTATTGTGGACGCCGCGCGCCAAGTATTCGAGGTTCACTTGGTGCACGATGCCGACGCCCGGTGGCACGACCTTGAATGTATCAAACGCCTGCATGCCCCACTTCATGAACTGATAGCGCTCTTCGTTGCGCTGGAATTCGAGCTTCATGTTGATGTCGAGCGAATCCTTGCTACCGTAACTATCAACCTGCACCGAGTGATCGACCACCAGATCGACCGGCACCAGCGGCTCGATCATTTTCGGGTTCTTGCCCATCTTGGCCACCACGCCGCGCATCGCAGCGAGATCGGCCAGCAGGGGGATGCCGGTGAAATCTTGCAACACCACGCGCGCGACGATGAACGGGATTTCGTTGTCGCGCTTGTCATTCGCGCCCCAGTTGGCCAGCTGCTTGACATGTTCTGCCGAAACCTTTTTGCCATCGACGTTGCGCAGCACCGCTTCGAGCACGATGCGGATCGACACCGGCAGCTTCGCCACGTTCGGGAACGTTTTCGCGAGTTCAGGCAGCGAGTAGTACTGGCCGGTCTTGCCGCTGGCCAGCGTGAAAGATTGGAGGGTGTTGAACGTGTTGTGGGACATTAGATTTCCTTCGGGGGGACTTTTGGCATTCTAAACGTCGCGCTGCTTGGCTGGCGCGCTTGGCCGCTAGAGCCGTCTATTTTACGTGTGATCGATGGCTACATTAAGTCTGCTAAGGCGCATCGAACGGAACGCGCACCCAGCCCTCCATGAGCACGCGCGCGCTGCGGCTCATCACCGCCTTCTTTACGACCCATTCGCCGTCAACTTGAGCCGCTTCGGCGCCAACCCGCAGGGTGCCCGACGGATGCCCAAAGCGTACTGCCTTTAGCTCGCCGCCGCCGGCCGCAATATTCACCAGCGTACCGGGAATTGCCGCCGCAGTACCGATTGCCACGGCAGCCGTGCCCATCATCGCGTGATGCAGCTTGCCCATCGACATGGCACGAACGAGTAAGTCGATGTCTTTGGCGGCGATGGCCTTACCGCTGGAGGCAACGTAGCTGGCCGGTCGGGCGACGAAGGCAATCTTCGGTGTGTGCTGGCGCTTTGCGGCTTCGTCAATATGCTTGATGAGACCCATGTGGACCGCGCCGTGGGCGCGGATGGTCTCAAACTTAGTCAGCGCTGCAGGATCGCCGTTTATCGCGTCCTGCAACTCGGTGCCAAGATAGCCGATGTCGGCAGCGTTGACAAAGATGGTCGGGATGCCAGCGTTGATCATCGTTGCCTTGAGTCGCCCGATACCGGGTACGTCGAGGTCATCGACTAGGTTGCCAGTGGGAAACATCGATCGCTTGGCGGAAAGAGCGCCACCTTCTTCCTCAGCGGCGGGGTCCATGAATTCGAGTTGCACCTCTGCGGCAGGGAAGGTCACACCGTCCAGCTCGAATTCGCCGGTTGCTTGTACCTGAGCGTTGGTGATGGGCACGTGAGAAATGATGGTCTTGCCAATGTTGGCCTGCCAGATGCGCACAATCGCCGTGCCGTTTTGTGGAACGCGGGATGCGTCAACCAAGCCATTGGCAATCGCGTATGGTCCGACCGCCGCACTGAGGTTTCCACAATTTCCGCTCCAGTCGACGAACGGCTTGTCGATCGCCACCTGACTAAAAAGATAGTCGACATCATGATCGGCGCGCGTGCTTTTCGACAAAATGACGGCTTTGCTGGTGCTCGATGTGCCGTTGCCCATGCCGTCAATCTGTTTGCCATAGGGGTCGGGGCTGCCGATCACGCGGAGCAGCAGTTTGTCGC
>Ga0209181_10008516_pt1 | contig 13719 bp, 10 predicted proteins | sample MAT05_FD_187208 | JGI IMG/M metagenome (GOLD analysis project Ga0209181, IMG submission 187208) | Freshwater microbial communities from Lake Fryxell liftoff mats and glacier meltwater in Antarctica - MAT-05 (SPAdes) (version 2) | ecosystem: Environmental > Aquatic > Freshwater > Ice > Liftoff... | reverse complement strand
CCACCGCGATCACTTCGTTATTTGCCGGATTGAGAATCTCGCGAGTGCCACCTTCGACCGCCTCCACCCACTCGCCACCGATGAACATGCGGAGCGTTTTCATGGCCGGACTATCCTCCTGCCTCCTGCGATTGGCAAGCATGCGGTCCGGTGCCACGGGGTGTGATTGAAAGTGAGCCCAGTGGATGAGCGAAATGGTGGTGCCGAGCGTGGCACCTGCCTTTGGACTGCGCGCGGCTTGACGCCGCTTTTCCCTTCGCCGCGGGTCCGGCGCGCAAAGTCACCGTTGCCCTGCAAAGGAACGCAGCGCGTTGCGTGCGCGCGGCGCATTCCGCGATTCCGCCCATCGCCCCTCCGCAAAGCCAAAGCGGCGTCGAGCCCTAGGCAATACCCACAACTTTTGATCCCTCAAAACGGTGCCTGCGCGAGGTCGCTTGAAAATGTAAAGGATACGCTGGTACGAACGGGTTTTTCTGTATTCCATCCCGGATGCCAACGCATCCCGCTCCTGTTCACGATGATTGCCACGCGCACCGCCTCTGGGCGGAAAATGAATTCAAGACCCTCGATCTCGGAGACCCGCGCAGGGATCGCCGCTTGAAAAAGATCGCCGCCGATTGGCTCGCCCGGCCGGGCGCTTCCATCCCGGAGGCCAGCGGCGGATGGGCCGGGGCCAAGGCCGCCTGCCGGTTTTTCGACAATGACGCCAGCGAACTGGCGGCGGTGCTGGCCGCCCAGCGCCAGGCGGTGATCGAGCGGGCGCGGGGCCGGCCCGTGCTGCTCGCCGTGCAGGATACGACGGCTTTGAATTTCAGCACCCATCGGCGCACGCGCGGGCTGGGGCCGATCGGCAACAACGCGGACAAAACCATCGGCCTGCTGCTGCACACCACGCTGCTGTTGCGGGAAAATGGCGAGGCGCCCGGCGTGCTCGACGCGCAGGTGCTGGCGCGCAGGTGCTGGCGCGCGATCCGGCGCAGTTCAAGGCGGGGGCCAAAGGCGCGCGCAACCGCCAGCCCGCGCAGCAAAAGGAGAGCCGCCGGTGGCTCCAAACCGTGGCGGCCGGCTGGCAGGCCGCGGCGGCGCTGGAGGGCAGCCTCAGCCCCAGCATCGGTGACCGCGAGGCCGAGGGCTACGAGCTTTTCCTGGATCACCAGCAGCGGCGCGCGCAGAGCACGGCGCGGCATGAACTGTTCATGCGCTGCCAGCACGACCGGGCGCTCGCGCACGCGGAGGACACGCTTTTTTCCTCCCTGCAAAAACAGCCCATGGCCGCGCAGTGGAGCGTCGCGGTGCCGCGGCGGCCCGGGCACAAGGCGCGCACCGCCACGCTGGCGATCCGGTTTGCGGCCATGCGCTTCGGGCCGCCCGCGCATCCGATCAAATACCACGGCCAGAGCGAGGCGATCACCCTCTGGGCCATCAGCGCGCAGGAGGCTTTCGATGAAATGAAACGGACCTCGCCCAGTTTCAAAAACCCACCCGAGCCAAACTCGATATTTTCCCGGTAAATCGCGCGCCGGCAGAACATATGTCTTCCAAATGGCCCAACCTGAACCGAACAACCGAGACGAATCACACGAGGAGTTCGTTCGTCTCCTGAACTCTTCGCACCGGCAGTTGCTCGGCTATCTCGTCTCGCTGCTCGGCAACCGGCACGATGCCGAGGACGTGCTCCAGCGCACGAGCATCACGCTGTGGCGGAAGTTCGCGACCTTCGAGCGCGGGACAAATTTCGCTGCCTGGGCGAGCACGGTGGCGTTTTACGAAGCGCGCAATTTTCAACGAATGGGCGCGCGCTCGCGGCTGGTCTTCAGCGATGCGCTGCTGGAGGTTCTCAGCACGGAGCGGACGAACGACATCTCGCACACCGATGCGCGGCACGAGGCGCTCGGGCATTGCATGGAGAAGCTGGATGAAGCGGGACGCCGTCTCGTCGAAGCGGCGTATCTGGAAGGCAGCGACATCGGCCTGCTCGCGGAGCAACTCGGGCGCGCAAAGCAGACGCTCTACAACAAGCTCAACATCATCCGCCGCTCGCTCGCGGATTGCGTCACGCGCCGGCTGGCGGAGGAGGGCGCGCGATGAACTTCGATCGCGACGAACTGCGGACGCTTTGCTCCGCGCTGCATGACAGCACGATTTCCGCCGCCGACCACGCGCGGCTGGAGGAAATCCTCACGCACAGCGCGGAGGCGCGCGAACTGTGGTTTCTGCACTGCGACATTGAGACAGGCATGGCCGACTGGGCCGCGATGCGTCAGGCCGCAGGCGCGCAAAAGGTCGTGCCGTTCGCCGGAGCGAGCGCGCCCCATTTGTCCAATCGGTCCCATACGGCCTATCGCTGGCTCGCAGCCGCAGCAGCCGTGCTGATCGCCGCAATCTGGTGGACGCGCGATAGCACCACGCATCCTCCGCAGGAAACGGCTGCACTGGAGACGAAAGCCAACGGCATCGCCGTGCTCGCGCGCGCAGTCGGCGTCGAGTGGACGGATGGTGTCGCGCGCACGTCTGGTGCCGTGCTGGAGCCGGGCACGCTGCGGCTGAAATCGGGCGCGGTGCTCGTCGAATTTTACAGCGGCGCGCGCGTCGTCGTGGAAGGCCCGGCGGAGTTGCGGCTCGTGTCCGCCGGCGAGGCGTTTCTTCAATCCGGGAAAATTAACGCGCACGTGCCGCCGCAGGCGCGCGGCTTTACGGTCGGCTCGCCGGGCATGAAGGTCGTGGACTTTGGGACGGACTTCGGTTTCGCCGTCGGCAGCGACTCCGCGCCGGAGGTGCATGTGTTCACGGGCAAAGTGGAGGTCGCCTCGGCGACGCTCGCACCGCGTGTGCTGAATGAAGGCGAAGGTGTGCGGTTGGAGCGCGGTGCGTTGCAGGCGATTGCCGCGGTGCGCTCCGGCTTCCTTGCGGAGGAAGAACTGGTGCGACGCGACTCTGCATTTGCGCAGCAGCGCCTCGCCGCGTGGCGGGAAACAAGCCGCACGCTGAGCGCAGACCCGGCGACGGTGGTTCACTACACATTCGAGGAATCCGATGCGCCGGAGCGGCGTGTCACCAATCAATGCGCGAGCGCCTCACCAGCGACGCACGGCAGCATCGTCGGCAGCGTGCGGACGGAAGGCCGCTGGCCGGACAAAGGCGCGCTGCAATTCCGCAGCGAAGGCGACCGCGTGCGGCTCATCGCGCCGGAGCCGATGCACGCCGTCACGCTCCTCGCGTGGGTGCGCGTGGACTCGCTTCCGCGCGGGCAAAACATCCTGCTCGCCGCCGACTCCGAGCAGACGGGCGCGCTGCACTGGCTCCTCACGGGGGAAGGCAGGCTCCGCCTCGAAATCGCCCGCGACCTCGGCCGTCCACGCGCGGATTGGGAAGCCGTGAACAGCGCGCCATTCGTCACGCCGGAGCGCTTCGGCCAGTGGCTCATGCTCGTCACGACGTTCGATAGCCGGACCATCCGCCACTACGCCAACGGCCAACTCATCGGCACGGGCGCATCTTTCGCCCCTCCCTCGCTGCTCATCGGCGCGGCGGTTGTCGCGAACTCCTCCAGCCCTGTTTTGCGGCAACTCTCCGGCGATATGGATGAGTTTGCCATCCTGTCGCGCGCGATGAGTGCGGACGAACTGCGCGCTCTTTACCAAGCTGGCCACCCGTAGAATAATCAACATGTCACGCCCTCCATTTCATATCCTTCCTGCCTTGGTTTATTCTTTGCGCTTGAGGTGCCTTGTGAAGGCAGGGCTCGTCGTCGCATCGGCCACCGCATCTTTCGTCTCCGCCGCTGACCAGCCGCAATGGGGGCAGGCCTGGTCGCGCAATCTGGCTTCGCAGGAAAAGGGGCTGCCGGACTCGTTCGACCCGAGGACGGGGAAGAACGTGCTTTGGCAGGCGGAACTCGGCACGGACACTTACTCCACGCCGGTAGTCGCCCGTGGGCGGGTTTACATCGGCACGAACAACAACAGGCCGCGCAACAAGGCGCGCACGGGAGATAGCGGCGTGCTGATGTGTTTCGATGAGCGCGATGGGAAATTGCTGTGGCAACTGGTGGTGCCGAAGCGCTGGGAGGACCAATACCTCGACTGGTATAAGATAGGGCTCTGCTCGACGGCGACGGTGGACGGAGACCGCGTCTATGTCGTGTCGAGTCGCGGTGAGGTGATTTGCCTGGACGCCGCCGGAATGGCCAATGGCAACGATGGCCCATTCACGGACGAGGCGGCGCTCGCGACTTCACCGAAGGAGCCTGGACAGCAGCCGAAAAAGACCGATGACGGCGCGGTCGTGCCCGAGCCGCTCTCGCTGCCAAAAGTCGAGGGCGCTCGCGCGGAGGTTTCGCCGCTGGATGCGGATGTGATTTGGCGCACGGACCTCGCGCAGGAAGCGGGCATCTGGCCGCATGATTCCTCGCACAGCAGCAGCATGGTGCTCGGTGACCATCTGTATCTGAACTCCGGCACGGGTGTGGACTACACGCACCGCCGCATCCGCGCGCCAAAGGCGCCAAGCCTGCTCGTGCTCGACAAGAAAACTGGCCGCGTGCTGGCGCGCGATGCGGTCGAGGAAGGCATCGGGCCAAATATTTTTCACAACACATACGCAGGGCCGGCTCTGGGTGTCGTCGGAGGGAGGCAGGTCATCTTTTTCTGCGCGGGAAATGGCATCGTGTATGGCTTCGAACCCATCGGCGCGACTCCGCCCGAGGGCACGGTGCTGAATTTGAAAAAGGTGTTTCAATTCGACCCCGACCCGTCCGCGCCGAAGACTGAGGTGCAGAAGTATCATCAGAATCGCCGCGAGGGGCCGTCGAATTTTTACGGGATGCCGGTCTTCGTGGACGGGCACCTGTATTTCGCCGGCGGCGGTGACGTGTATTGGGGGAAAAACGAAGCGTGGCTGAAGTGCCTCACCTTCGATGGTGGCGCGGACAAGCCCCTGCTCGCGTGGACGCATGAACTCAACAAGCACACGCTCTCCAGCGTCGCCGTTGCTGACGGGTTGGCCTACGTGACCGACAGCGAGGGCAACGTGCATTGCGTGGATGCGAAGACCGGCGCGACGGTGTGGGTGCAGCCGATGGACGGCGCGTTCTGGTCATCGCCGCTCGTGGCGGATGGCAAGGTTTTCGCCGGCACGCGTCGCGGTGAGTTCGGCATTCTCGCCGCCGGTCGCGAGAAGAAGGTGCTCTCGACGATAAAGCTCGGCGCTGGCGCCATCAACTCGACGGCCACGGCCGCGAATGGCGTCGTCTTTTTCGCCAACATGACCACGCTCTACGCACTGAAGGTGAAATGAGAGCCGCCCTCTCAATCGTCGCCCTTCTCCTCGCCACTGCGCTCCACGCTGCGGATGCGCCGAAGCCGTTGCGTGTGCTGCTCATCACCGGCGGCGTGGGGCACGACCATGCGGCGCAAAAAGACATTCTGAAAAAGGGCATCGAGTCCCGCGCGAATGTGGTCGTCGAGCAGCTCCACACGGAGGGGAATCTCTCGGACCCGCCGCTGCCCATCCTCGGCAATCCCGATTATGCGAAGGGTTTCGATGTGGTCATTCACGACGCGATGACGCCTGGCATTTACCGTGCGCCGACCGTGCGCGCGGTGCTCAAGCCGCATCTCGTGGACGGCATTCCCGCCGTGGTGCTGCACGTCGGTGCCTCCGCGTATCGCTCCGGTCAGAACGACCGCACGACGGCTCCGCGCGAGGCAGGGTTCATGACGTGGACCGAGTTCACGGGCGTCATTGTTCATGGGCACGGCGGCTCCGCGCCCATCGCGATTTCATTCGCCGACAAGACGCATCCCGCCACACGGGGGCTGGCGGATTGGACCACGATGACCGAGGAACTCTATCATCAGGTCGAAGTTTTTCCGAGTGCGCGTGTGCTCGCCAAAGGCACCCTGCAACTCAAGGACAAGCCGGAGGAAGCCGTCGTCGCGTGGTGCAACGAACTAAAACTTGCCAATGGGAAAACCGTCCGCGCATTCAGCACGAGCCTCGGTCATCGCAATGAAACCGTCGCCGACCCGCGCTACCTCGACCTCGTGACGAACGGCCTGCTGTGGGCTGCCGACAAACTGGACGAAAACGGAAAACCGAGGGAGGGCTATGCGAAATAGGGCCATCGCCGCATTGGTCGCGTTGCTCGCGTGTTCGGTGATGCTTTCGCGCGCTCAGGAAAAGCAAGCCGGCCCCGTTTTCGACCTCACTCCGCCGCCACCGCTCACGCCGGAGCAGGCGCTCGCTGCATTCAAAATCGAGGACGGCTTTCGCATCGAACTCGTCGCCTCGGAGCCGATGATTCAAGCGCCGGTGGCCATCAGCTTTGACGACCAGGGGCGGCTCTACGTCGTCGAGATGCGCGGCTACATGAACGACGTCGCCGGTGCGGGCGAGAAGGAACCAACGGGCCGCGTGACCTTGCTCACCGACACGGATGGCGATGGCCGAATGGACAAGGCGACTAGCTTTCGCGACGGCCTCGTGCTGCCGCGCGCCGTGATGGCGGTGAATGGCGGCGTGCTCCTCGGCGTGCCGCCGCAACTCCTTTTCTGCAAAGACACCGATGGCGACGGACGCGCCGATGTCATGGAGGTCGTCGGAAAAGATTTTGGCAGCACGGGAAATCCCGAGCATTCGCCGAACGCGCCGACCTGGATGATGGACAACTGGGTGTGGCTTGCCGAGAGCAACGCCCGCTACCGCTGGCATGGCGGCGCGTGGATTCGGGATGCCGGTCTGGGTCGCGGCCAGTGGGGTCTCACGCAGGACGACAGCGGGCGCATCTTCTACAATTACAACCAGGACATTCTCCGCTGCGACCTGCTGCCTGCCGCGCCTTTCGCCGCGCACCCTCCGCTCGCGCAGGCCGCCACCAGCCTGAACTACAAAGTCATTCAGAGCCGCACGCTGTGGCCAGGGCATCCGACGCGCAGCGTCACCGGATTGCGAAACCCGCTCGTCGCCTTCCGCCCCGACGGTTCCATCAAAGCCGCCGATTCCACCTGCGGCCCACTCATCTATCGTGGCGACGCGATGCCCGCCGCGCGCGGCAACGCCTTCGTCTGCGAGCCAGTGGGCAACTTGGTGAAACGCCTCACGCTGCGCGAAAGCGACGGCGTCATCACTGCCGACCACGCCACCGAGGGACGCGAATTCCTCATCTCCACCGACGAGCGATTCCGCCCCGTGCTCTGCGCCAACGGCCCCGACGGCGCGCTCTACATCGTGGACATGTATCGCGGCGTGATGGAGCACCGCACTTACATGAACGACGTGCTCGCCGCCGACGCCAAGTCACGCGGGCTCGAGCAACCACTCGACCGCGGCCGAATCTGGCGCGTGGTCTCCGCGAGCGGTGCGCGTCCGAAAGTCGTGAAGCTCCCCGCTGCCACCGCAGGTCGCGTGGCGGCACTCGCCCATGCGAACGGTTGGGTGCGCGACACCGCGCAGCGCCTGCTCGTCGAGTCATCCGCGAAAGACGCCGCGCCGCTGCTCGTCGAGATGCTCCGAGGAAATGGCACGCCGGTCGCCAGGCTTCATGCCCTCTGGACTCTCGAAGGTCTCGATGCGATTACGCCAGAAATCGTCCGCGCCGCGCTGCGCGATGCCGATGCGCAAGTCCGCGCTGCCGCTGCCCGCGTCGCGCCACGCGAAATCGCCAGTGAGTTGATGGCGCTCGTCAGCGACCCCGATGTGCTCGTCCGCGCCAACGTCGCCAGCCGCCTTGCATCGCTGCCCGAAGCCGAAGCCGCGCTGCTAAAGCTGCTCACGAGTGATGGAAAAAATGCGCTCATCCGCGAGGCCGCACTCACGGGAGTGCGCGGACGCGAGACGGCGTTTGCGGCATCGCTCGCGAAACAAACCGGCCACGAAGCAAACACGCAGCCGGTCATCGAACTGCTGCAACGCCTCGCGGCAAAAGCAAAGCCAGCGAACCCGCGAACACAGGAACCGCTCACTCCCGCGCAGAACGCACTCTTTGAAAAGGGCCGCACGCTCTACGCCGCGCTCTGCGCCGCGTGCCACCAACCGCACGGCTTTGGCCTCGACGGTCTCGCGCCGCCACTCGTGGACAGCGAATGGGTGCTCGGCCGGCCTGACATTGCCGCACGCATCATTCTGCACGGCGTTGCCGGTCCGCTGCGCGTCGGCCAGCGAACCTGGACCCTGGCCATGCCACCGCTCCCGCAACTTGCCGATGACGACATCGCCGCCGTGCTGACCTACATCCGCCGCGAATGGGACCATGCCGCATCGCCCGTCGAGCCAAAGTTCATCACCGAACTGCGCGGCAAACACAAAGACCGACAGCTCCCGTGGAGCGAAACCGAATTGAAAAGATGAACCTGCACCTTCTTCGCAAAACCCTGCTCGCATTCTTCCTTGCGAGCCGTCTCGCCACTGCCACCGAGCCGGAGGAGCGCGAACTCGTGCTCGACCTCGGCGGCAACGTCACGCTGAAGGTCATAAAAATTCCGGCGGGCAAATTTCTCATGGGCAGCGCCATTTCCGAATGGGAGCACCAGGGCATTGAGGGCTTGCTGAATGCCAGGGAAGGCGAAGCGCGCGTCGAGGTCACGCTGACAAAGCCGTTTTTCATGGGCATCCACGAGGTCACCGTCGCGCAGTATCAGCGCTTCTGTGAGGAGACGAAGACGGAACACAAGACGGCGGGCATTCCCCAGACGGGCGAGCATCCGGTGGTCAACGTGACCTGGGAAAACTGCATCGCGTTCTGCGCCTGGCTCACGAAAAAGTCCGGCAGAACCGCGTCCCTGCCGACCGAGGCGCAGTGGGAATACGCCTGTCGCGCGGGAACCACCACGGGTTTTTCCTTTGGCGACAAAGTTCAGGAGCTTGGCGATTACGCGTGGTTCAAGGAAAACGCGGAGGGTTCCACTCATCCCGTGGGGCTGAAGAAACCGAACGCATGGGGCCTCTATGACATGCACGGCAACGCCTGGGAATGGTGCAGTGACCTTTATGCCGAGGGCGGATTGACGACGGCTGTGGACCCAACCGGCGCTACGAAAGGCGGCCTGCGAATTCGTCGCGGCGGTGGCTGGGCCGACATTCCGCGCGCGTGTCGCTCGGCTTTTCGTGGCCGGGCCGTCCCCGACGCAAGCATGTGGCGCGGATTCCGCGTGACCGTCGCCGCGCAGTGACCACGAAAAGTTTCCCATGAAAAACAACACCGTTCGTCTCGCGGCATTTCTGCTCATCGCCGCCTCACCGCTCTTCGCGCAGTCGAGGGGAACTTCCACGCTTGTCGGTGCGGGCGAAGGCGTCCTGGCACCACCGGACTTCAAGGTTTCGCTCGTCGCCTCGGAGCCGATGATTGGGAATCCGGCGGCGATGTGTGTCGCGCCGGACGGCCGCATTTTTGTCGGCGAGGATTATGTCCATGCGGAAATCAAAGGCGTGACGCGCGATGTGGTGAAGGTGCTTGTCGGTGCGGAAAAGGGCGGCGCGGCGACGGAGGCCATCACCATCGTGGAGGACCTCGACAGCGTGCAGGGGCTCGCGTTTCACGATGGGAAACTCTACATCGCGAACTCGCCTTACATTGATGTGATTCCGGTGTCGGCGGACAACAAGCCTGGGGAGAAGACGCATCTCATCACTGGTATCGGCGCGGGGAAAAAGGGCTTCAGCCCCACGCACCAGGCGTCGGGACTGCTCGTGCGCGATGGCTGGCTTTACATCTGCCACGGCGACCAGGGCTGCGATGTGACGACGAAGGAAGGCGGGCGCATCGTGCTCGACCACGGCGCGATTTTGCGCTGCCGGCTCGATGGCTCGGGCTTGGAAATTTACGCGCACGGCTTCCGCAACATCTACGGCATCGCGATGGACCCGCTCGGCAACGCCTTCACCCGCGAGAACGACAACGACGGGCGCGGCTACAACTGCCGCAGCTATCACCTCTTCCGAAATGCGTATTTCGGCTGGCCCTTCCGCTATCGCGAGGCGGATTCGCAGACGCCGCCGCCGGATGTCCTCTCCTTCTCGCGCGACCAGGGCCACGGTTCCTCGACGATGCTGCTGTGGGCCGACACGCCTGCGTGGCCTGAGCCGTTCCGCAACGTGCTGCTCTGCTCCGACTGGACGATGGCGAAAGTGATGCTCGCGCGTCCCGAGAAAAAGGGCGCGACCTTCGACCTGCCGGAGACGCCCTTCGTCGCGGACGCGCACACGCAGGGCTTCAAGTATTCGTTCCGCCCGACGGCGATGGGCTTCGCGCCGGATGGAAGCCTCATCGTCGCCGACATGGGCACCGTGTGGCTGCACTCGCGTGAAAAGATCGGCCGCATCCTGCGCGTGAAATACACGGGCGCGACTCCGCCGCCGATGAAGGCCACCGCCGCGGCTGCTCTCACGCCCGCGACACCGGCTGCGGATTTGATGAAGAGGCTCGCATCGAGCGATGCCGACGAGCGCGCGCGTGCTGCGTTTCTCCTCGGCGAAGCGCACGCCGCCGATGCTGCCGACGCTTTCCTCAAACTGCTCGGCGACGCGGATGCCTTCGTGAGACTGCGCGCTGCGGGAGCGCTGACCGGACTGAAGAATCACGCGCACACCGCAGCGCTCGCGGCTGCATTTGAAAAGGAAACCGACCGCCATGTGCGCCACGCGCTCATCATGGCGCTGCGCGAAGGCGGCGATGCGTCGGGGATTCGCACGGCCATCCTCGCGGCAAAGCCGGAGACACGCGCGGCGCTGCTCTTCGCTTTGCGCGGCTTGTATGACGAGGCATCCGTCGCCGTGCTCACCGAGTTCACCGACGCGACGCACGCGCCCGACCTGCGCGCTCGCGCTGCGGAGTTCCTCGGTGTCGTCGCGAAGAAAGGCCGGCAATACGTGCGCGGCGGAAATCCTGCGCCGGAGGAATCCGTGCTCACCGAAGCGTGGAGCGCGACCCCGCGCATCAACGAAAAACTCTACGCACTCGTCCGCGACAACGACCGCACCGTGCAGGTCGCCGCGCTCGTCGCGTTGCAAAAGCTCGCGGACAAGAAGGTCGTCGAGTTTGTCCTCGCCGACCTTCAAGCTGGCAAGGCGAAGCTCGACGACGCCACCGCACTCATCCTCATGCGCTCCGCCGGCAGCGAACGAGCCGAACTCGTCATCGCGAAATACCTGCTCGCGTCTGGCAGCGGCGAAATCGTGCGCGTCGAGGCTGCGCGCAATCTGATGCTCGGCAAGGCACCCGCATCGGTCGAAGCGCTGCGGCAAATCATCGCTGACAAAAAGAGCAGCGGCGGCTTGTTGTTCGCCGCATTCGACGGACTCGCGCGCCGCAAGGACACCGCCAGCACCGCCGCGCTCATCGGGCATTTGAAAAGCGGTGCGGTCGAAATCAAACCCGCGGCCGCACGCGCGCTCGGCGTCATCCATTTCGCCAGCAGCGAGGCCAGCGTCACCGTCGCACTCGCCGATGCCGCGAATACCGGCGACCGCGCATTGCAAATGCAGGCGCTCATCGCGCTCTGGCGCATGGGCGACCCGGCCGCCGTCGCCGCCTGTGCGCCGAAGCTGCTCGCCATTCCCTCCGCCGACGAGGCGATGCAAATCGAAATCATCGAAGGCTGCGCCACCGTCCCCACCGAGCGCCGCGACCCAATGCTCATCCAATGGCTCGCCAACGGCCGCCTCGGACGTAACGCTGGACGCGCCATCATGGATTTGCTGCGACAGACGGTGAAGCAGGAGTTCGGCTACTTTGGTCCGCCGAAGTCCCGCGCCGAAGCCATCCAGAAGTTCGCCGCCCACGCCGCGCAAACTTACCCGCAATGGAAAGCCCCCGCCGCCACACCGCAGACCGGCAGCGACGACGCCGACGCTGCCTTGCAAAAGCTCATCGGCAAAGCCACCGGAGGCCAAGGTGACGCCACGCGTGGCGCGCAGGCGTTTCTCAAAGGAAGCTGCGTCGGCTGCCACAAAGTCAAAGGCACCGGCGGCATCCTCGGCCCGGACCTCAGCGAAATCGGTTCGCAATACGCGCGCCCCATTCTCGCCGATTCCATCCTCTACCCATCGAGCCGCATCCTCGACGGCTATCAGCAGACCATCTTCCAACTCAAAGACGGCGAAGTCATCGGCGGCTCCGTGCAAAGCGAAGACCGCGCGCTCGTCACCATCACCCGCGCCGATACGACCACCGTGCTCATCCCCACCAAAGACATCGCCCGCCGCACCACCGCCCGTTTTTCGCCGATGCCCGCCGGTCTGCAAAACCTGCTCACCGAGCAGGAATTCGTGGACCTCGTCGTGTATCTCGAGTCGCTGAAGAAGTAGTCCGTAAACACAACCTTTTCAGCCTCATCCAACCTCATTCCTTTATGAAGAAACGTTTCAGTATTTCCACCATCTTGCTGTCGCTGATAGCATGGTTCGCAATCGCTCCAAGTCTTGTCTCCTCCGCTGAACAGGCGACGCTTGAACTCGTGGCCGGCGGCGGCACGACTCTCGAAGGCAAAGCGACGAAGTGCAAAATCTCGCAACCGTTCGGCATCGCCTTCGATGCACAGGATAACATGTTCATCTGCGAGGAAACGCATCGTCTGCTCCGCGTGGATGCGAAGACAGGCGACCTCACAGCGGTGAGCAAGGCTGGTGCGAAAGACGATGACATCGGTGATGGCAAGGTCGCGGCGAAGGCGTGCTTCTCTGCCCCGCACAACCTCGTGAGTGATGCGCAGGGCAACCTCTTCATCGCGGACACGATGCACTTCCGCGTGCGGCGGGTGGATGCGAAGACGCAGATGGTCACCACGATCGCGGGGACCGGAGCGAAGGAACTCAGCGGCGACGGCGGACCGGCGACGGCGGCGGCGCTCGATGGAATCGCGTGCATCTGTTTCAACCACGATTTCACAAAGCTCTATCTCGGTGGCTTCAGCAGGGCGACTCGTGTGATCGACATGAGGACGGGCATCATCGACACCGTGAAAGGGCTTGGCGGAAGTCGCGCCGTCACGGTGGATTCAAAAGGCGATGTCTTCGTCGTAGCCGGCAGCGGATTGCGCATGCTGGACACCGCAGGCAGGACGCACACGCTCGAAGACAAGTCAGCGAATCCGCCGCTGAAAGGTGTGAAACATCTCTGGGCTGACGCTGATGACAACATCCTCATCGCAGATGAAAGCAACAATCTCATCCGCAAGTTCATCGTCGCGGAGAACAAGCTCATCACCATCGCGGGCACGGGAGAGAAGGGCGATGCGGGTGTTCCTGGACCTGCGCTGACTGCTGAGATTGGCGGGCCTCACGGTGTCGTCACGAACCCTCACACGGGACAAATCTATATCGCGGACTCGCGGAACAATCGCGTGCTGCGTCTTGTTGGAAAATAGCCCGCCAACCATTTCGCCATCGTGAAATCCATCGTCAGCGCAGACATCGCCATCGTGGGCTCTGGTCCATGCGGTGCGCTCGTGGCGAAAGAAACCGCGCAATGTCGCATGTCGGTCGTGGTGCTGGAGGCAGGACGGCGGTTTGGCGGGAGCGCTCCCTTGCAAAACACGGAGGCGAACGCGGGCAGCATCATGTGGTCCGGGCCGCGCAATCATGTGGGTGCGGATTTTGTCGTGCCGAAGTTGTGGCGAACCTTTTCATTTGTGACACGAGCGTGTTCGTCACTGGCACCGGCTTGAATCCCACGCTCACCGCCATGGCCATCGCGGACCGTGCGGTGGAACACATCGTTGAATCCAC
>Ga0209181_10008514_pt1 | contig 13721 bp, 14 predicted proteins | sample MAT05_FD_187208 | JGI IMG/M metagenome (GOLD analysis project Ga0209181, IMG submission 187208) | Freshwater microbial communities from Lake Fryxell liftoff mats and glacier meltwater in Antarctica - MAT-05 (SPAdes) (version 2) | ecosystem: Environmental > Aquatic > Freshwater > Ice > Liftoff... | reverse complement strand
ACCCACGCTCGTCATCTCGCACAACAAGACGCTCGCCGCGCAGCTTTACTCGGAGTTCCGCGCATTTTTTCCGGATAACGCCGTCGAGTATTTCGTGAGCTACTTCGACTACTACCAGCCCGAGGCCTACATCCCGCGCTCGGACACGTACATCGAGAAGGACTCGTCCATCAACGAGGAGATCGAGCGCATGCGCCTCTCGACGACTTCGTCGCTGCTCTCGCGCCGCGACGTGCTCGTGGTCGCGAGCGTCTCGTGCATCTACGGCCTCGCTTCACCGGAGGATTTTCTCGCGATGCTGCTCACGCTGAAGGTCGGCCAGAAGATCACCCGCGAGATGGTGCTCAGCAAACTCGTGGACATGCTCTATGAGCGGAACGACATCGCCTTCGAGCGCGGCCGTTTCCGGGTGCGCGGCGACGTGGTCGAGGTGCATCCCGCGGCAGATGATGAGGTCGCGGTGCGCATCGAGTTCTTCGGCGATGAAGTGGATCGCATCTCGCGCTTCGACCCGCTCACCGGGCAGGTGCATGAGCATCTCACGATGATCGTCATCTTTCCGGCGAAGCAATTCGTCACCAGCAGCGACCGCCTGCGCACCGCGCTGGTGACGATCCGCGAGGAGATGCAGGAGCGCGTGATCTTTTTCGAAAAGCACGGGCGACTGCTCGAGGCGCAGCGCATCAAGCAGCGCACGGAATACGACCTCGAGATGATGCAGGAGATGGGTTTCTGCAGCGGGATAGAAAACTACTCGCGCCACCTCAGCGGACGCCCCGCCGGCTCGCGCCCTTACACGCTGATGGATTTTTTCCCGCGCGATCTCCTGCTCGTGATTGATGAGAGCCACGCGACCATCCCGCAAATCGGCGGCATGTATGAGGGCGACCGCGTGCGGAAGAACACGCTCGTCGAATACGGCTTCCGCCTGCCAAGCGCGATGGACAACCGCCCGCTGAAATTCCCCGAGTTCATGGAGATGGCCGGTCAGACGATCTACGTGAGCGCGACGCCGGGCGAATTCGAGATCCGCAACAGCGTGGTCGGCAACACCGGCTACATCCCCGTGAGCGCCACGCAGGGCGGCGTGAGAAAGTAGTCTGCGGCTTCAGCCGGAACGGCGTGCGCAACACGCTGCTCTTCAAGATCGAAAGTGCGTTTGCGATCCGCAGCGCCGCTCGTGCTCCGACGCGTTTGCCGGCTGAAGCCGTGGACTACTTTGCGCCGCGCGCGGTGCGGAGGGGTTTCACCGAACGTGATGCGCGGAACATCTGTGCCGCATCGCGGAGTCGCTCGACGATGCGCAGTTTTTCCCCGTAGCTCTGCGCCGCAAACTCAAGCCGCGCTGCACGCTTGCTCTCGATGATTCGTTGCATCCAGTCGCTCATGGCTGGAGGAACCTTTGCTCGAAGCGCCGCCATTTGTCCACCAGTCCGTGCCGCCCGAGAATCGCGTCGAGCTTCTCGCGCTCGAAAACTTCCGCCTCGATGAACTGCACAATCCGCATGTGGTCCTTTAGCCGTCCCGTGTCGAGCGCGATGGCCATGAGATGCTCTGCGGAAAACACGCGAACGGGGACGCCGTCCACATCGCGCGTCACAGCCTGCGTGAGCGCCTCGGCGTAGAGAGGCCTTTCGACGGGAAGGAACTGCACCAGCCAGCCCTCGATGCGGATGTATTCGCGCTCGGGCTGATAGCCGCGGGGCGTCAGGTAATCGTCGATGGGCGCCGGGCTAACGATCAGCCCGGCTGCGGTGGTGGAAAAGGACATGAAGACATCCACGTCCTGCGTGAGAAACGGTTCGAGGTACGCAATCGCGCCAATCGCACCGCCGATCGCATACTCGGCGATCACCTTGTCAGCGACCATTTGGTTGATGACTTGCAGCGTGGCTTTCATGGGGCATCGTCATTCTTCCCGTTTGCCCGCGTGAGCGCAATCCCGTGGATTCCTCCTCACCGAATGGCGAAGGAGTCGCGGCGCGCTGGGAGCGGCGGCATTCCTGTCGCCGTCCTCGCTTGCGCCGGAGGCGCGCCGTTCTCCGGCCACATGGTGCGTTGCGCGGCGCGGGCACACCCGCCACCTTTCCACGAAGTGTGCGCCCCCGGCGCATCAGAAGGTCGGCGACAGGAATGTCGCCGCTCCCAGTCGCCGCTCCCAGTCGCCGCTCACAGTGGGCGTGCTTCGCTTGCACGGAGCGCACTTGCCCCTTTCCCAAAACCACGTCCCGCGTTATCGCTGCGGTGATGTCTGCCTTTACGATCAAACCCAGCGGGAGCGATGTGCCTGTCGGGGAATTCGACGTCCACACGCCGGGGGCGCCGCTCGTCGTGGAGCAGATCATCCGGCCCACTGGGCTGCTCGATCCGAGAATCACCATCCGCCCGCTCAAGGCGCAGATCGACGAGACGATGGAACTCTGCCGGCAGCGCGCGGAACTCGGCGAGCGCGTGCTCATCACGACGCTCACAAAGCGCACCGCCGAGGATCTCAGCGACTACCTGCGCGATTCCGGCCTGCGCGTGCGCTATCTGCACAGCGACATTGATACGATCGAGCGCGTGGAAATTTTGCGCGCGCTGCGCAATGCCGAGTTCGACATCCTCGTCGGCATCAATCTCCTCCGCGAAGGCCTCGACCTTCCCGAGGTCTCCCTCGTGATCATCCTCGACGCCGACAAGGAGGGCTACCTGCGCTCGCAGACTTCGCTGATCCAGACTGCCGGCCGTGCCGCGCGTCACGTGAACGGGCAGGTTTATCTTTTCGCCGATATCGTCACGAAGAGCATGCAGGCGCTGCTCGACATCACCGAATACCGCCGCGCGCGGCAGATGGAATACAACGAGAAGCACGGCATCACGCCGGTGAGCGTGAAGCGTGCCGTGCAGGAGAGCCTGCACACGATTTTGAAAGGCCGCGAAATCGAAAGCTCCGTCGTGAACGAAGCCGGTGGAAATTTTTCTCTCAGCGAGACCCTGCGCGAACTCGAGGAGGAAATGCTCCACGCCTCCGGAAACCTCGAGTACGAAAAAGCCGCGCTGCTGCGCGACCAGATCGCCGAGCTGAAAGCCGGCACCGGCCTTTCCAAGATCGAGCCGAAGAAGCGGCCCGTGAATTACGGCAAGCCCAAGCGCGGCGCGAAGCCGAAGGCGCGAATGTAGGCGCAATGCCTTTCGGATATTCGGCCCGCAGCCGATGCAGGAAATTGCGACCGACGTGCCGGGGAAAAGTGGAGGCGACCCGATGGGGAGCCGACGACCCGTCGGCGTGGTGGGATGGGCGAAGGCGGCGGGATGGCCCGGACCTGCCCACACGATGCTTTCCCGTTCCCTCGCTCGCCCATCGCCCGAGCCGACGATTCGTCGGCGCTACATTTCCCAGCCGCCTCTCTGGCGTGCGCGAGCGTGTTTGCTCCGCGCCATCCTGCCGCCTTCGCCCGTCCCGCCGCGCGAGGTTGGAAACCCCGCCTACAATGTCGCCGGCGACTGGAGCAGTTCGACGATCCTTTTCAACAGCCGCCCGGCGGCGCCGCCATCGAGCACGCGATGGTCGAAGCTCAGCGTCACTTGCGCCTCGGTCACGGGGACGAACTGTTTCTTTTCCGCATCCCAACTCGGGACGACCGCACCGGCACCGAGGCCGAGGACGAGCGTCTGCTCGGGCAGCGGAATCGGCGTCGCCCAGGTGAGGCCGAAGGTGCCGAAGTTCGTCACGGTCGCGATGCTGCCGCCCTGCGCGCTCACGGGGAGGCGGCGCAGGCGGGCGAGTTCCACGAGTTCGTCGTATCGCGGCACGAGTTCGGCGAGCGGAATGCGGTCCGCGTTGCGCAGCACTGGAACGAGCACGCCGTCCTCGGCCTCGACCGCAAAGCCGACGTCGATCGCTTTTGGGCGGACGATTTTGTCGCCGACGAGGCGGCCGGCGGGCGCGCTGTTTTCGCCGAGCGCGATGGCGAGCGCGCGCAGGGCGTAAAGCGCGGGGCCCGGCTTCGGATTGCAGGTCTTGCGATGGGCCAGCACGGCGTCGAGTCGCACGGGCCGCCCGACCGTGGCGAGCGGACGCGTCCATGAACGGCGCATCGCATCCGCGACGGCGACGCGCATGGAGGAAGCGGGCGACTGCTTGTGCTCATCCAAGCGGTAAAGGAAATCCTCGAGATCTTCGATGGTGACGCGGCCAGCCGCGCCACTGCCGGCGATGCCGGCGAGGTCCGCCGCGTGGAGACCCAGTTCGGCCATTCGCGCCTTCATCCGCGGGCTCATGTACGAGATGCCCGAGGCATGAACCGGGACCGGCAGGCCGTGGACCACAGGCGTGACGTGCGAGGTCGGGCTTGGTCCGCCGGGTGACTTCGCGGCGCCCGTCTCGACGGTAATCTCTCCCACGCCAAATCGGTTCGCCTCCTCATCGGTCGTCTCGACGTACCCGAGAACGGTGCCGACGGCGTACGTCTTTTGCAGCTCGACCTTGATCTCGTCGATCCTGCCACGGCACGGCGTGGTCACGCCCATCGTGGCCTTGTTGGTCTCGACCTCGATGATCTCCTGATCCGCCTCGACCTCCGCACCGACGGCGAAAGGAAGCCGGACGATGGTCGCCTCGGCGATCGATTCGCCGAGCTGGGGCATGGTGATGGGGATGCGGGGCATGGTGGGCTAGGAATGACGAATGACGAATGACGAATGACGAATGACGAATGACGAATGACGAATGACGAATGACGAATGACGAATGACGAGGGGCTTTGAGTTTCCTGTTAATCCCGATCCCGATCTTATCCTTGCTCTGCAAGCGGAGCGCGCTGCGGTGACGCGGGACGGATTAAGATTTGGATTTAGAATCAGAGTGAGACTTGCGAACGGCGAGTGGCGGAATGGCGTGAGTTTCTTGAATCATAGGTTGGGAAGTGATGGAGCGTCGTCATTCGTCATTCGTCATTCGTCATTCGTCATTCGTCATTCCTCTACGAGTGGAGCAAATCGCGCATCGCGCCGATCATCGCACGCGCGGTCGGGCGATGAGTGCCCCAGAGATTCGGGTGATACGGCACGGGAGTGTCCTTGGCATTCAGCCGCTGCGGCGGCGCATCGAGCAGGCCAAATCCCTCCGTCGCGACACGCGCGAGGACTTCGGCAGTGACGCCGCCCCACGGATACGCCTCGCCGACGACGAGGAGCCGCCCGGTGCGGGCGACGCTGCCGAGGATCGTGTCGGTATCGAGCGGCTTCACGCTGCGCAGATCGACGACTTCGATTTCCCAACCGTCGGCTGCGAGTTCCTCCGCGCAGGCGAGAGCTTCATGCACCATCGCCGAGTAGGCGACGATCGTCGCGTCGCGCCCCGGCCGGGCGACACGCGCTTTGCCGACGGGGAGCGCCTCGGTGGGCAGCGCGTCGGCCTTGAGATGGTAGTACAGATACTTGTGCTCGCAGAAGATGACCGGGTCATCGATGTGAACGGCGGCGATGAGCATCGAGTAAGCATCCTCGACCGTCGCGGGATTCAGGACGATGAGCCCAGGGTAATGCGCGTAGAGCGCCTCCATGCTCTGGCTGTGAAACGGTCCGCCGCCCGCGGTGCCGCCACACGGCAGCCGCACGACGATGGGGCACTTGGTATTCGTGCGCCAGAACATCGTCGCCGCGTGGTTGATGATCTGATTCAGCCCGCAAGTCGAAAAATCCGCGAACTGCATTTCGATGATGGGACGCATTCCCTCGATGGCAGCGCCAATCGCGAGGCCGACCTGCGCGTCCTCGGAGATCGGCGAGTCGAGCACGCGGCCCGGAAATTCCTTCGCGAGACCCTTCGTGGCCTTGAAGGCGCCGCCAAATTCCCCGACATCCTGCCCGTAGATGAATACGCGCGGGTCGTCCGCCAGGAGCTTCGCCTGGGCTTCGCGAATGGCTTCGAGGTAGGTGATGGGCATTGAGCGCTTCGGAAAAATCCCCGGGGTGGGTGCCTGGGACACGGTCATTCGTAGCCCTCGGAGAGAGTCCTGGTGGCCAATGCACACCAATCCTCGAGACTCGGATCGGGAGGCGGCTCGCGGAGCGCGGTGGCAAACGCGGACTCCACCTCCGCCTGAAGTTGTTCACGAAGAGAACCGAACTGCGCGGCAGTCATCCATCCTTCCGCGGCCATCTGCGCGCGGGCCACGTCGAGACAGTCACGACCGATAGGGGAAACTTTCAACGCATGACTCACGTAGTGGGCGTCGTCGTGTTCCCCATGGCCGACGAGGCGGAGCAGATCCGCGACGACCAATTGCGGCCCCTCCCCTGCGCGCGCACGTGCGACCGCGTCGCCGACGACATCAATGCACGCCCGCGGGTCGGTCCCGTCGAGCTTGTGTCCGCGCACACCGTAGCCGATCGCGCGATCGACGAGGTCCGCGCACGCAAACTGGCGCGAGGTAGGCGTGGAGTAAGCGTATTGATTGTTCGCGACGACGAGGACCAGCGGGAGCCTTTCCACCGACGCCATATTGAGCGCCTCGTGAAAGCTGCCGGTCGAAGTCCCGCCCTCGCCGATGCACGTCGCGCCGACGACATCCGTCAAACCCTTGAACCGGCGCGCCACCAGCCCGCCGCACACGGTGGAGATCATCGCACCGAGGTGGGAGATCATCGCGTAGTAGCCCTCGCGCGGTTTGCCACGGTGGACATTGCCCTCGCGGCCCCGCATCGGTCCCAGACGGGAGCCGAGACAGGTGCGCGCCGCATCGAGCAGCGTCTCACCGAAGGCAAAGCGGCCGGCGGCATCGCGAATCAGTGGCGCGAAGATGTCCCCTTTGCGCAACGCGACCCCGAGCGCCGCGCTCAGCGCCTCCTGCCCTTTGCTCAAAAAAACACCGCCAGTGATCTTCCCGCCACGATAAAGGCTGGCTAGTTTCTCTTCAAAGACACGGGCCAGAAGCATCCAGCGGTAGGCACGCAAATAGCGTTCGCGCCGCTCGTCAGTTCGAGGGTCCGTGCATGCGACTTCACTGGTCTGCAGCATCGTCGGAGGATACGGAGTGGCTTGAAGTGAACGCAATGGTTTTCATTCCCACGATTCTCCATCTGCCCTTCGGGAAGATGGCGGTGAGGGAGGGATTCGAACCCTCGGTACGGTTTAACCCGTACAACGCTTTAGCAAAGCGTCGCTTTCGACCACTCAGCCACCTCACCGGTTGCAGTGGTCCGCGGAGTTAAGCGGTGAGGCTCGGGGGCGTCAAAGGGTTTCGTGTAATACGATCTATACAGCCTGATTGCCTGGATGCGGGAGGCGGCGGCGGGGTCGTGTAGCGTAGCTCTCCAGAGCTGCGCATCACGAGGTTTCACGTGCGGGTCCACCCACGCAGCGCTGGAGAGCCCCGCTACTTTCGAGTCTCGCGCCGCCATCTGGCAACAAGACTATAGGGTTATACACTTGAGTCTCCTTGGTGAGGACCAGAAAAGCGGAAGTGGCTTGGACAGGAAAATTTTGGACAGAAGAGGCTCTTGCAAAACCTCCACGGTCACCGACGCGCGGCGTCATCGCTCAGAGGAGTGAAGGCATCTCGCCCTCTTACGGCTGAGGTTTTGCAAGAGCCTCAGAAAGATGGGGCTTTCATGTTTTTGTCCTCAATTTTCCTGTCCAAACTCCGCGCACCGGCGCCGGGGGGAATCAAGTGCATAGCCCTAGAGGCTCTTGCAAATCGTATGAATTGCCGGCTCCACTTGCGGTTCCGGGCGGTGCGCGCATGCGCCGCCGGATCCACCGGTTCGGACGCATGGCTCCTTTCCGCGACCCGAATTTCCGCTAGGTTGCCGCGATGATTTCCCCGCTTTCCCGCGTCTTGCTCGCAGCCTTTCTCTGCTGCACCTGCGCCGCCTGCGACTCGTTGAAGCCGAACAAAATTCCACGCGCGACGCCGCTCCGTTTCCCGAAAGCGAACCCTTGGGACGGCACCAAGGGCCAGCACCGTCAGGTGGGCACGATCCTCATGGTCAACGCCGATGCCGGCTTCGTGCTGATCGATACGCGCACCGGGGCGATGCCCGAGCCGGGGACGGCATTGAAATGCATGCGCGATGGCGCCGAGACGGGGATCATCGCAGTGGTAAAGGAGCGGCAGGGCACCCACGTCGTCGCGGACATCGTGACCGGTTCGCCGAGCAAGGGCGACCAGGCGATTCAATAGGATCACGGCTGTGGTGGACTGATCCGCTCAAAGCGAAAGCGAACGTCGTAGCGACCCCGGTTGTGCTCGCGGCAGCAGCGGATGCACGCCGAACCGCGTGCGAGCGCCCTCACCCGGCCGATGGTCACGCCGCACGACGGACAACGATAGTGATGGCGCGGCGCAATTTTCCGCCGTGGCAACGGGAGATCATGCGTGCGTTGCTCGTCCCGCAATCCGAGATCGATGCACGCCCGGCGCCATTCCTTCCCGTGCGGCGCGATGCGGCGGCGGCCGGAACGTTCGTACGCCAGGAGGTGCGCGAGTTCGTGGCGCAGCGTGCGATCGATCTCGCCGTCGCCGAATTCGCGCAGACGGGGATTCAGCCGGACGAGCGAACGGGAGGGAAAGGCGACACCGGCAGTGCTGCGCATGCGGGCGTTCCATTCGACGCGCACCCGCGCGGCAAGCGCAGGAACACCCGCTGCATTCAGCAGCGCACGGGCCGTTTCAAGGAGCGCACTGTCGCGGGGAAGGGTGCTCTTCAGTTCAAACTTCACCTCCTTCGCAACCACGGGCGGCGGGGTGTCGCGCCTTCCGAAAAGTCGTCGGACGAAATCGAATTGCATCACGCGCGATTTGTCAAAGGGCAGCTCCCGCCGCGAGCCTCTCAAAGATTCCCGCCATCATGGCGATGGTCCCGTCGATTTCCCGTTCCGTGGTTCCCCTGCCAAGCGAGAAGCGCACCGTCGCCTGCGCAATCTCCCGCGACACGCCCATCGCCAGAAGCACGTGCGAGGGCTGGATGCTGCCGACCATGCACGCCGATCCGCTCGACGCGCAGATGCCGGCGAGATCCAGATTGATCAGCAGGCTCTCCCCATCGAGCCCGGGGAAACTGACGTTCAAGGTATTCGCCAACGACAGCGCCGCCCCGCTGTTGCGCTGCGCTGCGGGAAACAAATCGCGGATGCCATCCCATAGCCGCTCCCGCATTCGTGTCTGCCGCGAAGCCTCGGCCTCCAGTCCGATCATCGCCAGTTCCGCAGCGCGCGCCATGCCCGCGACAGCGGCGACATTCTCCGTCCCCGCACGCCGATCTCCCTCGTGGCTGCCGCCGAACATGGTGCGCTCAATCGGCACGCCGCCCCGCACGTGCAGCAACCCCGCCCCTTTCGGCCCGTAGAATTTGTGCGCTGCCAGCGAAAGCGCGTCGGCGTCCAGCGCGAGACGTTCCTTGCCGAAGCTCTGAATCGCGTCCGTGTGGAAAAGCACGCCGCGTTCGCGGCAGAGCGCCGCGATTTCCGCCACCGGCTGCCGCACTCCGGTTTCATTGTTCGCCGTCATCACCGAGACGAGAGTCGTCCCGGGCGCAATCGCTGCGCACACATCCGCCGGATCGAGCAGTCCTCGTGAGTCCACGCCGAGCATCGTCAGCCGGAATCCCTCCCGGCGCTGGAGATGCTCGAACGCATGCAACACGGCATGATGCTCGGTCGCGCAAGTGATGAGCTGCTTTCCCCGTGCCGCATGGGCCCGCGCGAGACCGAGCACCGCCAGATTATCCGCCTCAGTCCCGCCGCTCGTGAAAATGATCTCGTGCGACCGGCAGCCGAGCAGACCCGCCATCGTGTCGCGCGCATCGTCGAGCGCCGCACGCGTCTCCCGGCCCGCGCCGTGAATCGAGGACGGATTCCCATGCAGCCTTTCCAAGTACGGCCGCATCGTCTCCAACACCTCGGGCGCAAGCGGAGTCGTCGCATTATGGTCGAGGTAAATCATCGGTCGCAGCATCCGCTCATCGCCCCGCGATATCCAACCGATTTCGCACTCACCACGACGAACCACCCCACCCCGCTCAACTCCCGTCCTTTACCCCCAACACCCGCAGGCCCGATCAACACCCGGCAAAACGAATCCGAAATATCCGTTGACACCTGCCGCGCCATTTTCTAGTTTCCCGGCCCTTTTTTACGACATGAGGACTATCTCCGCAAAAGCAAACGAAGTGCAGCGCCGCTGGTGGGTAATTGACGCAGCCGACCAGGTGCTCGGCCGCGTCGCCGCCCGTGCTGCGAACATTCTACGGGGAAAGGAAAAGGCCATTTTCACCCCTCACATGGACGCCGGCGATTTCGTCATCGTGGTAAATGCAGGCAAGGTCCGCGTCACCGGCAAGAAGGAGACCGCGAAAGAATACATGTCGTTCTCCGGCTACGTCGGCGGTCACAAGAGCGAGACCTTCCAGCATCGCCGCGAGCGCCATCCTGAACTGCTGATCCAGCGCGCAGTCCGAGGGATGATCCCCCACACCCGTCTGGGCCGGAGCCAAATCACCAAACTCAAAGTGTATGCCGGTGCCGAACACCCGCACACCGCACAGCAGCCGACCCCGGTCGGGAAGATTTCCTAAAGAGAACACCGCACCATGTCCAACGAAGCCACCATCTCCGCCACCGGCCGCCGCAAGACCGCCACAGCCCGTGTGCGCCTCACGCCGGGTTCTGGAAAAATCCTCATCAACGGGCGTCCTTATGAGGACTATTTCCCGGTCACGGCCTTTCAAGGCATGGTGCTGAGGCCGCTCGAAGTGGCCAAGAGCCGGAACACCTACGACATCAGCGTGAACGCCTCAGGTGGCGGCGTCGGTGGCCAGGCCGGAGCGGTGAGCCTCGGCATCGCCCGCGCCCTGCTCCAGATCAGCGCCGAACTCCGCGGCGCGCTGAAAGCCGAGGGCCTGCTGACCCGCGACCCGCGCATGAAGGAACGCAAAAAGCCCGGTCAACCCGGTGCCCGCAAGCGCTTCCAGTTCAGCAAGCGCTAATCGAATTTACCCCGGAATCGTTCCCCACGAAGGATTCCTCCGAGAAGCCCGCGCTGTGCGACCCCCGTATCGCACAGCGCGGGTTTATCTTTTCCCCCTTTCCCAGGAGGCGTCAGTCCCGCCGCCCCACGCGGCGCGTGTGAACCGGCGGCGGACCGCGCGCCGCTCCCTGTCGGGCACCACATCCCGGCAGCGCCGAAAACCGATGCGTTGTCTGGCAGATGGTTCATTGAATGGGTCAAAGGATTGCGCCCATCGGCAGGCTTCATCTCGACATTGTCCGCCGCAGCGGCGACGCCAAGGGCTTCCAACTCGTGCGCAAGCGCTTGATCGTGATGCGCACCTTCAGTTGGATCTCCCAGTCCCGGCGCCTCTCCCGTGACATTGAACAACGAGCCGGTCATTCCGAATCCCACATCCACGTTTGCATGTGCCGTCTCATGCTCAAGCGACTGGCTAACAAGTAACCCTTGCGACTTTCCGGACGCGCTCATATTGGACTTTGGATACCGTGGCACTTCTCCGCGGTTTCGGCCAGTATTGGCGTCGGAAGAAGTCGAGTGTAAAATTCCGGTCAAGCCGAGAGTAGAAGTCTACAACAATATTCGTCTTGTCTGTCGGGGTTGGTGCAAAACTGGACATAAATGTTGGAGCAAAACTGGACAGGGAGATCTTGGACACTCTCCGCTCTGGGACGCCCGGCTGCGGCCCGGAGCGTAGCGGAGGGCCGCAGCCGGGCGTCCCAGAGCGGATGCGCGCTTCCCTCCCGGCCTCTCGCCGTCATGGTTGCGATGATGAAAAGCAACTCTGCCACCGCCTGCCCTCCACCTTCATCGCCTCCGTTCTTGCCGACTTCAACGCCGGGCGATGCGATGCCCAAAGTGCCTGCGCGCGCCTCGAAGTCAGCCGTGCCCAACTCTACTCTCTGCGCCATCGCTGGCTGAGCGCTCCCGCGCTTTTCACCGCACAGCCCAGCGGCGGTGATCACGCCGCGCAGTGGCCCGCCCAAGCCGCTGCTTTTGCCGCCGAGTTCCTCCCGCACTGCCGTCCGCTCAATTTTGCCCTCCTCGCGGATGAACTCGCGCGCCGCTTCGACTTCCAGCGCTCCCGTGCGGCCGTCGCTGCGTGGTGCCGCCAGCATCTTCCCTCACTCGCCTCACGCGCTCCCAAGCCGGGACCAAAACCCCGCCGCCGCTGGCAGGCCGGCTCCATCGGCGAACTCGGGCAGCACGACTCCTCCCCGCACGACTGGTGGCCTGCTCCCACCAAGCCCATCCTCATCCCCACCCTCGACGATCACTCCCGCAAAATCGTCGCCGGTTGCTTCGTCCCGAGCGAAACGACCTGGGCTCACTTCAGCGCGGCCCGCTCGGCCATCTCCACCCACGGCACCCCGCGCGCCGCTCTACACCGACGGCCTCGCCCTCTTCGGCGCCACCCCGCACACCGGCCCCGACGATGTCCGCTCCCAGTTCCAGCGCGCCCTGCTCGGCCTGGGCATCGCCCACCGCGTCGCCCCGGACCCGCAGGCCAAGGGCAAAATCGAGCGCCGCTTCGGCACTTTCCAAAATCGCCTCGTCTCCCTGCTCAGCGCCGCGGCCATCACCGACTTCGAGCCCGCCAATGCCTTGCTCGCCGAGCAGATCGCCTAGCACAACGCCCACCGCCCCTGCCGCACCACCGGCCTCGTCCCCGACCACGCCTGGCAGCTCGCCCTCGATGAAAAGCGCTCCAAGCTCGCACCCCGCCGCTCTGCGACCTGCACCTGGCCATCCACTTCCAGCGCCGCTGCGCAAACGATCACTCCATCGAAGTCTTCGCCCGCCGCTGGCCCATCGCTCCCACCCGTCTCAAATCCGTCACCATCGTCCTCCACCCAGAGCGCCAGTTCTTGGTCATCGCTCACCCTCCTCTAGCTCCCACCTTCGCCTGGCCTGCCATCCTCGCTCATTACTCCCTCTGACCCCTGTCCAGTTTTGCTCCAACATCTTTTCCAGTTTTGCTCAGCGCCCGACACAATATTCGTCTTGTCCCGGAAACTCTTTTTAATCTCCTATCCACTTAGCTATACGGGTCAATAGCTACGGGTGTGCCGTCGACTGGATGTAGAGACGCTTTTCCGAAGGTGTTTACCAATGGTATTCTCCCTTGAAACCTCTTCATCGCGTTATACCTCCAGTGTGGCAATACATCGGATCGGCGGCACACCCATAGCTACTTCGGTGGATATTGCGGAAATCTTGAAGATCATCGTTATGCCGATCCAGAATCAAACATGATTATTTTGCGAACTGAGTCCCACTGGCAGCCAAGATTTGATTACCGTTTTCGGTTAAACGCTGATTTGCTAGGTCGAATATATGCTCCAATGATTATTCTTGATAGAAAATATTGGCATCAGTCGATGGATGCTCACGATCCAGATGAAGCAAGAGCATTGGAGGTACTATTAAAATTGGGAAAGATGCGGTTCTACGACTTTGGCAACGGCAAAGGGGGATAACGAGCGCATAGGGACAGTCAAATAGTCGTGGAACAAGGGACTGGAAGGGTGTGCCGCCCATTCGATGTAATAGCTGGGAATAAATGTAAAAACTATAACTGTACATTTGTACATTCATCATTCAAAACGAATGCATGGAACCCAAAGTCCAGGCGAATGACGACGGAACTCTCACCATCAGCATCACGCTGCCGGCGGCATCCGATCGGGTAAGCATGCTCCTCCAGGAGGAACGTCTCATGGAGGC
>Ga0209181_10008513_pt1 | contig 13724 bp, 9 predicted proteins | sample MAT05_FD_187208 | JGI IMG/M metagenome (GOLD analysis project Ga0209181, IMG submission 187208) | Freshwater microbial communities from Lake Fryxell liftoff mats and glacier meltwater in Antarctica - MAT-05 (SPAdes) (version 2) | ecosystem: Environmental > Aquatic > Freshwater > Ice > Liftoff... | reverse complement strand
ACAGAAGACCTTTAGCAACCATTCAACCCTTTACCCATACAACCCCGTAAACTCATCCATCAATTTCAATACATCAAACCCTTCTTTAGGCGGACATGGATTGGGTTCCCTGTCTAAAAAATATTGTACCACTTTTGCTATCATGGGTTGCTGCACATGTTGCAAAAGATCAAATGAAAATACCTGTTGTGCGTTTTCGGTAGTTAATACAATTTCCTTTTGATTAAAAACAGCAAAACGGATACTGCCGGCCGAGCCGAATATTTCGCAATAATCAGTCTCCTGTTTTGGAGATATATCAAAACACCAGCTACCACTAAATTGCACGCCATTTTTAAAGAGTATCGTTCCACTCACCATGTCATCTGCTGCATACAAACCACTACGGTTACCCGAGATACCGGTGGCTGATTGTACCTCACCAAAAAAATAAACCATCAAGCCCAATTGATGTGGAGCAAGATCATGAAACAAGCCACCACCCGACTGCACGGGATCTAAACGCCAGGCCATTTTTGGATCAGCCATTTCTTCTTCAGTTGGAGGTATGCTCCGGTAATCTAATCTTGTATACAAGACCGTTCCAATAGCTTTTTCATCCAGCAGTTGCTTTATTTTATTGAAAAAAGGTTGTGCTCTCCGGTAATGGGCTACCACGAGTTTACAATTATTTGCTGCGGCGGCCTGCATCATTTTTTGTGCGGCATGCTGATTCAGGGCCATTGGTTTCTCTACATAAACCGGCTTGCCGGCCGCCATTGCTGCCATTGCATATGCTTCATGAGAATCAGGAGGGGTTGCAATATAAACCGCATTTACCTCCACATCATTAATCAAATCCATTGCATTGGAATAGTACTTTGGTACATTATGACGCATGGCATAATCCCTGGCCTTTGCTTCATCCCTGCGCATAACTGCTATCAGTTCAGAATTGGGAACTTTATTAAACGCAGGGCCGCTTTTTAATTCTGTCACATCACCACAGCCTATTATCCCCCACTTTATTTTTTCAATCATTGGTTATTTGTTTTGCTGTGCTATTTCCTTTAAGGCATATATCAATTTATCAAGATCTTTTAGTTTGCTGTACACATGAGGGGTTATCCTCACACAACTTATGTTTTCCCAAACAATGCCCACCGTATGTATTTTATATTTTGAAAACAGCAAACTATCCAGAGCTGAAGGGGTCAACCCTTTTATGCTTACACCACAAATAGCACATGAATAGGCAGGGTTTAAGGATGTATGAAGTTGTATTCCCGGAATATCTTTTACGGCCGATGCCCAGTAATTTTTAAGATAGTGTATGCGCTCCTGTTTTCTTTTACTGCCAATAGCATTGTGAAAATTTATCGCTTCTCCAATTGCCTGTTCTATTGGAAAACTTCTTGTTCCCAGGCTTTCAAATTTCCTGATATCATCAGAGGTTGGCTGGTCGTTACATAGCAATGGCCAGCAATTTTTAATTTTCCCTTTTTTCACCCAAAGCATTCCGCTTCCAACCGGTGCACTTAAAAACTTATGCAGGCTGGTGCCAAAATAATCGCAACCTAAAGCTGGTATTTTAAAGTCGAGCAAACCAAAAGAATGCGCCCCGTCAACCAGGGTTTCTATTCCTTTTCGGGCAGCCATAGCCGTTATTTTTTTTACCGGCAATATTTGCCCTACCCAGTTGATAACATGAGTTAAATGCAACAACTTTGTTTGGGGAGTAATGGCTTTTTCAAAAGCATTCACAATAAAATCATCGTCTTCTATTGGAAAATTAAAACTGATTTGTTTGTACACAATCCCATCTCTTTCCTGGCGTTGTTTCCATGCATTAATCATGTTGGGATAATCCTGTTTGGTGCCAATTACTTCATCACCCTTTTGCAGTCTTAGGCCATAGATTACGGTATTAAGTGCTTCTGTTGAATTGCGGTTCACGGCAATCTCTTCTGCACTGCAGCCAGCCAGGTCTGCCAGTTTTTCTCTTAATGGTTCACGCCCCATATCCAATATCCGCCACATATAGTAAGAAGGGCCTTCATTAGTCAATTTATTATAACGATCCAGGGCTTCCTGAACAATACGGGGTGCAGGACTCACGCCGCCATTATTCAAATTAATGATATTGGGGTTTACGGTATATGCCTGTTGAATGATACTCCAGTAATCTTCATCGGCTGCAATTTGCTGAGGCGACAGTCCTGCAATTTTTTGATTGGCAATATCTATTTCAGCAGCATATAATTGATTATATAAACTGTTAATAGAAAAAGCGCCTGCCAGCAGACCAGCCTGCTGAATAAAACTTCTGCGGTTTTGCGACATCATCGTTGATTTAATGCAGGAAGTTAGCAAAAAAATCATTTTGCTGTTGCAGATTTTAGTATTCCTTTTTATGCCAGCACACTTACTTATAATATGCAGTGATGTGAATGAGTGGCAACCAATCCGGTTCCAATAGAAATGTTATGGTTTGTTAATTAGCGGGCATCGGTTGCTTTAACCCGTTATTTTTATAGAGATAATAAGCAGTTTGATATTGTGCGATGGCTTCATTTACCAGGTGATCATTAAACTTTGTAGCCACCTGGGTATTGTTGATGCTGTTGTAAATAAACGTTTCTACTTTTTGTTGCGGACTTAATATAACAAGACTGTCTGCTTTCATGTAGGCCAGCTTTTGATAAGTACCCAACTCTATGCGTGGATAATAGGCCGGCGATAAAATATTTTTTCCATAGAGATTACTATTATATGACCAGTTCATTTGAGCCAGCAAGGTTGGATAAAGATCTATTTGGGAACAAAGCATATCCAGTTTATGGGGTACAATTTGTTTAGGGCTATATACAATGCATGGTATATGATATTTGGTAATATCAATTTCATTTTTACCAGCACTGCTGGCGCAATGATCGGCCACAAAAATAAAAACAGTATTATCGAACCAGGGTTTGGTTTGGGCTTTTTTTAAAAATGCTCCAATAGCATAGTCAGTATACCTTACGGCACCTTCTCTGCCACTACCGGATTTCAGATCAATTTTTCCTGCAGGGTAAGTATAAGGTTTGTGATTGGAAGTGGTCATCACAAAATCATAAAATAGTTTACCCGACTTAAAACTTGTATCTGCATTTCTTAAAACTGCATCATAAAGGTCCTCATCACAAATACCCCAGGCATTTTCAAAATGCACCAGGCTATCAGGAATAATCTGCCTTGGTGCTTTAAACTGATCTTTTATTATAAGCCCACGGCCCCTGTCTGTTACGTTGTATCCATTGTTGCCAAAGTATGCATTCATATTATCAAAATAGCCATCACCTCCGTATAAAAAGTTGGACTCATATCCTGCCTTGTTAAAAATGTTGCCTATGGTGAGCAGGTTGTCATTATTGGGTCTTCGCACAATGCTGCTGCCGGGTGTGGGAGGCATGGCCAGCGATAAAGCTTCCATGCCCCTTACAGTTCTGGTTCCGGTTGCATACATATTTGTAAAGAATAAACTTTTTTCGGCAATGGAATCAAGCACTGGTGTAAGGTTTTGGTTGTTGCCAAATGCTTTCATAAAATCTGCACTAAAACTTTCGATGGTAATCATAATTACATTGGGCTTTATAGGAATGCCCTGTTGTTTTATGAAACGTTGAATGCTGCGACCATTATTGGAATAGGTTACAGTGCTGTCCTGCAATTCTGCTCTTATTTCTGCAAAAGCTTTATCCGTATTTATTAACTTATAAAAATGATCATAGTTTAATTCATTGTTTTTAAATGCAGCAAAAAATGAGTAGATACCGGCTTTAGACAATTCGTTTTGATAACGGTTAATACTTTTTTCTGCTACGGTATTGCTGATGGCAAAACCAAACAATCCAGCCACTATAAAAAGAAGTACGGTAATTATAAGCCTGTTTAAAAAAGAGGTAACAGATAAAAAAGTGGCGGTAAATATGCGGCGCTTATAAAATACAATTGTTATAAAAATACAAAACAGCAACATCCCACTTATTAAAATTGGCAAAGGATAAGACTCATTAATATTGTTTATTACTTCGTAGGTATAAATAAGATAATCAACTGCAATAAAATTAAACCGTGCCTCAAACTCCTGCCAGAAAGTAATTTCTGCAAAAAAAGAGAATACCACAATGAATACAGTAAGAAAAAAACCAGCATAGGTAACGATGCGGTTAAATAAACTATTATTTAATTTTTGGGGTAATAATAAAAGATAAATAGAATAGACCAATACAATAAAACAGGCAACTCCTGCATCAAACATTAATCCCAGCCCAAATATTTTAAAAAGCGCAGGCAGGCTGATATCTGCCTTAGAAAAAGACATAACTAACAATATGGTTCTGATAACAAACGAAATAGCAATAAAAAAAAGAATAAAATAAAACAGAAGTTTATACCGTGAGTTGGCAAGCAGAAAAGCCTTGAAATTTTTCATGACTCTAAAGTTAAGTCATTATACAAATTAAATAATGGATAAACATAGCTATTTAGTTATGTGTGAATTGGTAATGGTGAAATAGTAATGGTGAATCGTCAATATTTCACCATTGATCTTTCAATTTTCACAAATAAATACATTATTTGTTTCTTAATATAGCACAGGTTTTCTTTGGCAATATTTGTTAAATGAAAGAAATAAATATTAAAATCTTAATTTAGAGCTTCTATGTTTTTTTATTTGCAACAAAACTTACTGGCATAAATTTTGTTAAAAGCTATACACCTCAACACAAGAGAAATAATTAATTATTTTTAAGTATTATTTCTTATGAAAAATCAAAAAGTTATTTTTTTAGCAGGGCTAATTGTTTGTCTGTTTGTAAACGTTTCTGCTATTGCTCAACAGCAAACAGCACGTTATATTCAGATGTCTGAAGCTACCAAAGCTTTTTACGAATATTTGCCGCAAGGATATCCCGAAGCAGGAAAAAAATATCCATTACTGATATTTGTACATGGCTATGGCGAAATAGGTCAGGGTACAACTAGCTCTCTACCCCTTGTTTTAAGGAATGGGCCACCAAAGCTTATTAACATTGGTACTTTTCCCAGCAGCTTTACGGTAAATAATCAAACATTTAAATTTATTGTTATTTCACCTCAGTTTACCGGGTTCCCCAGTGTTAATGACATTAATAACAGCATTAACTATTTAATATCCAATTATGCAGTAGATATTAATCGTATATACCTTACAGGATTAAGCATGGGTGGTGGAGCAGCATGGTATTACCCGGGTTATAACCAGTTTTTTGCCAACAGGCTTGCAGCAACAGTTCCTATTTGTGGTGCTACTGATGTTAGTCAAACCTATGCCAATAATATTGCCGCCTCTAACCTGCCGGTATGGGCTACACACAACAATGGCGACCCTACAGTAAATGTTTCTGTAACAAATAACCTCGTTAGCCTCATCAATGGAAATAATACACCCCCAAATCCTTTGGCAAAAAAAACTATTTTTATCAGTACTTCACATGATGCATGGTCTCAAACATACAATCCTGCCTTTAAAGAAAATGGCCTTAATATTTATGAGTGGATGCTGCAATACAAACGCAATTTTACAGTATTGCCGGTAACGGGACTTGTGTTTAATGCAACAATAGATGCGGGTAAAAAAGTAAAATTATTATGGAATACCCTTACAGAAATAAATAACCAGGGCTTTACTATTTTTAGAAGTACGGATGGCATAAACTTTAGCAGTATTGGTTCTGTTGCCAGTTCGGCATCCAACGGGGCAGGAGCAAATTATACATTTACTGATAATAATCCTGTAAACGGGAAAAGTTATTACAGACTGGAATTGAAAGATGCTGACAATCAGAAAACCTACAGCGAAATAAAAACAATTCAACGGATGGAAAGCCTGGATATCAGTTTCTATCCCAACCCTGTACAAAATATTCTGAATATTAAAACAGTTAATCCATTAATGAATGCCCAATTACGCATCAGTAATGCCAATGGCCAGAATGTGTTACAACAAACGCTTTCAGGCAATGGAAATATAACCGTAAAAGTATCATCCTTGCCGGCTGGTATCTATTACGCAAAAATTATAGAAGATGGAAATCAACAGCGGTTTAAGTTTGTAAAGGAATAAGAAACTACAAGCCAAAAAATAAAATCCCTTGCAGAAAAGCAGGGGATTTTATTTTATATCACTTAATCTTTTTCTTCAACTGGTCACCCAAAGCATCTACTAATTTACCGGAATTATCAATAATCAGTTGGTTTACAAAAGTATTTTTTGAACTCTCCTTTACATTTACCGTAATATTATAGGCACCCTGGCTATAGCTGGGCTGCGCATTGTTCTTCCCTACTACATAGTAACCAAAAGAACGGGGCACAATAAAACTCTGGCCGTCTAATTTTTTACCAGCAAGGCTGGCATAATAATCATCATAGCCCGGTTGAGTTTTGTTTAATGGTGCTTTGCGCAGGAAAAAATAAAATTTACCTAACTCCATATTTTTAAACAAAGCACCCTGGCTGTTTACGTAAGAACTATTAAATGTAATTTCAAAATCCATATTCAGAAAATTATTATTACCAGGCACTTTGGCTTTGGCATAATTCAGTTGCAGGCTTTTTAGTTTTAAACGAAACATTGCATTGTTTAATATCTCGTAAGGGTTGGCCGCATCCAGCTCAAACTCTGCAGTTAAGGCTGTATCCATTTTACCATTGTTTTCAAATGTGCGCACCAGTTTAAAACCGCTAAACTGAAGGCCCAATGGGTCGAAGGGCCCTTCTATCGAAAGCTGATCGTAAAAATAAAGATCCGTTAATCCGTAGCTGTAATCTGCATTGTATTTTTTTTTGTCTTTGGCTATCATTTGTTTTACCGCATTGGTGGCCAGGGAAACTGCTCCGCCAACTATACCTGTAAGTGGGCCCCTGCTGCCGGTACCACGACTGGCCATATCCGGCACATCCTGTGTTTGCAAGGAAGCATAGTTAATTACATCGGGCTTTTCATGAATTTTCATTTGCACATCTTCCTGCTCGCTGGCAGACCCCTGCCTGGAGCCTGCACAACTGACAAGCATACCCGAAAAAATACATATAATTATAAGCGAATTAAAAATTGGTTTCATAAAATTTTGCAAGTGATTTTTTATAAATAATATTTGAGGGGTTTAATTGTGCAGCCTGCTGATAATATTGCAATGCTTCCGCTAAAAAATGATTTTCCTCCAATAAAAATGCCCTTGCGTATGCCGTCTCTGCAGCACTGCTTACCGGCACTTCTTTCAATAAAAGTTTAATGGCCTTATTATAGGAAGGCTTATCCCAAATTTTTAAATAATTCCTTTCGCAGCCACTTCCTTCATCTCCTGCTATTTGCCAATAATATTCGCCGGGCACTAATGCTTTGAACAATTCATGTAGCTGCACAGGTTTTTCTTTTATGAGCAGTAGTTTTTTTACCGGCGCTCCATCCAATATCTGCTCGTAAACCACTGCATAGGAATTTTTATAAGAAGACCACCAGAAAACAGGCAGGCTTCCTGAGCAATAATTGATAGTATCAGCTTTAATACCGATGGCCGATTCATTGCAACCACGACTAACGGCTCCGATATTTTTCATATAAGCTTCGGGGTTCATTTCGGGTTTATCATGCGGATGTGTAAGCTCATCCCATACATATTTAAAATAAGAACTGCTGTAAGATGCCGGGTTTTTATCGCATTGGCCCATTAAACTCTTGATAGTATAATTACCTTTTTTACTTAGCTGTATAATCTTATAATTACTGCAAATAAGTATTAGGGAGCTCCCGGTGCCCAGGCTTATAGCATCTTTTAAAAACAATGGATCTCCTTTCTTTAAATTGACTTGCGAAAAAGTTTTTACCACACTGCCCTTGCTGTGATAAACAACAAAAGAAATATCATTGCCAAAAGACAATTGAAAAATACCCAGTAATAAAATAGAAAACAACAACTTCATACTAATGATGTGAATGAATGAATATAGAGTAAACACCAAAACGTTTGTGCAGCCAGGCGCTGATGGCTTCATAAAAATAAAGAACATCTACTGCAAGGATAATAGCAACAAAAGAGGGAGTAAGATTAATCTTAATATCCCATTTATAATAAAACAACAAACCCAGGTAAACAAATAATACGGCCGAAACCAACTGTGCAATTTTTGCCACCAGGTGAAACCATAAATGTTTATCTATAAAATACCGGATAAATAAACTCATGTGAAACCAACACAGTAAAGATGCGATCAGCCAGTTAATCCATACCGGTGATTTTTTTACATAATCAGCATCTTTAATCATAGTAATAATATTGGCATGAATAAAAATTCCTTCCATATCCGGAACCGTTTTGCCTACCGATTTTTTATTGAATGGAGTGAAGTGTTTATCCTCAATGCTGTTGGGATCTGGAGAAATATAACCCAGCAAAACAACTTTATCAACAAGGGAAATACCGGTGTCTCCGTTTTCAAGAAAGTTTAAACCATCTATTACTATGAATTGATCCGCAGTTCGGGTATAGTTTACCTGTTCTGTTTTCTTATCCCGCTTTAGCATTTGTTTAAACTGCTGCGGGTAAGCAACCTGCGTAACAGCAGCAGCAAAGGAATTATAAACAGTTGTTTCCTTTTTTAATATCGGCGAAAAATGCCGGATAGATCCGCCCTCCTCTCCAACAAAATTAGCGTAGCCTTTTTGTCTTGATTTTTCTACTAAAAAACCAGGGGTAGAAATAATTCCTTTATCAGCTACCAGGTTATACGCCATCACAATTTTAGGGTTGGTATAAAATAAATCCTCAAGTTCAGCATCTGTGGCACTATCCTTTGGCGCATTAAACAAAATATCCACCCCTACAACTCTGGGATTTTCTGCTGCCGCTTTTTTAATCATACCGGCAATTTCATTTCTTCCCGCTGCACCAATATTGACAATAACAATATTGGTATCTACAGAAGTATGGCTGTTTTTATTAAACTGCGAATAGGCCAGGTCGTTATAATCAAAATCCTGCAGGGCCATTTTAATAGGATCCAATACATGGGTATTGATTGGTATCAGCGCCAGCAATCCCATTACAATAAATACCATAATACTGGCCAGTATTGTATCTCTTTTAAAAAGGTATTTTATCATGATCTTATTCGTAGGTCCTTAATACTTTTTTAACGATTGACCATGTTACAGGTGTAATGATGGTTTGACTCCTTGTTTTGCTGCCGGTATATAAAACATCTTCCAATGGATTATGATCCCCCTTGGTAGTAGTATCAGGGCCACGGCTCAACACTCCTTCCTGCTGAAAAATGGAGAGGTTATTAATGGCCTGTTCTGATGATAATAAAAAATAATTATCTGCTCCCATGGGAGGCGATACCATGAAGTCTGCAACGGCTGTTCTTTTTTCTGCTACGTTATTTGCATCCGTTACCGGAAAACGGTTTTCTGTATTTCCGCTGCTGATAGAAGGAAATAAAAGGTTCATCGTTCCTTTGCTGTCTATAGAAAAAACATATATATACCTTTTGGCAAAATTGCTTTTCCACCCACCCTCTTTTATATCCTCTTCCACAAAAAGAGAAAGCGTATCGCCCACTTTTACTTTGTCAACGTTTAGCAATTCACCGGTAGAATATCCCTGGAAGCTTAATACAAAAGGAAATTTGTTTTGTCCTTTGGGGCTGCTCAGCATTAGCCAGTCCCTGATCTTTGCAATTTTAAAAGCCGATTCACTTAACGCAGTTGCAATAACTTCAGCAGAACCTGCATTTGTTTCATAAGTAAAAAAATCTGTTCGGGCCGGCAGGCTCTCTGTAGTATCCTGCAAGGTTACCTGGCTTTTTACCAGCGCATATTCCAGTTGATTGGTTTCGTTTAAAACGCCAATTAGTGCATACTGCGATTCGCCGGCATTGCTTACTACCTGTATATTATTATAGTTTTCAAAACTTTTAACCAGTTTTTCATACAGTACATCCGATGCAGGCATGCTTACAAAAACGGAAGAAGCACTGCCTAATGATGACTGAAAAGAAGCTGGCGTAAATGCAGCATTTAGTTGTTTTTTACCTTCCTTTTTATCATTGTAATTCCACTGGCCATTTTCAAAATAATATATTTTATCGGGGTTGGCCTTTGCCAGATCGGTTACCCATTTAATTTTTTTAGCTGCCTTTACCGTTTGATATGTTTTTACAAACTCCTTTAACTGGTTATCGGGAATGGCTTTGGGGATATATACTTTAAGAGCCGGCGCTTTACTGCTGGCCCAGTTTACCACTTCAAACAAAGTACCCGGCAATATTTTTTCTTTCACACCACTTATTATTTTAGCAAGGCTTTTATTGGCTCCCCTCATTTCAATTATCTGTAAAGTGTCATTATTGTGAGCCAGTTTTACCCCTTCGGCTAACCCAAACGCATAGCCGCCCTGCATTACTATTCCTTTAAGTTCCGGGCGGCTGCTGGCCACCATAAATTTATTCTTAACAGCTCCTTTTGGCAATGCGAATAAAGTACCGTTTATTCTGGCTTCATTTCCTGCCAGTACGGGTTCCTGCGTTTTACCATAATATTTCATAATAGCCGTAAGGCTGCTAAAAATATCATTGGTAGCTGCATCCGGCGAAAGCTGTTGCAGGGCTTTGAGTAATGCACTCGTAAAAGCACCATGCGATATTTTATTTTCATCTATATGCTCTTTTGCAAATTCAAAGTCCTGGGCTGCAGAAATAATCAATGCTCCCCTGTCTTCCGGCCGCTTTGGCTCGGTAGCATCTTTAGCATCCATATCAGCGTCTTCAATATACCTGGCCTTGGGTGGATCATTTAAAAAATTTTCATTACCACGCCCGATAGAACCACTGTGGCAACTATCATATATAACGGTTAGGAGTACTCCTTTATCCAATAACTGGTTAAAATAAAAAGCAAGTTCCTTATCCCTGATATCTGGGACTCCTTTCTTCCAGGCATCTGCCGGCACCATGGTTTCATCTTTTTTATCTGCTTCTTTAGATAAGGAATTTTTTACCTGGCTGCCATGACCGGCGTAATATATAAATACAACATCACCTGCTTTTGCCTCTATAACCAATTTCTTTAGTTCTGCAATTATCCTGTCTCTGCTGGCTTCTTCGTTAAATAAAGTGGTGATGCCAGCTTCCGGAAATCCATATTTTGATATGGCTACATCCCTCATGGCAGATGCATCGTTTACACAACCATCCAGGTTAGTCCATGACCTTCGGCTATTCATTTCCGTTACTTCGTTTAATGGAGGTTTATAGATATTGATGCCAATAATGAGCGCTCTTTGTTTTTGTTGTGCATTCACTAATTGGGTGCAGAGTAAGCAAACAATTAGTAGAAAAACAGAATTACAACCTGTAAACAACGGGGAAATTCCTTTTTTGCCATTCATCAGTGTCAGGTTTATTTTATAAAGGTTAATGAGTGCCCTGCAAATATGCCACTTATTTGTTAAGGCCATGTTATGTTAGATAATTCTATATTTGATATTATGAAAATGAACTGTTTAAGCTATCTACAGGACATAAGATGTTCTTGATTCTAAAATTTCATAAATAAAAATTCATAAAATAAACAAACTCATGTTATATGTTTTAGGCGTTTTGTTGCTTTAAAATATACCCGACAGCGGGTAGCAACATTTGGTAAATAACGTATATTTTCAATTAATAATAAAAAACGATAAATTGCTCAAACTTAAACCAACCTACAAATGACAAAATCTATTTTAAGCGCATTATTATTATGCAGCATTTCTTTTTATGCCTCTGCACAGCATAAAGGCTGCAGCACAAAAGAACGCAGCATGGAAGCCAAACTTGATGCTCACAGAGAAAGTTCAGACTCCACCAAATCCCGGGGATTGGCTGATAACTATTTTTTATGGGATCAGGGTACCGTTATTAAAGTAAAATTTTTGAGTGGCAGTAAAGAATTACAAAACAAAATAAAACCAATTGCCAAAGAATGGGAAAAGTATGCGAACGTAAAATTTAATTTTGTAACCTCGGGTGATGCCGATATAAGGGTATTTATCGGTAATGGTAATGGCCACGATTCTTACATAGGCACGGTTTGCAAATCCATTGATTCCCGGGATGAAACGATGAACCTCGATTCTGCTGACGTTGCCGGAAGCGATGCCTTTTTAAAAACAGTGGTATTGCACGAATTTGGCCATGCCATTGGATTATTACACGAACACAGCAGCCCCATCTCCGGAATTAAATGGGATAAAGAAAATATGTATAAAGAATATGCAAAAATTGGCTGGACAAAAGAAGATGTAGATTTCCAGGTATTTTCTGTTTATAAAAAATCTTATACCAATGGAACCAAGTACGACAACAAGTCTATCATGCACTACCCCATAAATCCCGGCGAAACTTTAGATGGATACACAATTGATTGGAATATGCAACTTTCTGCAGGTGATGTAGAACTGATCAAAGCATTGTACCCAATGAAAGGAAAAAGAAAAAATGAAGTAACAAGAATAAATATCCTAAACTTTAACGGCATACGCCTTGAAGGCAATGAGGTAAAAATGGGCATTTCCCTCTTCCCGGCATTTGATTTAAAAACCGGAGGTATAGGTGGCAGGGTAAAAATGGTTTTTAAATTTTATGATCAAGAGGGTTATGGTTTTGAAGATGAAGATGGCACTTATGAAGAAAATGGTGTAGTGGCCTGTTTGAGAACAGTTTTACTCCCTGCCAATAAAACCATTCGGTACAATCAAAACAACAAAAAAGATTTTGAATTCTTTTTGCCAATAGATCAGATACCTTATGAAGCATTGAGCCAGAATATGATTGTTACGTTTAAAATTGTATACGAAACCAGTGAGAAAGAATTAAAAAATCTTTATTCTTCTCAGCCTATGCAATTCAGTTATAAGAAAAAGTAAAACAATCAAACTAAACCTATTTGCATGAAAGTTTTTACAGCAGTATCCTGTTTGTTAATATCATCATCATCGTATGCACAGCAATACCTGATAAAATATGATATGCAGGATCAGCAAACCAAATATTATAAGATACAACAACAGGATACTGCTAAAGTAAAAAATATAGACCTGCGAAAAAACGGAAGAATCTTATTGCAGGTAAACAACTACAATCCTTTTTACTGGAATGCAAAAGTGACTGCTTTTAAAACGCCGGTAGATGAAGAAGTAGGTTATGGAGATGCGTTTAATCCCTTTAGTGTATTGGCAGGCGGCATGGGCGATCTAATGGGCAGTTTGCCAAAACTGGATATGCCTAAGAACAGGGGCCAACTGAGCCATGACAACCTGGATGATGCCACCTATAATTATTTGAATACTGCAGCAAAGTATGCCACTAATTATGATGACTTAAAAGAATTAAATACCAAGCTGGAAGACCTGCAGATTGCAAAATTGCAGCTCACAGAACTGAAATTTAATATTCAGAAAAACGAAGCAAATATAAAAGCAGAGGCTCAAAAAACAGTAAAAAAAGTGTTGGCCACCGATGAACTCGGGCTAACGAATGTATTGCTCATTGGCAAGAACTATAATAATAACCTGAACAATGCTTTGGACGAAGCGGCTATGCTGGTAAACAGTTTGCAGCAACAGCAAAAACTGGTTAATTTAAATACCGTTTACGAAGAAAAAACATTAAAAGAA
>Ga0209181_10008509_pt1 | contig 13735 bp, 16 predicted proteins | sample MAT05_FD_187208 | JGI IMG/M metagenome (GOLD analysis project Ga0209181, IMG submission 187208) | Freshwater microbial communities from Lake Fryxell liftoff mats and glacier meltwater in Antarctica - MAT-05 (SPAdes) (version 2) | ecosystem: Environmental > Aquatic > Freshwater > Ice > Liftoff... | reverse complement strand
GGCATTTTGCGCTGCACGCCCGCCTGGCAGCAAGTTTGCGCACCGCGCCACCGATCGTCCCGCTGGCTCCAGTCCGTCCATGAAGTGGGTCAATCCGCCAGTCGCTTACATGCTGCACGCCGGAGTGTCGCCGCTGATTGACGCCGGCGTGTGTTTGCCGGGGCTGTATGCCGGCCTGGGCCTTGCAGGCGCTGTCGGTGCTCCGGTCGGCCGGGTGGCGCTGGAGGCGTATCCCGGCCTGCTGGCGCGCGAGGTGTTGGGCCGCGTGAGTTACAAGAGTGATGATCGGGCCAAGCAGACGCCAGAGCGATTTGCCGCACGTCAGACGCTGGTGCGAGCGCTGGAACACGGTGACACGCGGCTCGGTCTGCAACTGGAAATCGACCGCGCCGTGCGCCAACAGGTGCTTGACGACGCTACGGGCGACACGCTCGACGCCGTGTTATGCCTGATGCAGGCCGCGTGGGGCAGCCAGCACGGCGGGCCGATGTTCGGCTTGCCCGGGAACATGGATCCGCTCGAAGGCTGGATTGTGACTGCCGACGCTGCGGCGCTGGCCCAGCCTACTTCGGAATCACCATTTCTTCGAGCTTCGCCGCGAGTTGGGTGACGGCCAGCGCGGCTGGAGAACCAGGCATCGCCTGCATCAGCAACTGCCGACGCATCACCGCCTGGCGCACCGAGGGGTCGGCCGGGATGTCGGCCATGTGCACCAGCCGTACACCTTTTCCCGGCACGGAAACTACGAACCGATCCAGCACCTGTTGCAACTGACTGGTAATGGCGCGGCCGTCTCCGAGGCGGGCGGTCTGATTGATCACCATGTGGATGCTGGTGCGCTTCTGTTGCCCGGCCAATACCTTGATCGTCGCATAGGCGTCGGTCAACGAAGTTGGCTCCGGTGTCGCGACCACCAGTACCACCGAGGCCATGGACACGGCGAACAACACGACGTCCGAAATACCGGCTCCGGTGTCGAGCAGGACCACGTCGTAGTGCGGGATCAGGCCGGCAATGATGCGCAGAAACTCGTCACGCACCTCCGGCGTCAGGCGGGAGTACTCGACCATGCCCGAACCCGCAAGCAACACCGAGAAGCCACCCGGCGCCCGAATAATCGCTTCCTCGAGTTTCGCCTTGCCGGTGAACACATCGTGCAGGGTGATCTTTGGGTACAGGTTGAGTACGACGTCCAGGTTGGCCAGACCCAGATCGGCGTCAAGCACCAATACTTTCAGGCCGCGCTTGGCCAGAGCCGCAGCCAGATTGGCCGAGACAAAAGTTTTTCCGACGCCCCCTTTGCCGCTGGTGACGGCAATCACCTTGCCCATCGGTTTGAGCGGCACCGACTCGGCGGCAGGGCTGGCTTCAGACGTCTGTGTGAGTTCACTCATGTAGTAACCCCCGGGTTGTTGTCGCCTGGCAAATTGCCGATCGGGCGCTCTATCCAGGCGGGTTCGCCGTTCGACAAGTGGCCAAACAAAAGTCTTTTCTCCTCTGCGCTGACGGCAATCACTTGCTGGTGGTCAATACATACGCGGTTGCGGCCTTCGGCCTTGGCGCGGTACAACAGGTTGTCCGCGCGCTCTATCCACAGGGGGGCGGTGTAACGCACCCACTCCGGCGCATAGGCGCCGCCAATGCTGATGGTGGCGCGCACACTGGTGGCGGACGAGACCCGGATCGTCAGGGACTCCACCGTCTGGCGAATCCGCTCTGCGACCGCCTGCCCGACCGAAACCAGGCAGTTGGGCAACACGACGGCGAATTCTTCGCCGCCATACCGTGCAACCGAATCCATTGGACGAATGCAGCCCGCCAGGCACTTGGCGACCGCCTGCAAGACCATGTCCCCAGCCACATGGCCATGGGTGTCGTTGATACTCTTGAAGTGGTCGATGTCGAGCATCAGCAACAGGGCCGGTTCGCCGGATCGCGCGACGCCGTCGATCTCGCGCTCCAGCACGGCACGGAAGTGGCGCCGATTCGACAAGCCGGTGAGGGGGTCTTTCAGCGACAGTTCGCACAGGCCGTCGATTACGCCTTGCAAGTACGAGGTTGGGGAGGATATGGCGCTGGGCAGGGAGGCCGCGCCGCCGTGCTCCAGCAAGGCATGTGCATCTCCCAGCCGCAGGTCACTGATGTCTACTACCGGGGACACAATGGAAGATGTCACAAATTGTTGTTGGGCCTAGGGGCGGTCAAAGTTTAACAGCAAGGTCTTGCGGCTTACGCGGGGGCGGCGAGCGTTTGCGCAGGGACTATCCCAATACCGATGGGCGTCGGCTCAGGATGTCTCCTGCGCGCTGCTCGTAGGCGCGCGCCAGACGCAGCAGCGCAAGGTCCGCTTGCGGCGGGCCAATCAGTTGCAGCCCCATGGGCGGGCCTTGGGTGTTGAACCCGGCTGGAACACTGATGGCGGGCAGACCGGCCAGCGTGGAGTAAATCACGACATCCATCCAGCGGTGGTAGGTGTCCATGTTGCGCCCGGCAATGAACATTGGCCAATCCAGTGTCGCCTCAAATGGCCAGACCTGCGCGGTGGGCAAGGCCAGGTAGTCGAAGCGCTGAAACATACCCGGTATCTGCTGGTAGTGTCTGCTGCGTGCGACGGCCGCCCTGTCACGTCGCGTGCCGAAACCATCTCGCCCTGTTCGGCCTCGCACTGCGCGCTGGCCTTGGGTTCGACACGCTGGAGCGGATCGTCCCAGAACTCGCGCAGATTCGCCGCCACCAACCAGCGGCGCCATCTCAACCATGTCTGCCAAACCTCCGCCAACGTGAAAGCGGCTTGTGCCGGCTTCAACGTGCAGCCATCTTCTGCGAGGTGCTGCAGCGCGGCGCTGCACACAGGCAGGAGGCCGGGTTCCATGGCCAGGTATCCTTCCAGGTCACCCAACCAGCCGATCCTGACTTGGCGCAGATCCAGTGGAATGTTCAGGCCCATGTGGCTCCAGCGGCCGACGATCGCGGACGGCGCGCGGCCATCGTGCCCGGCCTGGATCGCAAGCAAATGCGCCACGTCCTGCACGGTGCGGCCGATCGGGCCTTCCGTGCCGAGCTGACTGACCCAGACCTCCAGTTTCGGCCAGGCCGGCACGCGGCCCAAGCTCGGTCGCAGGCCAAACACATTGTTGAACCCGGCCGGATTGCGCAGTGAGCCCATCATGTCGCTGCCATCGGCCACCGGCAGCATGCGCAAGGCCAGCGCCACTGCGGCGCCGCCACTGGACCCACCGGCCGTGAACCGGGGGTCAAAGGCATTGCGGGTGCTGCCGAACACCCTGTTGCAGGTGTGAAAGCCTGGGCCGAATTCGGGTGTATTGGTCTTGCCGATCAGAATGCCCCCGGCCGCTTTCATGCGCTGAACCATCAGGTCGTCGTGGCGCGGAACATGGTTTGCCAGCAGCGGGGACCCTTTGGTGGTGCGAACGTAACTATTCGGTAAACCCGTTTACCTACTGACGCAAAATCGTAGCGAAGTCCCTGCGCAGCGCTGGCGGTGTCCGCCAGGTCCTTGATCGCCATGGGAAAACCGTGCATCCAGCCCCGGCTCCCCGGCTTTGGCCGACGGCGAGTTCGCAATTGCAGATGTCGGCCTGCGCCATCACGGCGTCACCGTCGACGCGGCTCACGAGGGCGTTAAAGCGCGGGTTGAGCTGGTCGATGCACGCCAAGGTGGCCGCCAGCGACTCGCGACAGGAGACCTGCCGGGCGTGGATCGCCACGCTCAGGGCAGAGGCGTTGAGGTCCAGCAGTGGGATGGCGGCGCTTGGCAAGTCGGTGTGTACTGGCGGCGCTTTATGTCAGCGGGAGCGTGTGGCGGTTCGTTCCATGTCTGTCCGGACGAATTCTTCGCTCTTTTCGCCAGCCTTTTCTCCGATTGCCACCGCCGAATAGCGATTGGACCGTCGAAAATATGTGGTTTCGGAGCCATACCTGACTTTCATGAGTCAGAGTGACGCGCCCCGAATAATTAAATCCGGAAATCGCCGGTTTTGACTGCGTGGCTTCCTGCGGTCTCGATTGTGAGTTGTTTCACGTTAAATGAATCGCAGACTTCAAGCCGGTCCCTGCAGTCTCAACCTGTGCAACCGGATATCCGTGGCTCGTTCGAGTCATTATCCGAATGGATCCGCTGACCACCATTCGTCAAGACAAGCCTGGTCTAACTTTCATGAGTGGGAGTGACGCGCCCCGAATCATTAAATAAGCCGAGAATCGCTGCTTTCGACCGGGAGGCCCCCGGTCGGCTTGATCGTGGGTTATTTCACGTTAACCTGCCCGGACTGGCTGGCAGATCAAACAGCGTCCGATGCACCTGCGCCGCAGACTGGACACGCCGCGTTGCGCGGCAAACGCAGCTCCGTCCATTCCATGGCCCGTCCATCGAGCATCAGAAGGCGCCCTGCAAACGGGCGGCCAACCCGTGCCAGCAGCTTGAGCGCTTCCGCTGCTTGCATGCTGCCGATGATGCCCACCACCGGTGCAAAGACACCCATGGTGGCGCAGCGGGTTTCCTCATAGTTTGCGTTTGGCGGAAAAACGCAGGCGTAACACGGTGAGTCAGCGTCGCGCGCGTCGTAGACGCTGAGTTGTCCGTCAAACCGGATGGCAGCGCCCGACACCAGCGGTTTGCGGTGCGCCACGCAGGCGGCGTTGACCGCCTGGCGGGTAGCGAAGTTGTCGCAACAGTCCAGCACCACATCGTTGTCGGCCACCAGCCGAAGCAGGTCAGCGGCGGCTACGCGTTGCCGCAGGGCTTGTACTTGAACATGTGGATTGATCGCCGCAATGGCGCTGCGTATGGAGTCGACCTTGGGCTGTCCGATGCGCCCGGTCGTGTGGGCGATCTGGCGCTGCAAATTGGTCAAATCCACCGTGTCGTCGTCGACGATGGTGATCTGCCCGACACCAGCCGAACCCAGGTATAGCGCGACGGGTGAGCCGAGGCCCCCGGCCCCTATGACCAGGACACGCCCGGCTGCAATACGCTGCTGCCCGTCGATTCCCACCTCGTCCAGCAGGATGTGCCGCGAGTAGCGCAGCAGTTCGTCGTCGGTCATATGGAGTCGGCAAAGCCTGCTGCCGCGCAGCGTTGCAAACTGCTTGTACCCGCCGCGGCTAGTTCTCTTTCGGCTCGTCCTTGCGCTCGATGAGCGTCTTGCTGATCATCACCGGCCGACCCTTGAGCTTGTTGATGGCCTGAGCCAGCGCGAAATCCTTGTCGGAACCGAACTCCGGCATGCGGCGCTCGGCGACCGGTTTCCTGGCCTCCTCTTCCAGCCTTTTGCGCGCTTCTTCGCGTGCTTTTTCGCGCGCCGGGTCCTTTTTCTCTGCGCCCTGGCCACTGTTGAGGTGTTTTTCCAGGTCGGCTTCGCGCGTGCGCAGCGCCGCGAACAGATTGCCTTCTTCGGTTTCGTCGACCATCACATCGGGCACGATGCCCTTAGCCTGGATCGACTGTCCGCTCGGCGTGTAATACCGCGCCGTGGTAATTTTCAGCCCGGTATCGGGTCCGAGCGGACGGACCGTTTGCACCGAACCTTTTCCAAAGGTCTGGTTGCCCATGATGGTGGCGCGTTTGTGGTCTTGCAGGGCGCCAGCCACGATTTCGCTGGCAGATGCAGAACCTTCATTCACCAGCACGACCAAGGGGATGTTTTTCAATGCTGCGGGCAGCCGCTTGAGCGGGTCCGCACTGCCACGGCGCTGGTAGAACTCGGGCGAGGCCTTGTAGGTGAACTTGCTGTCCGCCAACTGGCCGTTGGTCGACACCACGGTGACGTTCTCGGGCAGGAACGCAGCTGAAACAGCCACGGCGGCATCGAGTAAGCCACCCGGGTCATTGCGCAGGTCCAGCACCAAACCTTTCAGATTGGGTTCCTGCTTGTAAATGTCTTCGACCTTGCGCACGAAGTCTTCTACCGTGCGCTCCTGAAATTGGCTCAGGCGTATCCAGGCGTAGCCAGGCTCCATCACCTTGCCGCGCACCGATACCGTCCGGATCTCTTCGCGAGTGATGGTCACCGGGAAAGTGCGGTTCTCGTCCTTGCGGAATATCGTCAGCGTGACTTTGGTATTGGGCTCACCGCGCATGCGTTTGACGGCCTCGTTGAGGGTCAGGCCCTTGATGGCCGTGTCGTCCACCCGGGTGATCAGGTCGTTCGTCTTGAGCCCAGCCCTGAATGCCGGTGATCCTTCTATTGGAGTGACCACCTTGACCAAGCCGTCTTCTTGCGTTATTTCGATGCCCACGCCGACAAATCGTCCGCTGGTGCCCTCGCGAAACTCCTTGAAGGACTTCTTGTCAAAGTACTGCGAGTGCGGGTCCAGGCTGTTGACCATGCCCGAAATCGCGTCGGTAATGAGTTTTTTCTCGTCAACCGGCTCCACATAGTCACTCTTGACCATGCTGAAAACAGCCGCAAGTTGCTGCATTTCTTCCAGAGGCAGAGGGCCGAAGGTGCCGCGCGCGACGGTTTGCAAAGAGACGGTCGTAAGTGCCCCGGCAATAACGCCAATCGACACCCAGCCCGCGATTTTCAGTTTTTGACCCATGGTTTTCCTCTGCTACTGCGTTAAATATACACCTTGGAGGCGTAGCGGCGGTGGCGGTTCCCGGTGACCCGCGTCGACGCGGGGATTAAGTTGCTGGGCCGGTTGTCTTTACTCAGGCTTTACCCTGCTCCGCAACTGCGGCGGCTGCGGCGGCCGCTGCTGCCGCAGCGGCGTCGCCCAGGTAGTAGTGCCTCAACGGCTGCAGCGCGGCGTCGAGTTCGTACACCAGCGGAATGCCGTTCGGAATGTTGACGCCGACGATGTCCTGGTCCCCGACCGCATCCAGGTATTTGACCAGCGCCCGGATCGAATTGCCGTGGGCGGCGATCACCACCCGTCGGCCCGCGCGCAGTGCGGTGGCAATGGACTCGTTCCAGAACGGCATGACGCGCTCCACCGTGTCCTTGAGGCACTCCGTCAGTGGCACCTGCCCCTCCTTGAGCTTGCGGTAGCGTACGTCGCTGCGTTCGCAACGTGGATCACCGGGTTCCAGCGCGGGCGGGGGGGTGTCATAGCTGCGCCGCCACACCAGTACCTGGGCAGCGCCGTACTGTTTGGCCATGTCGGCCTTGTTCAGGCCCTGCAGGGCGCCGTAGTGGCGCTCGTTCAAGCGCCAGCTGTGCACCACCGGAAGCCAGGTGCGGTCCATTTCGTCGAGGCAGTGCCACAGTGTGCGCGTGGCGCGCTTCAGCACACTCGTATAAGCCAGATCAAAATCCAGGCCCTCCTGGCGCAACAGACGGCCAGCGGTCTTGGCCTGTTCGATGCCGTTGGCTGTCAGATCGACGTCGGTCCAGCCGGTGAAACGGTTCTCGAGGTTCCAGGTGGATTCGCCGTGGCGGACGAGTACGAGTTTGTGCATGGCTGGTCTCGGTCGGGCCGGGTCTGGCGGAGGAGCGCGACCCGGCTGTGCCCGGCACCGGGTGGGGGGAAAGCTGGCTGGCGGTGCCAAGTGTTAGGCTGCATTCTAAAATGCGAAGCTGTCGCCCCAAGCTCTGGAGCCGCCAACCCACAAGGAAACGTGTGAAATTCATCGTAGACAACTGGATGTTATTGTTGGTGGCCCTGTCATCCGGAGCCATGTTGATGTGGCCGATGCTGCAAGGGGCAATTACGGCGGGTCTGACGCCGGCGGCGGCCGTGCAGTTGATCAATCGTGAGAAGGCGGTTGTGGTCGACGTCTGCGAAACCGACGAGTTTTCGGTCGGGCATGTCGGTGGCGCCAAGAATATTCCCCTGAACCAGCTGGAAGACAAGTTGCCGGCGATGGTCAAGAACAAGGGCCTGCCGCTGATTCTGGTGTGCCAGACCGGCGCCCGCTCGGGCCGGGCACTGGCCATTGTGAAGAAACTCGGGTACGAAAAAGCCCAGTCGCTCGGGGGTGGATTGGGCGCGTGGAAGACCGCCAACTTGCCGATTGAAAAGGCCTGAGGCGCAGCATGCAAACTGTCAAGATGTATTCGACTGCCTATTGTCCGTATTGCATCCAGGCAAAGCAGATTTTGCAATCCAGAGGGGTGCAGGAGATTCACGAAGTCCGGATCGATCTTGACCATGCCGAGCGCGCCCGCATGATGGACATTACCGGTCGGCGCACGGTTCCACAGATATTCATCGGGCAGACCCATGTGGGCGGCTGTGACGACTTGATGGCGCTTGACCAGTGTGGAGGGTTGGCACCTTTGCTGGCGGGCCACTGAGCGCGCCGCAGCGCCACTTCGCAACTGAGATAATCGCGTGGACTAAAGGAGTTGCAGGTGGCGGGCTGTGCGCCGAGCGCCGCGCCGTCCCGAAGTCGCAGATTTCCCCCCTAACTTGAAAGCATTTTCATGGCCGACGACAACAACCCCGTGTTCCAGATTCAACGTGTGTACCTCAAGGAGTCCTCGCTGGAACAACCCAATTCGCCGGCGATTTTGCTGGAAAAGGAACAGCCGTCGGTGGATATACAGCTCGGCGTCGAGGCCAATGCGGCTGCGGATGGCGTGTTCGAGGTGTGTGTGACGGCCACCGTGCACACCAAGATCAGCGACAAGACAGTGTTCCTGGTGGAAGTCAAGCAGGCCGGCATATTTGAAATCCGCAACCTCAGCGAGGAACAAATGGGCCCGATCATGGGCATTGCGTGCCCGCAGATCGTTTACCCTTACTTGCGCGCCAATGTTGCAGACCTGATCCAGCGCAGCGGTTTCCCGCCAGTGCACTTGTCAGAGATCAATTTTCAGGCGATGTACGAGCAACAGCGCGCCCAGGCGGCTGGCGAGACTCCGGCCGTGACGACGCAGTAGCGGCGGTTTAACCCGATTGCCCCGCTGCGTCGCTGGCGCCCGTGAAGATCGCGATCCTGGGGGCTGGTGCCTGGGGAACTGCGCTGGCCGTTTGTGCCAGCCGCTCGCGCGACGCGGAACACGCGGTGAGCCTGTGGGCCCGGGACCCTGCGCAGGTGCTGCAGATGCAGACGTCGTGCGTCAATCAACGTTATCTGCCCGGGGTACGGCTGCCGCAAGCGCTCGCCATCCGGAACTTGGCCGGCTTCGCCACTGACGGCTTGGGCGGGCACGGCGCCGACCTGATCGTGGTGGCGACCCCCATGGCCGCCTTGCGGGGAATGTTGCAAGGGCTTGGTGCGTGCCAAACACCGGTCGTGTGGTTGTGCAAGGGTTTCGAGCCAGGCGCCGACACCTCCGCCGACGTGAGCCAGCCCGGACTGATGGCCCATGAAGTGATGGAACAGACACACGGCCATCTTCAGGCCGGTGTCCTGAGCGGACCCAGTTTCGCCCAGGAGGTTGCGCGCGGACAACCGACCGCCCTGGTGGCTGGCAGTGCCCATGCGACGGTGCGCGAATGCCTGCTGCGGGCTTTCCACAGCCGCACACTTCGGGTGTACGGCAGCGACGACCTCATCGGTGTGGAGGTTGGCGGGGCGGTCAAGAACGTGCTGGCAATTGCGACCGGTCTGTGTGACGGCTTGCATCTTGGCCTGAACGCACGCGCTGCCTTGATCACACGCGGGCTGCACGAAATGTCGCGTTTTGGCGTGGCCCTGGGCGCGCGGGCCGAAACCTTCATGGGTTTGAGCGGTTTGGGCGATCTGGTTCTGACGGCGACTGGTGACCTGTCGCGCAACCGCAAGGTTGGGCTGGCTCTGGCCAGTGGTCAGACCTTGCAACAGGCAGTCGCTGCACTGGGGCATGTGGCCGAGGGTGTGCACTGTGCGCGTACCGTGGTGCAGCGCGCCCAGCAACTTGGGGTGGTAATGCCAATCTGCGCTGCCGTGGTGGAATTGCTCGATGGTCGGTTCAAACCGGAGCAGGCCGTCGCCGCGTTGATGGCGCGTGGCGCACGCGACGAATAACTCGCCCAGGGCGGTGACTTCGCGCATGCGCTCATGGCGCGTGGCGCACGCGACGAATAACTCGCCCAGGGCGGTGACTTCGCGCATGCGCTCATGGAGCGTGGCGCACGCGACGAATAACCCCCGAGCGCCGCTCAGAAAGTTGGGCTCAGGTGGTTGTATAGGCCAGTCGCACGTAAATCGGTGCGAACGATTCGGCCTGAGTGATCTCAATCAGGGTCTCCTTGGCCAATTCCAGCAGGGCCAGGAAGGTGACCACCAGCACCGGCACTCCTTTGCCGCCGTCAAAGAGGTTCTCGAATTCGACAAAGCGGCGTCCTTGCAGGCGCCGCAGCACGATGCCCATGTGTTCACGCACCGAAAGTTCCTCGCGTGAAATATGGTGGTGTTGGATCAGCCGCGCGCGGTGCGCAATGTCGCGCCAGGCCTGCTGCAGGTCGGCTACATGGACATCCGGAAAACGCACTTGCAGCGACTGCTCGATCACGACCTGGGCACGCAGAAAGTCGCGGCCGGCCTGCGGTAGTGAGCCCAGGGCGGCCGCCGCCAGCTTGATTTGTTCGTATTCCAGCAGACGACGCACCAGTTCGGCACGTGGGTCTTCCGGCTCCTGGCCCGGTGCGGCCTTGCGCGGCGGCAGCAACATGCGCGACTTGATCTCGATCAGCATGGCGGCCATCAGCAGGTACTCGGCCGCCAGTTCCAGGTTGCGGCCCCGGATTTCGTCCACGTAGACCAGGTATTGGCGTGTCACGCCGACCATCGGGATGTCGAGTATGTTGAAGTTCTGCTTGCGAATCAGGTACAGCAGCAGGTCCAGCGGGCCTTCGAAGGCTTCAAGGAAAACCTCCAGCGCATCGGGCGGAATGTACAGGTCCTGCGGCAGGGTGAACAGCGGTTCGCCATACAGTCTGGCCAGGGCCACCTGATCCACCACGTCGGGCATACCGGGCTGTTCTGCCGACGGTGCCAAACCGGCGGCCACCGCAGCCGCCAGGCCAACCTCGAAGTGCTGCGCTTTTTTTGTCATGCGCCCGTTGCGTCCTGCTGCCGTGCCATCGACCCTTCCTGCCCGTGCAGTCGCAGGGCTCAGGAATGATCGGTCTGGTAAACGTAGGCCTGTTGCGCGACGCCACCAGCGCGGAACTCCTGCCATGCCTGCCGGTCGACGGCCTTGTCCCACAACAATTCCCGGCCCTGGCGTTGCTGGGTTTCCAACTGGGGCCGATCCTGCTTGAGCGACGCAATGAACTGCGTGATTTCGGATTCGTAATCGGGACGGCGGAATATGGACATAGACTGGAACCTCTGGCCATAATTTTACAGGGGCGCACATGGGGACTTCTATTCGCTGGATGTGGCTACTGGCCGTGGTGCTTGCATTGGGGGGGTGTGATCTGCAGCGGATCAGCGAACTTGAGGAGGGTGTGGCCAGCGAAGCCGACGTTCGAGCGCGTTTTGGTGAGCCGGAGAAGATTTGGGACGCCCCGGCCGGGGCGCGCATCTTGGAGTACAACCGCCAGCCGGAGGGCGCCAAAAACTACATGATCACGATTGGGGGGGACGGCAAGATGGCTGCACTGCGCCAGGTTCTGACGCCGCAGAACTTTGCGCGGGTGCTGCCAACCATGATGATGGAAGACGTGCGGCGCATTTTGGGCAAACCGATGCGCGTGACTGCGTACGCCCTGAAGAACCAGACCCATTACGACTGGCGCTACCAGGACGGCCCCAACAAGTCGGATATCCAGGTGTTTACTGTGGTGTTCGATTCGGATATGCGGGTGCTGGGCACGGGCTCAACACCGGACCCGGATCAGGAGGTGCGGCGCTGACACGGCTTGCAACCTGTTCAGTACACTGCAACCATGGACAGCCACTCCCCCGATGCCGTGATCATGCTGTGGCTGGCCAGTATTGCGGTGCTCGGTCTGCTGGGGTTTGTGCTGGCGACCTTGGCCTGGTGGCGTGCCCGGCGTCAACTGGCGCAGCAGCAGCAGTTGGCTCCGGCGGACGAAGGGCTGCATGCCGCGCTCGATACGGCGCGAACGCAGGCACGCGCCAGCGAACACCGCTTGCGCGAAGTGCTCGATGCAGTTCCTGCTGCGCTGGCGGTGTACGACAACCAGGACCGGCTGGTTTGCGTCAACCAGGAAGCGTCCCTGCAGCACCCCTACCGCGGCCGCGGCGTGCTGGTCGGAACCTCGTTCGAAGAGTTGATGCGCGGTGCATTGGCTGGCGGCTTGATTCCGGACGCGGTCGGGCGCGAGGAAGAGTGGCTGGCACTGCGCCTGTCCGGCCGTGCTGGCAAGGGACCGGCGCTGTCGCGCCACGCCGACGATGGCCACTGGGTTCAGTCGTACGAGACGCGCACGCCATCGGGTTACCTGGTCATGACGCGGCTCGACATCGCGCCGCTGGTCGAGAAGGGTCTGGCGCTGGAACGCTCGAACGAACAGTTGTTGCGGCTTTCCACAACCGATGGCTTGACGGGCATCGCCAACCGGCGTCAATTCGAGTTGACGCTGCAGGGTGAATGGCAGCGCAGTGCGCGCAGTCAGGCCCGCATCTCCCTGTTGATGGTCGACATCGACCACTTCAAGCGCTACAACGACCACTATGGGCATCTGGCGGGAGACGAGTGTCTGCGCCAGGTGGCACGGCTGCTGGGACTGTGCGTCAAACGTTCCGGAGAACTGGTGAGCCGTTTCGATGGCGAAGAATTTGCCGTGTTGCTGCCGGGTGTCGACGCCACAGAAGCCAGGCGGGTGGCCGAGCGTTGTTTGCACCAGTTGCAAGCTGCGCGGATTCCCCATGCCGGCGCCCCGGATGTGGCCTGGTTGTCGGTCTCGATTGGGGTGGCCTCGTGCGTCGCGGCACCCGGGCAGGCGGCGCTGCGCCTGGTGGATGATGCGCTGCAAGCGCTGGCAAATGCCAAAAGCGCCGGCCGGGCGCGCGTGGAGTTGCTGGACCCGCAGCCAGACACTGTTTCCTTGCCAGCGCCGCTTTAGCAGCCTGAACTTCTCCCCGGCGAACTGTTCGTGTGAAGCGGCATCGGCCCGCCGCGGCAACGCCCAGCGGACTCTATTGCCAATCCGCAGAGCCGGCGGCGCGCAGTGCTGCCCAATCAGCCGACGGATATGCGCACACCAACATTGTTTGTACCTGGAAACCGCAGTTGGACGCGCCCGAGTGGGCTGCGATGGGGTGCGCTGGCAAGGCGAGACGACGCTGCGGGCTCCTGAGCGCAAGGAGAAGCAACGCCGCAAGCAGGCGCCAGCGCGGCTCAATCGGGTGGGTAGCGCTGTCACCCTTGAGGTGACCTTGCTCGTGAGCTCGAACGCTAGAGTTCACAAGGCGTATCCAGCGGAAGAAAGCGGTCAACTGCGGTTTCTAGGTTGAAACACTGTGTAGGGGTCGGTTTTGCTCCCGGCCGTGCGCACGGTGTTTTCGCTATTTACCACTGCAAAAATGATCAGTTTGGACTTTGAGTCGACGAGTCGACTCGACGGAACATCTGGAAGTGTCGGCATATCTTCGTGGCGTCAGTAGCGAAGCGGCTGCGAACCCCGATGGGCTACCCACGCTCAAAGCCGTTATCGCCGTAGCCGAACCTGCTTGCCAATTTTTGAACCGCTCGGCGTGCAGTGTGCTAACGGTAATTCACGAGACGTACACGCGCCCGTCGCCTGCTTCAGTCGCGCAAGTCTGTTCGCCCGGCGCTGCGCTACTTCTTAAATACAACGGCGCCGCTGACCCGGCCCACCTGCGACGTGAAACCAAAATTGGCGCCGGCACGCTGGGCTGCGGCACCGG
>Ga0209181_10008507_pt1 | contig 13738 bp, 7 predicted proteins | sample MAT05_FD_187208 | JGI IMG/M metagenome (GOLD analysis project Ga0209181, IMG submission 187208) | Freshwater microbial communities from Lake Fryxell liftoff mats and glacier meltwater in Antarctica - MAT-05 (SPAdes) (version 2) | ecosystem: Environmental > Aquatic > Freshwater > Ice > Liftoff... | reverse complement strand
CACCGTAGCCAGGAATTTGATTCCTTTGCTTCCGGATCCGACACGTTCTTCTCTGCTACAGAACTATGACTTTGTGAACCAGCAGACGATCGAACAGAAGATCTGGAGTATTAAAGCGGATCATGCATTCACGACAACCAACCGGCTGTCATTTTTCTTGAGCAAAGAAAATGGCGGAAGCCGGGATACGTTTAATTTTGCGGGTCCGATTGGAAACGGATTGGGCTTTAGCGGACAGTTGCCTTGGAACATCCGTATCAACCATGACTACTCATTCAGCCCATCGCTGTTCATGCATACGACTTTCGGCTACTCGGCCACCCGTCAATTGTGGGATAACCCGGCTCAGGCTGGTGCTGGCTCCAGGTTGGGCATTCCCGGTCTTAGTGGAGAAGCTGATGCGATGCCTCGTATCCAGTTCCGCGGAACTGCTGGCTTGTCGCCGTATGGCGTTCAAGACGGCAAGGTTGCCAATGGCGGACAGGACAACGATACGCTGATGATCACGCAAGGCTGGACATTGCTGAAGGGCAAGCATGAAATCAAGTTTGGCTGGGATTGGCGCAAGCTGAACACCTTTGGTTTTGACCTTGCCGGTGCCAATGGTTTGTATATCTTCAACCGTTTGCAAACGGCGGTGCCAAACTCGACGGCCGGGAGCGGGCATGAATTCGCCAGCTTGTTGCTTGGCGCTGTGCAGGAAGCGAACAAGACTGTATTGCCGATAATACTCGACCAAATCCAGTATGGATACAACTCGGGCTTCATTCAGGACAACTTCCGCATGACGAAAAAGCTGACCTTAAACCTTGGCATTCGTTACGAAGTGCCGATTGGTTGGCATATTCAGAACGGAAACTACTCGGGCCTTGACATGACGAGGGCGAATCCCGGCGCGGGCGGCTTACCAGGCGCTTTGGTGTTCTTCGGAAAGGGTCCCGGACGTACAGGTCAGACGCGTCCCTATCCGACCGACTGGTCCAATATTGGACCGCGCCTTGGATTCGCCTACCAGGTGGGACCAAAGACGGTGATCCGAGGCGGCTGGGGAATCTTCTACCAGACGCTCGGCAACGGTGGTTGCGGATGCCGTCAGGGTTTTGCCAATACGAACACCCTCGTTAGCAACAACCCGGATCCGATCCTGAATTGGGATGGTGGTATTCCGACCGGAGCGGGCTTCCGTCCGCCACCACTGCTTGATTCGACACTTTCCAACTTCCAGAACATCGACTTCTTCTCGCCCACCTACGGCAAGGCACCGCGAGTCTATAACTGGAGCATCAACATCCAGCATGAACTCAAGGGCTTCCTGATCGATGCAGCTTATGTTGGCAACCGCGGTAATGGTTTGAATTCAACTATCAACCAGAACCAATTGCCCACAAGCAACTTGTCGCGGGGCAGCCTGCTAACGCAGCCGGCAAATTCCGTAGCAGCTCAAGCAGCTGGCATTCGCATCCCCTATGCCAATTTTCCGGCAAACGGAACGGTTGCCCAGTCACTGCGGCCTTTCCCGCAATTCCTGGATATCAATGGCCGCAACACCGGCCAGGGACAGACCTGGTATGACTCTGCACAGTTGAAGGTGGAGCGTCGTTTTGGCAACTTCCAGTTGCTGACGTCCTACACCTGGTCGAAGACGCTCGCAAATGCGCACTTCCGCCAGATTTTCAGCCAGCAGTTCAACGTTGGTGCACAGGATGCCTACAACCTGAGCGACATGAAGAGCTTCCTGCCGTTTGACCAGCCGCATGTGTTCAACATCGTTTGGACATACGACATGCCGTTTGGCAAGGGTAAGAAATTCATGGGCAACTCCAACCATATCGTCAACGGTTTGTTGGGTGGTTGGGTAGTCAGCGGCGCGCAGCGTTATTACTCGGGCAACCTGATTCAGCTTGTAACCCCGGGCAATCCGCTGGGCCAGACTTTGTTCTCGACGGCAACGAAGGCCAATCGTAACAACGTCGACATCAGCACCGGCGCAAGCTTCAGAGATCTCGATCCGAATAATCCGAACGTACGCTGGTTCAATGCCGGGGCATTTAGCTCGGCGGCACCGTTTACGCTCGGAAATGCAGCGCTTTATTATGACGACTTCCGTCAGCCGGCGATTGCATTCGAAAACGTCGGACTCTCCAAGAAGACAGTGTTATTCGCAAACGAAAAGAACCCGGTGGTGCTGAATTTCCGCGCCGACGCGTTCAACTTGTTCAACCGCACCCGTTTTGGCGGTATCAATGGTGTGGTTGGCAACGCAGCCTTTGGACGCCCGACGGGCCCGCAGGTTGGCGCACGTGCCATCACTATGGGTCTGCGAATCAGCTTCTAAGCTTCTTCGTATTGACTGGTGAAAGGGCGCTCCCGCAAGGGGGCGCCCTTTCTATTTAATGGCCATGGTGACGCCGGATTGGGTGTCAACGCCGCCGACGTTGACGACGACTGGGACGGCGGCGCCGACTGGGGCGTTCGATGGGATGGAGATGTTGATCTGGAGGAGGCCAGGGACGCTGCCCATGGGGGAGATGGCTCCAATGACGCTGGCGGCGATACCGCCAACGGTTACGCTGACGTTGGCTGAGGGGGTGACTACTGCATTCTGGGCTATCAATGTGGCGGCGGCAGTGGTGGGGGCGGCGACGGAGGCATTGGTGGCGCCGATGCCGCTGACGTAGAGAACGGCGATACCACCTTTGAGAGCGGGGGCGGCGTTGGAGTTGAGCGTGTAGTCGTTGGTGGTGAGATTGTAGTTGAGGATCGCACCCTGGCCTCGGCCTGAGGCGTCTGTGGTGTATACACCCGGACTGGTGGGGGCGACGGTAAGCGAGACAGGCGCGGAGGCGAGTCCGGTGTAAGTGAGGACGAGATCGGCAGCGGCGCCGATGATGTTGTAAGGAACAATCACGCTAGCCTGATTTGCGCTGGTGTAGAGAATTGGGGCGGCGACGCCACCGATGGTTACCGATGTGGCTGGGCCGGTGACGGGCAAGGCACTCGGGATTTGGGGGGCGGGTACGGCTGGATTGAAGAGTGTGAGGGTGGCGGGGCCGAGGCCAAGGCCGAAAAGCGTGAGCAGTTGGCCGGGAGAGATCGTGCCCTGGGCGTAGCTGGCGGAATCTACTACTGCATTTACCTGGGGACGCGGGCCATAGATCTGGAATTGGGCTTCGCTTGAGGTGCCGCCACCTGGGTTAGGGGTAGAGACCGCCATGCGAAGATAACCGGGGCTAAGGAGGTAAGAGGCTGGTACGGTGACGAGCATGGCATTCTCGCCCACTTGCCTTGAGGTGAGGTTGCCTTGAAGGCCGACCGAGCCGGGTACGCCAGAGAGGACTCCTGTACTGCTGTTGATGGACATTCCTGAAGGAAGGCCAGTGGCTGACCAGATGGGAGGGTTGGCGGCCGCAACGGACCTTACTGCATTTGCCCCAGGGTAGGTGCTGCTGAGTGTGCCTGCAACCAGAGCCGTAGTGGGGCCGGTAACGCGCAGAGAGCTGGAAGTGGCCGGCATGATGTGCATCTTGAAGGGCATGTAGGAGCTAGCCGTGATCGGGGACGTCGAGTCTTCGACCTGAAGAGTGAAGTAGTAAGTTCCGGCGGCATTGGGTGTGCCCTGAAGTTGGTTTCCACTCAGGTTGATGCCGGGGGGAAGTTGGCCGCCGACGAGGCTCCAGGTATATGGGGAGGTGCCACCGGCTGAGGTGAGATTGAGCGCGGTGTAGGCGGTGCTGACGGTGCCAGCGGGCATGGGTGAGCCCATGGGAATGCGCAGGAAGCTGGCCGTGCTGGGGTAAACCGGGATGTAGAAGTTCTCGGACGCAGTTGTGGAGCCGTCTGTGGCGGTGATGGTAGCTTCATTGGTGAATCCGGTTGCCGAGACTGTGGAGTTGGCAAAGTAGCTTTCTCCATAGATCGTGACGAAGCTCTGGGCGGATTGCTGGATGACGCCAATCGGCCAGGTGCTGAAGATGTTGGGGGCGGCAGCGATGACGTTGAGAGTGACCGGCAAAGTGAGTGTGGGATTGGCTGTGCCCGTGGATTTGATCGTGATATTTGCCGTGTAGGACTTGGGAGAAAGACCAGTGGGATCTACTGTGACGTTGATCGAGTTGAAAAGCCCGGCGAGGGTGATGTTGCCGGTGGGCGTTACCCTGAGCCAAGGGGCGCTCTGGACGCTGAGTGAGGCGGCGGTGGCCGCGCCAGTGTTGGACAGAATGAAGGTGGAGCTGAGATTGGGGTTGCCCGTGACGGGCTGGCTGGTGGTGTAGCTGAAGGTGATCGCTGTAGGCGAGACGGTGATGGTAGGCGGAGGCGTACCAATGACGAGTGTGACGGTGACAACGGCCGTGGGGAGAGGAGAGCCGGTTGTCCCCCTGAAAGTGATCGTGCCAACATAGCTGCCTGCGGCGAGGCCTGTGGGATTGACCTGGACGCTGACCGTTTGGGGTGCGCGGCCACTGGAGGCGGAGACCAGAAGCCAGCCGGCGAAGTGGGGGGCTGCACCGGTGACAGCGACGGTGAATCCGCCTCCCGGCGGAGCGCTTTGTACGCTGACAGTTTGGGCGGTGGGTAACGTTGTGGCCCCCACGGTCGCCGTAAATCTTAGGGAAGCGTTGTTGGTTGTCAGGGTTTGCGCCCAGACGGTCGATATCAGCATCAGGAAGGCGAAGACTAGTTTTTGCATCGAGACTACTCTCTCTGTTGATCGGCAACCAGGTGAGTGACTGCATTCCCCGTTTGTATTTTTGGGGAGTAGCCCAAATCGCTTAGAATGAAGAAACTGCAATACTTTATGAATTTGTTTATTGGGCTCATGATCGTGTTGACTCCAGCTTTGGCTCTGGGGCAGGCGCAGGATTTTTCTGGCGCTGTAAAGCCCCTGCTGACCAAGTCTTGTGCGCCTTGTCACAATGATCAGAATGCTTCGGGTAGCGTGAATATCAAGCCATTTACTGAGCCGGGTTCGCTCGGGGAGTATCGCGAGGATTGGGAACGAATCATCAAGAAGGTGCGTTCCGGGGAGATGCCGCCGAAGGGTTTTCCGCGGCCGGCGCAGGGGCAGATCGATCAGTTGCTCGGGTACGTACAAAGCGAATTTGATAAAGCCGACGCGAAGATTCCTTCAGACCCGGGCCGGGTGACGGCGCGGCGCCTGAATCGCACCGAATACACGAATACAATTCGCGACTTGCTGCAGGTCGATTTTCGGGCGGATCAGGATTTTCCGACCGATGACTCGGGGCATGGCTTCGACAATATCGGCGATGTGCTGACAATCTCGCCGCTCTTGATGGAGAAGTATCTGAATGCGGCCGAGAGAATTTCGGCTCGTGCACTGGGGTTGGATCCGTTGCCGAAGAAGCCGATCGAGTTTGAGCTGCATAGCAAGGACAAAAAGATTCGCCGCGTCGGGCCTTCGCTCATTGAGGCGACACACCGCGTGGACTGGGATGCCGAGTATGAGATCGAGATCGGGTTGCCTGGGGAGCGAGTGAATGGCAAGCCGGTGCTGCTAGGTTTCTGGATGGACGGCAAGTTGCTGCACACGCAGTTGATCGAGACGAAGCCTTCCGGGCTGGTGTACTTCAATCCCTATTCGGCCGAGCAGTTTCGTTTGTTTCTGCCAGCGGGCGAGCACCGCTTTAGGGCCGGGTTTATCGATGATGAGTTTGCGAAGACTCTGGACCCTGCCGATCTTTACAAGGACAAGAAAAATAAGTTCCTGAACATGATCAAGCTGGTGGGGCCGTTTGCGGCAAAGGCAGAACCGGCGAGTCGTAAGGCGATTCTGGTTTGTGATCCTTCGAGCGGAGCAGCGTGTATCGATCGCATTCTGGGTGGGCTGGCGCGAAGGGCCTGGCGACGTCCGGTGACGGCGGCAGAAGTTAAGTCGCTTTCTCGTTTTGTTGGGATGGCCAAGGCAGAAGGCCAGACGGCTGAGCAGGGCTTGCAGGTGGCGATGACGGCGATGCTGGTTTCGCCGCACTACCTGTTTCGCATCGAGCGCGATCTTTACCCTAAGGATCCACTCAAGACGCATCCGATTACGTCGCTTGAACTGGCAACGCGGTTGAGCTATTACCTGTGGTCTTCGATTCCGGATGAGGAATTGTTGAAGCTGGCCGAGACGGGCAAGTTGCGTGAGCCGGCGGTGATGGAAGCGCAAGTGAAGCGAATGTTGGCGGACCCGAAGTCGGCGGCGCTGGCGTCGAATTTTGCCGGACAGTGGCTTGAGACCCGTAACCTGAATAGCGTGAAGCCCGACCCGAAGAAGTTCCCCGAGTGGAACCCGGAGTTGCGCGATGCGATGGCGGAAGAGACACGACTGTTCTTTGAGACGGTGCTGCGCGAAAACATGTCGATTGGGACTTTTCTCGATGCGAAGTTTACGTTTTTGAACGAGACGCTGGCCAAGCATTACGGGATTGCCGGTGTGACCGGGCCGGAGTTTCGACGGGTGGAATTGACGGGGAACCAGCGTGGCGGGATTCTGACGCAGGCGAGTGTGTTGACTGTTTCGAGTTATCCAACGCGGACATCGCCGGTGATTCGCGGCAAGTATATTTTGCAGAATGTGTTTGGTGCGCCTCCGCCGCCGCCTCCTCCCGATGTGCCGACGCTCGACGAAGAACAGGTAGGAAGTTCTGGATCGTTGCGGCAGCAACTTGAGAAGCACAGGTCAAGTGCGTTGTGTGCGAGTTGTCACAACCGGATGGACACCCTTGGATTTGCGCTGGAGAATTACGATGGTACGGGGAAATGGCGCGATCTTGATGGCAAGTTTGCGATTGAGCCGGCAGGGACGCTGCCGAACGGGAAGGCTTTCCAGAACCCGTCGGAATTGCGTCAGGTGCTGGCGGCAGACATGGGCGAGTTTGCCCATAATCTGGTAGAGAAGATGATGACCTATGCACTGGGCCGTGGGCTTGAGCGGTATGACCGCCGGACGGTGCAGGGTGTGCAGGATAAGCTGGCAGCAGATCAGTATCGCTTTCAGACTTTGATTTTTGAAGTGGTTCGCAGTTTACCTTTTCAAACAAAACGGGCAGAATATTCCAAGCAGGAGCTGGCAAAGAAATGATGACTCGGAAAGCATTATCAAGACGCACGATGTTGCGTGGAGTGGGAGCGGCGATTGCTTTACCTGCTATGGACGCGATGGCACCGGCCTTTGCCTCGAGTCAATTGCCTGGGCCGAAGCCCGTGCGCATGGCCTTTGTGTATGTGCCCAACGGCATCGATATGCGCAACTGGACCCCTGCCAATGAAGGGGCCTTGCCGGCGGAGCTGCCTCGTATTTTGAAGCCGCTTGAGGCTCATAAAAAAGACATCACGATCCTGTCGAATCTGACGCATAACGGCGGCAGGGCTTTGCTGGATGGAGCGGGCGATCATGGACGTTGCTGCGGTGGCTACCTGAGCGGTGTGCAGCCACGCAAGAGCTTTGTCGATATCAAGGCCGGCGTTTCGATGGACCAGATTGTGGCCAATGCGATTGGGAGCCAGACGCGGTTTCCGAGTCTTGAGGTTGGTCTTGAAGATGCGCGACAGGCTGGAGATTGCGACTCTGGTTACTCTTGCGCTTATACGAATAATCTTGCGTGGCGGAGTGAGACGCAGGCGCTGCCGCCGATCCTTGACCCGCGCGCTTTGTTTGAGCGGCTGTTTGGGACTGGCGCGGAGTTGAGCCCTGAGGCAAAGGCCCGGCAGGCGAAGTATCGCCGTTCGATTCTTGATTTTGTGATGGGTGATACACGGAAGCTCGAAGCAAATCTGGGGCCGACAGATCGTCGCAAACTCGATGAGTATCTGTCTTCGATTCGTTCGATTGAACAGCAACTGGAGCGGGCCGAGAAGGATAACTCGCAGATCAATCCAGGGATGGATAAACCCTATGGTGTGCCGGCCGATTTTGCCGAACACTTCAAGCTGATGACCGACATGATCACGGTGGCCTTTCAGGCGGATCTGTCGCGTGTGGTGACTTTCCTGGTGACTCGTGAGGGCACGTCGCGGCCTTATCGTGAGATCGGGATTGCCGATGGACACCATCCGCTGACGCACCACATGAACAAGCCGGAACTGCTTGAGAAGGTGACGCAGATCAACACGTATCACGTGCAGCAGTTTGCGGGCTGGATCGAGAAGCTGAAGAGTGCCAAAGAAGGCGACTCGAACTTGCTTGAGAATTCGATGATCGTATATGGAGCTGGCTTGTCCGATGGCAATCGCCATACGCATGAGGATCTGCCTACGCTGATCGCCGGCAACGGTGGCGGGTATATCAAGTCGGGTCGTCGAGTGGTGGCAAGGCGTGAGACGCCGATGTCAAATCTCTTCCTGACGATGATGGACCGGATGGGTGTGCAGGTGGATCACTTTGGAGATGCCACGGGACGCCTGGCCGGGCTTGATTTGGCTTAAGAGACCATGCAAGCACCTGGAGCGATGCGACCGCCGGTGGGCGTTCATTTCGATGCGGCCTTTGGCGATAACCTCGATGACCTGCTGGCCCTGAGCCTGCTTTATTCACTCGATAATCGAAATGAATGCCGGGTGATCGGCATGACTACGTCCAAGGACAATCTGGAGTCGGCTGGCTTGTATGAGGTTTACCAGAAATTGTATGGGGGCAGGCCGACGGCGATTGGGATGGAGACGGGTAAGGTGCGATCGGCGACTGGGATGGTGTTGAAAGCTGCGGCTGAGGGGCAAGCTACAACAGTGAAGTCGGTGCTCGATACAGCGGAGCCGAATGGATTGATTCGAAATCTATTGACGGCCAATCATGATGGCAATGCGGTGATCATCTGTACCGGGCCAACGGACAATCTGCGCGACCTGATGAAGCTGCAGACGGCGCGGCCAGTGGTGGCGGCCAAGGTGAGGACTCTTTATCTGGTAGGGGACGAGGCCAAGCCTGTAGCGGATTGGCCGACCCCGGTTGTAACGGTGCCGGTGCCCACAGGATTGAGTTATGTCGCAAAGGCAGCAGACTTCGGTTGGAATGAAAAGCACCCGGCGGCGCAAGTATTAGCTTTGATGCCGGATGCGAAGTTGAACCGGGCAGCGATGGCTGCGGTGCTGCAGGCAGTGCGTGGAAAAGATTTTGTAGTGACCGATGCGGTGCTGGCGGAACTGGTGGCGGCCAAGCCGATTCCAAGGCAGCGGATGAGAGGATTCGGCGTCTGATGATTCTACGTAGAGAGATGTTGGCGGCATTTACAGCGTCCCTTTTCGCACAACAGCCAGAGGTGGTTTGGAAGAATGCCCGTGATTTGACGATTGAAGGCCAAGGCTGGACTGAGACCAAGTCGGCCTGGGATCGTCTACCTTCCAAGGCCGAAGCGCTGGTGCGGAAAGAAGTGTGGGATCTAAGCAGGCATGGGTCTGGGATTCAGGTACGGTTTCGGACGAATGCTACAGCGATTCATGCACGTTGGACGCTGGGCGGGAAAACTTTGGCGATGCCAAATACTGCAGGTATGGCGCATAGCGGGCTTGACCTGTATGTGCGGGACAATGGCGGTAAGTTGCGGTGGCTCGGGTTTGGAGCTCCGCAAAAGGCTGAGCTGAGCGAGGCTGTGCTGATCAAAGATATTCCGGCTGGGTGGCGGGATTATGTGTTGTATCTGCCGCTGTTCAATTCTGTGCAATCGCTGGAGATTGGGGTAGCGCGGGCGAGTGAAATCGCTGCTGCAACCAAGCGTACCGAGTTGCCGATTGTGTTTTATGGGACTTCAATCACGCATGCGGCGGGTGCGTCAAGAGCAGGAATGTCGCATGTGTCGATCCTGGGCCGACGATTTGACCGGCCAGTGATCAATCTGGGTTTCGGGGGGAATGGGCGGATGGAGATTGAAGTGGCCCGGCTGTTGACCGAGTTACCTGCGGCTGTCTATGTGATCGACTGTCTGCCTAACATTGTGGCAGCGCAGGTGACCGAGCGAACCGAGCCGCTGGTGAAGGAATTGAAGAGGGTCCACCCGGAAACCCCAATACTGCTGGTGGAAGACCGGACTTACCAGGATGCGTTTTTGGTGGAGACCAAGCGCAAGCGGAATCTGGATAGCCGGGTGGCGTTCAAGGCTGCGTATGAGCGGTTGCGGAAAGAAAAAGTGAAGGGTCTGTACTATCTTGAGGGGGAGGGGTTACTTGGCCAGGACGGCGAGGGGACCATCGATAGCTCGCACCCGACCGACCTTGGCTATATGCGGCAGGCGGATGCGTTTGAGAAGGTGTTGCGGAAGATTGTGAAGCCAGCTAAGCGTTGATCGCTGGCAGGTAGATTCGGAATTCAGTGCCGGCGCCAGGTTCGCTGTCGAATCTGATCCAGCCCTCATTTTGTTGCACGATGCCGTAGACGGTGGAGAGCCCAAGACCACTGCCCTGCCCTTCAGGCTTGGTGGTGAAGAAGGGTTCAAAGAGATGCGCCTGAATCGAATCACTCATGCCGATACCGGTATCTGCAACGGTGAGCTGAAGGTAGGCTCCGGCATTGCGTCCCAGGCTGTAATCGGGATGTGTCGAATCTATTTTGACCACAGCGGAGGTGATCGTGATTTGGCCTTGTCTCGTGATTGCATCTCTTGCATTAGTCACGAGATTGAAGAGAATTTGCTGACCCTGGTGGAGGTCGAGTCTGACTGCTGCAGCTGTGTGCGACACGATTTGAAGTTGAATCGCCGGGGTGAGAAGACTGCGAAGCGGCGGCTCCAGATTCAATACAAACTGAGACCAAATCAGGGGTTGAGGATGGTTGGGATATTGCCCTGCGATAGAGAGAAGCTGCTGGGTAAGGGCAACGGCCTTTGAGGCGGCGACTTCGATTGCTTCGAGCCGGGGTCGGTCTGCGTTTGGAGCGTTGAGAGCCTGGTGTATCTGAGCCTGGATGTCAGCGAGCAGGGAGTTGAAATCGTTTGCGAGACCAGCAGCGAGTTGAGCGATAGCATTGAGTTTTTGGGTTTCTCGGAGTTCCGATTCCACAGCAATACGCCTGGTGACATCTGTAATTAGCGCCATGCGGGCTGGCACTCCGAAGAAGTCGAATTCCTGTGTTCGTACCTCTACGTGTATGAGCTTGGTTGCCTTGGAGAAGTGGCGCCAAATGGTGAGGCCTTCGTGTTCACGATCCGCACTGAGTACGGAAGCCCGAAGCAGGGGGACGTCTTCTGGAGGCCGAATCTCAGTGAGATCCATGGAGAGGAATTCTTCGCGCGAATAGCCGTAGAGGCGGATCGCCATTTCGTTTACGGCGAGAAAGCGAAGAGATTCCCGGTGGAAGACCCACATTGGATGAGGATTGCGATTGAAAATCTGCTCGTAGATGTGGACATCCTGCATGGCACCGACCAGGCGAAGGGGATGGCCTTCGGAATTCTTGAGAACGAAGCCTTTGTCAATGACGACGCGGTAGGATCCATCGGCGCAGCGAAAGCGGTAGGTGCTGGAGAAGAGGCCATCATTGCCACGAATAGCGGCATCGAGGGAAGCAAGTGAGGCTTCTTTGTCTGAGGGGTGAATGCGATTGGCCCACCACTCAAGGCCGGGCTCGACATCGGATGGCTCGTAACCAAAGAGTCTGAGGTTCTCGTTCCACTCGATGTGATTCGAGACCAGGTCGTAGTCATAGACTGCGTCGCTGGTGGCTTTCATCAGTAGCCTGTACTTTTCGAGCGCCTCTTGCACGAGCAAAGCTCCTTTGGAGTGTTGGCATTATCATCGCACGGTTAGCAGGTGAACTGCGTGAAAGCTGGATGCGTGACAGAATGGGCGAGATGCCATTTGAGCTGCTAACTAAACGGTTGGACAAAGTGCTTTCGATCGAGATCGAGGGCGAGTTTGTTTTGGGTCAGAAGTTGAGGCGTTGCTCAACGGTGATTCGCGAAGCAGGCGATGCGGCGGGATTTATTGTAGATCTCTCAAAGTGTACAAGGGTGGATAGCGCCGGGTTAGGGGAACTACTGATGTGGTATAGCCTTGCAGCCCGGAGTCAGAAGCCGATGCTGCTTGTTGGCGTGAAGGACAGCGTCAAGACGATGATTCAAGTAGCGAGGGTAGATGGCATTTTGCTGGTAGCGCGGGACCGGGAAGCAGCCTTAGCCGAGTTCGGCGCGTAGACCAAGAGTCCTGATCATGCGAAGGAGCGAATTGGGGTGGACGCCGAGATGGTCGGCGGCAATTTTGTAATCGCCCTTGGCCTTGTGCCATGCCTCGATGATGGCTCCCCGTTTGGCGTCGTGGATGCTGCGGTGGAAGGCAGGGGCGGCATCGGGAGAACTCGCTGTGGTTTCAAGAACCGAGTCTGGGAGATCTTCAAGTTGTACCTCGGGCAAATCGCCCAGGACGACTGCACGTTCAATCGCGTTTTCCAGCTCTCGAATGTTGCCTGGCCAATCGTAATGCCTCATGGCCGATATCGCAGCGGGGGTGAAGCCGCGCAGACTACGACCGGCCGCAGCAGCAGCGCGGGTGAGGAAAGCATTTGCAAGCAGTTCGATGTCTTCGCCGCGTTCACGCAAGGGTGGAGTGCGGAGGCTGACAACGTTAAGCCGGTGGAAGAGGTCTTCGCGGAAAGTGCCTCGTTTGACTTCAGCGGACAGGTCTCGATTGGTAGCGGCAACGACGCGAATATCCAGTGCGATGGTCTTGCGGCCACCGACGCGCTCGCACTCTCGCTCTTGCAGGACACGCAGCATCTTGGCCTGGAGAGCTAGCGCCATCTCGCCGATTTCGTCGAGAAAGACAGTACCGCCAGCGGCGAGTTCGAGCTTGCCCTGGCGTTGTTGTGTGGCTCCCGTGAAGGAGCCTTTTTCGTGACCAAAGAGTTCGCTCTCGAGAAGAGTGTCGGTGATGGCGGCGCAGTTGAGCGCAACGAAAGGGCGGCTATTGCGCGGGCTAAGGCGATGCAGGGCGCGTGCGACAAGTTCTTTGCCGGTGCCGCTTTCGCCCTGGATCAGAACGGTGGTTTCGCGTGGGGCGACCTTGTCGATTTGCCGCAAGAGTGTTTGAGTTGCAGCGGAGGTGCCAAGGATTCCTGTGCGGGAGGATATTCGCTCTTCGGCGAGCGAGGTGCGGATTTCGAGATTGGTGATCTCAGAGGCAGTGTCGAGGGCACCGCTGGCGATGGCTGCAAGTGCGGCGAAGGTGGCTTCGGCCTCTGCCGGAGCTTCGGAATGCCAGACCAAACATGCCGCCAGATTTGGCCCAAAGCCGAAAGTCTGAATCAGGGCCTTCGGGTGACGGGCCGGGCTATTGGCAAGAGAAGCGATCCAGGGTGTGTCAGTGTCGCGCTGCCGGGCATCGAGGCGCTGGGCCCAGCCGGCAGGTGTGCCGCCGATGAATATGTCAAGCTGGCCGGGGCCAAGTTCGCCCGAGGCGATTTCGCGGATCTGGGCTTCAAGCGCGCTCTGGTCGTCCAGGTCGAGACCATGCATGGCACGGAAGAGGTAGAAGAGACTACAGGCCGCAATCAGGCTTTGGCCGGGTGGGCGATCCTCCCTGGTTTGTCTAAAGAGTAAATCGACTTCTCCAATGCGGATTCGATCTCCGTCCTCGAGGATGGCATCGGCGGCAGGGACACCGTTGATGGTGCAGGATGAACTGCCGGTCAGAGAGAAGAGTTTGAATTTGTTTTCAGAACAATGGATCTCACAATGGCGCGGGGCAAGGCCCTCTCCGGTGAGGACGATATCGACAGATGGGTCTGTGCCGATGCGGACACGGCCAGAATCGA
>Ga0209181_10008504_pt1 | contig 13742 bp, 8 predicted proteins | sample MAT05_FD_187208 | JGI IMG/M metagenome (GOLD analysis project Ga0209181, IMG submission 187208) | Freshwater microbial communities from Lake Fryxell liftoff mats and glacier meltwater in Antarctica - MAT-05 (SPAdes) (version 2) | ecosystem: Environmental > Aquatic > Freshwater > Ice > Liftoff... | reverse complement strand
AGCAAAATCGTCGGTTTGGTCGTATACAATGGTTTGGTAGCCAAGGATTTCTGAATAAAATTTAATGGAGCGATCCATGTCAGATACGCCGACAAAGGCGCCATAGACACCGCCCGTTTTAATCTCTTTTCCAGAGCTTGGGCTTGAAAACCAATCCGTTGCGCCCACAATTTCAAAGGTATTTCCCCAAGGATCTTTCACGAAAAAATGCTCCTGACCCGCGACAGCCGAAGGCTTGCCGGTGGGAGAGGGGCATGGACTCGGATTCGTCTGAATATTCACTCCGCGTTTGCGAAGGTAATGAAAGGTGGCCTGCACGTCAGCAGATTTGATTTTACAGATACCAATACCGAGGTCCCCGAGTTGAGGTTGGAAGGCTGGAGGCATGGGTGTTCGGCCCGTGTATTGCCAGATTTCCATACCGCCGCCGCCGAGCATATTGAGGGCCAGGATAGCGTGACGCGACTGCGGATTCCCGCCCGTGTAGGGGAGCATGAGACCCGCTTCGGCGGCTTCTTCAAAGATCGGCACATCCATGCCGAAATGTTGGCGATACCATTTGAATGCTTCGTGAACGTTGCTTACGCCGATGCCAACTTGTTGAATACCAGAGATGAACACAGAAAATTAGTGTTAAGTGTTGAGTGATAAGTGTTAAGTGTTGAGTGATGCCGGGCTAGTTTTTACTGGCCGGACAATCGCCTAGAATGGTGATTTGCTTTGGGTTGCGAAGGCTGATGGTGAAACTTTCTTTGGTCTTACTTTTCTCAACCATCCCAGAAATGCGCACCTTTTTTTTGTCGTACTCGGCGGCACTGAGAAAATTGGCTTGATCCTTTCCCCAAATGACTACTGAAAACAGGTTGCGAGGATAAGGATCAAACATATTGATGAAAAGAGGCTTGCCATTGATGTTTTCCATCAGGATTGCACTCGCAACACAGCCTTCCACCGACACAAGTTCGCCCTCGTGTTTGATCACTTCTTTTGGGTCGGTGAGGATGAAAGACGGGGTCTGATGGGTGGTTGCACTCAACTCCAAAGGAGTTTCGGTCTGTGCGGAGACCACTTTTGCAAGCAGGAGAACAACAGCGAAAGTCAGGATGGATTTTTGCATGATTCAGCAGATTTTGTGCAAAGGTAAAAAAGGAAAGCTGTCCTGCGATTTCTGACCAGATCCTGGGCCGCCTACATTTTAATTTAAACTTCTTTAAAATGAGTTTTTCAATCAAAAGACCAAGCGTTTATTAAACCAAACTTCATATTCCCTTAACCGCGATATGGGCAAACTAGTGCCAATTTTGTGCCAGTTAGTAGTACATGATTTTGCCCGCGCCCGTGACCTCTCTCCTTCTTTTGCTTGTCGTTCAGTCGCCCGTTCACCCGTTAGCTTACAGGCAAAAAACTTTCCCGGCGCGGGTTTTTTGACCATCAAACACTGTGTTATAATTGGCCCTCGTCATCGGTAATTTTTTAAAATGAAACGAGAACTCGATATTGTAGTAATTTCTGACGTACACTTAGGAACTTATGGCTGCCATGCTCTGGAGCTGAACAACTATCTGAAAAGCATCGAGCCTCGCACCTTGGTACTGAATGGCGACATCTTTGATATGTGGAATTTCAGGAAAAGTTATTTCCCAAAAGAACACATGGAGGTCGTACGTCGCTTATTGAAAATGGCTGTTAACGGCACAAAGGTGTATTACCTGACCGGCAACCATGATGATGTGCTTCGAAAATTTGGTGAGATTTCTCTGGGCCTAATCCATTTGCGCAACAAATTGGTTTTTCAGGTAGATGGTAAAACGCACTGGGTTTTTCATGGAGATGTGTTCGATCCTTCAATTCAGGGCGCACGCTGGCTGGCAAAATTGGGAGGCCAAGGCTACGATTTACTGATCCGCATTAACCGCATTATTAACCAGGTTAGAAAACTGTTTAGACTAAGGCCGGCATCTTTTTCAGCCAGGGTAAAGAAAGGTGTAAAAGGCGCACTGCGTTTTATCGGCGATTTTGAAGATATCGCCATCCAAATGGCTGCTGAAAACGGTTATGACAGTGTCATTTGTGGACATATTCACCAACCCCAAATTCGGGATGTGCTGGCTAAAAATGGCCAAACAGTTCGCTACATGAACAGCGGAGACTGGGTGGAACACCTCACCGCACTCGAATGCAAGGCCGGGAATTGGGAGCTTTATGAATACCACAAAGCCGATTTTGCCACACCCAATCCGCGCTTGCAAGTACCCGAACGTGAAGGCCAAGACTTCCAATTACTCCGGGAAGAATTGATGGGCAAATCGCAGGGAGTAGCGGTAGCGGCCTTTGAATTGGGGTAGAAATATTTGCAGTATTACAAAGCCGGGAAGGACAGGTTTTTGAATCACAGCGTCCCGGCTTTCCTTTTTGACTTCATACATACACAGTTTAGCAGGTTTAGTGAAGCCGGGCGAATTAATTTCGCCCGGCCTTTTTTTTTGTGAAGAAGTCTTGACCACTACTAATCCAATTCAATGGACAAAGCACAAAAAAAACCCGGACAAACTTGCGTCGTCCAGGCCTGTGTAGTGTTAAGTTCCTAACCTTTTAACTACTAAAATCTGTATCCAAAGTCTTGAATCCGTTTAACGGATGAAATATGCAAGTCCTATCCCAAAGGTAGTTCCAAGCGTATATGACTCAGAAATGTACTTGGTACCCTTGAAAATTTGGGTCTTTTTGTTCACCGGGTTCAGCAGATTGCGTGCCGAGAAGGTGAACTTGTAATTGCTGGCAAACTGCTTCGTAACGTTGAAGTTGAGCAATGGGAAAGGCTCTTCGTACACGTCGGGTGTAGCAGCCAGAGCAATGTTGAACAGGCGACGTCCCGATACATTGAACGACAAAGAAGACTCCCAACCTTTTTCCGGGTTGATGTACGACAACACAGCGTTCGCGATGTACGGAGCCTGGCTCTGGAAAGGACGAGTGGTCTGATCGTAGGTCGAATCAATCTGGCGGGAAGCCGCCAATTCAGCCTCAGGAATTTTGTATTCCGAGCGGATGAATGCAAGGTTGGTACCTATAAACAGGTTTTCAGCCAATTTTCCTCCCAAAAATCCTAGGTTTTTGCGGATTTCGACCTCAGCACCGTACACATTCGCATCCTCGGTATTCAAATATCCCAATTCTGGAATCGTGGAAGTGGCACTGAACGTTCGGAGGATTGGGTTTTCAAATCGTTTGTAAAAAAGGCTGAAGGCGATGAGTTCGCCGAAATCCGGGTAGAGTTCGTAGCGCAGATCGTAGTTCTGAATCAGCGTACGTTTTAGGTTGGGGTTACCAATGTTGAAAAATCCGTTTTTGTTGTCGAACTGAACAAAAGGAGAAAGTTCGCGCATATTCGGGCGGGCCAGTGTTTGGGTGGCGGCCAGGCGGAGGTTTGATTTTTCCGTGAGCGAGTAAATCAAATTCACCGAATAAAGCGGGTCCGTGAGGTCAATAATCGCTTTGGGCGTGAGTGTGTCGCGGCTCACAACTTCCATATTGGTTTTTTCCATACGGACGCCAGCAATAAGTTTCAAACGTGGCAAAACATTGTAAATACCCATGACGTAAGCTGATGCAATGCTTTGTTCGCCAGTGTAGAAGTTCTTGTTGTTGACCTGATTTACATAGTGGTAGCCGATTTCATAACGACGGACAGAGTCTGGGTACTGATCAAAATAGGAGGTGTCAATCACGCCCATGTTGTTGTAGTCGAAGAACCCAGCAAAATCACCTTGATAATTGTTGAAGAACAAGGAACTTGGAACCCCCCCGTGGCGCTGATGTCCGAATTGATATTCGTTGAATGCACGGGTCATGTTGCTGTACAGCCCCCCAACTTTGATGGCATTGGTGCTGTTTTCATCTCCACGGCGCAGGAATGGAATGGTGATATCCAATTTTGCCTCCTTAGACTCGTCGGTCAAATCACGGAAAAAATGGAAGGGTGGGCGAAATTCTGCGTCATTGATGGCGTAAGTGTTGTTGCCATCGTCGTCAATGTAATTCAGGTAAGCAAAATAACGGGTGTCTGGTTCTTGTTGAAAAGACTTGTTCATCGAACCATTCCACTCAATTTCAATCCCGTTTGCATTGGGCAATACATGGCGACCGTTTAATTGGTATGAAGTGTACTGGCGGCGGGTAAACTCCAGTGAATTGGTAATAAAAGTAGCGCCGGGCGTAGAAATTTGACCCGCGTAGGATCCTGCCTGTGTGCGCCCAACAATATCTGCATCATTGTTATAGATGATATTGGCGGAGATAGCGTTGTTGTTGCCCAATTTGTATGCAAGGTTGAAAAGCCCCCCTAAATGCGGTGTTTCAACGCTTTTCGTCTCGGTCAACCCCTGGTATTGGAACAAGGTGTTAGAACTGGATGTCACATAGGTGTTCAACGCCCCATTGTCGTAGTGGACAAATTCACGCGAATAATTCAAACCAAGGGTGTAACCCAAACGGTTTCCGAACAATTTTTTGTTGTCACCCACGGAGAAGTTAAATCCGTGATTAATAGGGGTTGTCTTGGGCGTAGTGGTGAACACATTGCTCAAAGCCCGTGAAGATTGGTTGAGTAAAGACCGAATCCCATCGTTCGCCCGATTCGGATTGCGGGCACTGAGGTAGGCATTCTGGTTGAGTTGATTGAGATTGGCCTCATCCTTGAGGAAATCGGGCAATTCCCGACCACCATCGTCATAACCCAACCAATCGTTTTGGCCCGCATCGCTTCCATGGCCCTGGAAGTTGTTGATGCCTGAAGACTGCGTATTGAACGAAGAATTCAAGCCAAAATAAAGGTTGAATTTGTCCGGGAATGATTTGGTTTTCACATTTACCAAGCCCCCGGAAAAATTACCTGGCTGGTCAGGGGTAAAAGTTTTGAGTGTGATGATATTTTCAATCATCTGCGAAGGAATGAGGTCGAGGCTCGAACTGTTACGGTATGGATCAGTACTTGGCATCGTAATTCCGTTGAGCTGCGAAATGGAGTATCGATCGCCCAGGCCACGCATTACGATAAATTTGCCACCTTCTACCACAGCGCCCGTCACCTGTTTCATGGCATCTGCTGCATTAGACACGCCAGTGCGGGTAATTTGTTGGGAAGAAATACCGTCCTGAATCGAGAGCGCACTGCGCTGAATCGCAATAAGGGAGGCGTCCGTGTTACGAACTTGTTTGGCCGTGATAACTACTTCGGAGAGCGAAAAGTTTTCGGCATCCAAAGCCAGATCCAAAGTGTTGGCAGTCCCAGATTTTGCATCGAAACTTTCTACCGTGATGTTTTGATAGGAGGTGTAACTGCAACTGACTGTGTAAGCGCCCGGTTCTACCGCAATAGTGTAGTTGCCATCGTAGTCGGAAATGGCGCCGGTATTCACAGGCCCATTGGCTTTCACGGTGACTCCAATGAGTGATTCGCCGGTAGATTTGTCAACAACTTTACCAGCAATGACTGTTTTTTGTGCAATAGCCTGTTGGATAAAGAGGCTGTTGAAAATGACAAGAATGAGTAGAGAGAAGTACTTTCTCATGGTTAGGAAATTGAAATTGAGAAAAAATTGGAAAAGCAGCGGGCTTCTGTTAGAAAACCCGCTGCTTTTTTTGATACAGATTTGGATGATTACTCGACTATGAGTTTCTTAGCAATCACTTTGCCATCGGATGTACGGAATTTGATAGCGTACATGCCAGGCACAAGTGCGTTGATTTCAACTACATGCTGTCCCGTTGGTATCGAATTGATTTGAGATACCGTGCGACCAGTCATATCGAAAATCTCAATGCTCACTTCGCTGTCGAACTGCGACTCCACGATGAAAGTACCATGCGCCGGGTTCGGGAAAATGCGGAAGATGCTAACGAGGCTATTGTCAAGGTCTTCAGTCCCCACAATGCAATCAACACCTGGTGTATTCGCCAAGTGGCCGTTTTTAGCAAGTGTGGTCCAGTCACGAATCCACAGGTCGGTCCAACAGTTGTTGAAAGCACCTTTGTGATTCACTGGCGTGAAGAATGTATTGCTTGGGTAGGTGGCCAATGGCGTACTGAATGCTGCAGCACCAGCAGTGACCCTTGGGTCAAGCAAATTGTCCTGGTTTCGGCTAATGCTTACGATCTTGGGATCCGCGATTTGGTTGTTATTGTTCACCAAATGGTTGGTCAAGAATGTAGCCGTTGCGTCGTCCGGTGTGCCTGAGGTAACACGGATAATACCGCTGTTGTCAATGGTCTGTGCGCTACCGCTGCCCCAGAACAGGTTGCTGAGGATTTTCAGCTCACCGTTTTGAAGTTTCGTGTAAGCATCGTTGGCGGGTGCTGCGTTGTCTTGCACCTCGATCACTTTGTTCTTTTGAGCAGCAACGATGGAGTTGGCCACTGTGCCAGCCGTTCCAGCGCGGAAGAGCCATCCCAATGGATTGGCAGCCGTTGCGCCTGGGCCTGAGCCGATGTGCGTCCAGTTGTATACGGTTGGGTTGGAGTAAGGTGTAGCGTCGTTTGGCGTGGTTCCGTCCAATTCGCCGCCCAAGTCAGCCACATCTTCACGTTGGATCGAGAACCAAAACTGGCCTTGACCTGTATACACTTCGTCCCAGTCGTAAGAATCGTCCTCAGCAAAAGCCACTACTGCGTGCTTTAAGTTTGGTGCTCCACCAAAAAATTCGATACCGTCGTCAGAGTTGGCGTACACTTCGACGTAGTCCAAAGTAGTACCGCTACCTACCGCGCCCAGGGTCAAACCATTGAGTTCGTTGCCAGAAGTGAGCAGGCGACCGCCGTGGCGGATCGATACATATTTCAACACACCTGAATTGTCGGTATTGTCAGTGCCACCGTACAGGCCACGTGGCTCTGTGGTAGGGATACCTTCCACGTTTACTTGAGCGTTGCCGTTTTTCTGGGTTACACCTTTGCCGAGCAGCACGATACCGCCCCACAGTCCGTTGTCTTTTGGCCCAAGATCGTTGGGGTCGTTCACATCGTCGGCTTCTGAAGTGAAGATGATCGGCTCAGCAGCCGTGCCTTGAGCGAAGATTTTGCCGCCACGTGCGATCACGAGCGCGGATGGGTTGCCCACTTCCGCTTTATCGGTGAATTTCACCACCGTACCTGCTTCAATGTTCAAAGTTGCGCAATCCTCCACAAAAGTAAGACCGTCTACGATGTAGGTCTTGTCTTTCGTCCAGGTGACCGTTTCGCAAGCGTTGATAGAGTTGTCGTTGATCAACACAACCTCGTTGCTAAGCGGTTTCAAGTGGTTGTTGCGCTCAAGGGTAGTCCAGCCACGCAACCACATCGAACCTGCAAACGGGCTAAATGCACCTTTGTAGTCTACTTTGGTGAAGAATGCATCACTAGCAGGAAGTGTTGCAAGTCCAGTCTGAACAGCAGTGTTGCCTGTTGGGCGTGGGTCGAGCAAGTTGTCTTGGTTTCGGCTGATGCTCACGATGCCCGGGTCAGAAATCTGGTTGGTATTGGTCACCAGGTGACTGGCGAGGAATGCAGCCGTTGCGTCGTCCGGTGTGCCTGAGGTAACACGGATAATACCGCTGTTGTCAATGGTCTGTGCGCTACCGCTGCCGAAGAACAGGTTGCTGAGGATTTTCAGCTCACCGTTTTGAAGTTTCGTGTAAGCATCGTTGGCAGGGGCTGCATTGTCTTGAACCTCGATCACTTTGTTCTTTTGAGCAGCCACGATGGAGTTGGCCACTGTGCCAGCCGTTCCAGCGCGGAAGAGCCATCCCAATGGATTGGCAGCCGTTGCGCCTGGGCCTGAGCCGATGTGTGTCCAGTTGTACACGGTTGGGTTGGAGTAAGGGGAAGCGTCGTTTGGCGTGGTTCCGTCCAATTCGCCGCCCAAGTCAGCCACGTCTTCGCGTTGGATGGAGAACCAGAACTGGCCTTTTCCTGTGTACACTTCATCCCAGTCGTAAGAGTCGTCCTCAGCAAAAGCCACTACTGCGTGCTTTAGGTTTGGCGCTCCGCCAAAAAATTCGATGCCATCGTCAGAGTTGGCGTACACTTCGACGTAGTCCAAAGTAGTACCGCTACCTACGGCGCCCAAGGTCAAACCATTGAGTTCGTTGCCAGAAGTGAGCAAGCGACCGCCGTGGCGGATAGAGACATATTTCAACACACCTGAATTGTCGGCATTGTCAGTACCACCGTACAGGCCACGTGGCTCTGTGGTAGGGATACCTTCCACGTTTACTTGAGCGTTGCCGTTTTTCTGGGTTACACCTTTGCCGAGCAGCACGATACCGCCCCACAGTCCGTTGTCTTTTGGCCCAAGATCGTTGGGGTCGTTCACATCGTCGGCTTCTGAAGTGAAGATGATCGGCTCAGCAGCCGTGCCTTGAGCGAAGATTTTGCCGCCACGTGCGATCACGAGCGCGGATGGGTTGCCCACTTCCGCTTTATCGGTGAATTTCACCACCGTACCTGCTTCAATGTTCAAAGTTGCGCAATCCTCCACAAAAGTAAGACCGTCTACGATGTAGGTCTTGTCTTTCGTCCAGGTGACCGTTTCGCAAGCGTTGATAGAGTTGTCGTTGATCAACACAACCTCGTTGCTAAGCGGTTTCAAGTGGTTGTTGCGCTCAAGGGTAGTCCAGCCACGCAACCACATCGAACCTGCAAACGGGCTAAATGCACCTTTGTAGTCTACTTTGGTGAAGAATGCATCACTAGCAGGAAGTGTTGCAAGTCCAGTCTGAACAGCAGTGTTGCCTGTTGGGCGTGGGTCGAGCAAGTTGTCTTGGTTTCGGCTGATGCTCACGATGCCCGGGTCAGAAATCTGGTTGGTATTGGTCACCAGGTGACTGGCGAGGAATGCAGCCGTTGCGTCGTCCGGTGTGCCTGAGGTAACACGGATAATACCGCTGTTGTCAATGGTCTGTGCGCTACCGCTGCCGAAGAACAGGTTGCTGAGGATTTTCAGCTCACCGTTTTGAAGTTTCGTGTAAGCATCGTTAGCGGGTGCTGCATTGTCTTGCACCTCGATCACTTTGTTCTTTTGAGCAGCCACGATGGAGTTGGCCACTGTGCCAGCCGTTCCAGCGCGGAAGAGCCATCCCAATGGATTGGCAGCCGTTGCGCCTGGGCCTGAGCCGATATGTGTCCAGTTGTACACGGTTGGGTTGGAGTAAGGGGAAGCGTCGTTTGGCGTGGTTCCGTCCAATTCGCCGCCCAAGTCAGCCACGTCTTCGCGTTGGATGGAGAACCAGAACTGGCCTTTTCCTGTGTACACTTCATCCCAGTCGTAAGAGTCGTCCTCAGCAAAAGCCACTACAGCGTGCTTTAGGTTTGGCGCTCCGCCAAAAAATTCGATGCCATCATCAGAGTTGGCATACACTTCGATGTAGTCCAAAGTAGTACCGCTACCTACGGCGCCCAAGGTCAAGCCATTGAGTTCGTTGCCAGAAGTGAGCAGGCGACCGCCGTGGCGGATAGAGATATATTTCAACACACCTGAATTGTCGGCATTGTCAGTGCCACCGTACAGGCCACGTGGCTCTGTGGTTGGGATACCTTCCACGTTTACTTGAGCGTTACCGTTTTTCTGAGTCACAGCGTTGCCGAGCAGCACGATACCGCCCCACAGTCCGTTGTCTTTTGGCCCCAAGTCGGTGGGGTTGTTCACATCGTCGGCTGCTGCCGTGAAAATAATGGGTTCATTAGCCGTTCCTTGAGCGAAAATCTTACCACCACGGCAGATAACAAGGGCGGATGGATTGCCAACGGTTGCGTTGTCAGTGAATTTTACTACCGTTCCGGCTTCGATATTCAAAGTTGAGCTTGGCTCAACGAATACCAGACCATCCAACAAGTAGATATTGTTTTTGGTCCAGTTTACAGTTTGACCAGGGGCAATATCTGCGTCAGAGATATTGATAGTCGTTTGGGCCAATGATTGGAAGCCAATCATTAGCCCGAAGAATAATAGGTAAAGAGCCTTTTTCATAGGTACTGTTGCATTTTATATGAATGAGAATTCAAATTACTACTGCAAAAGTCCCTTGATAGCCCCCCAAAAGCTGAATAAGTGAGTTTAAGTTAAGGTTAAGTTTGGCAAAAAATGCCCTTATCGTATCGTCAGTGCACGAAACGAAAATGCTGAATGTCCTAATAAATTGAATCAACCAAATTCCCCAATGATCGCTCAAAGGACTTAATCTTCTCTGATTTGCGCTATTTTTTCGCCCGAAAAATTATCTTTGTGCTTTCCTAATTGTCACCATCAAGCCCTACGCTATGTTTTACTTTCGCCTCAACCGCATCCTGATCCATTCCAACCTTCGTAAAACCCTGTTCAGAAAACGCGACAAGACCGACGTTGAAATCTATTGCTTCGTCACTTCGGGCACGCACCCGTTGCCGGCGCTGAAAGGCCTGACCGCCGAGTCTGACGAAGACAAAAAAAATGCCATGTTGAAGAAAGCGGTACAGCAGGCCATTGACACCCGGATTTTCACCCCCGTGGAAAATGTTAAAGACAACCATGTGTTGACTTTTGGCGACACGGGTTTTGTCTTGTATGAAGACGACAAAATTCCCAACGATTTTCACTTTCAACTCGTGCTAATTGGCAGCCGCAGCAAACAGCGGAATACCGCCAAACTTCTTCAAGAGGTAGCAAATGATGTGGAATTCCCCGGCTTTCTAAAATCGGCTGGGCAACTTGTGGGTGTTTCTGCCAACCCCGCCGTAGCCGTTGGTGCAGCGATTGGGAAGTTTCTTACGGGCTACCTTCTCCGTATAGCGTCTGAACAAGACGACGATCAATTGGGCCTCGTCTATCAAAGCTGGAATCGCATGGAACATTACCCTCACGGAGAACGCAAACGCGATGACAACTTAGACCTAACGGGCAATATCCGCTACGATTACTCGCTTTTTGGCTTTGAAAAGCCCAAGAAGAAAAAGAAGGAAGAGCCCGTCGGGTAGAATACAATTAGATAGGAGGTGGAACACGGATGGCACGGATTAGACACGGATTCTATTGAAAATCCATTTGAATCCGTGTCCCATCCGCGCCATCCGTGTTCCATCTACAATCTAATCCAAAATCAAGACCCCAGCCGCCTCGAACGAAACCTCGCGCTTCGGCTCCGTAATAGCGGCAATTTCTTGGGGTGATTTTTTTGCATCCTCGGCAAAGTGGCGGAGCATGTCTACGGAGGTAGTTTCTACGCGAGCAAAGCCATCTACCACCACACGCTTGCCAGAGAGGTCTTTTGGCATGAAGAAAGCGTAGTCCTTGAAGGTTACGCGCATTTCGGGGTAACCGGGCTTGTCGGATACAAGCGTCATCCAACAACCCTTTTTCTGACACACTTCCATCACTTTTCCGGTCACTTTCATGTTGAGCGAATCCGCATTCGCCATTTTTGCCATCACTTTGTCGTAGGGTACGGCATTGTTGGCCGTGACGGCAGTTCCGAAGTGTTTGCCGCCCTTGGCAGCGTTCGTGTGGTCGGGTGCTGAAGATTTTTGGCTACAGGCAGTGAAGAGTACCGCTGCACAAAAATAGCTTAAGAGACTTTTTAACATGGATTTAAAAATTTTACAAGTAATTGAAAATCATGATATTAATACCCAAAATGGGTGCGCAAAAGTACAAATTTGAAACGAATGGAATACGACTGGCACAATATTAGGTTAGTAGAGATGTTCTTGCGTCGTATTTAATCCGCCTCGGTAATCTTTCTAACTAAAACTTTTCACCGACGTTTGAACGCGTTCCATTGGAGCGTGTTTAATCAATTCTGATCCACACTTGCTTGCACCCTTCGTTTACTCGCACTTTTGCACAAATAATTCAAAATCCGTTAAACATGAAGGGGCTTAATCTCTTTACCCGCCTGTCTGCGCTGGCTATTTTGCTGGTCGCGACTTCTTACCAAAGTGCCGCACAATGTATCAGCGGCAATTGCCAAACCGGCACAGGTACCTACCGTTACTCCGCTGCGTCGAAGTACACGGGACAATTCAAAAACGCCCTCCGTCATGGAAACGGCAAAATGACCTACCCCGATGGAAGTATGTACGAGGGGCCGTTCGTTTTCGGCAAAAAAAGTGGCGATGGGGGCACCATCACCTACATCAACGGGGACAAGTACGCTGGCCATTGGTCCAACGACTACCCCAATGGCAAAGGCAAATACTTTTTCAAGACCAAGGAACGCTACGAGGGCGACTTCGTAAACGGTGAGTTCGACGGCCAAGGCACCATGCGTTATGCAGATGGGGCCTACTACGCCGGTGCCTGGAAGAAAAGTAAAAAACATGGCACAGGCAGCCTCGTAAGCGTAGATGGTGAGCAGAAAAGCGGCACCTGGAGCCAAGGCAAGCTCGTGAACAAACCGGCTGGTGCGCCCACCCGTACCGAAACATCTACGGCCTCTAACACTGGCAACAAGCCACCTGCCAACAAACCACCCGCTGCCAGACCAACCAACACAAGCAAGCCAAAACCCGCCAAGCCCGATGTAGCGGGCCTGCGTAACTGTGGCACAACTTATTGCCGGAGCGGGCAAGGTTTTTATGACTACCCTGACGGTTCGCGCTGGACGGGCGAATTCAAAGATGGCTATCCCAACGGTCGCGGCGTTTGCTATTACGCCAATGGGGACCGATACGAGGGCGAATGGGCCAACAACGCCCCTTATGGGGAAGGCGTGATGTATTTTGCTACAGGTCGTGTGTACGGCGCTGTATGGGTAAATGGCTCACCTGTCAAGGAACTTGACTCTGACGAAGCCGTTCCCAGTGAGCCTGTGCGGACAGACCAAAACCGGGGCGTGAAAATCTGGGCAGTTGTGGTAGGGGTAGGCAAATACACTGCCATGCCTTCCCTAAAATTCACGGACGATGACGCGTTCCGATTCTATTCTCACCTTAAAAGCCCGGAGGGAGGCGCATTGCCAGACAACCAGATTGATATCCTTGTAGACGAGGGCGCAACCCGCGAAAACATCCTCAAGACCATGCGCAAATTGTTTTTGCAAGCCGACGAAAATGATGTAGTACTGTTCTATTTCAGTGGCCACGGTCTGGAGGGTTGTTTCCTTCCAGTGGATTTTGACGGCTTCAACAACAAACTTCGCCACGATGAAATTCGCCAAATCTTGAAACAAAGCAAGGCCAAGCACAAACTTTGCATCGCCGATGCTTGCCATAGTGGCTCGCTCGATTACAGTGGCACCTTGGCTTCCAAAGGCCCGGCCCCAGTTTCGCTCCAGCGGTTTTATCAGGCATTTGAAGACGCGGATGGCGGCATTGCCTTGCTGATGTCGTCAAAGCCAGAGGAACTTTCGCTCGAAGACCACGGCTTGCGTCAAGGCGTGTTCACCTACTATATTTTGCGCGGCATGAAAGGTGCTGCAGATTCCAACGGCGACTATATCGTGAGTATCAAAGAACTCTACAACTTCGTGTATACCAGAGTGCGCGACTACACGGCTGGAGTACAAACCCCCGTGCTTACGGGCGATTTTGATGATGCGATGCCAGTGTCTTTGAGGAGGAATTGATTTCCGATTTCCGATTACATGATTTCCGATATCCGATTGGGGTCTTGTATTCACCGGGTGACTTCAAGTCACCCGGTGAATACAAGACCCCAATCAAAATTTTAGCCCATGAGGCCGAACCCCGCTTATGGAGCGCGGTTGGAATAAAGGTACAATTTTGGGGGCCTTATT
>Ga0209181_10008499_pt1 | contig 13748 bp, 11 predicted proteins | sample MAT05_FD_187208 | JGI IMG/M metagenome (GOLD analysis project Ga0209181, IMG submission 187208) | Freshwater microbial communities from Lake Fryxell liftoff mats and glacier meltwater in Antarctica - MAT-05 (SPAdes) (version 2) | ecosystem: Environmental > Aquatic > Freshwater > Ice > Liftoff... | reverse complement strand
GGCGTGCATTACGCGCTGGAGTTCCTAATCCCGCAAAACAAGCAGGTGGCCGGTGATGGCGAGAACACAATTTCTGCCAAGGCTAAGCATGTCGTTGTGATTGGTGGTGGCGATACCGGTTCTGATTGCGTGGGCACGTCGAATCGTCATGGTGCAGAGAGTGTTACTCAATTTGAGCTATTGCCTCAACCGCCGGAGCAAGAAAACAAAGCCATGAGCTGGCCTTATTGGCCGATGAAACTCCGCACTTCATCTTCGCACGAAGAAGGTTGTAACCGCGACTGGTCAATCGCTACCAAAGAGTTCATAGGCGGAGAAGGTAAAGACAAGGGTAAGCTGAAAGCTATGAAGACCGTGCGCGTTGAATGGCGCGAAGGGAAAATGTGCGAGGTGGAAGGCAGTCTTTCCGTTATTCCAGCCGACCTCGCTTTACTGGCTATGGGTTTTACCAGCCCTGTGGGCGGCGTGCTCGATGAGTTTGGTGTCAGCAAAGATACACGCGGTAATGCTAAAGCTGAAACAGAAGGGGATGGTAGTTACCAAACCAATGTGCCTAAAGTATTTGCTGCTGGAGATGTTCGTCGCGGCCAATCACTGATCGTCTGGGCGATTCGTGAAGGTCGGCAGTGTGCTTGGGCAGTTGATAAGTTTCTGATGGGTTCGTCTACCTTGCCTCGTTAAACGAGGTGAAACTAATCATAAAAAGGGGTGGCAGTAGTCACCCCTTTTTATTTGAAGTGGGGGTTAAAAAATGGGGCAGACCCAAAGTGAAGAATCACGAAAAATCGTCATAATCGCCATGTTAAAATTCTTTCACCCCGTTTAAAAGTTATCCAAGTTTATTTTTCTGGCGTTAAAAAATCAAAAACCCATGAGCTCAGCCACTTCCCCAGGAATTAACGTCGTCATCCTCGCTGCCGGACAAGGTAAGCGGATGAACTCTGCTTTGCCCAAAGTGCTCCATAAGGTGGCTGGAGAGCCAATGCTGGTGCGGGTCTTGAAGGCATCGCAAACGCTTGGCGCGACAAAAATTTGTGTGGTGTATGGGCATGGCGGTGACGTGGTTAGAACCGCGGTGCAGTCTGCAATGCCCCAACTCGATGTGGCGTGGGCCAAGCAGGAGCCGCAACTGGGGACGGGCCATGCTGTATTACAAGCGTTGCCTCACCTTGATCCGACCTTTCCTACCCTAGTGCTTTATGGTGATGTGCCTTTGGTCAGCGTAACGACGTTGTCCCGTTTGCGCGACATCGCTGCGCAAGGTCTGGGCTTGCTCACGGTGGAGATGGTGGATCCGACGGGTTACGGCCGCATCGTGCGAGTGGAAGACAAACCGGTTGGGATTGTGGAAGAGCGCGATGCGGATGAAGCAACGCGCCGTATTCGCGAAGTGAACACCGGCATGCTGGTGGCGCCTACTGAAGCCCTCATTCGTTGGCTACCCACGCTTGGCAACACCAATACCCAAGGAGAGTATTACCTCACCGACATAGTGACGCTCGCTGTTAAAGAGGGCATGTCGATTGCGACGACGCAGCCGGAACACTTGTTCGAAGTCCTCGGCGTGAACAGCAAAGTGCAACTCGCCGAGTTGGAGCGCATGTTCCAAAAGAATCAAGCGGTGTTGCTGATGGAACAAGGCGTCACTTTGCTTGACCCTGACCGACTCGACGTACGGGGCAAGCTAGATTGTGGGCGAGATGTGGTGATCGATATTAACTGTGTATTCGAAGGCCACGTTGTTTTGGGCGATGGCGTAGAGGTCGGCGCGAATTGTGTGCTCAAAAACGCGAAGGTGGCGGCGGGTGCGCGTATTGCAGCGTTCTCACATATTGACGATGCGGAGATAGGCCCACGCTGTGTGGTCGGCCCTTATGCGCGCTTGCGGCCCGGCACCCAGCTTGGTGAAGGTGTGCACATCGGTAATTTTGTAGAAGTTAAAAATAGCAGCATTGCAGACCACTCCAAAGCTAACCATCTGTCTTATATTGGTGACGCAACGGTGGGGAAAAATGTGAACATCGGCGCTGGAACAATCACATGTAACTATGACGGTGCAAACAAACACCGCACAGTGATTGAAGATGATGTGTTCATCGGTTCTGATACGCAGCTTGTTGCACCCGTTACGGTAGGCCGTGGCGCGACTGTTGGCGCAGGGACAACCCTAACAACGAATGCACCACCCGATCAGCTCACCGTTTCACGCGCTAAACAAATGTCTGTGCCGAGTTGGAAGCGGCCAACTAAGAATAAATAATCAAAAAGAAATAATCCAGACTCTTCATCATTAACTGCTTTAATTTTTTTTAACTCTTTAATCCCCTAACCCCTAACCTGATCGAAAATTATGTGTGGCATTGTTGCTGCGGTCGCTGACCGAAATATCGTTCCCGTTTTGCTAGAAGGCCTGCGTAAGCTGGAATATCGCGGCTATGACTCCGCAGGGCTAGCGGTTCTCAATGGCCGCCTGCATCGTTTGCGTAGCATCGGTCGGGTTGCCGAATTAACCGAGCAAGCGGCAGGATTATCTGCCCACATCGGTATTGCCCATACGCGTTGGGCCACGCATGGCGCGCCTTCCGAGCGTAATGCGCATCCACATATATCGGGCGGGTTGGTTGTGGTGCATAACGGCATCATCGAAAATTTTGAGGAAATCAAAGCGCGACTGATTGGCTTAGGCTATGTGTTTACATCGGACACAGATACCGAAGCAATTGCGCATCTCATCGAGCATAAGCTGACTACCGAACCCGATTTGCTGGACGCCACACGCGCCGCATGCGGGGAGCTCATCGGCGCTTACGCAATTGCGGTGCTCTCTGAAAAAGAAACCAAGCGCGTCATCGTTGCGCGTCATGGCGCACCTTTGCTGTTAGGCGTGGCGGACGATGGCTACTATGCCGCGTCCGATACAGCCGCCTTATTGCAAGTCACCCGCACGATGATCTATTTGGAGGATGGCGATATCGCAGAGCTAACGCGTGAAGCCTGCCGCATCGTGCGCGCTGATGGCACGGCTGTAGATCGTCCACAGCATGTCAGCGCGTTATCGGCAGATGCGGTAGAGCTAGGCAAATTTAGCCACTACATGCAGAAAGAAATTTTCGAACAGCCGCAGGCACTGGCTAACACCTTGGAGATGATCGGCGCAGCGCACAGTGTGGTGCCACAACTTTTTGGCGCGCAGGCCGATGAGGTTTTCAATGGTGTAAATGCGGTGTTGATCCTCGCTTGTGGTACGAGTTGGCACGCTGGCATGACTGCGCGTTACTGGATCGAGAAGCTTGCTAAATTGCCCTGCACGGTAGAAGTTGCCAGTGAATATCGTTATCGCGATTCGGTTCCCAATCCGCAAACCTTAGTCGTTGCCATTTCTCAATCGGGTGAAACAGCCGACACTTTGGCCGCGCTAAAGCATGCACGCGCGCTTGGACAAAATCGCACACTGTCTATTTGCAATGTGGCCGAAAGTGCTTTGGTACGTGAAACGGCTTTACGCTTTCTTACGCGCGCCGGCCCTGAAATCGGCGTCGCCTCTACCAAAGCCTTTACCACGCAACTCGCAGCATTGTTTTTGTTGGCAGTGACGCTCGCCAAGCACAAAGGGTTTATCACTCCCAGCGAAGAAGCCGAGCATTTAACCGCTATGCGTCATTTGCCTTTGGCCGTTGGCAGGGTGATTGAATTGGAGCCGCAGATCGAGCAATGGGCCCAGTCTTTCGCCCATAAAAATCACGCGTTATTTTTGGGCCGTGGCTTGCATTACCCGATTGCCTTAGAAGGCGCGCTCAAGCTTAAAGAGATTTCCTACATACACGCAGAAGCCTATCCGGCGGGCGAGCTAAAACATGGGCCGCTGGCACTGGTAGATAAAGACATGCCAGTAATTTCAATTGCCCCTAACGACGCCTTACTGGAAAAACTCAAATCCAACTTGCAAGAAGTGCGCGCCAGAGGGGGAGAGTTATTCGTGTTTGCTGACAAGGATAGCGAAATCACAGAATCCGATGGTGTGCATATTATTCGTATGCCCGAACATTACGGATTACTCTCGCCAGTGCTGCACGTGGTTCCATTGCAACTCTTGGCGTATCACGTGGCGTTAGTTAAAGGGACGGATGTAGATAAGCCGAGAAACTTAGCGAAGTCGGTGACTGTTGAGTAAGTGCTATGGATAAAATACAAGCACTTCAATACGTCAATCATGGGGCGCTCTCTAAAGCGATCCTTGATTCACGTGAGAAAATGTTAAATATCGAATCGATATTGTTGCTTTCCCCCGGCCCGTCTGATTATAAATTTATTAAAAGCCTCTTTCCAAATGCACACATTGCAGCCGCATTTGTGTGTGATTGGAACTTGGAGAATTCACCGCCATCTGATTTTATTCAATTTGATCTTGTCATCGCATCTAACGTAATGATGTATTCAACAAGTCCAGAAAAGTGGATTGAAAATATTCTTAAAAACACTTCGATATTTATATTTCAAGATTTGAAATATAGAAAGAGGTCCGAAGCCCCACCTTATTTGGGTCTTGATGGAGATGCCACTCGTTACGCTTTGACACAAGGAAACCACCAGCAACCAACCTATTTTTTGGCAAACTTAACCGTACAGCCCAAAATATATTTTGAATATAGCGGAGTTTCAAATGAGTTTCATGAAGAAAATGATCCGCCCATTCATATTTGCGCAACCATTTTTTCTGATGTGTTTCCGGCATCCCAACAACACACAAGTTTTAAAAAAACGATCTTCTTTATGAGGTATGGTTTTCAAGTAAATCGCATTATTTACAAACTGCGTCGTATATTAAAAAAATAGATTGTTAGCCTATCTTCTTTTTGCAATTTGATACGTTTTACCCTGGGCAATTGTTTCAAGACAATAAAATATCTCAAATAAGAATAGTCGAATCAAAACCAGCTCGTATCATGCCCCAGTGTCTTCCATCTACAAAAATAGGCATACAAACATCCACCATGATGTCGCCAATATCGCGCATATAAGTTTGTATCAGCACGGGCTCAGTGTTGGTGTTGGTGCGTATTTCCAGTGGCGTGGTGTTGTAGATTCGTTTGGTGCGGTTGCCTAGCAAGTCGGCTTGATAATCGCCGGTGAGCGGTTTCGACACACGTAGCATGTGGATAGCCAAGTAGCCACTATTGTCAGAAGCCACGGCATAGACTCCACCCTTTATTTCCGCAACTGCTTCCTCATAAAGGCTTTGCATCTCGCGTTCAAATGCGCTGGTAAAGTCCGTTAAATATTTTTGTGGATTGGTGTCAGGAATGGGCCGGTAATTACGGTCGAAAATATTTATCCCACGTTTGTACATATCGGTAATACGCATTTGAGCGTCGTCGTGGAAACGACGTATGCGGTCGAGATTAGCCTCAAACACATCCAGCTTACTAATGCGGAAGCGGAACAGCATGGATTGAATGGCTTCAGTCGTTCTACTCAGTGATTCTGTGGCTTTTCGCGAAGTTTCCATTTGGCTGACCACGTTGCCGCTGACCTCGTAGATTTTTTCTACACTCTCGTGGGCGGTGGCATTGGTCACTGTTAATTGCGATGTGGCATCCGCAACCCGAGTTAGGTTGAGACTGGTATGTTCGTAATTGAGCAACATTTCACCGAATTGTGTCGATGTTCTCAGTACGACTTCTCGCGTTCCGACAATATCATTACGAATAATGACCGTCTCAGAACCCGTTTCGCTGACGAGTTGAATAATGCTAGCAATGCTGGTCGTAATTTCATCTGTTGCACTGGTGGTTTTTTCCGCCAACTTACGCACCTCGTCCGCCACTACAGCGAACCCACGACCGTGCTCTCCAGCACGCGCTGCTTCAATGGCGGCATTCAGTGCTAACAAGTTTGTTTGAGCAGCCACCCCTTTAATCAGCTTTACGACCTCTTGAATGCTGACTGACTGTTTAGTTAGATTATCTACGGTGTTAGAAAAGCCATCCAGCCTTGTCGTAAGAGACTCGACTTTATGCGCTATGTCGACTAACTCCCCCATCGCTTTTTTCACGTCTTGCAGGTATGTCGTCGTGGATTCTGAAATGGTTGCTGTTCTTGTTGCTACGTCACTTAACGCAGTGGTCGCCGCTTCACTAGCAACATGAGTTGCTTCAGCGAGTTTGCTTTGTTGGGCAGCGCCACTTGCCGTGTCTGAAACCTGTTTTATAACGATAGTCGCTTCGCGCGCAATGATGACCGCCATTTTGCGTATTTCAGCAATAGATGTACTCATGCGAGGTAGAAAGGCGTTATAACTTTCGGTTACGTCACGAAGCACAGGAGAGGGCGCGCTCAACAGCTGGGAAAGATCTGCCTCACCTTTTGCGCAGGCCTTGAGATGTAAAGTTACTCGTTCTAGAGGAAGGAACACATTGGAATTAAGCCATCGATAGGCAGCAACAATTGAAACTGCCACAAACAAATTAATTGCAGCGACAACCCATCCTTCCTGCCAAAGGCTATGCCCTGCCGCACCTATTAGGCTTGCAGTCATCATTATTACAACAAGTCGTATTCTCGAATCGGTCGTATTTCGCATGGTGACGCTCATAAACAAGACATCTTAGTAAGGGTATGCATCAAGCTTATCGGCAATCCCTTAAATAACCTTAAGGAACCTGCCGGTATAAAATATAAAGATAACGTTGCTTTGAAGCTTTACAATCACAAAATTAATGATGGCAAGGCCACTTGGCTTGCTAGCTTGGCACTGGATTATTATTTATTGCTGCGGAGTTTTTTATGTCGTCTTCCTCTGGTGCACCTGTTTTAACAAGCCATTCCTCGGAGTGTAAGCAAGAGCCTGGCGTTATTGTGCCGGTGATAGACCGGAATCGTTGCGAGGCAAAAGACGATTGTGTGCAGGTATGTCCTTATGATGTTTTTACGATAGGAACTTTGCCAAAAGAAGAGCGCAAAGGTTTAAGTGGCAAAGGGAAAGTGAAAGGCTTTTTTCATAAGTGGCAACAGGCTTTTGCGACGAATGCCGATGCTTGTCGTGCCTGTGGCTTGTGCGTAACAGCTTGCCCAGAAGATGCCATTACTTTGCAGCGTATTTAGTTTTCCAATTAGTTTCTAACTTACTCCTATGAAATGTTTTCAACACAAATGGATGGTGGTTTTGATTTGGTGCGTGGGGATGGCCAGTGCGAGCTTCGCGATGGGCGAGGAAGCGGCGCAAAATCAAAAGACGGACCAAGATCGCTTGTTAGCACTTGAGCAACTCGAAAATAAAGCCGAGGAGGGTGACACGCAAGCGCAGTTTTTTCTGGGCTTTATGTACACGATGGGGCGTGATGTGAAACAAAGTGATGCAAAGGCATTGAAGTGGTATCGCAAGTCTGCAGATCAAGGCTTTGCGGCGGCCCAAGCTAATTTAGCGATGATGTATGACGCAGGAAGAGGCGTCCCGCGTGATCTTGGCGCGGCGTTAAAGCTTTATCGTAAGGCAGCGGAACAAGGTGAGGCCAGCGCAGAAGTTAATTTGGGCATGATGTATTCGATGGGTCGAGGTGTGGAGAAAGATGAGGCCGAAGCCATCAAATGGTTTACGAAAGCGGCGACTCAAGGCGCAGTGACGGCGCAATACAATCTTGCCGTTATGTATACCGAAGGGTTAGGTGTGGCAAAAGATGCGGCAGCGGCTATGGGTTGGTATCGTAAAGCCGCTGAACAAAATTTAGCCCTCGCACAATTTGCCCTGGGAAAACTTTATGAGTCTGGCCTTGGCGTTGCTAAAGACGAAGCTGTTGCCGTGACCTGGTATCGCAAGGCAGGGCAGCAAGCTTATTTGCCCGCGCTATCCAAGCTAGTTTTTTTATACGACGAAGGTCGGGGCGTGACGAAAGATGAAGCTGCTGCTGCTCACTGGCAAAGAATGGCTGCAGATTTAGGCGGCGCCGAGTCTCAATTTCAATTAAGTCAAAGATACGCGACCGGACGTGGCGTGGAAAAAAGTGAGATAGAAGCTGTAAAGTGGTTAAAACTTTCAGCCGCACAAGGCCTACCCTTAGCGGTGGAAAAGTTAAAACAACTTGATGATAAAAACAAAAGCTAGTTTGCCTTGAGCGAGAAATATTTTTAGCGTTAAGTTAAGAAAGAGAAATGGGCTTATAGGGAGATAGCCCATTCTCGAATTGAACGGAGCGTTATTTTGGTTTCTTGTTAGAGGCTTTCGCGTCTTTACTGTCTTTAGAGGCATCAACGCCCGCGCCTGTTTGCGGCATCATATTCCAAGGCCACATGGCAGGATTAGAAAACGGGTTGGCATTCGCCTCGGCCGAGCTGGCGGACTGGGTCATGGTCTGCATAGCGGCAAGCGTATTACGCTGCATCTCCAAACCTTGAATACTCATGCCGAGCATATTCAGGTTCATTTTCAGCCAGCCTTCCACCGTTTTTAATTCGGTAATTCGTTTGTCTAGTTCGCTAACATCGGTTGTGGGCGTTACCATTCCAGGTACAGCAAAGCCCATATTCCCCCACATACCTTTTAAGAATTCGAGAGGGTCTTGTTGCGCGTTGTCAGAACTCATTGCAATGCCTTTCGTTAGTTTTTTTCATCATTTCGTTTAGTCAATCTACTGTGGGTCCAGCCCCGCTTCATGCAGCTTAGAATGGATCAAGGTACGTAGTTTTGCGGGCATGACTGGCTTTTGAAGCAGATGGTAGCCCAGCAATTTTGCTTCTGCGATTCGTTCCGGCGTGACGCTGCCTGTGATCATGATAGCGGGAATATCGCGCTTGAACTGCTGGCGTAAGCTACGTATAGCATCGTGCCCCACGCCCCCTTCAGGTAAATGAAAGTCCACGATCAGTAGATCAGGTGATTGCTGGAGTGTTTTCGCAATGTGTAGAGCCTCAGCTAAGCTGGCGCAGGTCAATGTTTGTGCGCCCCAGCCGGTGAGTATCGTCGTCATGCCTTCGCGGATTGATAGGTCATCATCGATCACAATAACAAGGTAGCCGACCAAATCAGGCGCCATGTTATTACGCATGACAGGGGCAGGCGGCAATATTGGGCCTGTAGCGATAGGGACATCTAGGCGGAAGACGGTACCGCGCCCAGGACGAGATAACAGGCTCAGTGGGTGACCTATCAATAGCGAAAGCCGGCGAACAATAGACAAACCTAGCCCCAAACCTTTTTTGCGATCACGTTCTGGGTTGCCAAGTTGATAGAACTCATCGAACACTTTTTCGTATTGGTCGGCATCAATACCGACACCGGTATCCCATACCTCAATACGGACGTTATTTCCACGTTTGCGCGCGCCGACTAGAATACCTCCGCGCGGCGTGTAGCGAATAGCGTTACAGATGAGGTTGCGTAAAATCCGCTCCAGCACATGCTGATCGCTACGCACAAAAACATCGCCAACATGAATGCGTAATTCCAGGCCTTTTTCTTCTGCTTCTGCTGCGAGATTGACGCGTAGGTGAATGAGGAGCGGTTCTAATGCGAAGTCACCTATATTCAGCCTTACTGCTCCAGCGTCTATGCGTGAGATGTCGAGTAACTCGCTAAATAACGATTCCAGCGCAATTACCGAGGTGTTGATGCTGTCGACGGCTTGGCGAACTTCTGGATCACGAACTTTGTCGCACAATGCCGAAGCGAATAAACCCATGGCGTGCAGAGGTTGACGCAAGTCGTGGCTAGCCGCTGCAAAAAACTGCGTCTTGGCACGGTTAGCTAGCTCGGCAATGTTCCGCGCTTGCTTTAGTTCGGCATTTTGTTCGGTGAGACGCTGGGCAAGGGCTTCATTTTCAAACTGTGTAAGTAGGGATTTGCTAAAACGCAGATGATGATTTCTTCCCATCAGCATAATGGAGAAAATGAAGCTGCTGATAATAAATGCCATGAAATAATTGACACTCTGACCTTCCCAAATATTTAAACCCACAAGGGGAAGTAAGGTTGGGAAAAAAAAGTAAATGTAAAAGGATTGCGCATGTGAAGATATGACAGGTACTGCTCCTGCTGAAATGGCAAATACCAAAACGGTCAGGAGTGATTGATGAAGAGGTGAGTCGGGCACAAAAAATAAAATGCTTGCGGCGCCCCAGCCGCAGCCAATAACACCCGAACTGATAGCCCAGTAGCGAGCCCAGCGTTCGAAAGTATCTAAGCTTAAATTGTTACGACGGAACTTAATATAAAGCGTTAAGCGCCAAGATTGGCTGGCCAACATAAAGGACAGCCAAGTGAGCAGTTGCCAAGATGGCCATGATGACCACAACATAGCGGTTAGGGTGATGGCCCCTGCCATAATTCCCGCCATAGAGGTGGGCAACTGGTTAAACACCATACGCGTTTGCTCAAGGCGGACGAGACGATTTAAGCGATCCGGCTCTGTGACCAAGGTTTGTGTTGTGGCACCCGCGTTTACATTTAGCATTATGTGAAACCTGTTGTTTCAGATTTAAGCGCTTCGAATTGACGGATAATTACCGTATGATAGTTCGATAATTTGGGTAAAACCATAAAACCTCATGAAGGAGCGTTGGTGCTTAAATTTTTAGTTGTTGAAGATCACACTTTGGTGCGAGAAGGTTTAATGCAAACCCTGCGTAAACTCGACCCTGAGGTTGCCTTATTTGAAGCGGCCGATGCAGAGAGTGCTATGCAGCAAGTTGAAGCAGAAAGTGAAAACGAGTTTGATCTCGTCTTGTTGGATCTTATGCTACCGGGCATGAATGGAATGTCAATGCTCTCGGTGATGCGCAAACGTTTTCCTGCGGTACCCGTGGTCGTTATTTCTGCCCTAGGGGATGCGGACACGGTTGGGCGCGCTATGCGCCAAGGTGCGTCGGGCTTTGTCCCAAAATCAAGCTCGGGCGAAGTGTTGTTGGACGCATTAAAACGCGTGCTGGAGGGCGAGCTCTATCTTCCTGCTTATCTGCAAGATCAAACGTTCACGGAATTGCAAACAGGTGTCAAAAGTCGCGGCGGCTTGGAGCGATATGGCATGACGAAGGCTCAATTGTTGGTGGTGGATTTACTTAAGCAAGGTAAATCCAACCGTGAAATTGCAGATGTTCTTGGACTGACCGAAGGCACGGTTAAGCTTCATGTTTCAAAGATATTCAAGGCGCTAAAAGTTTCTAGCCGTGCGCAGGCCCTTGTTATTTTGGGTCGGCTTAGAACCGTGTAGTTATCGAGTCAATGATCAGTGTCGTGTTGCCCTGGACGGTGTATGGCCGGCATGTTCGATTTCTTCAAGAGACCGCGTTTCTGTTGTGGGCGGTGAAGTTGTGCCCCCATCAGCACACTCTTCCACCCCCTCTTCCGCCCTCCCCTCGGCCGGCTCTTCGTAAGATATTTCCATAATGTCCAGCACTTGATGGGCGAGGGCTCGGCAAGCATTGGCCAGTGGCGTTGGCAGAGTGGCCGGAAGCGTTTTTTGTAGCAACAACTTGCTAGCCGAAAGCGCAAAAACCGGTTTAATAAGCCGATCAGAAAAACTTCCCAACTGTTCTCGCACTGTTTTTTCAGCGGCGGCTTGTTGCCACGGATTCGTCGGCCATTGAGAGGGCACTGCCCATGCACGCGGGAAAGCCTCTAGGTCTTTAATGACTGTCCGTATGTCTTCATGAGAATCACGGAAGGGCAGTAAAACAAGGTTTGCGAGGCTGTACAGCTGCCGATCCATTTCAGATCGATTGCCTCCCCCATCAATGACGCCTACCCACCCTTTTAAGGTGCGAATTTTATCGACCACTTTACCTAAAGCTTGCTGTGTTCTTGCGTCAGCGATCAGATAACGTCGCCCTGCGGGGTCTAGTGGTTCGCGTTCCGTATCAGTCAGCACGCAGACTGAGCGTTGCCCTAGTAGCCCCAAACCTTGGTTGAGCATATGAGAGAGACTGGTTTTTCCTGTTCCGCCCTTGTTCCCAATGATACAAATGATTTCAGCCATAACAGCTCCAGACAATTTAACAATAGTCCGATTGTTTCTCTTTACGACGAATTTCAATGCCTCGAAATACGATGGTTTTCCAGCGCAATTCTGTACTGAGGGGCGTTTTCTGATTTAAACGGAATAACAGTAAAGTTGCGTCCGGCGACGGTCATCCACCTCAATGACTATATTGGGAACAAGAGCGGGAATGGGGAAGCTGTTGCTGATAACAAGCGAGCCGGGGCGCATTTCTGCCTTAGCTTTTTGCCATAAACGGGGCATGGGCATGGGAGATAAAAAAACGTACACCACGTCAAAATCAGTGAGGGAGTGGGCCCAGAAGTCATCGCGATACATTTGAAAATTAGGTAGCGCGGCCGCTCTCAGCTTGCCCATTAGAAAGGGAAGGGGTGCGTGTTCAATCCCCGTGAAATAAGCGTTTTTCCGTTTTTGTGCGAGGTGGTGCAGCAACCCGCCTGTTCCCGCGCCAAAATCAACAACACGTAGCCCATTTTTAGCGGGTAGAAGCCCAAGTATTGCTTGAGCAGTTGCCGTATTAGAAAGATATAGAGGAACGCGACTTCGAAAGGTGCTCCAGTACATCAAAAGCAGAAGTAAAAAGCCGCCTAAAAACCAGATTGACGACAAATTAAGCGTTTGATTAAGGGTTTGTGCTGCAACGATGGCGGGAACAAAAGCTAAGTGAAGTACAAACCACCACTTTTCCGACTTTAAACATTGACTAACAATGGCCGCAATAAGCCCTTGACCGAAAGCCAGGTAATGAAGTTGGTTCAATGTTTGGGGGAAAGAGATAACGAAAATGAGCGTAGCCGCAATACCAATCAGTTGTGAGGTAATGGCCCTAGGCAATACCGAGGCAGTGCTAGGGAGCGGGGCTTCGTGATGGGTTTTGAGCAAAATGCTTTCTCAGTCTATGCAAAGTGATGGCTCTTGTGGGTTAGGAAAGATATCACGCGGCTTCACGATAAGGACCGAAAAAGGGTCAGAAAAAGAGTCGGATAAACCTCGCGCTCTAAAAAAACGAAAATAATTTACTCATTCCGATCAATCCTTTTCACATGAAACCCAAAGCATAGTCACAGCAAGAACTGAATAGAGTGTTTGACATAAGTCGAAGAATAAGGCAAACTTATCTGTTCCGCTGGAGGGGTTCCCGAGCGGTCAAAGGGAGCAGACTGTAAATCTGCCGGCTCTGCCTTCGAAGGTTCGAATCCTTCCCCCTCCACCACCAACCATAAGCTCTAAAAAGCCGCATGGTTGAAGTGAAGTTAGGTGGTTAATTTAGGTGTTTAATTTTTTTGGCGTTTGCCCCCGCTGATACTGTGGTTTTTGAGTTTAAGGTAAAGCTCTGGCGGGTGTAGCTCAATGGTAGAGCAGAAGCCTTCCAAGCTTATGACGAGGGTTCGATTCCCTTCACCCGCTCCAAGCCATAGAAACAAAGTGGGTAGATGTTTGAGTTGGTAGGTTGGCTGGCGCAGGGGTACTAAAATGCCCATGTAGCTCAGTGGTAGAGCACTCCCTTGGTAAGGGAGAGGTCGCGTGTTCAATCCACGCCATGGGCACCACGAACGAGTGGGGTGCGCCAAGTATCCGCTGGACGCCGGTTATTTTGATTATTGCAGGGTTTTGTTGACGACTTTTTGGGATAGGTACTGACATGGCTAAGAGTAAATTTGAGCGTACGAAGCCGCACGTAAACGTAGGAACGATTGGGCACGTGGATCATGGCAAGACCACATTGACAGCGGCGATCACCACCGTATTGTCCAAGCTATTTGG